>JAABUS010000431.1_pt1 | contig 107418 bp, 66 predicted proteins | sample 5560161 | NCBI WGS metagenome assembly JAABUS01 (sample SAMN10711885, study PRJNA513376) | rock metagenome | isolation source: Antarctica rocks | place: Antarctica: Victoria Land, Trio Nunatak nord | collected 2016-01-04
ATGGCATTAAGTATTTGGTGAAAACTATATTTACGCTTACGACCATTTGATATATACTTTTCTATAACTTGCCATTGGCTGAGGCTTAAATCAGTGGGATAGTTTGTCATTTTACTTTTGTTTGTAGTTACTCACAAGTAAAACAATTTTCCCTTAACCTTTAAGCTTCAGCTTTTTTTTAACATGCTCATACCAACTGTTTTTAAAATCTTAAACAGCTTCTAAGTAAGCATTTTTTTTAAACTCTTTATGTCTCCTATTAAGCATTGTGTATTAAAGAGCACATTGAGGCATTCATTTCTTTCCTTAGCTATCTTTGAGGATTACTATTTTGTATGTTTAGATAAACAAAGGAAAATGCCCTTTAGCCTGATGGAGACTAAGAGAGAACATTGAGAGACTATTATTTATTTATTTAAGACATATGAAGATTAAAAGTTTAAATATTAATTCATATAAGCATCAGCAAAATGTAAATTTCGATTCACCTATCCTGATGGACATACAAAGGCAGGCAAACTACTAAACAAAATTTGTATTACAGGTCAAAGTGCATCTGGAAAGACTGGTATTTTGGAGTTAATAAAGAGTAGTATATTTAAATAGGATTCAATTGAGGTTGTCAATGAAGAATATATCTTTAATCATTTTAATTTAGATTTTAGCGGGCAAGTAGAATAATCTGTCTTGAAATAATTGGCCAGAAAATGGCTGGGTAGGTCTCAACAAATGAAATAAGAAAGCGATAATTGTTATAAATTGGATTAAAACTGATCTTCAAAAAAATCAATAGACTAAATGTTTAGTTTAGTTCAAATAATTATTCCTTCACATCATAAACCAATGCTATGTTGAGAAAAATTAGTTACATACTTTGTTTTTTAGTGCTATTCGGTTTCGTTGGTAACACTATGTTTTTTTTTAGTTCCCGGCCTCCACAAGGGCATACCGGTGCTGAAGGACGATACTGTACCAATTGTCATAGTAGCTTTGCTTTAAACTCCGGTGGCGGCAGTATTACTGCAACCGGACTACCTACGGGTAGTTATGTGCAAGGTCAGGCATATAATTTTTCTGTTACCATATCTCATGTAGCAGTAAGAAGCAAGTGGGGTTTTTCGATAGCTGCTCGTAACGCTGCCGGACAGCCTGTAGGAACATTTTCCAGCACTTCTCCTAATGCTGCACTTAACGGAAATGAGCTTAGCCACAACAATGCTGTTAGCTCAAGTAGTACCTCTTACACCTACAATAATTTAACCTGGACCGCACCATTTTCGCCTGCCACTGCAGACAACCAGGTAAGATTTTATTACGTAGGAAATGCAGCAAATGGAGACTTTGGCCCTGGTTCTGATTATATTTATTCAGGTTCAACTATTGTCGCTCTCCCTGTTACACTTTCTGCCTTTACTGCCAATGTAAGAGGAACTACTGTTGACTTAAAATGGCAAACTTCCAGTGAAAACAACAGCAGCCATTTCATTGTTGAGAAAAGTGCAGATAACCAGTATTTTTATCAGGTAGCTAAAGTGAATGCATCAGGCAGTTCTTCATCAATGAGTAATTATGCATTTACAGATGATAAACCGGCGTACTATGAAGGAGCGACTTATTACCGTTTATTATTAATTGATAAAGACGGTTCTAAAAAATATTCAAACGTAGTAAATGTTTCTATTAAAGCGATAAGCACATTTGTTAAGAAGCTATACCCCAATCCCGTTAGGAAAGGAAGTAATATGCAAGTAGAAATAATTAGTAACAGGCAACAGCGTGTATCAATTCAACTAATAAAGAATAATGGAAATAAAATGCAGCATACAGTATCCTCTATTCAAAAAGGAAATAACATTATCAATATTTCTTTAAATAAAAGTGTTGCTGCAGGTATGTACGTTTTATTAGTGCAGATGGAAGACGGGATACAACAAATTCCGGTTTTAATACAATAAAGATTGATAAGGTTGAATAAGATTGCGTTTTGCTTTTTATGGTTTGTTTTCTTCCTAATGTATTAAGGCAAGTTAACAATTACGGGTTCGTGAGGATTTTCAATACGGTTATTAATGCGACACTGTCGCAACAATTAAGAAGGCTTAATAAACATACAAATGTTTTAAAAATCAGCATTTGAAGATTTATAATGCAGTTTTTGACAAATTGTTAAGTAGTATCAACGAAAATTGCAGATAATTTCATGTAACCTTTGGTGGAATAACCCAAAAATCCTAAATTATGAACTGCAATCCTGATCAGTTGGGCCGGATTGCTTTACTTTATTGAATATCTGTCATTATGAAGAAGGGATTGATGTATCTGTACATTTTATTTTTTATGTCCTTCTCTGCTTTTGCACAGAATCCTACCACGACATTATTCAAACCGGTGCCCAATAATGAAACCGGAATCAACTTTGCAAATATTGTTAAAGAATCTCCCGGTTTAAATATTATCTCTTATGAATATTTTTATAACGGCGGAGGTGTTGGTTTAGGGGATTTTAATAATGATGGATTAGTTGACATTTATTTTTCGGGCAACATGCAGCCGGGCAGGTTGTACCTGAATAAAGGGAACTTTAAATTTGAAGACATCACATCAAAAGCAGGGGTTGGCGGTAAAATAGGATGGAAAACAGGAGTAAGCATCGCAGATGTTAACGGCGATGGACTGCAGGATATTTATTTGTGCTATTCTGGTCCGCTGGACAAAGAAAAAAGAACAAATGAACTGTTTATAAATAATGGCAATCTCACCTTTACTGAGAAAGCGGGCCAGATGGGCGTTGCTGATTCCGGGTATTCAACCCAGGCGGTATTTTTTGATTATGACCGGGATGATGACCTTGACTTATTCGTTATCAACCACAATAATAAAAACCTTCGGAATTTCGATGCTTCCTTTGTGAAAAAGATGGTTGATCCTGATGCCGGCGACCGGCTTTACAGGAATGATAATAATATTTTCACAGATGTCACCATTTCTTCCGGCATCATATCAAACCCCCTTGGTTACGGTCTGGGAGTTTCCGTAAGCGACATCAATAACGACGGATGGCCGGATCTTTATGTAACCAACGATTATGTGGAAGAAGATTATTTGTATATAAATAACCACGACGGAACTTTTTCAGAAAAATTAAAGGAAGAGCTGGGACATATTTCAAATTTCTCGATGGGCTGCGATATCGCAGATATCAATAATGATGGTTGGACCGATGTGTTCACCCTGGATATGCTGCCTGAAGACAATAAGAGGCAGAAACTGATTTATATGCCTGACAATTATGAACTGTATAATAACCAGGTACAAAACGGTTTCTATCACCAGCTGATGAGAAATATGTTACAGCTCAACAATGGCAATGGCACTTTTAGTGAAATAGGACAGCTGAGTGGTGTGTTCTGTACTGACTGGAGCTGGGCAACCCTTCTCGCCGACTTCAATAATGATGGTAATAAAGATATTTTTATTACAAATGGATATGGCCGCGACATGACCAACCGTGACTTTGTAAAATTTTATGGCAACGAACGGCTGAAATATTTACGAGGCGAAAAGAGTGACAATATGTTCAGGATGTTGCAGAGCATTCCGATTACTCCTTTACATGATTACCTGTATTTAAACAATGGCAATCTGCAGTTTTCTGACGTTTCACTTGCATCAGGGTTTGATAAAGCAACGCTTTCTAATGGCGCTGCCTATGCGGATCTTGATAACGACGGAGACCTCGACCTTGTTATTAATCATCTTAATGCCCCTGCAGAAATTTACCGTAATATGCTTGTAGAAAATGGATATGGCGGCAATTGGGTGCAGTTCAACATTAAGGGGAAAGACCATAATACTTATGCTATTGGAGCTGTTGTTAACGTATATACCCCAAAGGGATCAATGAAGCTCGAAAATTATCCTGTGCATGGATTCCAGAGCTCCATGCATGTGCCGCTGCATACAGGTTTGCCTTCTCAGCAAATTGATTCAGTGGTAATAAGATGGCCCGATGGAAAGATAGAAACACTGATGACCGTGAAGGCCAACACCACTAATAATATCAGTTATCAAACTGGCCAGAAAGATCCTGGCCATGTGGAAAAGGTTACATCCGTTTTTTCTGCATCAGCGAATTCATTCCCATATGTGCATGTTTCACCTGAAACAAATGATTTTAAGGAACAACCCCTATTGCCGAATATGATTTCATATAATGGTCCGAGAACCGCTACTGCAGATATTAATAAAGATGGACTGGAAGATATTTTTGTTTGCGGTGCCCAGGGACAGCCAGGCAAGCTGTTTATCCAGCAAAAGGATGGCAGCTTCAAAGAAGACGCTCAGCCTGATTTTATACAAGACGCTTTGTCCGATGATATTGATGCGGTTTTTTTTGATGCGGATAATGATGGAGACCAGGATCTGTATGTAGTAAGCGGAGGTTATAATTTTAACCAGGGCGACAAGGAATTGCAGGATCGCTTATACATTAATACCAACGGTAAATTTTATAAAAGCATTCAATCATTACCGGTAGAATCATTAAGTGGTTCATGCGTAAGAGTGTCAGATATTGATAACGATGGTGATGTAGATATTTTTGTGGGAAGCAGGGTTGTACCGGGCAGGTATCCTGAATTGCCGGGGAGTGTTCTGCTGATTAATAATGGAAAGGGAGTGTTTACAAATGCACCTGCAGCAATGCGAGGGGCGTTAGATTCGTTGGGAATGGTAACGGATGCAGCATGGGTGGATGTTGACAATGATGGCAGAAAGGACCTGATCGTTTGCGGAGAGTGGATGAAACTGCATTTATTATCCAATAAGAATGGGAAATTGACTGATCTTTCTGACCATTATTTTCCTGATTCTTTAAAAGGCTGGTGGAACCGTTTGCAGCTTGCAGATATGGATGGAGACGGCGACATGGATCTCATTGCAGGTAACTGGGGTTTGAACAGTCCTTTAAAGGTGAGCAGATCAGAACCTGCAATAATGTTTTATAATGATTTTGACAACAATGGCTCTGTTGACCCCTTGATTTGTTATTACATGCAAGGAAAGTCTTACCCAATGGCTAGCCGCGATGAGATGACGGACCAGATAGTTAGCCTGCGGCAAAGATTCCCGACGTATGATTCTTATGCAAATGCCACAATCGAGGACATACTAACGCCCGAACAGTTGAAAACTGCAAAACAATTATCCGCCAACTACTTTGAAACTACTTATTTTGAAAATAACAAAGGGGTATTTGAAGCCAGGAAACTTCCATTGCAGGCGAATTTTTTTCCTGTCTATGCAATAAGCACTGGTGATTTTGACCACGATGGGAAACAGGATATTTTATTAGCAGGTAATACAGACCATGCAAGAATAAAAATAGGAAAGATAGACGCAGGTTATGGAGTGTTATTAAAAGGAGATGGAAAAGGGCATTTTGAATATGTACCTCAACTTAAATCGGGATTATCGGTAAGGGGTTGTACAAGGGATCTTATTAAACTAAACGGAAAGAATGATAATCGCGTGATCTTCGCTGTAAATAATCAGGCTCCTGTAATTTATTCGTATTGAAGTGTTGAAACATGAAGAAGATAATTGTATTTGTTGTTACTGTAATATGGATGAATGCTGGATATGGGCAGAATAGGATATCGTTCGCTACAAGCGATTATGTCCGTGCATTGAAACATGCAACAGATGTGATGGTAAATGATGTTACTTCACCGGTAGCAGCATCAAGATATTATGGGTATATAAATCTGGCCGCGAATGAAACTGTCGCACTGTTTGATAAACAACAACCCCATTTTGCAGGATTCGTAAAAGGGTTGAAATTAATAACAGTTGATGATGCTCTTATTAAAAAAAGTGATCCTGAACTGGCGGTAATTCTTGCTTTGTATAAATCAGGAGCCAGGCTGCTTCCTTCCGGGTATATACTTCAGAAGAATTATGATTCTTTAAAACTTATTGCAAAAAAAAGAAAAAACTTGTCTTCTGATAAAATAAATGCAACTGTTGAACTTGTTGATAAGGTGGTTGAACAAGTGCTTAAATACGCGTATGAAGATGGATTCGTTAAGCTTAGCGGTTTAAGGAGGTTTACTCCTTCACGCGGTGATGAATACTGGCAGCCCACCGCCCCGGGTTTTATATCAGCAATTGAACCACACTGGAACATGCTTCGAACATTCATTCTTGATTCATGTTCACAATTTGCGGGCGGGCCCCCCAATAAATATGACGCTGATACCAGCTCGCCTTTTTATAAGCAATTGAACGAAGTATATGAGCTGGAAAAAAACCTCCCTCGAGAAAAAGCAGCAATCGCAATGTTCTGGGATTGCAATCCCTTTGCGCTGCAACAGGTTGGCCATCTTGAATTCGGAATTAAAAAGATATCTCCGGGCGGACACTGGATGGGAATTACCGGCATTGCCTGTAAAAAACAAAAATTAAGTTTATCAAAAACTGCTTATGTGCACGCTATGGTTGCAATCGGGATGGCAGATGCATTCATTTCGTGCTGGAACAATAAATACAAGTATAACAGGGTAAGACCTGAAACAGCTATTAAAAAACTCATAGACCGCAATTGGACTCCATTACTTCAAACCCCACCCTTCCCTGAATATACCTCAGGCCACAGTGTCATTTCTACAACTGCATCTACCATACTCACTCATTTATTCGGTGATCATTTTTCTTTTACTGACGACACTGAAGAAGAATTTGGACTTCCATCAAGAAAATTTAATTCCTTTGCTAAGGCATCGAAAGAGGCAGCCATATCAAGATTATATGGGGGCATTCATTTCAGGGACGCAATTGAAAACGGCGTAAAAGAAGGTGAACAAATTGGAAAGTTCGTTATTGAACGTAGCCCGGTTAGCCAGGAAAATAATAAGAATAACGCGAGGACTCTTTCTCAGCAGGTAAAAAAATAAAGATCAATGACACATCTCAGGCAATTTATATTTTTCAACATTTCTATTGTAGCATTCAAATTTTTTTTTTCTGCTATGGTGATGGCAATATTAATTGTTGAAATCCTTTCCTCCTGTACGCAAATTCATGCAAAAAAACAAAGCGAAGTGATGTGGAATAAAAATCTTCCTGTGATTGGATCCCAATCTTCACCCCGCACTGCAGACCTTAACAAAGACGGGACACTGGACATTATTATCGGTGCGGGAAAAAACGAATTTCAGAAAAGTGACATGGGCATCCTTGCATTTGATGGGAGATCGGGAGAGCTTTTATGGAAGCAGGAATCCGTTGATCAGGTGTATGGCTCGGCAACGTTTTACGACGTAACAGGGGATCAGGTGAAAGATGTATTCATAGGTGGGCGGTCTCCCCAACTTAAAGCTATCGATGGAAGATCCGGCGACTTATTGTGGGAGTTTAAGTACGAACGATACAAGAATTATCCCATCATGCATTATGCTCACTTCAATTTCAACAATAGTGTGCTGGTTCCCGATCAGAATAACGATGGCTTTGATGATCTCCTTACGATAAACGGTGGCAATGCATATGCCGAACCTTATTCGAAGACCGGCCGTTTTCCCGGAGTGCTCATGTTGCTGGATTCCAAAACAGGAAATGTGATAGCTGCTGATACAATGCCCGATGGAAAAGAATCGTATATGACTCCGTTGTGTTTTTCTCAGCCAGGAAGCAAGGAGCTATTCATTGTTTTTGGCACAGGAGGAGAAACGATTGATGGAAATCTTTACATAACCACCCTTTCACAACTGCTTTCAAAAAAGTTATCCATGGCTACAGTCATTGCCACTGAAAAAGGACATGGTTTCATAGCCCCACCCATACTGGCTGATATTTCAGAGGATGGTTATCTTGATATTATTGCTATTTCACATGGGAGCAAAGCAATTGCGATTGATGGAAAAGATGATCACATTTTATGGACAAAATCTTTTCCCGGAACTGAATGCAGCAACAGCTTTGCAGCCGGATACTTTACCGATGACAATATTCCTGATTTTTTTACATTTATAAGCAAAGGCCAATGGCCCAATAGCACAGGTTCTATACAAATTATGCTCAACGGAAAAAATGGCAGCGTTGAATACATGGATTCTATCGGTTGTACAGGATTTTCATCACCAGTTGTTTATGATCTGAACAATGACGGACATGATGAAGCCATTATCAGTGTAAATGAGTTTGATTGTTTATTAGGATATGCATCAACGTCGCCAAGGGTTATGGAGAACAAACTGATAGCCATCGATTTTTTTAAAAAGTCAGTGAGCACCATCGACCAGGCTCCAGGCTTTAAAAATATTTTTTCTACACCGTGGATTGGAGATCTTGACAATGATGGGTATCTCGACATTATCTATTGCCAATACTTCCATCATGCTGATCTGCTTTCGTTTCTTGGAATGAGAATAAAACGAATAGATACTCCTGTGAAGATAAATAAGCATGTTGTGTGGGGAGCGTACTTAGGTTCTAACGGAGATGGGATTTTTAAAGCGCGGCATCCTGGTACTCGTTAGTTGGTTCTCGCAATCTTAAGAAATTCAGATAATAAGTAATGTTCACTAAAAGTTTCAAAACTCAAAATCATCTGATATGAAGTTTTTTCATCCAGGGATGTTGTTGATTTCTTTACTGATAATTTCGTGTAATAACAAGAGATCCGGGGAGGTTGATTCTAGTAATGGAACACCGTTATTTCAATTACTCGGGCCGGAAAAAACGGGGATAGGCTTTATTAACGAAGTTGTAGATGGCGAAAAATTTAATATTCTAACCTATCGTAACTTTTATAATGGAGGAGGCGTTGCGATTGGGGATATTAATAACGATTCATTACCTGACCTGTACTTTACAGCCAATCAAAAACCCAACAGGCTCTATCTCAATAAGGGAAACTTTGTTTTCGAGGATATTACTGACAAGGCCGGAGTTGGAGGAAAGATGGCGTGGAGCACAGGAGTGACTATGGCTGATGTAAATGCTGACGGCCTGCTGGATATCTATGTCTGTAATTCAGGCGACGTAGATGGAAATCGAAAAAAAAATGAATTGTTTATTAATAATGGTGACCTGACTTTTTCTGAGAAAGGAAGAGAATATAATCTTGACAATGAAGGTTACTCCACCCACGCAGCATTTTTTGATTATGATCAGGACGGTGATCTTGATTGTTATATCCTGAACAACAGCTTTAGAGATCCGGCTAAAATTGAGTTATACAGGCAAGTCCGGCAACAACCTTCACCAGGTGGTCATAAGCTTATGCGAAATGACGGAAACACTTTTACTGATGTAACTGAACAGGCTGGTATTTACAGCAGTGATATTGCCTTTGGTTTGGGAGTAGCTGTTTGCGACCTTAATGGTGATCATTTGCCTGATCTGTATATAAGCAATGATTTTTGGGAGCGTGATTATCTATATATAAATAAAGGTGATGGTACATTCTCAGAGGAACTGCCTTCACGGCTGAACTATTGCTCCACATCCAGCATGGGAGCCGACATAGCCGATATCAATAATGACGGTCATCCGGACATATTTACAACCGATATGCTGGCTGGTGATAATAACCGGATAAAGACTACTATGGCTTTCGATCCATACCACCTGGAGGATCAGAAATACAGGGCCAATTATCACTATCAGATCACCCAAAATTGCCTGCATTTGAATGATGGTGATGCCGGATTTGCAGAGGTAGCTATGTTATCGGGTGTAGCCGCCACTGACTGGAGCTGGGGCGCCCTGATCTTTGATTTTGAAAATGACGGCAACAAAGACATTTTCGTGAGTAACGGAATTTTAAAAGATCTGATGTCAATGGACTTCCTTGAATTTATAGGGGATCGGGTTCGATCCCGTAATATGAATGAAAAGGGGAATTTTGATTACCGCAAATTTATTTCAAATATGCCGTCAAAACCATTGCAAAATTATGCTTTCTCCAATGTGGGTAATTTAAGCTTCATAAATAAGGCTGGCAGTTTGGGATTTTCTCAATTGTCATTTAGCAATGGTGCTGCTTATGGCGACCTCGACAATGATGGTGACATGGATCTTGTTGTCAATAACATCAATTCACCAAGTTTTATTTACCGGAACAATGCACAACAGGTTTCAGGAAATCATTTTCTCAAAGTAAGATTCTCAGGGCCAGAAAAAAATCGGTTTGGAATTGGTGCCGAAGTCAAAATTAAAGTGAAGGATGGTATCAGGGTTCTTCAGAATTTCAATACCCGTGGATTTCAAAGCAGTATAGAGCCAAATTTGTTATTCGGTCTTGGTAAAACGGTAGCAATAGATTCGTTGCAGGTAACGTGGCCGGACGGAAAAGTTCAGGTTATAGCCAATGTTAAAGCTGATAAGACAATTACCTTGAAAAATAGTGATGCCTCAGTTGTAAAAAATAATGCTACTATCGAAATTGAACCGGCATTTGAAGAAGTAGGAAAAAAATTAATTGATGGTGCTGCAATACATCATGAGGACAGGTATAATGATTTTGATTATGAGCTCCTGCTGGTCAGGATGCTTTCAACAGAAGGTCCAAGATTAATCGAAGGTGATGTCAATGGTGATAAGCTGACCGATTTTATCTTGCTTGGTGCTGCCGGTGATCCGGATAAACTCTATATTCAAAAAGCCGATGGAACCTTTTCCTTCCGGGTAACCCCGGCATTCAATAAAAATGCCGGAACCTTCGAAAGCACCTGTGGTGCTTTGTTCGATTATGATAAAGACGGCGATCTTGATCTTATGATTGGTTCAGGTGGAAATGAAATTGAAATGAGTAAAATGAATTTCTCTCTAAGAGCATACATGAATGATGGAAAAGGAAATTTTTCAATTGCGCCTTCTGCTATTCCGCACGTTCTTGGAAATTTTTCGACACTGGAAGCTGATGATTTCGATGGTGACGGTGATGCTGATATCTTTTTAGGTGCACGTAATGTTCCCGGTAATTATGGACTTCCTCCAAGGTCTTATTTGCTGATCAATGATCATGGTTCATGGACTGACGTTGCTCCACCATCCCTGGCAAATGTTGGTATGGTAACCGATGCATGCTGGACTGATATAGATTCAGACGGAGATAAAGACCTGGTAGTGGTTGGCGACTGGATGGCCATAAGCATTTTTAAGAATGAGAATGGAACGTTTCAAAACAAAATCACCATTCCCAATAGCAACGGGTGGTGGAACAGAATTAAAGCTGCGGATCTGGATAACGATGGTGATCAGGATTTTGTTCTGGGTAATTGGGGATTGAATACTAAGTTCAAGACCACACCTGAAAAGCCATTAACAATGTATGTGAATGATTTTGATAATAATGGAAAGAGCGAATGTATCATCAACTGGTATCCTCCATTGGATTCAACTTCTTACCCCTTTGCAACCAAAGCAGAGCTGACCTCTCAATTGCCAGGATTAAAAAAACAGATTCTGAGATATCAGGATTATAGTAATAAAACATACAATTCGCTCTTTTCTGCGGAATTGCGTAGTAGAGCGTTGGGATATGAGGCAAATTATTTGCAAAGCGCAGTGTTATGGAACAATAAAGGAATCTTTCAATTGGAAGCCTTACCTCTTGAGGCGCAGGTGTCGCCAGTTTTTGGGATTGTTGCTGACGACATTGATGAGGACGGTAAAACAGATATCTGGCTTGGCGGAAACTTTTATGCACTCAAGCCGCAGGTTGGAAGGCACAATGCCAGTAAAGGTGTTTATCTGAAAGGGAATGGTGGAAGGTCGTTTACTTATATTTCTCCGAAGGAATCCGGAATAAAGATCGAAGGGGAAGTTCGGGATGCATGCATCATTCAGGTTAAAGGCTCGAAGCATCTGATTGTGGGAAGAAACAATGCAAGTGTTTTGTTATTCGAAAAAAGAAAAAAATAGGTAGTTTTATGTCAACCTTAAATTGTCGCTTTTGCTATCAGCCGTCAGCTATCAGCTGTCAGGAGCTAATGTATAATGTATTTCCTCCTGATTGCTGATAGCTGACGGCTGATAGCAATAATAATACAACATTTTATGCTTGACACGACAATAGTGCTAGTAATCACCCATAGTTAAGCAGATAGCATACTTTAGTATATATTTAAATACAAATTCATGAGATATATATTTTTGCCAATAGTAATATTATTTTTACTTGTCACAGGTTGTGAACATGCAAAGCGCCTGGTGGATAGCAGTACAAATAATAATTACGGTTCTTTCTCTATCAAGCGCGGGACAAACATCGCTCACTGGTTGTCGCAAAGTGAAAGAAGGGGAGATAAAAGGTTTTCATTCTTCACTGAAAAAGATATTACATTCATTAAATCAGCAGGCTTTGATCATATCCGGCTTCCTGTAGACGAGCAACAATTGTGGGATTCAGCAGGCAAAAGATATGATGATGCTTTTCAATTGCTCGGGAACTGCCTGATCTGGGCGAATCGTGCCGGTTTGCGGGTCGTGCTTGACCTGCATATTTTGCGTTCTCATCATTTCAATGAAGCAGAAAAGCCACTATGGACACAGCCGGCTGCACAGGATAAATTCATACAGCTATGGAAAGATCTTGCTGCTGGTGTACATAAGTGGCCCAACGGAATGCTGGCATATGAATTCATGAATGAGCCGGTGGCAGACGATCCTGAGCAATGGAACCGGCTGCTGGCAAGAGTTGCTGATTCCATACGAAGCTGGGAACCTGAGAGAACGCTGGTTATAGGATCAAACCGTTGGCAGTCCGCCAATACTTTTGACCAGTTAAGAATCCCTGCGAATGATAAAAATATTTTGCTAAGCTTTCATTTTTATGAGCCATTTCATCTCACCCATTATAAGGCCTCGTGGACAAAGCTGAAAGATTTTAACGGGCAGGTTCAATATCCGGGACAGATAGTTGTAAACGGCACAACAGATGAAGAAAAAAAGGAGTATAACAGGGAAACTCTCGAGAAAATGATGGCCAAACCAATACACCTAGCTGACAGCCTGAAACTCCCTTTATATTGCGGCGAATTTGGCGTGATAGAAGGATCGCCTCGTGATTCAAAAATTGCGTGGTACAAGGACCTTGTGGCCATTTTTGTAAAACATAATATTGCCTACGCCAACTGGAACTATAAGGCAGGCTCTTTCGGGATTGTTGACGCAGATATGAAACCAGATACCATGATGGTGAAGATTTTAACAGCGAAAAAATAACGTTTGAAATTACCTGCGAGTATGTACTCTATGGTTAAATGAACTGCAGAGTAGGCATAAAGGAAGAAGTCCCAAGTAGTAACGGTGTTCCGGGCCAAACAAAGGAGGGGACGACCTGGTGAAGCTCATCCGCTTCGCTGGTTTTTAGAAACCTCACAGGTAGGCTGTTCAAAAGACAATAGTAGTTTTCGTACAGATTTATTGAATAAGATATTATAAATACATATTAAAATACTTTACAAACAATCCTATGAACTTTTCAACCGATTAAATTTAAGGTCTGGCAAACCCTGCAGGGGTGACAGGATTATAGTAGTAATTATTATGTTACGCGAACCCTGAAAGGGTGGCATTATTGATAGTGCGTGAGGCTCTATGTCACCCCTTCGGGGTTGCTTTTACAAAGTGATTAAAAGTGTCAAATTTTTTCAAGGCTGGCAAAAAAACTGTACGCAAACAACTATGCATTTTTGAACAGCCTACCTCACAGGTCGTTCCCTTTTTTTAGTGTTAGCCAGCCTGATTATAAGTATTAATTAATCCATTATTCAAGTTAACTTAAGGGTATTTCCCAATAGCATATTGTTTCCCGGGCCCGGCATCGATTAAAACAAATTACTTTCACCCTTTGCCAAGGAAGAGCGCCAACAAATTTATTATTCAAATGATTAAAACCGGAAAACAGATAGGAATATTGAAATAATTAAAAGGCCCTTGAATCTTCAAGGGCCTTAATATTTAAAAAAAACTTGGGTTATTCCGGACCACCAGCCCACCAAACCTTGGTTACATAATCATTAGCACTTGCACCCGTCTTAAAATTAGGATTACCTGCAACTTCCGAATTTGGGTATTTCAACTTTTGAGGTATTTTTCCACCTGTAACGTTTCCCGGGTAATTGGTTGGAACCAATTTAGGAAGGCCTGTCCTTCTCCAGTCAGACCAAGCTTCCCACCAGTTAAGGAAGTGATTAACCCACAATTGGTCACCAATCATTTCCAGGGCGGGTTTTGCAACATTATAAGGGTAAGTAGCAATATATGCATCCACCTTAGCATCGGTAACAACGAATGAGGGATCATAAATAGTGTACATCTGCATAGATGCCCTTACACCCGCATTATAATGGGCTGCAGCGCCAGCTGCGGTGAGACCACCAATGCCTCTTTGTGAAGCTTCAGCTAAAAGAAGCTCAACTTCACCATAATTCATAAGCATATACGGTTCAGCTCTGTCTAACAACTTGGGATTGATCTTTGAATAAGTTGCATTAATATCAAGATTGCTATTTCCTTCAATTACCTTAAGCAGAGTCAAGTCATTTCCGTTCGGCATGCCTTTCTGATCGAGTGGATCAGTTTTTGTCGGCTGCCAAAGACCACCGCCCGAAGCTGACCAAATACCAATTCCTCCACTAATGATCATAAGTCTCGGATCATCATCTGTTGTGGATCCGGTATTGGGTCCTTTCAACATGTCAATCAGGGTTTTGCTTAGAAAAGACGAATTGCCACCATCTCCCGGGTAAAACGCACGTGATATTCCATTTTGGTTTGTCCACAAACTCGGTCCTTCTGCCATTTGAACAATAACATTATCAGCATTGCTTTGAAATACACCTCCAGTCACGGCTTTGGCTACATATTTATTCGCCGTCGCAACATCTACGTTTGAAACACGCATTGCAAGCCGGAGCATAAGCGAATATCCCCATTTTTTCCATTTAGTAACATCCCCGTTATAATAAAGATCAGCAGTAGCAAAACTGGGATCAGCTGCTCCAAATGCTGCAGTTGCTTCCTCTAGTTCCTTCAACAAATCAGTATAAATAGCCTTCTGCTTATCATATTTAGGAAAGAATACTCCTTTTTCGGCTTGATTAGCTTCAGAATAGGGAATGCTACCATAATAATCTGTAAGGCGGTGAAAAAGAAACGCCCTCAGGATTCTGGCAGCTTGTCTCGTATTATTGCTTTGACCTTCTGCATATCCCCCGGGGCCTGTATGCTTCAATATATCGGCAAGACTCCTTAAATCAGAATAAATAAATTCGAAAGGAGCACTGGTGGTTTCAGCATTATCCAGGTATTTATCACCTGCATTGGAAATATCACCAATGGCGGCAAGTTGCTGAATAGCCGTGGAGGCCATTCCAATATTAGTTCTCCAATCGATATAACGGTTGTCTCCCCGGGAACCACCTGATGCTGCGCCCAACTGTGCGGAAGTAAACAGAAAGTTCACATCAATGGTATTTTTTGCCTGTGGGTTGATATTAAGATCTTTTAGTTCGCTCTTGTTACATGCTGTAATAAAAGCCGCAGTAATGGCGATGCAATAAATTAATTTTCGTAAATATTTCATAGTTAATGCTGTTTATTGTTAAAAGATTGCCCGCAGGTTGAAGCCATAAGTACGGGTTGCCGGCATGCCAAAGTAATCAAGACCCTGGGAGTTACCACTGGAATAAGTTGATTCCGGATCAATGTTAGGGACATTCTTGTACAAAATGGCCAGGTTACGTGCAACAAAAGAAAGCATTAAATTTCGTATCGGAGTTTTAGTGAACAGTTTTGTTGGCAGATTATACCCAAAGGTTATCTGCCTGAGTTTAACAAAAGATGCGTCATAAACGAAGTTCTCTTGTGCTCGTTCACCAAGTTGGCCCCAGTAATTTCGTGCCTGACCAGGAGTGAGTGTTTTAGTAAAAGGCTTATAAACAGGGTTCCCACCCACGATACCATCTTGAACCACGCCGTTTATAACAAGTGGAGCTTCTCCCTGGCGGCCTTGGAGGGTTTGCTGAGTGAAACCTGCCTGAGTCATCCTGACATTTGTTCCGGAATAAATATCTCCACCTGATTTGAAATCAATCAGGAAAGTGAGATTCAAATTTTTCCAGGACAATGAGTTGTTTATACCTCCTGTAAAATCAGGTACCCCATTGCCAAGAATCTTGTAACTTCCATCTGTTAAAGGAACACCGCTTGTATCATATACTAGAAGCCCGGTTGCAGGATCAACTCTTTGCGTTTGTCCGGTGATCATACCATATGGATAACCTACAATATGTTTAATGAAAGCTGTTCTTGTTCTGGGTTCTTCACCAACAACTTCCGTTTGACCTGCAATTAATGAAATGACCTTGCTTTTGTTTTTCGCAAAATTCAATGAAACATCCCATGTTATGGCAGACTTGACAGGCGTGCCGGTTACCAAAAACTCTATACCTTTGTTTCCAATTTTACCAAGATTAACCGAAGTGGTCCTATATCCTGAACTGCCGGAGATATTTGCATTCAGAATATCATTAGTAGTTTTTTGATCATAGTAGGTGATATCTAATCCCAGTCTGTTATTGAAGAATCTCACTTCCAGGCCATATTCCATCTCTGTTGATGTGAAAGGTATCAGGCTAGGATTGGGTAAATTATCTCCTGATGAATATCCACCTAAAGGCCTGTTCAGGTGTGAGCTTCCTGCATTATAGGTTAGTATTGTCTGGTAAGGGCCTACTGAACTCACATTACCAACCTGTGCCCATGCAGCTCTTACCTTTCCATAGCTAAGCCAACTTGGCAAAGATTTAATCGCATCTGAAAATACGAAGCTTCCACCTAAAGAAGGGTACAGAATACTGTTGTCGTCAGGGTTCAATACTGAGAACCAGTCCTGTCTCGCTGTTCCAGTCACAAATAAATAGTTGTTGTATGATACTTCAACAGATCCGAACAAAGAATTGATACCTTGTTTTCCATAACCATAACCAAAGTTCCTTTGCTTGGCATTGTTGATCGCAGCGAGAAACGGTGTATTGAAACCTGTTCCGACTGCTGAAATATTTTCGGTAGTACGACGCATCCGGTTTCCACCAACAAAAGCATTCACGCCAAGCTTGTTATAGGTTTTGTTGAAACCCAGCATATATTGAAGGTTTATTTCACGTGTCCGGTATTCGTTTTCTGAAATACCTCCTCCACGATCATAACCAGTACCCTGAGGTGTTAATTGCGTTCCTTTTAAGGTGAACCAATCCATTCCGGCCTGACCTGAAGCGTACAGGAAATCGGTGATATTATACCGCACCTCGCCACTGGTAATAACCCGGTCACGAACATCATTATTTGCAAACTGGTATGCTGCCCAATATGGATTTTGTTGCCACAAATTAGTTGACATTTGGAATTCTTCTCCGGGAGCTTTTTTATCCTGAATGGTGATGCCCATTTCTTTTTGCTTTTGCAATGAAGGTACAGCACCAGGTTTATTAGGGTCACCTAGATAATTCCTAACATCTACATCACCTGGAGTGAAGTATAGGGCCAAATTAGCATTACCTGGAGAATCAGAAAGTTTGGGCCGGTTTTTCGTTTTCTCGTTTGAATACATAACTTTCGAACTAACAGACAGCCTTTTTCCAAACTTCGAATTTGTACTTAAGGACACATTTGTTCTGTCGAAACCTGAATTAGGAAAAACTCCTTTACTTCTCAGGTCGGAAAGCGAAAGCCTGAAGCTTTGAGTTTCACTTCCACCCGTAAGAGCGATGCTATTTGTAAGCGCAGTTCCTGTTTTGTAAAAACGCTTCCAGTTGTCACCGGTATATGAATAAGGTCTTGATATGCCATCGAATTGAACAGTTGGACTACCATCGAATTTTGGTCCCCACCCATTATAACCCCAGCCGTTGTTCCAATGCTCCTCAATTGTTTTCGGAGTCTTAGCTTCCTGTGTTATCAAAGTTCCTCCGGTATAACCTCCATTACCATGAATTGTCTGGAAATCGGTCAGGTTATCAACGTTTTCCATAACATAATTTGAATTGAATTCAATACCAAGTCCTTTACGTGATGTTCCTTTTTTTGTAGTTATCAGAATAACTCCATTGGCAGCCCTCGATCCATAAAGAGCCGCAGCGCTTGCTCCTTTCAAAACTGTCATTGATGCAATGTCATCCGGATTTATGCTGCTCATACCATCACCCTGGTCAGAACCACCCCATACTCCGGCTTGTCCGAAATTACTGTTGTCAATAGGAACTCCATCTACAACATAAAGAGGTTGGTTCAAAGTAGAACCAAGGGTTTTTGCTCCCCGGATTACAACACGTGAAGAGCCTCCGGGACCTGAGGCAATCTTTGATACGTTAACACCGGCTACCCTGCCTGCAAGAGCGTTAGCCGCGCTAATCTCCCGGGCTTGCGTGAAGTTTTCACCGCTAACCTGGGTTGCAGAAAACTGAAGGGATTTTTTGTTTCTTTCAACACCAAGGGCTGTTACCACAACACTCTCCAGCTCACTGGCATCTTTCTCCATTGTAAGATCAACAGTTGTGCGTCCTGAAACATTTACCTCTTTTGTTCGGTGTCCAATGTAAGAAAACACCAGGGTGTTTGATCCCTCAGGAACAGTAATACCATATACTCCATCAGCATTGGAAGTAGTTCCAACTGAAGTGCCTTTTACAGTAACATTTACAAATGGCATTCGTCCGCCGTTGTTATCAGCAATTTTACCAGAAACAATCCGTTTCTGCGCAAAGGCTGCGGGAATTCCCGCAAAAAGTGAAAGCATGAAAACTAATAATAAGTAACGTTGTTTCATAAGTGATTACTTGATTAGAAAATAATTAGGTTTGCGAATTATGAACCCGTGTTATTGGCGCACCGGTTGATTAGCCATATTCTGTTTGCGGAATTTGCATGGAAAATAAGTGTTTGTTTTGGTTTGGAGAATTTAATTACGGTAAATGAAGACGTAAACTGATTTTTCTTTTCAGTTTTAGCCTCCTCAAAAAAATCAATAATTTTTTCAATGGATAGTATGAACTCTGCAACTAGTCATTTTGCCTAATCAAACTTTTTATGGTTTAAGACCAGTAAGCAACATAGTGGATAGTAGAAACACAGAAATTCAAAGCATGAATTTTCAATTTCTCGAACTCATTTTAAGTCTAACTGATTTTCACTTGATTATTCATATTGTTAAAAATATGAAAGTTTGAAATATAACACAAAAATAATTCCTAAGATTCAAATATCCGGCTAATGGCTTTAGTATCCTTTATCGTCTTGAGTAGGCGGTGTTCCTGATGCATTACAACGAGCATTTGCACTGAATTAATCCCTGCAATGCCAGTTATATTATCGAGAATAAAATCTATACCATCTTTATTTATTTCCCATGGGTAGATACTTACCATTACCTTAAATATGGGCGGCAATACATTTAACTTTTTAATCGTTTGCGCCTATATACCATACATGCTTTAATATTCTTTCAGCCGTTAGGCTTTAAAGTAATTTTCTAAGGATCAGCTTAATCTCATTATGTATTGGTTTACTTTTACAATCTTCATCAACCAATCCTTCCAGCATCTTGCAATCTGTATTAACAATGTACTAAAAAGCTACGATCCTTTAGAACTACTTTTTAAAGTAAATTTGTTAAAATCAATAGAGCATGTATCCGGCAAATATTCGCCAGAAACTTTATCAGTATGTAGATAAAGGAGACGATAAGCTATTGTAACTTATGTATGCTTTAGCAAAAGAATATACAGGAGAAGATGACTTTGAATATAGATTTAGCGACGAAGAAATTAAATTTCTTGAAGATAGAAAAATGAAACGGTTAAGTGGTGAAAGCAAAACCTATAGTTGGCAGGAAGCCAAAGACATCATCACCGGTAAAAACAAGATTTGATGAGTTTTCAACTGGTTCTCCAATCCGAGGCCATTGTTGATATGCAGAAGGCTTTCGAATGGTATGAAGCCCGGAAACCAGGATTAGGGTATGAATTCATTGAAAAAATGGAAGATGGATCTGAAAAAGTATGTAATCACCTCCTCCATTATACGGCCATAAATAATCAGTTTAGAAGACTAAAAGTAAGTCGCTTTCCTTATCTTACTAGTGTTCTGAAATAGATGATATTAACATTTTGATAATCGCTGTAAAAACATACAAGTAAAAAATTAAGGTTTTAACCAACTGCAACTCGTATTAAGTTAAATGTAAATTGATGTATTTGCTATCAGCCGTCAGCTATCAGGTATCAGGAGGATACTTAATGTACATTGATCTGCTGATAGTTGAAAGCAAAACGCGTCACTTTAGAGTTAACTTAAAACCGGAATATATCCTAATTTGTACTTGACATAGTTATTCAAAAGACGACAAATCAAAATAAAACCAGCTGAGTAATTCGGTTAGCCTTACCAAAAATATACATCTTAATTTTACGTAAACTTAAAATAGAAGAGTAATGAGCCTGGAAAAATTAAGCAAATTGGAATTTCAACTCATTGAAAAATTACGGCAATATAATCTTAAGGATATTAAGAAGGGATATAAATTATTTGAGGACATGGAAGCCGATATCGATCAATATAATAAAAAAGAGGATTATTATATTGTAGATATCATTAATTCAAATGACGAAACATTATTTACCGTAAAAGTAGATTTTTCCAATGATGCTACTATGGACGAGTGTGAGTGCGAGACCTTTGAAAAAACAAGGAGCTGCAAACATATAACCGCTGCCATTCTCGAGATAATTTTTCAAAAAACCGATTTCGAAATGGATGATATTGAAGATCTGATATTCACAAAAGAACTGATTATAGACGGGGTAACTTTGCCAGAAACTTCAGGCCGGGTAATACCTTTATTCAGGGAAGAAGAAGGCCCAAAGCCGTGGCATAAATTTACCTCTAATCCAGGTATTGTGTTTCAGCAGGTGAAGGCTATAACCGGTTACAGTATGCCTAGTAATAGTCAAATAATAAATAAACTAAAGCTAACGGCTGAAGATACAAAAAAAGCATCGTGGGCCTTTGAGCTTAAGACGGCAAATTCAATAACTTATTATCCCGAAATCAATTACGACCGGAACAAGACTTTTGAACACAGGTGCACCTGTAATGATCGTTCACAAATGTGCATCCATGTTAAGGCAGCATTTGACTGGCTTCTAAATACGCATAGTAATAATTATTTTGATAGTCTTAAGGACTGGGATAAAGAAAAGGCAAAAATGCTGGAAGAGTACGGGCTGAAACCGGAAGATAAAGAAGCCGGTCAGGTTGAATTTTATACTGACAACTATGGTAATTTAAAATTGAAAGTGCCCGAATGGCTATGGGGGAAAAACGCTGAAAATAAGATATCAGATTTTAAAAAATCATTAGTGCCCCAAACAGAGGCTCAACTGTTTTCAGAACGGCCTAAACTGACAAAGGATGCCATTATCGATTTTCGGGTAGGCTTTCTTTTTAACTTCACCTCAATGCATTTTAAAACAGGCTTTGAACTGGAAACTATCAAAGTATTTGAAAAGGGCAATACTAAGAACTATAAAAAACTATCAATACACAATGCCACCAATCTTCCTTTGCTGAAAGAACTGCCTGACGAAGTATATAACCTGGTATTAAGTATTACGGACGAGGGAGTAAAAGAATATCTTAAAAAAAATGGCCATGGATATGTTGGAAATTATTCAAATCCATGGCAATATTCCACTGAGGATTCGACAAGGTTTATACTTAAACATTACCGTGTTCAATTACAAAAATTCTGGATGTATTTATGTGAACATGCTGATGTTTACGAACTAAGAGAAGGGAGTTTTAGTAATAAAAATGTGCAGCCTGCCAAGCTATCCCCAGACTTTATCTCTTTAGGTTTTATTATTGAAGAAGATGAACGTTTCATTACTATCTGGCGGTCGTTGATAAAAGATAAAAGTGTTATCAATACAAAAAATGTTCACTTCCTTACTCCTTGTATTTTTATTATTGATGAGGTACTGCATTTGCCGGAAAATCTGGACGACCTCGATATACTCCACCAGTTTGAACACGGCTATATAAAAATTCCAATTGCTAATAAGCTTTCTGTAATCACCCAAATAATTCCCGTTCTTCAAAAAAAATATAACGTTCAGTTACCATCATCGCTACAAATAAATACTATAAATGCTTTGCCAAAGCCGCAGGTATTGCTGCAGGAATATACTACGCAGTACCTTATGATTAAACCGCAATTTGTATACGAAGCGGTAACAGTAGATTATGAAAATAAGCCGCAGAATATATTACAAACCCTGCCTGATGGATCCTTGCAATTAATTCAAAGAGATGCTGCTAAAGAAAAAGCTTTCTTCGAAGACTTAAAAAATTTGCACCACCAATTTCAAAGACAAGTTCAGAATGATTTCTATTATCTTCCTTTTGATGATGTAATGAAAAAGAACTGGTTTATCAATGCTGTTCATCAATTGCAGGATAATGATATCCCGGTCCTGGGCATGCAGGAACTAAAGAAGTTTCGCTATAATACCAACAAACCCATATGGGACATGAAAGCGGGTAGCGGCATTGACTGGTTTGATCTTAGCATAAAAATAAATTTTGGAGACCAGTCAGTACCATTAAAAGATGTGAGGAAGGCACTTAATAATAAACAAAGTATTGTACTGCTGGGTGATGGTACCATTGGAGTTTTACCTGAAGAATGGCTTCAGCAATATGGACTTATATTGAAGATGGGAGATGAGCAAAAAGATGGCACCCTTCGGCTTAGCAAACTGCATTTTACGCTTATTGATGAATTGCACGACCAGATCACCGATGAACAAGTGATGGAAGAGATCAATAACAAAAAACAAAGGCTGTTAAATATTGATACTATAAAAACAGTAAAAATAAGTAAGCAGATAAATGCCTCACTTCGCCCTTACCAGCAAACCAGCTTTCAATGGATGCAAACACTGGATGAACTGGGATGGGGAGGTTGCCTGGCAGATGATATGGGCCTTGGAAAAACGCTGCAGGCAATTACTTTTTTGCAATTCGTAAAAGAAAAATATACCGGCAGTACAAATCTTGTTATATGCCCCACTTCACTTATATATAATTGGGAGAGCGAAATAAAAAAGTTCGCTCCCTCTCTTAGTTATCATATCTATTATGGAAGCTCACGAGAGTTTAGTAATGAACATTTTGAAGATTATGATATTATCATAACCAGCTATGGCATTATTCGAAACGATCTTGAGCACTTGCTGCAATTTCAATGGCACTATGTAGTGCTTGATGAAAGTCAAACTATAAAAAATCCTGATACGCAAACTGCTAAAGCAGTACAACTGTTAAAGAGTAAAAACAGATTGATACTCAGCGGCACACCGGTACAGAATAATACTTACGATCTGTATGCGCAATTTAATTTCATTAATCCCGGCCTTTTGGGTAACAGGGAATTTTTTAAAGACTTTGCAAATGGAATAGATAAATTCAATGATGCTGATAAGGCTGCACAATTGCGGAAAATGGTATATCCTTTTATGCTTCGCCGTACCAAAGAGCAGGTAGCTACTGACCTTCCTGATAAAACGGAGATGGTGTTGTGGTGCGAAATGTCTAAAGAGCAACGTGCTGTTTACGACGATTATAAAAATTATTATCGTACTACTTTAATAAAAAAGATTGAGGAAGTAGGTATGGGCAAGGCAGGCATGTACATTCTTGAAGGTTTATTGCGATTAAGGCAGATATGCGATAGCCCTGAACTACTTAAGAGCGATGAGGTGACTTCGAACAAAAGCATAAAAATTGACGAGCTGGTAAGGGAGATACAGGAAAATACCGGTCAACATAAGCTGCTGGTATTTTCTCAATTTACAGGAATGCTGGAATTGATTAAAGGGAGAATGGATGAGGTTAAATTAAATTATGTTTACCTGGATGGCAGCACTTCAGCCGGTAACCGAAAAAAGAATGTAGATAACTTTCAAACCGATCCTTCTATCAAAGTTTTTCTGATTTCCTTGAAAGCCGGTGGCCTTGGTCTGAACCTTACAGCCGCTGATTATGTGTACCTGGTTGATCCCTGGTGGAACCCGGCAGTAGAGCAACAAGCAATTGATCGTACACATCGTATTGGACAAACAAGAAAAATATTCTCTTACAAAATGATTTGTAAAAATACTATAGAAGAAAAGATTATAGAATTGCAGCAGCGAAAAAAACAAATTGCTAACGAACTGATTACTGAGGATACCGGGTTTGTAAAAAAGTTGAAAAAAGAAGATATTGAGTTTCTTTTTAATTGATAACAGGAGTTGACTTTCGAAGTCAGCACCTGAAAAATTATAAATCCATTTTTCGCTAACTTTCACCAATCAATCATTAATATGAATAAAATATTTCTCTTCCTTTCATTTTTCTTCAGCTCTCCAATGTTTGCCCAGATAAAAGCTGATGATGTAAAAACCTTCACACTTAAAAACGGCATGAAGTTCCTGGTGCTTGAAGACAACTCTATACCTAATGCCAATATGTATCTTTTCTTTAAGGTAGGCTCCAGGAATGAACATCCTGGTATTACCGGTTTGTCTCATTTTTTTGAGCACATGATGTTCAATGGCGCCGGTAAATATGGTCCGAAGAAGTTTGATAACACCATGGAATTTAATGGGGGCTCTAATAATGCATATACAACTGAAGATGTAACGGTGTATACCAATTGGTTCCCTTCCTCTGCAATGGAAGTAATATTTGACCTGGAAGCTGATCGGATAGCCAGTTTAACCATCGATCCAAAAATGGTGCAAAGCGAAAGAGGCGTAGTGCTTTCAGAGCGAAGTACCGGACTTGAAAATTCGCCATGGCGTTTATTACTTCAAAGTGTTCAGGCGACTGCTTTTGAGGAAGGACCTTATCACTGGCCGGTGATAGGATATGAAGAAGATATTAAAAACTGGACCAGGGAAGACCTGGAATATTATTTTAAAACCTACTATGCTCCCAATAATTGTGTTGTTGTAGTATCGGGTAATGTCAAGGTAGATGATGTAAAGAAACTGGCGCAGCAATATTTAGAACCGATCCCGGCACAGCCTGCACCTAAACCGGTACACCTGGTGGAATCACCGCAAATGGGTGAAAAACGAATCACTGTGCAGAAGCAAGTGGCTAGCCCTTATCTTTCCATTGCTTATCATGTGACGGCAGCGAGAGATTCGGATTTTTATGCGCTTGATATTTTAAGTTCCATCTTAACCAGTGGCAACTCTTCAAGATTGTATTCTGTATTGGTAGATAAAAAGCAATTGGCTTCCTATGTATCTGCATCCTTTTCACCATCTTTTGATCCTTCTTTATTCAGCATAAATGCCATTACTAATAAAGGGAAAAATGTAGAAGAGTTAGAAAAGGAAATTTATGTACAACTGGATAAGATAAAGAAAGAAGGCATTACCGAAAATGAATTGCAGAAAGTAAAAAATCAAAATGCAATTGCGTTTTATAACCAGATAGAAACTATCAATGGCAAGTCGAACAATCTTGGTACTTATGAAGTGTACTTTGGTGACTACCATAAAATGTTTGATGCTCCTGCTGCTTATAATAAAGTAACCGTTGAAGATATAAAACGTGTAGCAAACAAGTACATAAAAAAAAGTAATTGTACTATAGGCGTTTTAAAATCTAACGTAGACGAGTAGTGCTTTTAGATAGTTTATCTTTTTAATTTTAATTTATTTATAGTTGTATCATGCATAAAATATTTTATTCTTTTTGTACCATCTTTTTATTTGGATTTAATCTTACCGTTTTTAATCAAACATCCGCTACATCTTTTAAACTTCCTAAATACGAGAAAGGAGTATTAAAAAATGGACTCACCATTTATCTGATGGAGCAACATGAAGTGCCAATGATAAATGTATCGGCTATTATGCCTGCCGGCGCCATTTACGATAATTTTCAGCAATCTGGAATAGCTGGCATGACTGCTTCTTCTTTGATGTTAGGAACAAAAAATATGAGTAAGTCCAAACTGGAGGAAGAGCTTGATTTTATCGGTGCTACACTAAACACATACGCTTCGAAGGAAAGCGCCGGCCTCAGCGCAAAGTTTGCATCAAAAGATAAGGATAAAGTACTTGGTATTATCAGGGATGTTCTCCTGAGCCCGGCATTTGATTCCCTGGAATTCGAAAAGAAAAAACAGTTATTGCTGTCTCAGCTTGAGAGAGCAAAGGAAAGTCCGCGTTCAGTAATTAGTGATTACTTTAACCAGGTTGTATATGGCAACCATGTATATGCTAATCCAACTAGTGGCAAAAATTCAACGGTGAGCAAGCTAACTGTTGCCGACGCTCAAAATTTTTACAGAACTTATTATATTCCCAATGGATCAGCGATTGCAGTAGTAGGTGATTTTGATACAAAAGATATGAAAGCAAAGCTGGTTACTCTTTTCAGTGCATGGGAAAAAGGAACTATTCCCGGTTCAGCTGCTAATAAAGCGGTTACCTCTAAACAAGCTGCTACTGTGTTACTGGTTAACAAAGATGATGCAAAAGAAACAACTTTTTATATCGGTGGTCCAGGGGTGCCGCGTAGCAATCCCGATTATGTAGCAATGGAAGTAGTAAATACTGTTTTTGGGGGAAGATTTACATCCTGGCTTAACGACGAGTTGCGGGTTAATACCGGTCTGACTTATGGAGCCGTCAGTGGTTTCAGCAGTTTAAAAAATGCCGGTACTTTCAACATTTCTACATTCACCGCTTCTAAAAATACTGAAGCGGCATTAGATAAAACATTAGAAGTTCTTAGTCGCCTTCACAATACAGGTATTGATGAAAAAACTTTAACCTCTGCCAAAAATTATGTCAAGGGCCAGTTCCCGCCTCGATATGAAACATCCGGTCAGCAAGCAGGGTTGCTTACTCAGATGTTCTGGTATGGATTTGATGAATCTTTCATCAATAACTTTCAAAAAAACGTTGATGAATTAACTGTTGATAAAGCAAAGCAGATCATTGCTAAATATTTCCCTAAAGATAACCTGCAGTTTGTTGTGGTAGGAAAAGCAGCAGACATTCGTAAGATCGTTAGTAAGTATGGCAAGGTTACAGAAACCGAAATAAAAGGTGATGGACTAAAGGGGTTTTAGCGATAATAAGATTTTAATTTCAACGTAGACTCGTATATGCTTGCTTATTAGTAAACATCTTTGTTCCATTAATGGTAAAATAAGTATTCATTGTCACGTTGAAATTTAGCTATTTTAAACAAACAAAAAAAGCCATCGCCTGTTCTTATTGTTAAAAGATCCAATGCTATTATCAGAGCCTTTCGTAACTGAGCATAAAGATGAAGTAACTGTTTTCACCAATACAAAGAAAGCAAAAGTATGGATGCCCAAAAGGGTTGTATTTACTGCTGAAGCAATAGATGAGCCTTACGGCCAACAAATGTACCAGCGTATAACTACACTTGGCTTAGATGCCGAGATCTTAAAAAACAACAGGCTAACAGGCTTACGCGGAGAAACAGAAAGAGAGACTTATAAGATTGCAAAAAACACCTTAGCTATTGTTAAAGCTCCGCCCAGTGCATTCAGGCTCACACCTATTCCTCCATCGGCCGACTGGCAATTTCACCTGGCACAGGGTTGTCCTGCTCATTGCCAGTATTGTTATCTTGCAGGAAGCCTGAGTGGCCCACCGGCAATACGTGTGTATGCTAACCTGCCTGAAATTCTTAGCAATCTTAAACAATATGAAAAGCCTGGTTCTTTTACTACGTTTGAGGCAAGTTGTTATACCGATCCTTTAAGCATTGAGCATCTTACAGGTGGTTTGGAAGAAACGATTAAATACTTTGGCAACCGCCCTGATACACAATTGAGAATTGTTTCAAAGTTTGATGCAGTAGATCCTTTGTTGACTCTTGAACATAATAATCACACAAGATTCCGGATCAGTTTAAATGCTGAGCAAATATCGAAAAGGCTTGAAGGTGGCACCGCTACCGTAGATGCCAGAATGAAAGCGTTACGTAAACTTGCATTACTAAAGGAACAAGGTGGCGGCGGTTATCCTGTAGGGGTTGTACTGGCACCGATTATGCCTATCCCGGATTGGCAAGAGCATTATACTATAATGCTTCAGCAATTACAGCAGCATCTTGATTTTTCATGCGATCTTACTTTCGAACTGATCACACATCGTTTTACTCCTGGTTCCAAAGATGTGTTGATGGAATGGTATCCTAACACCAGTTTAGATATGAGCGAAGAAAATCGTACCATCAAACGAAATAAATTCGGGGGAATGAAATATGTTTATACAAAAGATATGATGAAGGCTTTAAAAACATTCTTTGAAACAGAGATCAGGGAAAGATTTCCGTTTGCAAAAATTCTTTATTGGACATAATTGTAAAAACAAGTTCAAAACTATAAGGAAAATGTATAGTAAGATAGTTTCTCAAGGAAAATGTACCTATTGCGATAAAACATTTTCTCCAAGAGGTATGATTACACATCTTAAAAACCATCTTAATGCCGAGCAGACTGCAAATCCGACAACCGAAAAAGCTTACTTTCTCAATATTAAAGATGAAATATACTTTTTAGAGGTTTTAGTAAAAGGAAAAGCAGTCTTTGAAGAATTGGATACTTTTCTCCGTGATATTTGGGTTGAGTGTTGTTGTCATTTAAGTGGGTTCACTGATAAACAAATTAAAATAGATATGTCTGATAAATTTCAGGATATACTGTCTACGGGTCTTATATTCAGATATGATTATGATTATGGGTCAACGACAACATTTAATCTGGAGGTTGCAGGAGTGTACAACATAGCCATTAATAAGAACCTGGTTTTATTATCGAGGAATGAACCTTTGAAATTGATGTGTCATATATGTAAAGAAAAACCTGCTGTAGATATATGTACCACACATATGTGTATATCCGATCAATATATGTTCTGCAGCAGTTGTTCAAAGAAGCATGCGAGAAAATGTGATGATTTTAAAGATTACTCCAGGATGCCTGTTGTTAATTCACCACGTATGGGCGTTTGTGGATACACGGGGGGGACGATTGATGTAGAAAGAGATGGTGTATATAAGATGGAGAAGAAGTAAATGTAGATTTTCGCCTGGCTGTATTTATTGCTGAACCAGGGTAATTATGATTCTCTTTAATTAAAAAGTCATGTAAACTGCAGCTATGCAAAACCCTTTAGAAGAACCGGCTTATGCAGAAAATGCCAGCACTATAGATGCGCTGCAACTTCAGGAAATAACCGGAACTTATCCCCCTAAACCAATCCCGGAAGATTTACCTAAAAGAAATCAAACGCTGAGATTTATAATGAGTATCCTGTTATTCGGAGGATTTTATTATTTTTTTGTGAGTAAAAATTTAGAAGTAATTACCTGGCTGGCTATTATTGTACTGATACACGAGTTGGGACATTATTTTGCTATGAAAATTTTTAATTATGAAGACCTCAGCATTTTTTTTATTCCGCTGCTTGGTGCTATTGCCGGCGGATCTAAAGAGAAAATTTCACAAAAGGAAAAAGCGATTGTATTGCTGGCAGGACCGGTTCCCGGAATTGTTATTGGAGTAGCATTATTTCTTGTTGCTTCCCATCTTGATAATTATTTGATGTTACGGTTATCCTATGCTTTTGTTCTGATCAATGTCCTGAACTTATTACCTATTTATCCGCTTGATGGCGGCCAGTTATTAAAAACTTTATTTCTTGGTTCCAGGCAAATAGTAACAACTGTTTTTATTATTGCTTCCGTTGTTTTATTGATAACTTACGCCATTGCCAGCAATGAATGGTTCCTGCTGATTATTCCATATTTCCTGATTACAAGGATGATTAAAGAAAGGCAACTACATAAAATAAGACAAGATCTTGATCGGCAACAGGTTAATTATAATAAAACATACGGAGAACTTACAGATGCTGAATACTGGCAGATAAGAGATGTGGTTGTAACAGAAAATAGTACGCTTGCTAAAAGCATTCGCACAGAAGAACATATTGTTTCAGATAATGAAAATGAAGTAATTGGCTATGTTAAATCAATTTTAAAGAACAAACCCATTAAAGACCTTTCCACAACGGGAATTATTCTTTTTCTGTTAGTTTGGATTGCGGCCATAGCAGTTCCCTTGTTGCTGATGACACGGATATGGATGATGTTGTAGCTTTAAGGTATGAGGTATGAGGTATGAGAACGCTGTAAGTTACAAATAAAACTTACCATTAGTGGAAGATAAAAATTAAAGTACTTCACATTCACACCTCACACCTCATACCTCATACCTCATCGTCCTTCCTGAGCTTTAGCATCTAAAAATTATCATACATGAAAGCAGTATTCTTAACAAACAGTAATGAACCACTCATAACGAAAGAAGTTCCTACACCTGAACCGGCAGAAAATGAAGTACTGATACAACTGGAGTACTCGTCACTTAATCACCGTGACGTATTTATTCAACGGGGACGTTATGCAGGAAAAAAAGAAGGATTGATATTAGGATCTGATGGCTGTGGGAAAGTTGCCGCTACAGGTAAGAATGCCGATTCATCATTGGTTGGAAAGACAGTGGTAATCAATGCTTCGCACAACTGGGGAGATAATCCAAAGGCTTTCGGTGCTGATTTTAAAATATTAGGCAATCCCGATAATGGAACTTTTGCTGAATACATAGTGGTTGATAAGCAATACGTGTATCCTAAACCAAATCATTTATCTGATGCCGAAGCCGCCGCTTTGCCACTGGCTGGATTAACTACTTACCGCGCCGTATTCACCCGTGCAAAAATTGAAAAAGGCGAGAAGGTGCTGATCACCGGAATTGGCGCTGGTACTGCCTTGCTGGCTTTGCAATTTGCTTTGGTAGCTGGTGCCGAAGTATACGTAACATCCGGCTCAGAAGATAAGATCAATAAGGCTATAGCTATGGGCGCTTCAGCAGGTGCCAATTATAAAGAAGAAGAATGGACTAAAAAGCTCCAGCAACAATCCGGTGGTTTTGATGTTGTACTTGACAGTGCTTCCGGAAAAGGCTTTATCCAATTGTTGCAGGTAACCAAACCCGGAGGACGCGTGGTTTTCTGGGGTGGCACGGATGGACCGATAAACAATATCATTCCCAGGGATATTTTCTGGAAAAACATTTCTATATTAGGCACTACAATGGGAACAGTAGAAGAATTTGAACAAATGCTTGCTTTTACTGAAGCGCATAACATTAAACCTGTCATTGATAAAATATTCCCTTCCCTGGAGCAAGCGCAGGAGGCTTTTGAATATATGGCGGAAGGTAAACAGTTTGGTAAAATAGTGCTTAGAAATGTTTGAGTTGGGAGCCGTCAGGTATGAGGTATGAGCAGGATGTGGTATGTTTGGGTTCGATTTCCGAAGTCTTAAATATCGATATCTTACATTTAAAGTTCAGACTTCGAAAATCTTGATTTGACTCACCAGCTCTTTAAACTTTTGAATTCACTTTTTTGAAGATGCCTTATTCAAGACTTTCGAAGTCTGCGTTAATATTGAAAGCTGGTAAAATTTAAGACTTCGGAAGTCGTCTCGAAAAAGGTGAGAATAATAAAACTTTTAACTTTTTTCAGGACAAGACAAGAACATTTAGCAGCAAGATTTGATATTATTCCTTCTTTCTGATGTTTCTCTTTTTTAAGAATTCATTCCCGGCATTGGAATCTTTAGTCTTATAAACCGGGTATTAAAACTTGCATTCAATATTATAAATCATAGGTGTCAGTAACTATATAACATTGATTAATAAAAGGTTGGGGGCAATAATCGAATTTTTAATATTATTAGAAGCCTTTATAAATAAGATGGTACGCCTGTTGTCTTTATGAGAATGTAGTCTTCATAGGATCAACTTTTAAGCCCCCGGTTTCCAGCGGGGGCTTTTTTGTTGTAAGGGAAAAGTCTTAAAAATTTAAATGATAATAATCCGGATTGCTTTTTTAAGTATTATCAGATTAAATTTGAAAGACTTTATGCACAGAAGTGAAAGAGTCATTTAATGCACACCAAACGATACAGAAAAATTATATTGGATAGATGGTTTAAGTATAAATGGTATAATGTGTTTATACTTTTGTATATCATTAAGCGTTGATTTGTTGAAATGTATAGAATAAAATAAATAAATTATGAAAGCATGTCATTCAAAGAAAAAATTTTCATAATAATTTTTTTTATTCTGCTTGGTTTTTTCATCGCAGCAAGCGTAGTTATATCTTTTCTGGTAATTTTGGGTAATACACCACCCAGGCTATTAGGCTTAATAGCAATGACAACTCTTGTGGCGATGCCTGTTGTTTTGATAATGGATGCCGCTTTACCTGACAAGAGGAGATCTGCAAAAAAGAATGATGATAATTAAGCCTTAAAAAAAGTATAACATGTACAAAGCGGTATTTATAGATCTCGATGGAACTTTATTACGTGAAGATCATTCTATAAGTCAGGAAACAAAAAGCACCATTCAAAAATTGGTTAATGAAAAAATATTGATTGTATTAGTGTCAGCTCGTCCTATACATGGTATCATTCCAATCAGTAACTGGTTAGGACTACAATCATACCCGCTTGTAAGTGTTAATGGCGCTTACATTGTAGAAAATAATAAGGTAATTTTTGAATCAGGCATTGACCTTGAGAGCGTTTCCGGTCTCCATAAAGCTAATGTTGAATTTAATGCTACAATGATTTATTACAACGGGCTTAAATGGTTTGCTGAAACAAATAATGCTGCTATAATAAAGGAACAAAGAATAACGGATGTTCCTGTGATTATCGCACCCTTTGAATTACTGATGGAAGGATGGAAACTTGAGGGAAGTTACCCAAACAAAGTAATGGCGATAGGAACCGAAATCATAGTGAATAAACTGCAATCAAAGCTGTTATCAATGTATAAAGATGCACTGAACATATATACTTCTAAACCAACTTACCTGGAAATAATGAGAAAAGATGCTTCCAAGACAAATGCACTTAAGTATTTAATTGAAAAATATAATATCAAACAGGAGGAAGTAATAGCTATCGGAGATAATTATAACGATAAGGAAATGATTATGTATGCAGGAGTGGGGATTGCCATGGGAAACGCACCCGATCCTATTAAAGCCATTGCAGATTACATAACCGATACTAATAACCATGACGGCGTACGGAAAGCTATTGAAAAATTTTTTGAGGTAAGAGCAATACTTCGTTAAAACCCCTGAATTATTCTAAGTGTCGGAGTTACTCTTTTAAAAAAATCATTAAAATAAATAGCAGGTTCAATTTTAGTCATACCTTTTAATAAGGATATCTGGCCAGCTCCGAGCCTGGACGTATGTTTAGTAATAAAGTCTTCTGATCTTTTAACCAAATAACTATAAGAAAATATAGCAGTATATGATTCCTGACGAGAGTTGTTGCCTATTATAGTACCATGCCTAAAAGTTAGGGTAAGAAAATTATTTCTGAAAGTTTGCAGGTTACCCTGAAGATTTTTTGAAAAGAAAATTTGGCTCCCAAAAAATTCCTATTTCGTTTTTAAAAGATAAACCACTAAATGTAAATACACCTCCAAGACTACATGAAGGTGCAAAGTAATTTTTATAATTCTGTAGATTTACAGAAGGATTGGGATTGATGAGCAGCCTCGGTGATGTTAAATACCTTTAGGTTGTTTTGATGAAATTGACTGATCTTCATAAAGGTACATCCTGTTTCCCTTGCCATTGACTCATACACCCTTCACATTTTTTTTAAGCACGGTAAGCTTATCATTCAAGCTTCCATCAAGATAATTATTAAGGTCACTTAATTGATTTACAAAAAAACTCATACGGATATTCATTATACAGTTGCAGCTTTTGATAGCGTCTTGAAATATAAATGCAGTTTACAAACTTCAGGTTGCCTGAAGTAATATATTATAGTGTCTAAATGGGGATTTGCGGGATTAGGGAATTACAGGATTAGATGTGCGCTATCAGAGGATTTGCAGCTATTAATCAGGCCATTGAAAAATATTAAACGCGAAAAATATTTGAATGATAAGAAGGTGTAACAGTTAAACTATCATGTAATCACCTGTTGCTTTCCCGTATCAATAAAAAATTGGCTACCCATTGGAACAGCACAAAACCTATAATATAAGCAAAAACCAAATTATTGAATACATCACCGCTGGTGATGCCTAAAATAAAACCGCTGATACCTATCAGCCCAAGAAGACAGGTATATGATACCAGCAACTTTCTTTTTTTAGTGGAAACCAGCATTACACTTAATGGGATCATCATGGTGATTCCAAAAACTCCTAAAACAATATAGTAGTCTTGTTGTGTGAATAAATACAATAGGCATGCTCCTAGAGTAATGAACGCACTGATACCAACAAAATTCGCAGAGATTATTTGTTCCCTGGTAAGCAAATGCTTTCCGTATTTATTCAATCGAAGAAAAAGGTTGCTGACAGGGCCAATGATCCAGGTAGAGAATGCAAACAAAGCTATAAGCACAATCAACGGATTCAGGTACGGCTGCAGTGAGGGATTGGAAGCTGCCACCCCGCTAATCAACCGGAATGCAAGGAAAAATCCGATTATTATACTCCATTGATATTTACCCCGCAGATTACCCATCCATAAAGAAAATTTCATAAACCAGCGGTAAACTATATAACGGGCTTTCAATGCTTCGGCCATTCCACGCTGAGCCAATTCAAGATTAGGATTTTTTCGGAGTGCTTCAGAAAAATGATAAAGCGCTTTTTTGTTTGATCCTTTTTCAAGCAATCCCCAGCCATAATTGCAATGGGTATAAGCATTGTCAGGATCTTCGCGTAATGCGCCTTCTATAGTTATGAAAGATTCTTCTTTCCTGTTCAATTTCAGGAGTGCAATACTTCGGGCGTTTAAGGCCTGGATGTTTTCGGCGTTAAGTTCAAGCGCCTTATCTGCCAGCAGTAATGCTTCAGAAAACTGTTTTCTTTGAATTTTAAGTAAAGCCAGTAACGCAAAATATTTTGTATGATACGGATCAAGAGAGATTGCCTGCTGAAGATCTTTTTCTGCGGCAGCATACTTTTCCTGTTGAATATAGATGCGGGCTCTTTTATGAAACAGGTGGTCTGCAGCCGGATCAAGTCCTATAGCATTATTTATCAATGCCATAGCCTGCTCATATTTATCCTGGTATATTTTTACTTCGCACATTAATCCTATCACATCGGTGTTAGTTGGATCCTGTGCAAACAATCCATTTAAAATTGTTTCAGCTTCTTTAAATTTATGCTGCTGCAACAGCAGTATAGCGCGCTGAATAAGATGATCAGGCATACTATTTTTTAATTTTCATAAAGTGAAGTATCTCATCATAAAGGCCTGAATCATTGGCATACAATGCAAAATTTTTAGCAACAGAAAACCATTCCTTTGTACTTGCTTTATGTTTTTGAGCAGCATTCAGTAAGTCTTTAGTGCGTAGCGGAACAGGAATGCCCTCTTTAAATGACGCTTCCAGTTTTTCTTCTATCGCAATGTCAATCATTGCTTCAATATCAGCACCGGAATAGTCAGGAATGTTTTTTCCTACACTTTCAAAATCCATGTTTTCCACCGGCTTATCTTTTAATTTCAGCTTCAGAATATTGGTTCTTGCTTCCTGGTCGGGTGGTGGTACGAAAATAATCCTGTCGAATCTTCCGGGCCTCCTGAATGCAGGGTCAAGATTCCATGGTGTGTTGGTAGCACCTAATATAAGCACTCCATCATTGTCTGATTCAACGCCATCCAGCTCCTGTAAAAACTGATTAATCAAATGACGGCCTGCTGATTGTTTCATATCGCTTCTACTTGCTCCCAGGGCATCAATCTCATCAAAAAATAATACACAAGGTGTATTATTACGCGCATACTCAAAGAAGTGATGCAGGTTTTTTTCACTATTGCCAATCCACATATCGAGAATATCATTCAGGCCAACATTTATAAAACGGGCATTTACCTGCCCCGCAGTTGCTTTGGCAATCATGGTCTTGCCACAACCCGGAGGCCCATATAACAATATTCCGCCTCCCGTTTTTTTACCGTACGCTTTATAAAGATCCGGATGTTTTAAAGGTTGAATGATCTTGATTTCAATTTCTTTTTTCACCTGCTGCATTCCACCTACGTCACTAAAGTCAATATTGGGCTTTTGTATGAAAAGAGACATTCCTTCTTCCTCTTCATTCTTACTATCTTTTTCAAACTGCGCACCGATCCTAAGCTCACCATCGAGTTCCTCATCTTTGAAAGATGGATCTATTTCAAGAATTTTTTTGTAAGTGTCAATAGCAGTATTTAACGCTTTTTCCTGTAAAGATGATTTCGCATATAAAACAAGCACTTCAAGATTATCCGGTTTCTTCTTCAGCAGGTCTTCAAGAATCACGTTGCAGGTAGAATAATCTTCTTTTTTAAAATATACTCGAGCCAGTCCTATTAGTCCTTTTTCATTGTTTTGCAATGCAAGTGCCTGAAGAAATTCCTGTTCCGCTTCATCTATCCTGTTAAGGTTAAATAGGGTTTCTGCAAGATGCAGTTTAAGATGAACATTCTCCGGAGAAAACTTCAGGGCTTCCTTCAACGTATCTATAATGCTTTGTGTCATTTAGTCAGGAGTTACTCTTTATAAGCCAATGTACAATTAAATATGTTTTTATCTCAATATTCCTTTTCCATATTTATGAAATTAAGTAATTAGCACTATCTGAAATGTTATTTTAAATCAGTTTGTTCTATAGAACACTTATGCGCTTATGATGTATAATAAAACTGGTGTTAAGTTAATTATGAAATTACGTATTGAATTGCTATCAGCCGTCACCTATCAGCTATCAGGAGGAAACCTATTACACATTGATCTGCTGACTGCTAATAGCAGGTATTTCAATTTAGAGTTAACATAACACTGGTAAGGAATGCCTTATAATAAAAAGGAGCCAGGATAGAAATCCAGCTCCGTTTTAAAATCTAATATCCTATGAAAAACCATTTGTATGGTTGCTAATTATATGCCATGAATATTTTAGAAATGCTCAATGATTTCAGAACGACTGGTATCAATCACTTTCAAAGGCTGACACATGCTTTCATGCATTATTATTAGTTAAAATAATTCCTGTATATGGAAAATTCTTTTCAATATGGGAAAAAGAAATTAAAAATGTTGATGTGAGTAAGGGATATTATTCCTTATACCGTTGTTCAAGAAATGTCTTCATCCATAAATTAAGCCGCCATTGTTCCTTATGAGGTTCACCGTTTCTTTTTTTGTAAACCATATGATAGTGAGTACCTGCTTATATATTGATCCATACGCTATCAAAAAGTTTTTTCATAAATTTGATATTCAATTATATGTTTGATGAATAGTAAAAGAGCCATAATATTAAGCACCATATTTATAACATCGATATTTTATTGTGAATCGTTTGCGCAGGATACATACCATGAGATACACCGGCCGCAATTTCATTTTTCTCCTCAAAAAAATTGGGTGAATGATCCTAACGGAATGGTATATCATAAAGGTATCTATCACTTGTTCTTTCAGTATTTTCCTAACGGTACCGTATGGGGACCAATGCACTGGGGACATGCTACCAGTAAAGATATGATCCATTGGCAACAACAGCCTATCGCACTATACCCTGATTCACTTGGATATATTTTTTCCGGCAGTGCTGTAGTAGATATAAACAACACATCAGGCATTGGGAAAAATGGGCAGTCGCCTTTAATAGCAATTTTTACACATCATGATCCCGTAGGCGAGAAAGAAAAAAGAAATAACATTGAAAACCAAAGCCTGGCTTATAGCCTGGATGATGGTAAAACATGGTTAAAATATAATGGAAATCCGGTACTAAAAAATCCTGGTATCAGTGATTTTCGTGATCCGAAAGTTATGTGGTACGAGCCGCAGAAAAAATGGATAATGACATTGGCTACAAAGGATCGAATCACTTTTTATTCTTCCCCGAATTTAATAACCTGGATAAAGGAATCAGAGTATGGTAAAGAACTGGGCGCTCATGGCGGAGTATGGGAATGCCCTGACCTGTTTTATTTAAATGATGAGGGTAAGAAAGTATGGGTACTGATTGTAAATATAAATCCTGGCGGACCTAACGGCGGATCAGCGACACAGTATTTTACCGGCGATTTTGATGGAAAAGTATTTACTCCTAATGATACGCTTACCCGTTGGATAGATTATGGTCCCGATGAGTATGCAGGTATCACCTGGTCTAACACTGGGGAAAGAAAAATATTCTTAGGTTGGATGAGCAACTGGGAATACGCAAACATAGTGCCCACCAAATCATGGCGGAGTGCTATGACTATTCCTCGCGAGTTGTCAATAACACATGTAGGTAATGAACTGCTAGTAGTTTCTAAGCCAGTACAGGAACTCAACAGCATACAATCAAAACCACTGTCATTTCAAAATATCCAGGTTTCTAAAAGTTTTGATCTCTCTAAACGAACGGGTAATTCATCAGCAACCAGCCGCATCAATCTTAACCTGGAAAAATTAAATGATTTTTCCCTGACGCTATCAAATAATATTGGAGAAAAACTCATAGTAGGATTTGATAAAAAAAAGAACGAGATATATATTGATCGGACAAAATCAGGAAAAGTAGACTTTAAAAAGAGTTTTGCCGGAAAACATTCGGTACCACGATTCATTAAAACGGATGAAATGAAACTTACGCTTTTTATAGATGTAAGTTCAATAGAATTATTTGCTGATAATGGTCTGTCTGTTATGACGGAAATTTTCTTTCCCAATAAACCTTATAATCATATACAGATTGAATCGCCAGATGGGTTATTAATTAAGAAGCTGGATTATTCAGCACTTAAAAGTATCTGGCACTAAGATCATTGCCTCTGTATTTCCCATTCCGATGTTTTTTCTGTAACTAAGTTTTTACCGCTAACTAACCGTAAACATCTGCAAAATTTTCTTGCCATTCAACTGTATAATAAACTGCAAGAAGAAATATTTGAACCGGCTTCTTAAGGCCAGGTAGAATGTAAAAGCAGTTTAATGTGCAGTAAACAATAATTATGTAAAGCAGGAGGAGATCAAATGTGTTGTTACCGGAAGATTATTTTATAAAAAATAAAAATCTTTTGTAATATATAATCTTCCTATATTGCAAAAAAAATGGCCCTCCTAAGAATAGGACGGCCTCTAACGATTGCTTGCCATATGAAAATCTTGAACTATCTTTTTGAAGCTGGTACTCCAGCTTTTTTCGAATGAGCCTTTAACGTTTCTTGCTTCGACGATTGCTGCTTTATGAAATTCTCATCCTTCGTGAACAAATGTAGGCTGAGTCAGGATACCATCCTTATCAAATTATAAGTGATTTAATTATGTCAAAAGCGGGTTTGGATTGTCAAGCCCCTTTACTGTATTGTGTTTCAGAATTATTACTTCATTATGTCCAACCGGTTTACAGATACATTACATCAATTAATCCACTCACTGGAAAAGTCGGAAAAAAGGAATTTCAAGCTATATATTAAAAGAAGTTCTTCCAAAGAAGACCTGAAGATTATCCAGCTTTTTGATGCCCTAGATAAACTGAATGAATATGATGAGAAACTTCTATTAAAACGATTACCGGGAATTGAAAAACCCCAGCTCTCCAATTTAAAAATTCATTTGTATAAACAGATACTTGCCAGCCTGCGTCTATTAAAAACTTCTGAAAATATTGATCTTCAATTGAATGAGCAGCTCGATCATGCCCGCATCCTGTATAACAAGGGCTTGTACCTTCAAAGCCTGAAAATTCTGGAAAGGGCAAAAGAAATAGCAAGGGCGAAGTACAAGTTCAGCTACCTGACACAGGTTATCACACTGGAAAAGAAAATTGAAACGCTTCATATAACCAGGAGCCTCCAGGACAGGGCCGAAAGTTTATCCCTGGAAGCACTGGAAGTAAGCGGACAGATAGATATGGTGGCACGTCTCTCCAACCTTGCTCTTCAGTTATATAGTTGGTACATAAAAAACGGCCATGCAAGGAACGAGAAGGATGAAAAGGTAGTTACAAGGTTTTTCAATGAAAAGCTGCCAACAAAAGCGCATGAACAGACGGGGTTTTACGAGAAACTATACCTCTATCAAAGCTATTGCTGGGTTACTTTCATTTGCCAGAATTTTCTGATGTACTACCGTTATTCACAAAAATGGGTAGACCTTTTTCACCAGGAGCCAATGATGATCAATGTTGAAACAGGTCATTATACAAAAGGAATGCATAATCTGCTGAATGCACATTTTGATCTGAGAAATTATCAGAAATTTAAAATTACTCTTCAACAGTTTGAAGCGTTTGCCAAGACTGATACTGCTAATGACCATGATAACTTCAGGATTCAGACTTTTGTTTATATAAACAGCGCTAAAATAAATCAGCACCTGATGCTGGGCACTTTTAAAGAGGGACTTCTACTGGTTCCTTATGTTGAAGAAAAGCTGCAGGAGTACTCGCTGTACCTGGACAGGCATCGCATCCTTGTTTTTAATTACAAAATAGCCACGTTATATTTTGGCAGCGGTGATTATGAAAAATGTATTGATTACCTGCAAAGGATTATCAATGATCATGTGGATCTGAGAAATGACCTGCAATGTTATGCACGGCTGCTTCACCTGATAGCGCATTATGAATTGGGTAATTTTGAAATTATAGAGTACCTCACTAAATCTGTATATCGCTTTATGGCAAGGATGGAAAACCTTACCGTAGTGGAAGAAGAGATGTTTAAATTTTTACGTCATTCGTTTCATGTCTCTCGAAATAAGTTAAAGTCTGAGTTTGTAAAATTCCTGCAAAAGAATAAGCAGTTTGAAAAGAGCCGGTTTGAAACCCGGGCCTTTGCTTACCTAGACATTATTTCCTGGGTGGAGAGTAAAGTGTTTGAAAAGCCTATGAATGAAATATTACGGGAGAAGTATCTAAGTAGTCCAAGGAGACGGGTACTTAAAGCGCAGACGGTTTAGTGCCGATCTTCAAGAGTCCTGAACGACTTCCGAAGTCTTAAATTGCGAACTCTTACACCGGAGGTTTAGACTTCGAAAGTCTTGAGTGGATACGCTGTCTTATTAAGTTCTAACATTTCAACCGTTTTTAAAAATGTTTTGTTTAAGACTTTCGAAGTCTGCCTATGTAGTGTAAGTTGCAATTATTCAAGACTTCGGAAGTCAACGTCTGCGTTATAAGTTTTAAACACATCCGTCCATTCAATACTTTGGAAGGCAGCGCGTCTGGCAGCTTTGGAAGTTGGCACCCATCTATTATACCTGCTGCATCACCAAAGCCGGTTCTATCCATGCATTGCTTTCTTTAAGCAGGCCGATCAGTTCTTCTACAGCTACTTCACTGTTCACAGATCGTTTGATCACTTCTTTTCCACGATACAAAGTGATCTTGCCCGGACCGCTTCCTACATAACCAAAATCAGCATCGGCCATTTCACCCGGACCGTTTACAATACACCCCATGATGGCTATCTTAACTCCTTTAAGATGATTTGTAATGGATCGGATCTTTGCCGTTGTTTCCTGCAGATCGAATAGGGTTCTGCCGCAACTGGGACAGCTTATGTATTCTGTTTTGGAGATCCTGGTGCGGGTGGCCTGAAGAATTGAAAAGGAGGTATTGTTGAGGAACTGGTGATTGTTCCTGGTTTCCAGATAGGTACGCCCGCTGACTTTATTATTCTGAATGGTGGCCGGATTATTCATCAGCCAGATTCCATCCCCCATACCATCCAGTAATAATGCTCCTGCTTCCGTAGAAAATTGTATCAACTGCTCATCAATAGTGGTAACATGACTTTCGACGGCAATTATCACCGGGCAACACAGGTTTCTGTTCATTAATTCAGTAATGTATCTTCTTACACCCTGCATCTTATGCACACCCGATGACCAGATACACAGCACCACAGTATTGTCGTTAAGGATAGCTTCTAAAATTTCATATGCATTTTCACTATTTTCATCAACAGCAATAAAATTTAATTTGCCTGAATGTTCCGCTGATTGCAGGTATTCATTTCCCTGGTAAAGCGGGAAATATTTATTCTTGTTGCCACACTGCAGCCAGGCAGAATAATTACAAATGACTTTTAAAGAGCCTGGCAAGTCAAAGTCAGGTTGCTTATCACCTGAATACAGGTAATCAGCGGCTCCATCGGAAATGTTCCATTTATCCGGAAACGGATCATAAGTATAACCAATTGAAATAAGATCATTCGGTGTTATGGTTGCAGCCTGCATAAAATCGGCTACAACTACAGGAACTAGCTTACTGCCAATATTAGAAACGGTATAAGCAGACCTTCTTAAATAATCATACGGATTGTAAGGCACTTTAATAATGGGCGCTATAGGTGATTCAACGTTTCGGCCTTCATATCTTTTCACCAGGTCCTTACAAACAGGAATTTCAAATTCAGGATCTTCCGTTAAAGAAACCCTGATCGTGTCACCAATACCATCTTCCATTAATGTTCCGATTCCAATGGCTGATTTTATTCTTCCATCTTCTCCATCTCCTGCTTCAGTAACCCCCAGGTGCAGCGGATAACATGCTGCAAATTCATCCATCATCTTTTCTATCAACAACCGGTAAGCCTGAACCATCACTTTTGGATTGCTGGATTTCATGCTCAATACAATATTGTGATAACTTTCATCCCGGGCTATTCTTAAAAACTCCATGGCACTTTCCACCATACCCATAGGCGTATCTCCATAGCGGCTCATAATCCTGTCGCTTAACGAACCATGGTTAGTGCCAATGCGCATTGCAGTACCATACTCCTTACATATTTTAACGAGCGGAGTAAATCTTGTACGGATGCGATCTGTTTCTTCTACATACTCCGCATCAGTATATTCCAGTAATTCAAACTTCTTTTTATCAACATAATTGCCCGGATTAATCCTCACTTTTTCAACAATCCTGGCGGCAATCTCAGCGGCATTCGGAGTGAAGTGAATATCCGCAATTAATGGAACACGAAAACCTCTTCTATTAAGTTCATTTTTAATATTCAGTAGATTTTCTGCTTCGTTCCTGCTGGGGGCAGTTATTCTAACGAGCTCGGCACCGGCTTCAATACATCTGATAGATTGTTCTACAGTACCAATGGTATCCATGGTATCTGTGGTAGTCATAGTTTGAACGCGGATGGGGTGAAAATTTCCTAACAAGAGGTGGCCAACCTTTACTTCCAGGGTTTCCAGGCGCTTATATCCGGTAAGTGAATTACAATACAATTGCATAGAACAAAATTAGTTTAAAGTTTAAAGTTTAAGGTTTAAAATTGGAATACCCGGAATATTGAGGATTCTATATTGATTGAAGAATTCTAGCTTAGAAGTTCTTTTGTGTCCTAACCAGCAAACGCCCAACTTTAAACTTTAAACCTTAAATTTTAAACTATTTTCTACCAGTCTTTATCCTGCTTGGTTGGCGATGCGTTTTGTTGCTGCATTTTTTGCTGCACTTCTTTTTCCTTTTGAGCGAGTGCTTTCAGTAACTGCTCCACCTGCTTTTTATTAAGTTTACTTTGCTGCTGATCAGGCTTTTGATCCTGCTTTTGTTTATTCTTGTCCTGTTTTTGATCTTCTTTCTTTTTTTCGTTCTTATCTTTCTTTTGATCCTGTTTCTGCTGTTGCTTTTTCTTTTCCAGCAATGCTTTCTGTAGATTTTCTCTTGCTTCCTCATCTTTTCCATCCAGCTTCAAAGCATTTTTCCATGCTTCAATGCTTTCATCCAGTTTTTGCTGTTTGCTGTAAACAACACCTTTATTGTAAAACGATTTTTCCTTAACTGGTTTTTCCTTGCTATTTATTATAGTAGATTCGAATGAGTTGGTGGCTTCATCATATTGATTGGTTCGAAACTGTGCATTACCTAAATTGTAATTAGCAACCGGATTGTCAGGAGATACGGTTATAGCTTTTTTGTATTCAGCCGCTGACTGGTCAAAAAATTTTTGCTGGTACAATTTATTGCCATTACGAATATTGCTGTTAACATTCTGCCCTTGTCCGTAGGAAAGAATCAGCAGAAAACTACAAAGAATGGTTATAAAAATATTTTTACTCAAGTGGTTATATATTTTTTTTCAGGAATAAATAATTCAATCAGTAGCAGCAGGAAGGCTGCAGCAAGAAACCATTGGAAATAGCTTTGATAACTAAGAAATGCATCATCGCCTAATGCTGTCTGTTCTATTGTATTTAACTGAGCCATAATTTTATCAGCAGCATTGCCTGCATCTTCCAAATGAACGTAAATTCCTTTAGTATCTGTTGCAAGTTGCTTTAGTTCTGCTTCATTTAATTTTGTGATGATCGCATTTCCTTCTGCATCTTTCCTGAGTTCATTCGTGTTATTATCTACCAGGGGAACTCCTTCAGGTGAGCCGATTCCAACGGTATTGATCATTACTCCATTTTGGGCCAGCGCTTTTGTTAATTGCAATGCCTGGGGATCATGGTCTTCGCCATCAGAAATCAATACTATTGATTTAAACTTACGTTCCTTACTGTTAAAAGCAGTGTTTGCCATTTTTAAAGCTTCACCAATTACAGTCCCCTGTGATGGTACTGTTTCAGGACCGGCATTCTGAATATACATTTTTGCTGCTCCATGATCTGTAGTCAATGGCATTTGAACATAAGCCCTGCCTGCAAACAGTACCAGGCCAATCCGGTCATTTTCCATTTTGTCCATCAGTTTATTTACCAGCTGTTTGGCCCTTTCAAGGCGGTTTGGTTTGATGTCTTCCGCCAGCATACTTTTACTAACATCCAGGGCTATCATTACATCCACTCCTTTCCGGTTCACGTTTTCCATTCGTCCGGGCTTCTGAAGGTTAGCCGCAGCCCCAACCATTGCTGCCAAAGCAAGCACTATAAACGAAAATTTTAAAAAGAATTTAAGCGGAGAATATCCTTTAATTAACTCCTTCACTAAAACCGGGTCACCAATTTTTTTTACCCGTTTTTTTTTCCATCTTAATACTGCGATAAAGAACAATACCAATACAGGAATTAGTGCAAAGCCGGTAAGAAATTCAATATGTTGAAATCTATACATTATGTTAGCAAATTAATGAATTAGCCTGAGGATTGGTTTGTTTCAGGAGCAGCGTTGGAGATTCTTTAACTTATAATTATATTTAAGATATTGCTGTACCAACTATTAATTTTGCATTCAGCCGTCAGCTATCAGCAATCAGGAGGAAACATATTGAGCATTAATCTGCTGACTGCTGAAAGCTGATGGCTGAAAGCAATAGACGCATTTCATAATTGACATAACACTAGATTACTTTTTTCCTTCTTTAAATCCATATTGCCTAAGTATTTCGTCCAAAATTTTAAGACGGGCAGGAGCGATATCGTATTTTGGATTCGGGGAGTCAATTTGCAAGACAAAAAAATAAACATGCTTATTCTCTTCAATCCATCCTACTACCCAGCCAATTGAATGTCCGTTATTAGTAAATCCCCACCCAGTTTTATAGCTTAATTTATAATTGGAGTTCTCTTCCTGCAGCATCATCCTTTTTACCATCTCGTGTGTGCTGCCATAAAAGGGTAGTTGATTGAAATATAACCTTTTTACAAGTCCGAGCTCTTCGTCGGCGGTTATTTTAATTGAATTGTCAAGCCAGAAATAATCAATTTTATTTATGACTGCTCTGCCCTTTGATGCTGCATACCCAAGCGTATCCAGCCATTTTTGCATCGTATCTTTTCCAATGCGCCGGGCGAGTTCCTGGTACCAGGGAACGCTCGACAAATGAAAAGCCTGCATCATCGTTAGATCCCGGTTCAACTCTTTCCTTTCCCTTACTTCTCCATCCCAGGGAATAACGGTATTAGTATCCTGAACTCTTCCGGTTTGTATTCCTATCAAAGAATTAACGATCTTAAAAGTAGAAGCAGGCAGGTAAGCACTGTCTTTGTAACGGTTCAGGTTGTAGATAGTGAAATTGCCCTGGCCGTTATCAAACATTCCGAAACAGCCATCCACTATTTCAGCATCGAAATATTTTTTCAGGCTTCTATCCCGGGTAACATTATTGGGAGAACAGGCAATAAAAATAAATGACACCAAACAACATGCGCACAATAAATTCCTCATTAAATAAAAAGTTTGCGCAAAGGTAATTGCTAATGGCTATCAGCCGTCAGCTATCAGCTCTCAGGAGGAAACTTTAATTGTAGCTAGCTGAGAAAAGAATTATTAATTGCAGGAATTAAATGAAATGAGAGCTCTTATATAATGGAGAATTTTGTCTACTAGCCGGCATCCGTGATGCTGAAGTGTTCCAGGGCTTAATTCAGACTAATCCTTGATACTTCCAAGCAGTTACAATAGCCGACGACCAGAGCTATTCATTTATACAAACTCTTCAACTTCAAATAAACTCCATTCGTCCATCCAAAGCCGTCCTGGCCGGCGTATTCGCCGCCACCAGCTTCGAGGTGCGTATCAAGAACATTGTATTTTTCCATCATTTTTCCTGTTGCTTTAAAAACTTTTTCGTTGATGGAGATCCAGCGGGTAGCGATATCTTTTGCAACGTCTTTGTAGTTATAATTTTCTAGTCCTTTTACGGCTATCCATTGCAGGGGCGCCCATCCGTTGGGAGCATCCCATTGCTGACCTGTAAGATTGTTGGTAGTAATGATACCGCCATCTTTCAATAACATAGATTTTGTTATACTCATTACTTTGTAAGCCTGGTCTGTAGTAGCAAGTTTTATAAACAAGGGATAAAGACCGGCGGCTGTTACGATGGTATCAGCAGTATTACTCTTAAAATTATAGTCGGTAAAGAAATTAACCTTACTATTCCAGCCATACTTAAGAACAGCGCTTTTGCGCTTTGCGGCTTTTTTAAGAAACTCGTCAGATAATTTTTCTTTTTTGTTCAGAGATGTTGCTTTTGCAAGATTTATTTCAAGGCTATACATCAGGCAGTTAAGATCGATAGGAATGATATCAGTAACCTGTATAGTAGTAATATTTTTCGCATCTTTAAACCACCTGCTGCTGAAATCCCAGCCACTTTCAGCACCTGCGCGAAGGTGATGATACATGCTTATTTTATCACGTCCTGATTTAATAGTGGTCTCTACATCCTCCAAATAACTTTCCTGACGCGGCACTTCACTATCATCCCAATAACGGTTAAGCACAGTGCCGTCTTCTAATTTAACTACCCTTCTGTGTGCTTCTCCGGGTTTAAGACTACCAGCCCCTTCCATCCAGTAATTGTATTCCTTTTCCATCGCGCGCAGGTAAGTTTTGTAAACACCCTCTCCTTTTACTTCAGCTAAAAGTTCTACCATCAATGAAAAGAAGGGTGGTTGAGACCTGCCCAGATAATAGGTACGGTTTCCATTTGGAATATGTCCATAGGTCTGAATCAGGTAAGCAAAATTTTTTATCATATCTTCTATGATCCCATATTCATTGCTTTCCTGTAATCCGAGCATGGTAAAATAAGAATCCCAATAATAAATTTCACGGAAGCGGCCACCGGGAACAATATAAGAATTAGGTAAAGGCAATAAGGAACTTCCAGTAAGCTTTTTGTCAGCGTCTCTTTTTAAAACCTTCCATAGATTCCTGATATGTGTGGCAACATCTTCCTGCGTATTTGTTTGATAACTGCTTGCCGGGTTCACAGGTAATATAAAGTTTTCCTCTACAAATAATCTCAGCGAAAAACGAATGGCCGGGTTAGATTTAATTTTTTTGTATTCAGCCACTATAATTGCCGGGTCTTTTTTGGGCAGGCAATCCACGAATGTTTTTCCATCAGGAAATATTTTAGCCATTTGAACATCTGTGAAAAGTTCACCATAAATTTTGTCGGGGGGAAGTGGTTGTTGAGTAAAGCTGGTTTGCAAGTAACAGCTATAAAGCAAAAGAAGTACTAATTGTTTCATGGTGTGGATGTGAAGTGTAAGATACCTTAATACTTTATAACTCCGTGGTTCAAAAAAGTGCATCAGGTTCACATTACCACTCAACTAATCTACACCAACTTAAGTTTAGAATCTTATGGAGAACCCTGCATTAACAGTGTAATCAGCAAAGGCCGCATCACCCTGAACATGTTTATTGAGTTTAACAGAGTTTTCTTTATCGGTAACACTTTGAGTTCTGTTACGTTCTACCGCAAAAGGTACGGCTGCAAAAAAGTTCAGTTTTTTAACAGTATAAGTTATTGTAGGCTCTACAGACCAGATATAACCCGGCCTGCGGAAATCACCACTGCCACCTGCCAGGTCATGTACAGGAATCCCTTCTAACCTCGCTCCGGCTGATAGGCCCAGGCCTTTAATATGCCTGAAAGAATAGGTCAGTCCTGCCCTGCCCATGTATTGATCGGGCACACTCATAATAGCTTCATTGGCAAGTGTAGCCGATACTAGTTCACGATAGGTGCGAGTTCCATTCTGCTCACGGGGATTGATGAGATAATAAAAATTTCCATAAACAGTCAGGTCACGGTGTATGCTATAAAATGTATTAACTTCTGTTGTGAAGCCTGTTCCTCCATCACCTAATTGAATAGATTGATCAACAGTTCGTAATTCCTTAGCACCGCCGACACCAACATTATACCAGTAGTCTTTGTAATTATAATCACCGGTTGGTAATTTAATTCCCAATCCTACCTGGATATTGCCCTTGTGATTTTTTGCCGGATCAAGCAACCAATTATAAACAGCTATCCTAACATCTCCTACACCAAATGAATGGGTGGAATGCCTTTGTTTTCCGCCGTGCTCATACAAAGATGAACGGCTATTGGCAAGCACCGGAACATCAACCATAAAAGACCAGCGTTCATTAAAAAAACGCGTAATAGAAAGGTCAAGACTTGACTGGTGATTTATTACTTCGTTACCCAATACCAGCCTGTTTTTGTTTTCTGTAGTACCTGAAAAATGCCGGAACGATTTAAAGTACCGTACACTTGAAGCAAACTGCCATCCACCTTTTGTATAATCAGTTTCATCAGGATGTGAAAGCATACAAATAGCACCATTACTTTTAATGGCTACGCAACCTTGTGCATAAGATTGCTGAATAAAAATTACAGCGCTTAAAACGAGTAGGTAAATATTTTTCATTGCATGTAGTTTGAATAGAATTAATTAATCTGTTTTGATGAATTTAATGATAAGAGGCTACCGCGAGTGTTTTTGTTTTTCGCATTTTAAGACGGTCCACTACTAACCTGCCAACCTTTACGCCCTGAAGGTATCCACTGTCGATATCACTGCGAAAATGTATGCCGCCATAAACGCGTGAAAGACCTGCTTCCAACGATGCCTGATGGAAAGAATTAAACGAGCGTGGCTCAATCCCAAATTCTATGGAAGAAGTATCAGTATAACGAAAATTATCACCGTAAATATCTGTCATCACTTCTGCCGCTGCCGCTGATATTACTGAATGGCCACTGGTATAAGAAGGGAATGGCGGAGTTTGAATGTAAGGTCTCCACTCAGGATCCATAAATTTGTTAATAACTGTTTCAGGCCTTATATAATTACTACGGTATTTTTCATCCCAGCAACTGATAAATCCTTCAAATAAACCTATGGATGTTTTTGCATACGCGTACACGGTAGCGTTAAAATCTGCTTTGGATTTTTTAGCAGCGATTCCTGCAATATTCATCCAATGCCCGGAAGGTGAGAATTTTTTAGTAGCGAACATCACATGACCGCTGACATTCATTTTGAAAGGATTATCGTCCCAGAAATCAGCTATATGCTTCTGCTCTTTAGTAAGGCTATCGCCCATCATTTTAACTTCTTTTGCTAACCGGTAAAAACGACTGGTACTGTCTTTCATATTATAAACAGGAGGGCGCCCAGGCATGCATTCAGAAGAAGAATCAAGTATAAGTGTCCTTATTTCTTTCCAGTGGGCTTCCATACCTTGCGCATACATGGGTGGTGTTGGTACCCATCTGCCATCTTCATCGGTAACAGTAAACTTTTCAGCGGAACGGGTCTGGGCGTAGTTATCTTTTTTAGCCCAGGCTAAAACCTGATCTGATACCTGGTCTGCATACAGCTTGGAATTATCAAGCACCTCACCGGGCATGCCCGCGCTATCTGCTTGTTTTAGAATATTTTCATAGTATTCCATCATACTACCCTCAGGAAAGGTTACAGCATTGCCAACCTTGGTGAAAGCCAGTATTGCGGCAAGTGGAAAATCAATGTTACCCTTCTGCCATTTATTAATGACAGGTAAACTTTTAACCTGTCCGGCTAGAGACAGGTAATTGCTATCATCACCTGAGGCAATAACTTCGTAAGCAGCAATATTTGCGTATGCATAATTGCGGGAGCCGATCATTGGTGGAAAATTATTCTCCAGCACTATATCGTTAAGCCTTTTTACCGTGTTGCAATACAATAATGGATCATGGGTAAAAGCCTGGTAGTTGCCTGAATTTTTACAAGATTGCAGCAGCAATAATATCGCTACAACAGCGGTCAATCTAATCATAGTAATAATTTGTTCTAAAAATCAATACGCTTGCAGTACTATCAGCTGTCAGCTGTCAGCAATCAGGAGGAAACGTACAAAACAGTGATTTCCTGATAGCTGATAGCTAATTGCAACCAATATACATTTTATGCTTAACACAACACTAGCAAGCATCAGGTGGAAGCTCGCGGGGTAACAATAAGGGCTTTGAAAAAGAGAAAATATAAAAGGAACTGATTATTGATATATCAGGTGAATAAGAAAAAAAGCTCCAGGAATTATTTTCATTGTAATATTCTGATAACAGGCTTTTAATGCTCCCGCTATTCCCTGACTTTTTGCTTTGAGAAGGATGCTGAAGATCGTTTACCAATTTATAGAATTCATCCCGGGCGTTGCTAAGATTTGTCCTGGCTTTATTTGGTATGCAGAGATATTCTATGGAATCCTTGTAAACACGGCATTTCACGAAGTTATAATGTTTGCCGTTGAGCTCAATCTCCCCATCCATCCGGTTAAAATGATCTGAATTAGTGTAATACGGGAGATGGGAAGGTAGCTTTACTGTAATAAGATCATTATCGTTATATTGATCATTGTCAAGGGATGCTATCAATGCTGAATTTGCTTTTTCTTCTAATAAAGAATACAAAAGGCGGTATCCGAACCAGTTAAACAGGAAAATACTTAAAAAAAATATGGAAGCAGATTTTTTTACCATTCTTATTCGCGGCTGGCGATATATATTAATTCCTGAACATTCAATAGTCTGTAATCTGTAATTGTTTGAATAATGTTTAAAAAAGGCTCAAATTCTGCTTTTTGATGTGAAGTCAGCATTACAATAGCTTTCATTCCGGCATTTTGGGCAGCTTCCACTCCTTTTGGCACATCTTCAAATACAATACAATCAGAAGGCAATACTTTCAGTTGTTCCGCTGCTTTTACAAAGGTTTCCGGGTCGGGTTTGCTGGTTTTTACATCGGCACCACATATTATGACTTTGAAATAATCGCGGATCTGGAGTTTGTCAAGTGCAAAATCAACATTCTTGGTTGCGGTTCCGCTGACTATTGCCAACAATACATCCTGGTGTTTTGCATCAGCTAAAAATTCTCTGAAACCTGGTATCAGTTTAATATGCGGCGAATATAACTGGCGGTATAAACTATCTTTCCTTGCAGCTATTTCTTTAAGCTTTTCGATTGAATATTTTTTATTGCTCAGGAGCCTGCCGAGAATTTCGGTGTTTTTGCCATACAGTTGTTTAGAAACATCGCTACCCTTTAATTTAGATCCTTCTTCTGATATTACTTTTTCCCAGGCTTGTAAATGATATTGCATATTATCCATCATGGTACCATCCATATCAAAAAGAAAAGCTATTTTATCTTGCATAAGTTCGAAAATAAGATCAGATTAAAGATGAGTTTTTTTAATAAGCTAAGGAGAGATCAGCCTTTTAAACAGTCATTTCAGAAATTTGTTGTATGCTTTATGGATAATCTGTTTTGAAAGCACCTTAAAAACTTGCTGTGAGGCCGCCGATAAATTTCTCATGTTTGAGGGTAACTTCGAGGCTTCGGGATGACTTCAGAAGTCTTGAACTACAATATCTCAACCCTCAGACGCTGACTTCCGAAGTCTTGAATTGTGTTAGCTCATCCAACATAGGTAGACTTCGAAAGTCTTGAATAGAGGAAACCATGTATTCAAAACTTTCGAAGTCTGCCTATGTATTGTAAGATGCTGAAATTAGAGAGTTCGGAAGTCAACGTCTTGCTTCAAAAATCAACCTCTTACCTGGAAACCCACGTTTTAAATTCAAACATCCCCACTGAAATTTCTGAGATCCTTCGCCTCTTACTAAGCAATTTATTATTTCATTGTATAAGTCTTTTTATCAACACCCACACCGGTGATAGTAAGGCTTTTCCATTCCTTTGGTAATTTAGATTTTATTTGTATGATTCCTTTAGAAGTAATTTCCAGTCCGCCGAAACCCATTAGTATGCTTTGAATTAACCCTCCTGCTCCGGTAGCAAAATAAGGATTTGTTCCGCCTTTAGTTTCTGAAATAACCCGGAATGGAGGTACCAGGTTGGGCAGGTACCCGTCTTTAAAAAATTTAAAGGCTTTGTCTCCATCTTCCAAACGGGCATATAATAAAGTAAAAATAGCTTGTGTCATAGCAGGGGTTCCCTGGTTAGGTACCCTTGTTTCATAATAGGCAAGGTCTTTTGAAATTTGTTTAGGATCAGTTACTTCTTTTAGGGGATAAGCAAGCAGGTTTACATCAGCCTGTTTGATACCTTCGCCATTGTAACTGGCATGTTCCCTGGTAACACCATTTTCCATTTTCAGGATAGGGATATTATCAGCCACATTCATCCAATCATTATCAGGAATAAGGCCCAATGTTTTCGCGGCCTCTACAGCATTTTTCAGGTTGGCTTTGGCTGCAGCATTAGTAAATGCGTTATTGTCAATGTTTTCCGCCCATTCATCGGCGGCTACCACATTTTTGATATCATACTTACCCGGGCCATTTCTCTCTACCCTGCTTGCCCAGAAATCTGCTGTTTCTTTTAATATAGGCCAGCCTTTTTCCCTGAGCCAGTTCTTATCCTGTGTAACACAATAATAATTCCAGGCAGCATTGCCCACACAGGCTGTGATATGATGTTCAAACGGACCGCTCAGGGCCCAAACAGGAGTTTCTTCAACACCGGATTCTGCACTTTCCCAGGGGAACATTGCGCCTTTGTAACCATGATTAAAAGCATTTCGCTTTGCAGCCTCCAATCGTTGGTAACGGTATTCAACAAGCGATCTTGCCATTTCAGGATGCAGTACCAGGATAGCCGGGAACATCCATAAGTCAGTATCCCAGAAAACATGGCCATTATAACCCAATCCCGATAATCCCATAGGGGAAGGACTGAGGGCAGTGCCTTCACGAACAAAAGAATATAAATGATACAACATGCTATGTACATCTTGCTGTGTTTGTACATCACCGTCAATAATAATATCGCTTTTCCATATTTCATCCCAGGCTTTTTGATGAAAGCTTATCAGGCGTTCCCTGCCTTCCAGCTTTGCAAAAATAGTCATACGTTCTGCTTCATTCAAAGGGTCATCATGATGTGCGGAGGTAATGGAAGAACCTGCAATTGAAAAGCGATATGTTTCACCGGCCCTTATTTTTTTACTGAACTTCATCAGGTGCATGTTATTATCCCACATTTCATGGATCACTCTTGGTTCCTGGCTGTGTTCTTCACTGAATAAAAAAGTATTGGAAGCACACATAAGCAATTTACCGGTTGGGCTCCTGGCTGAAGATGTGAGCAAACTAATCACTACATGGGGCCGGTCGATCTCATTGTAATAATTCTGTACATCCCTTAATGCATCCGGTGCTTCCATAACGCTGGCACCACCTATGGTAATATCTTTCTTAGCAGTGATGCTGATATCCATTAGAACTGTGAAGGGCAGGTGGCGTAATGAATAATAAGTATAGCTTATTGAAGCCTTGTCTTCAAAATTAAAAGATGCAGTAAATCCGGCTTTACGCATGTCCAGCTCCTGATGCATATTTTTGATGTTTTTACCATCCACTCTCTTACCATCAATATCTAAATTCATGTTCAGCAGATTGAAACTGCGCAGGAAATTACTTACACGTCCACGTCCGTACTGGTCGTAAGCCCCGGCAAGCACTACATCTTTTACTTTAAAAGGCTCGGCAGCAGAAACAATACCTATCAATCCATTGGCAACCGTAATACCGTAATAATTGGAAGCATCAATGGTGGCTGCCGTAATTTTCCATGGATCAATTACTTGTGCGCAAAGATTATTTGTACATAAAGAAATTCTGGTAATGGTAACAAAACAAATGCAAAAGGCAATTACTGCTCGTTTCATAATAAAAGATTAACAGGTGCAAAATAAACAAAAGCTATCAGCAAACAGCTATTGACGTACTTTACCAACCAAGTCAGCGGGCACTTGCCTTGAAAAAAGGATGCAGATTTTCAACAGCAACCGCCGGGAGTTTTCCTCCTGGTAGCTGACGGCTGATAGCAAATGCGTAATATTGTTATTGACTTAACACTAGTTTCATGAGACAACTAATGGGTAGAATTATTTTAATAATAATGTTAGCTACAGGTTTTAAGAGCTGTACTCCTAACCCATATGCAAAAACAAATCGTCAATATAAAAAACAGGCAAAGGCTTTCAGTAAAACGCTGCGACAGGTTCCGGACGGGCTGCATTTCGATTCAGCAAGTTTTCCACGCTGGTGGGTAGGCACCACTAATTTTAACATGCGTAAACCAAATTTTGTAATCATTCATCATACTGCGCAAAATTCCTGTAATCAAACATTACAAACATTTACGCTCCCGCGTACACAGGTAAGCGCACATTATGTTATTTGTAAAGATGGTCTTGTTCATCATATGCTTAATGACTATCTAAGGGCATGGCATGCAGGTTACAGTAAGTGGGGAAATCTTACGGATGTAAATTCATCTTCCATTGGGATAGAGATTGATAACAACGGCTTTGAATTATTTACTGATCCGCAAATCAACAGCTTGTTACATTTGCTGGATACTTTAAAAAGAAAGTATGCCATACCTGCAGCTAATTTTATCGGTCATGCAGATATAGCTCCTTCCCGCAAAGTTGATCCTAATATTTATTTCCCCTGGAAGATGCTTGCTGACAGTGGTTATGGGTTGTGGTATTCCGATACTACAGGTATGGTGATTCCGGATAATCTTAATAACCTGCAGGCATTACGTATTATCGGTTACGATGTAAAAGATAGTACCGCAGCTATTAGTGCTTTCAAACGTCATTTTATGCAAGACAGCACCAACGTGTTGCATGAAGCCGACAGGAAAATACTTTATAGCTTGTTAGAGAAATATTAAGATATCCTGGTAAATGATATCAGCCGTCAGCTATCAGCCGTCAGGAGGAACCGAATCAGGCTTTGAACTCCTGATAGCTGATTGCTGATAACAATATGTGACAATTGTCCTTATATGACACTCAAGTGTCGCTTCAACAATAATTGACGTTAGCTAAAAAGGTATAATTAACTAATACGTTTCCTCCTGATAGCTGATAGCTGATAGCTGATAGCTGACGGCTGAGAGCAATTGCATGCCTTACATGGCACTACCAGCTTTCCATTCATATTATTATTTATCCATTCATCGTAATAAGCTTGACGAATGTAGTCATTGTCATATTTTTGTCATCCACATAAGCTTGACAAATCTTTACCATGCAAAAAATTTTTATTTTCTTTTTAACTGTCATGATAACTGTTCAGATTCATGCACAAAAAATAACCGGAATTGTAAAAGATGAGCAGGGAAAATCTTTAAACGGAGCATCAGTAATATTAAAAATGCTTAAAGATTCATCAGTAGTAAAATTGGCAGCGAGTAATGCCGCTGGTAATTATACATTCGATGGAGTGAAGCCCGGCAACTATTTTATTAATACTACGTTTATTGGCTTCGCTTCAAAAAATATCATTTTACCGGAAATCAGTAGCGGGCAAGACGTTACTGCACCAGAAGTAATTCTCACAAAATCTTCCGGTAATCTCAAAGAAGTAATGGTGGTGTCGAAAAAACCGGTTATTGAAGTAAAAGCCGACAAAACCATTTTGAATGTTGAAGGCAGTGTGAATGCCGTTGGACAGGATGCACTGGAACTATTACGAAAGTCTCCCGGCGTAATGGTAGATAAAGATGAAAATATATCGCTTAGCGGTAAAAACGGAGTACAGGTTTATGTAGATGACCGTCCTACGCCATTATCCGGCGCTGACCTTTCTGCTTATCTTAAAACATTACAATCATCTTCAATAGAAGCAATAGAAATCATCACTAATCCTTCTGCTAAATACGAAGCTGCGGGTAATGCCGGTGTCATAAATATCAGGTTGAAAAAGAACAGGTCATATGGTACAAACGGATCTGTGAACGCGGGCTTTAGCGAGGGAATATTTCCAAAATATATTGGCGGCTTTGCATTGAATAACAGGAACAAGTATGTAAACATCTTTGGGAATTATAATTACAATAAAAGCAGGAATGAAAGCTTTATGTTCATGTACCGGAAACTATCAGATACTTTGTTTGACCAGTATTCAACCTTTTCATACGTTAACAGTAGTCATAATTTTAAAGCAGGACTTGATTATTTCTTTAATAAGAAGAGTACTATCGGTATAATGGTAAATGGCAATTATGGAGATAATACTTTTGGTAATATTAGCCGCACTCCTATATCATATATTCCAACCGGTAACCTGGTAAAAACACTTCTGGCCGATAACAGTAGTAAGTATACCCGAAACAATACCAACCTGAATGTAAATTACAGGTATGCAGATACTTCCGGCCATGAACTTAATACGGATGCCGATTACGGCTTGTATAAAATTAATAGTAACCAGATGCAGCCAAACTTTTATTACAATCCTGCCGGTGTTATTTTTGATAGCCGGATATATAATATGATCGCTCCGACTGATATCGGTATCTACTCTTTTAAAACTGATTACGAACAGAATTATAAAAAAGGCCGGCTTGGTGTTGGTGGTAAAATCGGCTACGTGAAAAGCGCGAATAATTTTGAACGTTACAATGTTGCCAGCAGTTTAAAAACACTCGATACATTGCGCAGTAATATCTTCGATTATAAGGAAAACATCAATGCGCTGTATGCAAATTATAACAGGTCTTTTAAAGGTTTTATGATTCAGCTGGGTGTTAGAATGGAAAACACAAATGTTCAGGGGCGTTCCAATGGATTCAAATGGACTAATAGTGGATATAATGAATATGATTCAACGTTTAAGAGAAATTACACTGACTTTTTTCCAAGTGCTGCAATCACATTCAATAAGAAACCAACCAGCCAGTTAGGCTTAAGGTACAGCCGCAGGATAGACCGGCCTGCTTATCAGGATCTTAATCCATTTGAATTTAAGTTGGATGAATATACATTTCAGAAAGGAAATACGCAGTTAACACCGCAATACACTAATTCATTTGCTATAACTCATACTTACAAGTATAAATTAACAAGTACATTATCTTATAGTCATGTAAAGGATGTGTTTACACAATTGATTGACACGGCTGAAGTTTCAAAAAGCTTTATAACTAAAAAGAACCTGGCTACGCAGGACATAACCAGCCTCAATATCAGCTATCCTCTTCAATATAAATCGTACAGTTTATTTGTAAACTTGAATACTTATTACTCGCATTACAAGGCTAATTTCGGCACCGGTAGAACAATAGACCTTGACGCTTTTGCATTTAATTTATACCAGCAGCATACTTTAAAATTTGCTAAGGTATGGACGGCGGAGTTGAGTGCATTTTATACATCTCCCTCTATCTGGCAAGGTACTTTTAAAAGTAAGGAGATGTATGGGGTTGATGCAGGCTTATTAAGAAGTGTTTTAAAAGGAAGGGGCACCCTTAAAGCAGCGGTTAGCGATATTTTTAAAACAATGCAATGGGGCGGTACCAGCAATTTTGCCAGTCAATATATAAAGGCAGGTGGTGGCTGGGAAAGCCGGCTGATTAAGTTGAATTTCACTTACCGTTTTGGCAGCAATGAAATTAAAGCCGCACGTCAGCGCAAAAGCGGTGTGGAAGATGAGAACAAACGTATTGGAAGCCAGGGTGGCGGAATAAGTAATTAGGTATGAGGGGTGAGGTATAAATTAATTTGACTACTACTACCTTTAAGAATTTATATATTTAATGCTCAATATTCAATAGTAAATTCAGATCATTTTGCTTTATTGAATATTGAGCATTGAATGTCGTTGACTTAAAATGTTTGAAGTGTTTTTTCCTTTTTAAAAACGGATTGTTTAGAGGTCATAGAGTCCTTTGTGGGATTTCCTTTGTGTTCCTCGTGGTTAAAAAACTCCTGAAATCATAAACCGCATTTAACCACAAGGAACACAAAGGAAATCCCACAAAGGACTCTATGACTTTTAATAAAATTGTAATTTCATATATAAAAGAACACTTTAACCTTGTTATGTCAATGACATTGATATCTAAGTCAATATTTTTTCTATTAAGCTTCTGCTAAGTTTTAAAATTCCGTTAGACCAGAATCACAAAAGGCTTAATTTTTTTGCCTATGTTTGGGTAATTAAGATGAAAGAAATTCATTTATAGATAGAAGGCAGCGTTTAACATGTGCGTCCCTCCTCAATTTATACCAGGCCGCTATTAATGTTTTAATAATGATACCTGAAATGCATTACTTACTAAAGTATAAATTGATATTAGTATCCTTAATTTATATCTTTCCTTTGTTCGCATATGCGCAAAAAGTAACTATAACAGAAGCACATCAAACAATAAAAACATATCCCTTTTCAGATCCCAATCCTTTACCGGCCATGGCGGTCAGTAAAAAAGTGTCTTCCTTTTATCCGTATTCTATGATAGACGGTTATACCGATCAGGGTGTTAATAAAAGCTGGAAAGTGGTAACGATGGAAAATGATTATATAAGGGTAACGGTGCTTCCTGAAGTGGGGGGCAAAGTATGGGGTGCGATTGAAAAATCTACCGGTAAAGAATTTGTTTACCTAAACCATGTAATGAAATTCCGTGCAATAGGCATAAGAGGGCCGTGGACAAGCGGCGGCATTGAACATAATTTTGGACTTGACCTTGGCCATGCACCCTGGGCCGCAGCTCCGGTAGATTACATCATGATCAATAATCCTGATGGCAGTGTAAGCTGTGTAGTTGGCGGACTGGATCTTGCCTCCCGAAGCGAATGGAGGGTGAAAATAAATTTACCCAAAGACAAAGCATATTTTGAAACAGAGGCTATGTGGTTCAATCCGCTTCCATTACACCAGGCCTATCTGTCGTGGGAAAATGCTGCGTTTAAAGCAACGGACGACCTGCAATTTTATTTTCCGGGTAATTATCATATCGGGCACGATGGCCTGGCCAACCCATGGCCCATAGATAGTAAGGGCCGTGATCTGTCAGTTTACAGGAATAACAATTTTGGAGAGAGCAAGTCTTACCATGTAGTAGGTGATTATAGAAACTGGTTTGGAGGTTACTGGAAAAACGCTTCTTTTGGTTTCGGGCACTGGTCATCATATGCAGATGCTCCGGGAAAAAAATTATGGATATGGTCGCTTGATCGCCAGGGAGGAATCTGGGAAGATCTGTTAACTGATAAAGACGGGCAATATATAGAAGCGCAATCAGGCGTAAAGCTCAACCAGGCTGCGGAAAGAAGCGGCTATCACAGTCCTTTCAGGCAGTTATCGCATAAGCCTTTTTATTCCGAGACAAAAACAGATTACTGGTTCCCGGTAAAAGAAACAGGCGCTATGGTTGATGCGGGTATTTACGGTACATTGAATGTAGCACCAGGTAAAGATAGCTTGTTCGTAACTGTTAGTCCTTTGCAGGAGATGGAAGACAGTCTGGTGATATGGGTAAACAACAATTTGTTATTTTCTGAAAAGGTGCATCTGAAGCCAATGAAAACATTCACCCATTCTTTTGCGGTGGCAATAAATACCAACGACAGGCTTACTGTAAACCTCGGTAATAAAAAATTATTTTATTCGAATAAACAGGAAAGCCTTATTACCAGGCCGGTGCGTGCTGATGACAGCATAAAAGATTATGATTCGGGCGAAAGATTATTCCGCATGGCGGAAGAGCAGAACGCCATGCGCAACTTCAACGAGGCGATGAACCTGTATAAACAATGTGTTAAAAAAGAGCCGGTACATAGTGAAGCATTGGCAAGGATCGCCGAGCTGTACTATCGGATGGGAGAATACGAGCAAGGAATTCCTTATGCCAGGAGAGTATTGGAGTTCAGCGCTTATGATGGCGCCGCAAACTATATTTACGGAGCGCTGCAGGATAAACTGAACAACACCGATGAAGCAGCAGAAGCTTTCAGCATTGCTTCCAGAACTATGGAATTTCGTTCCGCAGCTTATGCGCAACTTGCTGCGATTAATTTAAAATTAAAGGATTTCGAGCAGGCATTGTTGAACGCCAAAAAATCACTTGATTATAACAGGTACAACCTTACTTCAGCAGGTTATGTAATCGCTGCTAACAGGAAGTTACACAAGCCGGCAGAATCAAAAGGATCCATCAATGAATTATTGCTGATCGATCCCCTGAATCACTTTGCAAGGTTTGAAAAATATTTGTCATCTTCCAGTGATTCATCAAACAGCACTGCGTTCCAGGCAGGTATTCAAAATGAATTTCCCCAGGAAACCTACCTGGAGCTTGCCGTTCAATATGCAAATACAGGCATGGATGAGGAGGCTGTCAAAGTGCTGGAGCTTGCCCCTGCATATCCTACTGTTTATTATTGGCTGGCTTACCTTCACAGGAACATATCACAGCAGAAAACTAAAGAATACCTTAACCGGGCTGAAGCGATGTCACCATCTATGGTTTTTCCTTTCCGTCCGGAAACCGGTATGGTACTGGAATGGGCAGCTCGGCAACACCACTCCTGGAAAGCGGATTACTATGCGGCGTTGGTTCAATGGAACAGCAACAATATAATGAAGGCCAAAGAACTATTTTTAAAATGCGGCAATGGGCCTGATTATGCGCCTTTTTATACATCACGAGGTATCTTGTTCAGTGATGATAATTTTAAACAGTCTGATGTGCTGGCAGATTTTAAAAAGGCGGTAGTTATGGATCCGAAAGAATGGCGCACCTGGCACGAGCTCGGCAGTTTCTACGAGGCGCATCACCAGTTTGAGAGCCTGTATGGAAATGCAAAGGATGCTTATAGGTTATTTCCTTCCAACCCGGTGATCAGTGTGGATTATGCAAAGGCCCTGCTGAATAATAAGAAGCCGAAAGAATGTATTGACATACTTAATAAAACATTAATTCTTCCGCAGGAAGGCGCCAAAGAAGGCCATGAGTTAGTTGAATTGGCTAACATAGCATTGGCGCTGGATTATATGGAACTCAACAATTATAAAGCAGCAACGAAGTACCTGGTAAATTCAAAACAGTATCCCGAAAAGCTTGGGGAAGGTAAACCCTATGATCCGGATTATCGTCTTCAGGATTACCTGATTGCCTACTGCGCAAAACAACTAAAAGATAAAAAAATGGCTGCGCAGTGTTACCAAAATATCATTGATTTTTCCAATGAGCCGGATAGGTTTAATTCTCCCCGGAATGCGGCCGCAAACTACCTGTCTTTACTGGTGCTTAATGAACAGGGTCATAAAAACCAGGCGGATGAACTGCTGAAAAGTTGGCAACATTTTCAGGATTCGCTGAGTGTCTGGCATATTTCAAACAGCGGCGAATCCACACAGATGCAATGGGTATTAACAAAAATCAAAGATCCGGTAGCGGATATAAAAGCGCTTAAAAATAACAATAAATTATCGGGCCCGGTAAGCAACTTCACGCTTTTCTTACGGGCGCTTGAACTGGTGGAAGAAAAAAGAAGGCTTAACCAATAATATTAATTTCTTTGAAAAAAATTTTACCGTATTCAGTAATTACCTGTTTTATTTTATTTGCTTCTACAGCGGTCTACAGCCAAAAGGTGTTATGTTCATTTGAAACCGAAGCGGATATTAAAACCGTGCAGGCATCTTCCGGTGTAACCGTCCGGCAGACTGAAGATTTTGCCGCCCTGAACGCGCACGCGTTGCAATGTCTTTTTCCTGACCAGGGCGGAAAAGTTACCATTCAAAAATTCAGCGTGCCTTCATGGAGCAAGGCATTAGGAGGGGAGAATCAGCCTGTTGATGCTTTATTAATATTTGTCTGGGCGTCCCAGCCCGGCGAGTTGGAACTTCTTGTGGAAGATTCATCCTCGCAGGTGGCTGGAACAAAGTTCAACCTTAAAGCAGGGGCTAACCATTTGCAGCTTCCTTTTGCAAAGCTTACCCGGCTAAATACCGATAAAATAAAATCGTTCAGCATTGGCAGCGCCGCAAAAGCCGAATGGTACCTTGATTATATCGCCCTTGATCAGTTCCAGGATGTGCTGGCAAAATCAGGACGCTGGGATGTTGGTTACTCCGATAAAGTAAAGACCGCTCATTTTCCCTGGGGCAGCGATTTTATTGAAAAAATAAATACGTACAGCATTTCGCCTGTATTCGATGGAAGGGGGATTGTTGAATTATCGGAAAGGCTGCTTCTCAATTACCGCGTTGCTACAGTGGGACGCAATTCTGGAATTAACCGGTGGGGTTTCGGAGATTTTTATAACCGCCGCAATCCGGGTGGCGATGATGGCGATCATCCTTATAGCCTGGCATTCGATTATATTGCAGATGACCTGCTTTTTAACGCGGCCTACGATGTTATTATCTGGCCGGGTTTGCATCCCTGGGAAAGTTATCCTCAGTACATCCGTGAGGAAATAATGAAACAGGTAAACGCTGGTACAGGACTGGTTTTGCTATATCCATCCGGAAAAGACAGCGGAAATTTTTCTTCCTTTTCACCTTTAACCATCAGTGCATCAGTTAATGTGGATAGCATTAAAAAACTGAATCATGAAATTGATAACCTATGGAAGATCACCGATACTTCGCAGTGGATTAAGGTTAAGGATCATTATATAACAAGGGGAGTTGAATTGAATGCCTTTCCCTTTGGCAGCATAGGTGTTCTCCCTTTTAATAATAATAACGGAGAAGTATTGCTGAAAACCAGGCAGGGAAATCCGGTGATGGCTGTCAGGCAATATGGAAAAGGCAGGATCGTGGCCATGGCTTACCTGGAAAATGGATTTATACCGTTGTTAAGGGATCCATGGGAAACAGGCCTGCATAATGCTTATTGGGAATATATGTGGTCAATGGTGGCACGGTCCGTAGTATGGGCAGCAGCAAAAGAACCGCAAACAGCTATAACCAGGGCTACAGTAAATGCATCCTCCTTTATTGTAAACCTGCAAAAAACAAATTCCGGGGACTCGCTGGCAATATCAGTAGAGGATGAATTTGGTACAACTGAAAAGCAATTTTCTGTGTTGGTGAAGCCACTGCAGGCTAGGGTAAATATCTCCTTACCGGCAAATCTTAACGGGGGTGGCCATATCGTGAATTTTCGACTGAAGGGCCGAAAAGGAGTGTATGATTGGTATTCTCTTGCTTTTACTACACCGGGCAATGCTCAAATCGTATCCATCAGCAATGAAAAGGAGGAAGTACCCTCCGGTGAGCAGGTGCATAGTAACGTAAAAGTGTTTTCAAAAAAGCCTTTCGAAGGCAGCTTGGTGGCAAGCCTCTATGATAATTACAACAGGCTGGTGAGCCGGCAGCAAAACAATATACAATTCAACGGCAGCAACCAATATGATGTGGCGCTCGATTCTAAAAACATTCTTTCACACCTTGGGAGAGTAGAATTTGTACTGACTCAGGATAATAAACAGGCTGACCGGAAAACAAAGGACATATTTTTTCTGCAACCCAGGAAATGGGATGATTATGATGTAACGCTGTATCATTTCGGACCTAATCCCGTGCCGGGCACCTGGCCCGCTATAGATTCTCAACTGCGTAACATGAATGTTACAACACTGGCCGCTTACACCCTGGAGCAAAGCAGGCATGCTAATTACAAGGTGCAGGCACAGACCCGGATCAGCGGCGTAGAATCTCCTGACAATGGCCCCGATCTTTTGTATTATGATTCCATAAAAGCCAGGTACCTGCAAACCCATGATAAAAAAGTGCTGGTTAGAAAATATGGATTGAACGACTCGGCTTTTTTACGTTCCCTTAAAATGGAATTGGGCAAGATGGTTCCGCAATGGAGAAAGTTCTCTCCTTCCGCTTATTATATTTATGAAGAGCCGTCCGTAACGAGATATGATGACGCATTGGATCTTGACTTTTCTGAAACCACCCTACGCGCTATGAGAACCTGGTTGCGTCAGGTGTATCCCTCTTTACAAGCGTTGAATGATCAGTGGGGTACCTCGTTTCAACAATGGGAGGAGGTTGTTCCGGATGATTCCCGCGAAGCACAGCAAAGAGGAAATTACTCTTCTTGGGCCGACCACCGTTCCTTTATGGAAAAATCGTGGGCCGGCCAGTTTGAATATGTGCAGGATGCACTGCACCAGATAGATCCGGGCGGGCTGGTACAGCTATCAGGCACACAGGCATCGGGCGCCCATAATGGTTATGACTATAGCCTCATCAATAAGCATGTGGGCCAGATGAATCCTTACGATATCGGCAACCAGCTTGAGTACCACCACGACTTTAACCCGGAGCTTAAAATTTCGGGTCAGGCCGGGTATGGCGCGTCAGGTAAAAGCGTATTGTACGATTTTTACCAGCACATATTTGTTAATGAAACAGGAGGTGCTTATATCTTCTGGCAGCAGTCTGCACTTAATCCTGACCTCACCATGTGCCAGAGCGGATTGGATATGCAGCATGGCTTTTCTGAAATGCGCGAAAAAGGTATCGGTAAACTAGTTGCTTCTTATAACCCGGAAAATGAAAACAGGATCGCCGTGCATTATTCTTATCCAAGTATACATGCGGCATGGATAGTTGATGGCCGGATAAAACCAGGACATACTTATGGCAATACCAGTGAAACGCTCGAACAATTCAGAAGGAACCTGGACGGATGGGTGAAAATTTTACAGGATGCAGGTCTGGGTTTCGACTTTACCTCATACAGCGGGATTGAAAACGGTGACCTTGCAACAAAAGGTTACAAAGTACTTATCCTGCCTATGAGTGCTGCGTTAAGCGATGCGGAAGTAAAGCAAATCGAATCATTTGTAAAAAATGGCGGCACCGTTATCAGCGATGCGCTTCCCGGTATCATGGATGCGCATGCCAGGTTCCGCAACACAGGAGCCCTGGATGGTGTTTTTGGTGTTAAACCGGCGGGCTATACGGCAAAGGATCTTATTACTCCATCTGCTGATAAAAAACTCCTGCTCGAAGAAGCAAAATCCTTGCTTAGTGAAAAGAATACTCCTCAACTGATTTATCACTCTTACGGAAAGGGAAATGCTTTTATGCTGAATTATTTTTTGGATAAATACCCGGAGCAAAAAGCAAAACATACCAACGATAGTGCACTAGCCCGGATAAGAACGGTTTTTACCAAGGCAGGTATTGCACCCGCGATCAGCATCACTGATGAAGGCGGCAGGCCGGTTAGCGGCATAGCTAAATATTCTTTCAGTGAGCAGGCAGGTAAAACCACTTTATTAGGGCTGCTTCCTGATAAAAATAGTAAAGGCGGCAATATCATTATTCACCTGGATAGCTCAAAACATGTATATGATATAAGGAACAGTAAATATGCAGGCAATGGAAAGGATATTAAAATTATGGTGGAACCCTGGGTTCCTGCATTGATGGCCCTTGTGCCTGGAACCATTGATGGAATTTATGCTAATCCTTTACAGGTTATAAGACCTGGCGGAACTGTTAACATTCATTTTGCTGTGAAAGTTTCCAATTCGATGAAATTACATTCGGTTGCAAGCATTGCTGTTTATGACCCTTCCGGGAAAAAGATAGAATATTATGGAGGTAACTGTGATATCATTAATAATACCGGCGAGTATCAGTTCAGCACCGCTATTAACGATATGGCAGGCAGGTGGAAGGTAGAAATTAGAGAGGCTATCAGTGGAAAAAAAGCATTGTTGAATTTTGATCTTCATACTGTTTCAGAGATGTTGTTGCCGGTTCCACAACAGGTAAAGCTGACAAATAAGCTATTTAAGCTCAATAATAGCTGGAGTATAAATAGTGAAAATAGCATTAAAAATTCGCCGGCAGTATTGTCGCTAAAGGAACAACTGTTGGGGCGGTTTAATATTAGATTATTAAATAGCGAAAAGGAGCAACATGCTATTTCATTCGTTATTAGAAATGGCTCCGTTAAAATCGGCAATGCAACAGATACCAATCGCACCGCCCTGATGCGTCAGGCTTACCGGCTTGAATTGGCGCCGGATAAAGTGATCATTACTGCTAATGTGGCCCAGGGTTTATATTACGGTGTGCAGTCATTGTTACAATTGTTACAAAAGCAAAACAATGAAGTATCGTATCCTGAAGGAGAACTTACGGACTGGCCTGATATGAACCTTCGAATGATCTACTGGGATGATGCCCATCACCTTGAAAAACTGGAAGTGCTGAAACGCGAGATCAAACAAGCCTCCTTGTATAAAATCAATGGGTTTGCATTAAAACTGGAAGGGCATTTTCAATATAAATCAGCGGCTCCGATCGTGGAGCCCCACGCGTTATCGGCGGCACAATACCTGGAACTGACTGATTATGCAGCGGCTCATTACGTACAGCTTATTCCTTACCTGGATGCGCCTGCGCACGTGTCCTTTATATTAAAACATCCGGAGTATAAAGAACTGCGGGCCTTCCCGAATTCCAATTACCAGTTTACCGTTAATAATCCGAAAACTTACCGGCTGTTATCCGGCATGTTTAAAGAATTAATTGATGCCAACAAAGGAGTAGAGTATGTATTACTCTCAAATGATGAGGCATATTATACAGGCAAGGCGGCTAACGAAATAGATTCTGCCAGGTCACTTGGCGGAAACGGAAAATTGCTGGCGCAATTCATCAGCCGCATGGCGGACACCTTAAAGCAATATGGACGCAAGGTTATATTTTGGGGAGAATATCCCCTGACTCCGGATGACATAAAAACATTGCCCCGTCATCTCATCAACGGCGTATATGACAGCGCCTGGGCACCTGTATTTAAAGAAAGAGGTATCAGGCAGTTGATCTATACTTCTACGCAGGGTGGAGAGCCGATGTTTCCCAATTATTATCCACTGCCGGCAAGTAAAACGCTTCATAAAGAGAATGAAAAACTTGCAGCAAGGATTCCTGATTTGCTACAAACAATTACTAAAGCTGTTAACGAAAAAACAGCAGACCTCGCAGGAGTTATTGTTGCAGGTTGGGCTGATGCCGGTTTGCATCCGCAGACATTCTGGCTGGGGTATGCTACCGGAGCGGCTATGGGCTGGAACCATTCCGGAGCAAACGCCGATGAACTGGCCGAAAGATTTTATGCAACATTTTACGGAACAGAAAATGCCGGCCTGAAAAGAATGTTTGAATTAACGAGCAGGCAGGCTCAGTTTTATGAAGACAGTTGGGAATGGCGGCCATCAAATTTTCGTACCCCTATATTTGGCAATAGTGCGGCAGTATATACCAAACCAAAACCAGCATTAGACCAGGGCCTGTTACTGTTACCCGTGCCTGATTCTATTGACTTTTCCCTTCCATTTAATTGGGCCGACAGCAATTTCAAACGCTTGCAACTTGCTCAATCATTTATGAAAGAAAGCAATGAATTGATGCTGTTGCTCAATAATGCAAATCCATTTGGGAATAACCGGTATAATATCGAAGTGATCCGGACAGTTGCAAATTTGTGCAGGCAAAATATTTTAATGCTGCGCCATCTTGAAAATATAAGTCTGTTAATGCAAGGTGCGTCTCAAGCAGCAGATAAGCATCCGGACAGCGCTATATCCCTGATAGATCAATGTTTGGATTTCGCTATGCAAATGAAAACGGCACGTAATGATGTACTGGATTCTTCAATAAATGTCTGGTACAAAGACTGGCTGCCTTTGGTAAAAGAAGCTAATGGCCGGCAATACCTTCATGTTGTAGATGATGTGAAAGACCACCAGCCAATAAGAACTGCTGATATGAGCTACCTTATTTACCGTGAACTGATGTACCCGATGGATGAATGGGCTGATGAAACGGTAAAGGCAAGGAATAAATTTGCACGCAGGCACTCATTAAAACAACGGGATTTCCATCTAAAGTGGAATGATTATACTAAACGATCATTACCTTAACACCAGCGTTTTCAAGTTTCTTCTGATCTTCCGCGGGTATGCCTGAATCTGTGATAACAATGTCCACAGCAGACAATGGTGCGATAAATGCAAAGCTGCGCTTATGAAATTTACTTGAATCCATTACAACAATAACCTGCTTAGCTATTGAGATCATTACGCGGTTCAGATGTGCTTCTTCCACGTTAGGTGTAGACAAACCATGAGTGGTATTGAACCCGTCTACTGCAAGAAATAACTTATCACAAAAATAATTCTTAAAGCTTTCTTCCGCTGTTGTGCCTACCAGCGATAAAGAGTTCCTTCTTAAAAATCCACCAGGAACTATTATATTTATTTTTTCCTGTTCCGCCAGTGTATTGACTAAGTTCAACGCATTGGTAATAACGGTTAATGATTCAAAGGCAGAAAGATGCCTGATTATTTCCATGGTGGTAGTGCCGGAATCCAGAATGATCGTGTCGCCGTTTTCAATAAGTGTGGACGCAGCCTTGCCTATCAGTAATTTCTCCTTATAATGTAGTTTTTTCTTATCAGACAGGTTGAAGTCCACTGCAACCCTGTCTGCTTTCATAGCTCCACCCCTTGCACGCACAAGCAGGTTCTTCTGTTCGAGGCGGGAAAGATCGTTGCGGATGGTTACTTCGCTTACACCAAGTGCCTGGCTTAAAGAAATAACATTTACCTGCCCCTTCAAATCCAATTCCTTCATAATCAGCATACGGCGCTCAATGGTATTAGGTGGAATATTACTGATCATAGAATTTAAAGATAAGATTTAATGAACATTCTGGTGTTAGCGAAGGTAAGCTTCTCCTTTGGGTGCCACTAACTTCCAGAACCGGTTATTGAAAATTTATTAACTTACAACATTTTTATAAAGACCTGGTAAATGTTAAACAGTGGCAGCTCTGAATAAAGGTATTTTGAGTGTACAATTAAAAAGATTCAACCATGCCGATTAAAAAGATAATAATAGGTGTTTGCTTTTATTTATTATTTACATTGGTTTGTTGTAAGCAGAAAGAACAGCCTTCTGCATCGCAAAATGTAACGGCAGCAGCACCGGCAGTAGCCAGAGAAATTGTTACTTCCGGCATGGTTCATATTCCTGCAGGAACTTTTCAAATGGGGACTGATGATCCCGCATTTCCTGATGCACATCCTGTTCACAAAGTAACTGTTAATGAATTTTGGATGGATGAGCATGAAGTTACTAATGCCGAGTTTGAAAAATTTGTAAAAGCTACTAATTTTATAACCATCGCTGAAAGGAAGTTAAATCCTAAAGATTTTCCTGATGTGCCTCCTGAAAGTTTAGTACCTGGCTCCGGTGTATTTTCTCCACCTGACCAACAGGTTACTTTAGATAACCCATTGCAATGGTGGAAATATGTACCGGGTGCAAGCTGGCGCCATCCGTTCGGCCCGCAAAGTGACATCCAGGGATTAGAAAATAACCCGGTAATTCATGTTAGTTATGAAGATGCACTTGAGTATGCAAAATGGGCGGGTAAGAGATTGCCAACCGAAGCTGAATGGCAATATGCGGCACAAGGCAATCATCCGGGGCAAAAGTATTACTGGGGTAATGAATTAAAACCGGGTGGCAAATGGATGGCCAACATTTACCAGGGAGACTTTCCGGGTAAGAATACAGGAGAAGATGGATTTATTGGAATAGCGCCGGTAAAATCATTTTCTCCTAACGGTTATGGTTTATATGATATGGATGGTAATGTATGGGAATGGTGCAATGATTTTTACCGTCCTGATTATTATGAGGTAAGCCCTGCAAACAATCCTAAAGGCCCCTCAGACAGTTATGATCCTGATGAGCCAAATGCAATAAAACGTGTTCAAAGCGGGGGCTCTTTTCTATGCAGCGATCAGTATTGTATTCGTTACCGGCCGGGTAGCCGGGGTAAAGGTGAGGTAAGTAGTGGTTCTAATAATCTGGGATTCAGATGCGTAAAAGATGCAGACCCTTTAGCTAAAAGATGAAGATATATTTATTTAAATTTGTAAAACAGCCTGTTTTTATCTCAATAATGATAATTAATCCGGAAGCTTCAAAAGCGTAATGTATTTATCTGCATTACCCTGGGTTAGTTTTACAAAGTAAATTCCCGGCCTGTAATTATCACCCAACCGGATAGTGGCATCGGGATAAAATTTGCGTTCCTCTTTTATCCTGCCAAACAAATCAAACACCTGTAAAGTAACCGGTATATCACTATTGCTTTTTACATACAGATTGAAGTAAGTTTTACTCGGGTTAGGCATTACCTTCACATCCAGCTTGATTTTTTCGATAGCCATGGTTTTTGGAACTGTTACAGTGACCGGCTTCTCAACCTGGTTACCTGACTCATCCGTACTTGTTATAGTGATGGTATATATGCGGTCTTCACCCGGCTGTTTTGCCCGCAATCTAACATTATGGTCGTCTACAATTTCCCAGTCAACATTATTGCCCGTTTGAGGCTGATTGCTGGTAACGGACAATATGGAGGTAACCGGCCCGCAATTTTCTGTAACTGTATAATCAATATGAACATTCTTCAGTTCATTATCCGCTGGAGACAATGTTGCAGGAGTAGCACTCACACCGGTAATTACCGGCGCCTGCACATCATTTACGGTTACCGTAAAAGAGCAGGTTGCGGTGCTGATATTATCTGAAGCAGTTACATCTACTGTTGTGGTGCCTTTCTTAAAAGTATAGGGAGCAATAATTACTGTTGACCGTACTTTATATAATATGGTTGAATTATCACCGGATTCAGCTTTAAACCCAACCAAAGCACTGCAACTGTTAGAATCAGTATTGACTATAATGTTGGAAGGGCACTTGACAAATACTGGCGGAATATTCGAATAAGGATAATAACCAAATGTAAACGGACCGAAGCTTGATAAAAGCTTTGATACTACTGAGCCAGCCGAGGTATCACCGGGAATCAGTAAACTTCCCTGTTCGGAAACCCATTGTCCATCTGCATAACGTGCAACTGCCAGCACATCTTTGTTTGTTGCGCGCGGCACCCTGCCATTAACAATGAGTTTGATCCGTGCACCGGTGCCTGAAATTTTTGAAATGTTCCAGTATTCTGCTGTAGAAACACCAGTTAACGGAGGCTTTACCTTAACTGAATCAGCATAGCTTGTTTTAAAATATTCTGCCTGGTACAGGGAAGGCTCGGCTGAAGCAGGTATCACTATACAAGAATCAAAAACAAATGAAGCAGGAGAAGTATTGCCTTTTCCTGTTGGAAATACATAAGCCTGCGTAGAATTGGTACTCCTTTTTAATGGTCCATTTACATAACTTGTCTTGGAAGTATCGATCTTAACAGCCGTAGCTGCATTAGGATCAGTAATCGTTAGTATGTTCGAGTCTGTAGTATTTAAAGGGCCCCTAAACAGATCAAGCCTGCCAACGGTTAAAGGGCTTGCAAGTGTAACGCCGTTGGGTTCGTTTGGAATAGAAGGAAAGAAATACACGGAATGACTTAATCTCAATGTTACCATTCCGCGTCCGTTATCTATTGTGCCGCTGCTCATGCTGATTCTCTTGTTAGTACGGACTACTCCTGAAAGGTCTGGCGATAGGGCAGGATCGGCCATAATAACGACAAATTTTGTATCCGGGCCTGTTGCAGTACTGTTTGTAATAAAGGTGCCTCCGGTTTGTATCAGGTCATACCTGATGGATAAGGTTGATGAGCCGGTAGCTTCATCAGCATCCTGTAAAGAAAAATTTCCGCCAGACTGGTTAAAACCTTTGTTAACCTGTAGCATGTAAGATGTTCCAGGGGCAGCACTTGTAGCCCGGGCAAGTGCTACTTTGGTATTACTTCCGCTTATCTTAAGATTTCCGCCATAACTTGATAAGTTGTTTATAGTTCCCACTTCTACCTGAACATTTCCCGAGGACGCGGTATCAGCAAGTAAGGTAAGGGTATGATTATTCGTGTTGAGGATTTCCAGATTTGATAATATTCTGGATCCGGACGTTAGTGCAAGGCTGGCGTCTGCAGTAAGTGCAGAGAGGTCAACTACAAGCCTTGGATAATATATAACGCTTGCCAAATGCCTTAGATTACCGTTGATATTACCGGTAATTAAAATGGTAGCAGCCGGAAATTGTAAATTTCCCAGGAATGGCGGTCTTTGACTAATCACATCCCTTGCCCAGGATGCATTTGGAATTGCCCCACCCGGATTATTATCCAGATTAAAGTATGTATCCACGTCAAATATCAGCGTTTCATGGGTTGATGAAATATCCGATGTATTATTTTTTAACGTTATCCTGCCTCCTCCATTACCTGATGCCGCTAACGCAGATCTAACCATAACTTGGGAACCTGGTTGCGCCGTTAAGGTGGGGCCGTTTCCAGGACTTACCGGTGTTCCTCCCTCAAAGATCCAGTTACCATGTATGAGGGCATTGGCTTGTGTAGCACTGTTAAATACAAAATTGAAAGGAACATCCGCACTCGTACTATCCTTTAAAGTACTGAAGATGGTAAGTTCTAAATATTTCCTGATAGTAAATGTGACTGGGATAGAAGTGTAGAATCTAACATTCGCGATTAAGCTTTCATGATAACCACCAATCATTAAAAAATTGATAGTAGGTGATATGTCTATATTAATCAGCGCATTACCATAAAAAAAAACGGAATCCTGGGCACCTGGTACGCCTGCACCACCAGGACCTACCATAGTTGCAGACCAATTGGCAGGGTTATTCCAGTTTCCGTTTGATGGGCCAATCCAATTTCTTTTGGCGGCTGAAACCAACATACTTGTGAATAGGCAAAATGTAAAAAGCAAATGATTTTTGTTCATAAGTTTAAGCTTTAAGAATGAGAAAATCAGCCTCACAAGAAGATAAACCTAAAAGTTTCAGGTAAGATTGATACAATCAGAAATTACAGGCATCACAGGAAGATAAACTAATGCTTTGATTGGAAAAATCCTGGAACATAAATTCAATGTACAAATATTTAATTTAAGAAACAAAACGTCTTAATACTCAATTCTTTTGCTATCTGATTTATCCTCCAACTATCCCCTGTTTTTAAAACAAATCTTTTTATGCTTCAAACCATTATTCAATAAGGGTTATGTAACTTACTGGTGTAATTTTAGCCAGATAATAATAGTATAAGTAAATAGGTAAAGCGGCTTAATAAATAATATACGTCCTCAATGACACGCAAAAAATTAAGCTTTATAAAAATATTGTTATTGCTGTTTGTAGGCCTGACCGGCAATATGCTTTATAATAATGGGTATGCCCAACCAGCTAAGCCGGTTTCCTATGACAAAATACCCGGAGTTAAACCACGAAATGTTATATTCATTCTTTCCGACGATCACCGGTATGATTTCATGGGATTTACCGGTAAAGTACCAGGATTGGAAACACCAAATATGGATCGCCTGGCACACGAAGGCGCTCATCTTCAAAATGCGTTTGTTACCACCTCACTTTGTTCTCCTAGCCGCGCATCAATCTTAACAGGACAATATGCGCATACCCATACTGTTGTAGATAATCAATCTCCGGCTCCCGCCAGCTTGATTTACTTTCCTCAATACTTGCAGAAAGCAGGTTATCAAACAGCGTTCCTGGGTAAATGGCATATGGGTGGAGAGACCGATGCACCACGTCCTGGTTTTAACTATTGGGTAAGCTTTAGAGGGCAGGGAGTATATTATAATCCTTTGCTTAACATTGATGGCAGGCATGTTCAGTATAAAGACAGTACTTATATCACTGACCTGCTTACCGATCTTTCCCTGGAATGGCTGAAAAAAAGAAATAAGAATAAACCATTCTTTCTATACTTATCGCATAAAGCGGTGCATGAAAGAGAGGCGCCTGCCAGGCGTGATGTAGATCATTATAAAAACATTGCTATCCAATATCCGGTTTCTATGTATACTACAGCAGGCCCGAACAGTAAAAAATTTACTAAAGGTGTGCAGGCAGATATAAGTGGCTATACATTCAATAACAAAGACATTCCTAACTGGGTTCGTGCACAGCGCTATAGCTGGCATGGAGTGGACTATATGTATAATGAAACCATTGGTTTTGATGAGTTTTATCAAAGGTATCTTGAAACACTTTTAGGGGTTGACAATAGCATAGGCCGGATACTGGATTATTTAAAAGATTATGATCTGGATAAAGAAACGATGGTCATTTATATGGGTGATAATGGCTTTGCGTTTGGCGAACATGGTTTGATAGACAAAAGGCAGGCTTACGAAGAATCAATGCGTGTTCCCCTGTTAGCAAGATGCCCCGGTTTAATTAAGCCGGACACAAGAGTTACACAAATGGTGCTCAATCTGGACATAGCACCTACTATCCTGGAAACGGCAGGTGTACAGCAGCCTTCCCAAATGCAGGGTAAATCTTTTTTACCTCTTTTGAAAGGTCAGCAAGTGGCATGGCGAGACAGGATCTTCTATGAATATTATTGGGAGAATGCTTTCCCTCAAACTCCTACGCAATATGCTGTTCGCACCGATCAATATAAATTCATCCGTACCCAGGGCATTTGGGATATTGATCAGTTATTCGATATACAAAAAGATCCTTATGAAGTGAATAATTTAATACGAAGTCCGCAACACCAGGAAATTGCCAAACAGTTAAATAAAGAGTTATGGGACTGGTGCGAACAATCGAATGGCATGCAGATCCCTTTAAAACGAATTGATGGTGTTAAGAATGATCATTTATATAAAGGCACATGGTAGATTAGGTAGCTGACAACTTAACGCCGTCATGAGGTATGAGGTATGAGGTGTGTGGTAATGTTCGGCTTATAAAGTTTTGAATAAAGAAAGTTTTTAAACTTACAAAACAGACGATGACTTTCGACTGTTTTGAAAAGAGGCGTTTGAAAGGAACTTCGAGGCAAGACGCTGACTTCCGATGTCTTTGAATTGCAATATCTCATCCTACAGAGGCAGACTTCGAAAGTCTTGAATGAAAGTTCCCCTTGTTTAGGACTTTCGAAGTCTGTTCCTGCAGGATAAGGTGTATTCATTTAAGACTTCGGAAGTCAGCGTCTGAATGATAAGTTTCAGAAACTTCGTAAAGATGCTATCAGCAGTCAGGCATCATTATCGGGAGTAGATTTAAAAATATTAAGTATGTACAGCATTGTTTCCAATACATTATTGCTTATGGCTTATGGCTGATATCTGATACCTGATAGCTAAACCGTAATTGATGATTTAAATAACTTAAGATTATATTCAAACTATGAAATTTATTGTAAGCTTAACCCTCATAGTAACATTATTTGGCAGCCATGCAAATAGCCAGGTAAGAAATGGGGTTGCAGGAAATAAACCCAATATTATTTTTATAATTACAGATGATCTGGGTTATGGCGATGTAGGTGTTTATTTTCAGAAACAGCGTGCAAAAAATAACGACCCAAGTAAACCATGGACATCTACTCCCAACCTTGATAAAATGGCATCCCAGGGTGCTATGCTTATGCATCATTACTGTGCTGCCCCGGTTTGTGCACCGTCCCGGGCCTCTATTCTTACAGGTTTAAGCCAGGGACACGCTAATGTTCGCGACAACCAATTTGATAAAGACCTTGCTGATAATTATACAATGGGTAACGTAATGCAAAAAGCAGGTTATGCTACCGCCGCAATAGGTAAATGGGGTTTACAGGGTGATAAAAGGTGGTCAAAAGATGGAGATAAATGGCCCGCACATCCTTTGAACCGGGGCTTTGATTATTATTATGGTTACATGCGTCATAATGATGGGCACGAGCATTATCCTAAAGAAGGTGTATACGAAGGGCGGAAAGAGGTATGGGAAAACCGCATAGAGGTTAGTGAAGGGTTGGATAAGTGCTACACAGGCGATCTATGGACAGCGGCCGCTAAAAAATGGATTATTCAGCATAAAAAAAGCAAGCAGGGAGCGGAGCCGTTTTTTATGTACCTGGCTTACGATATACCACATGCTGTACTTGAGTTGCCTACCCAGCCTTATCCGGCAGGTGGAGGGCTGCATGGCGGAATGCAGTGGATAGGTAAGCCCGGGCACATGATCAGTACAGCAACAGGAACCCCCGATACCTGGACGCACCCCGATTATGCCAATGCCACATACGATGACGACAACGATAAGGCTACACCCGAAGTTCCCTGGCCTGATACCTATAAGCGTTATGCTACCAGCACCAGGAGGATTGACGATGGGGTCGGCGATCTGTTAAAGCTACTGGCAGATTTAAACATAGATTCAAACACGCTGGTTGTATTTACTTCAGATAATGGGCCTTCTATTGAGTCGTACCTCCCGGCACCTCATGTACCTTACAGAGCTAATTTTTTTAATAGTTTCGGGCCTTTTGATGGTATAAAAAGAGATGTATTGGAAGGCGGCTCAAGGATGCCTGTTATAGTACGGTGGCCTGGTCACATTCCTGCACAAAAAGTAATCAATACCCCCAGCATCTCCTATGACTGGCTGCCTACTTTTACGGCAGCAGCAGGTTTGCCGGCTCCCGTAATTACAGATGGCGTATCGTTGCTGCCCTCACTTACCGGCAAGGGGATACAAAAAGAAAGTCTTGTTTATATAGAATATTTTGTTGTAGGAAAATCACCCGGTTATAATGAATTTGCATCCGCAAATCGTAACAGGCAACGAAGCCAGATGCAGATGATCCGTTTTGGCGACCTGGTTGGCTTACGTTATGATGTAAAGTCGGCTGATGATGATTTTGGGATATATAACGTGGTACAGGATACGCATCAGGCAAACAACCTTGCAGGCAACGGAACAATGGCTGATATGCAGAAAAAGATGAAAGAAAAAGTGTTGCAGCTTCGCCGTATTAATGTAACTGTGCCCAGGCCTTATGATACTGCTGCCATACCGCCAACAGTAGTAAGCAAGGCGGTCCAGGGCGTGTCATGGAAAGCTTTTAACGGCAGGTTTCCATGGTTGCCTGATGTTAGTACCCTAACCCCTGTAAACAGTGGAAACAACAACAGGCCGGATGTACAGGAAATCAAGCAATCCGGTAATGACATTTATTTGTTTGAAGGTTATATTAAGATACCGGAAGACGGCGACTATACTTTTTATCTTGGTGCCGGTTCCAAAGCTTTTTTGCGTATCCATGAAGCAGCTATCTTAGATGCCGACTACGGCTATGTGGCTGGCAGTATAAAAGAAAGTACTATTAAGTTAAAAGCCGGCCTTCATCCGTTTAAAATTTATTTTGCCGGTAAGCCTAATCTTCAAAACTCATTAGACTTTAGCTGGAAAGGGCCTTCTTTTGCAAAAGCTCCGCTTCCTGCTACTGCATTTTACCGGTAATAACAGGTAGATTAACATTGAAGCGGCGCAGGATTTGCAACATCCAAATAAAAACTACCATAAGCAGGTCTATAACAAGCGAAATGTATTGTGTTATAAAATTTGTTTACAAAAACCTTTTTAAAAGATAACTCTAAAAATTATTCATTACATGAGAAGATTACCCGTTTATTTACTATTAGACACCTCTGGTTCGATGACCGGTGAACCTATTGAAGCCGTTAAAAACGGTGTGCAGGTAATGATCAGTTCGTTACGGCAAAACCCTCAGGCTATTGAAACTGCTTTTATCAGTATTATTACCTTTGATAGTACAGCAAAGCAGATAGTGCCCCTTACTGATCTGGCTTCTTTTCAAATGGTGGAAATTAAGGCTTCTGGTACCACTGGCCTTGGTGAGGCTTTAAAATTAGTTGCGAGCTGCATAGATAATGAAGTGGCTAAAACCACTGCAGAACAAAAAGGCGACTGGAAGCCACTTGTTTTTATTATGACAGATGGTATTCCAACCGATGACTGGCAAATTGGTTTAGAGGAATTTAAAAAGCGCAAAACTGCTTATACGGTTGCCTGCGCGGCGGGTAGCAGCGCTGATACGAATGTATTAAAACAGATAACTGATAATGTAGTAAGTCTTGATACTGCCGATAGTCAAAGTATTGCGAAATTCTTTACCTGGGTCACCGCTTCTATCGGTGTCACTTCTACAAAAGTGGAAGATGCAGGCAAAGAGCTTACAGGTCTTAGCGAATTACCGCCACCACCCTCAGAATTAAATATTGTTGTATAATATTAATTGCTTTCGGCATCAGCAATCAGGAGAATATATATATGGCAGTGTTCTCCTGATAGCTGATAGCAATTTATCTTGATACGGGTTAAATTAAATAAGCATGGCTGATGAAAAGCAATTTATCCAAAGCCTTTTTAAGGTTCGTAATATTTCCGTACCAAAAAACAGGGCTGCCTTATTAGATGAATTTATTAAGAATAAACAGAATGCTGGTATCATACATGCAATCATTGAAAATGAAAACCTGCTCATAGATAATTGGAAAATGGAAAACAGGATAACTGATATCATTCAACAACCGGTTCGCATTTTAAATGCAACAATGGGCAAACCTTATGAAACCAAATTTGATTTTGATAAATACAAATGGAAAGATATTGAAGCATTCCGGTTTGAAGGACTGGAAGAGCTTGGTTTAACCTATGATGAAAAGACAAAACAGGTCACAGGCATTCCTGCAAAAAGCGGAGAGTTTAAAATTTTATTTAAATTTAAAATTATAGGGGAGCCTGAAGATGCAGCATATCATGAAAAACCAATATCATTAATAATTAACCCTGATCCAAAATCGTTATGGAAAAAGCTTGAAAGCGATAAGAATGATCCTTACTGGAAAGAAGATGATGTAACAGTGTTTGCTCCTATTGGTGACAGGCATATTCTCGTATCTTCTAAAAGAGGGCGCTCTCATGCTAATGTAGGTTCGTTCAGGGAAGATGATTTTGCATTTAAGAATTTAGAGAAAGGCTGGAGCCTGGTAGCTGTTGCGGATGGTGCAGGCAGCGCAAAAATTTCGAGAAAAGGTTCCGTTATAGCATGCAATTCCGTGATAGAATATTTTACAGAAAATTCTTCTAATGAAAGTATGATAGAGTTTGATGACCTGTTGCAACAACATAAAACCAATAGCAGCGAGGATACACTGAAGAAACTAAATCATTATGTATACAATAAGTTAGGAAAGGCGGCATTTCACGTACATAAAAAATTGGAAGATTTTGCAACCCAGGTAGCTGTTCCTTTAAAGGATCTGAATACTACGTTGATCTTTACCTTGTTTAAAAAATATGATAGTGGTTATGCATTTCTTTCGTTTGGGGTAGGTGATTGCCCCATAGGTTTGCTAAACAAGGATATATCTGAAGTTACTTTAATGAATTGGATAGATGTGGGAGAATTCGGTGGTGGTACAAGATTTATTACCATGCCTGAAATTTTTCAGAATGAAAAATTTGCTACCAGGTTTGGATTTAAACTGGCAGATGATTTTTCTTATTTAATGATGATGTCGGATGGTATTTATGATGCAAAGTTTGTGGTGGAAGCAAACCTGGCGAACATAAAAAAATGGAAAGAATTTTTAGCAGATCTGAATGGTAAAAATGAGGATAGAATAAAAGTAGAATTGAATGTTGAAAATAAATTGATATTGGATCAATTTTCTGAATGGATGGATTTCTGGAGCCAGGGCAACCATGATGACAGAACGCTGGCAATTGTGTTTTGAGGTATCAGCAGTCAGCTATCAGATGTCAGTTTTTTGAAGGAAAAAACATCGGATGGAATAAAATAAATAAGCAATCAATGCTGTTGGCTAAAAGCATTGCACCTTTGTTTAACATCCTTGTGTCCTTTATATATTTTTCTTTGTGCCTTTGTGGTTAAAAAACTCATGGAATCAAAAATTTTATTTAACCACACAGGACACAAAGATAATTCACAAAGGGCACTAAGATATCTAACCAACTTGTAAAGTAAATGATATTGAACAAGCGATACGAATGAGTACAAAAACTGCGGCATCAACTATCATCCCAGGTAAAACATACCAGTATGTTGACAATGGAGAGCCTATGCGGGGAGGAATGAAAGATGTATATTTTGCTCCTGATAAATCATATGTAGTTGCATTTTACCGGGATGAGCAGGATTACAATACAAAGGAACGATTAAAAAAGATTGTGACCCAGTACTATGATAATTTTTTTAACAGGGACTATGGTGATTATTTTAAAGAATTGTACTGTTGGCCAACAGACATAGTAGAAGCGGATAGAAAAGTTGGCTTGATTGTACCGGCTTACAATAAGAATTTTTTTTTTAAAAAAGGGTATGTAAATGGTGAAGGTATAAAAGGTAAAGAAAAGCAGGGATTATGGTTTGCTTCAGCTAAATTCAGGAACAAACAGTTTCCTTTAAGGCTTGATGATTCAGAGCTGGGCACATGGTTAAGCTACTTTCAGATAAATGTAAAAATAGCCAGGGGAGTAAAACGGTTGCATGCGGCAGGTTTGGCTCATTCTGATTTGTCATATAAAAACGTGCTGGTTGATCCGGTAAGCAAAGCTGCCACTATTATTGACATTGACGGCCTGGTGGTTCCGGGTTTGTTTCCTCCTGATGTTATTGGTACGGCAGATTTTATAGCTCCTGAGGTATTGGCTACAAAACATCTTGACATTAGAGATAATAACCGCAAACATGCCAACCGCACAACGGACCTTCATGCAATGGCGGTAATGATATATATGTATTTATTGTACCGGCATCCGTTAAAAGGTGGAAAAGTGAATAGCCTGGATACCGAGAAAGATGACCTCCTGAGTATGGGTGAAAAAGCTTTGTTTATAGAACATCCTACCGATCTTACTAACAGGCCCAAAATAGACCAGGTTTCTAAATCTGCTTTACCCTGGGCTGATGTTGAAAAAATTCCTTACACTGTAACAGGACCGTACCTGAAAAAATTATTCGACGAAGCATTCATAGCAGGGTTACATAATCCAAACTTACGTCCTAACGCAGATACCTGGGAACAGGCTTTATTAAAAACAACTGATCTTATGCTGCCATGCAGCAATAAGCAATGCAATCAAAAATGGTTTGTATTTGATAATATCACTTCGCCTAAATGCCCGTTTTGCGGAACACCTGTGAAAGGTACGGTACCAGTGTTAGATCTGTATTATCAATTCAGGCCAACAGTATGGCAACCTGAACATCACAGGTTAATAGTTTACAACAACCAGTATGTGTTTCAGTGGCATGTAAACCAGCATGTTGTAAGAAATGAAAAATTAACACCGGAGCAAAAAGTACCTGTAGGTTATTTTACTTTTTACAATGGTAAATGGGTGCTGGTTAATCAACAGCTTACTTCATTAAAAGACCTTGCAGAAAATAAAGAAATACCTGTTGGTTCTATGGTTGAAATAACTGATGGTAAGAAATTGTTGCTATCTAATGAAGAAGGCGGAAGGGTTGCGATAATTACAATAGCAAATAAATAAATAAATAAAATCCTTGTTAGTATAGCAGTTCAATTACTTTCAAACAAAAGCTATCAGCAGTCAGGAAATTAATGCAGTTATCGGTTTTCCTGAAAGCTGAAAGCTGATAGCTAACTTACAAATAAAATATAATTATGAGTTTGCTCAAACAGATATTAAGTCCCTTTGTAGAATTTGAAGGTGATAAGAAAAAGGAACCAGAACCGGTAACAGAGACGAGGCCGCCTTTTATACCAAATTACAGTGAACCTGTAGAAGAAAATGCAAAGCATCCCCTTATTACCGGCACCAACGCAACTGCATTCTCTTTCGAACCAACAACTACAGCCGGTACTAACATTACCCAGGTTCTTCCTGAACATAAGCAATACTTTGAAAAATTGATTGATGAAGCTAATGCTAAGAATCCCTTATTTCAGGGCACTGATTATAAAGAATTTATAGATAGCAAAATAGATATTGATAATATAACCGATGAAGAGACAAAATATAGAACAGCTTTTAATGTTTTGAAAAGAACAGGACTGACAAAGAAAAATCTTATATCAACTGCGCAAGAATATCATAACATAATTGGCCGGGACCTGAATGCATTTCAAAGTGCCCAAACACAACAGTATCAGAAAGAAGTAAAACAAAGGGAGCAGCTTATCCAAAAAAAGGCGGAAGAACTGCAGGCATTATCTGCAAAGACAAATGTTTTAAAAAAAGAGATTAGCCAACTATCACAGGAGATGGTAGAAACAAAAAATAAACTTAATCTAACCAAAAATTCCTTTTTATTAGCAGGAGAGAATATGCAAAATGAGATTCAGACCGAATTGCAGAAAATAGAAAAGTATTTTTAATGCTATCAGCCGTCAGCTACCAGCCGTCAGGTGGAAATCTCACAGGTTGAACTCTCTTTTGGTCAGACCTTTGCACGCTGTTATTATAAGTTTCCTCCTGATAGCTGATAGCTGATAGCTAACGGCTGATAGCTCATTCCACTTAAAAAATATACCTGATCCCGCACCAGGGTATTTCTTCCTGCATAAGTTTTGTAAAGCTATCTATCATACCACTCTTAATTGAATGATCATAGCGTATATTAATGCCACCGAAGCTGCTCCTTTTGGTTTCCTGCAACTCCGGAACCCATAGTAAGTCTTCTGCAACAGGATTGATCTCAAGATTAGCCAGGTGTTGTGCTGCATTATGTGTGAGAAAGATTACCTCGCATTGCATTTGTTCTTTAACAGTATCGCTTGTTGCTGCATTAAGCTGTTGAAATAGTTCCCGGTAATCATCAATCCAGTTCCTGTCTTTGTCTTTAAACCTGTTGTATACAATCACAGGCGAAAAGTTTACATGCACTTCATATCCTGCATTATAAAAGTCATTGATAGCCTGCAGCCTTGTTTCAATACTTTCGGTGCGTACATCTACCAGCTTGCTTATATCTGAGGGCATCAGGCTAAAACGTATCCTGATCTTACGCTGCGGATCAAAAGACAGCATATTGCGGTTAACAAATTTAGTGGCAAAAGTGGCTTTAGTTCTCGGATGATCCCGGTAGAATTTAAATACGTCTGCAATGGAATTTGAAATACTGTAATCAACTGAAATATCAGAGTTGCAACCGATGTCATAAGTCCAGAACAGCGGATCAGTCTGGTTTGATTCCTTAGGCCATGGCAATGACATTACATGCTTGTCAACAGTAGCCATGATCTCATCTACATTAGTAAAAATAGTTATGGGGTTGATTGTTTTATGCCGGTCTACATAACAATAAGCACAGCCTCCAAAACAACCATTTGCTAAACTGGGAGCAATATAATCTGAGCTTCTTCCACTCCACTTGCATTCTTGGGTTTTTAGTTTGCCTAACACTAATAGGTTGGACTTTGCTTTGTAATGGCCAATCTTGAGATCGGGAAGCTTGTTATGCTGTTTTATTGCTAACAATTCAGCATCAGGAAACTGATCTGCAAGCAGTTTTCCGCGATTGTTCAGGGCATCAGGAGTATATAATATCTTCTCTGGATTAAATGGCATATTAATTATTAACCTGTTAAGAAATCTAACTAACATCTGTAGTCGGCTGTCAGCTGTCAGCTATCAGCTATCAGCAGATCAAGATGTATTGAGTTTCCTCCTGATAGCTGATAGCCTAATACGTCAATATAGAGTTAACATATAACATAACAGCAGTATGTTTGTTTGTTATATTAGCATAAAAAATGTTTATAATGGAGGCTGTATAAATAGGGTAATCAATTGTACATTCAAAACTGCTTTGTATCGTTAACGGCTATTTTTGCATTTCAATTTTTGCCACATTAGCCAGTGGAATGGTATGAGGTTCATCGAGTGTGTAACTGGTGGAATCCTTTGTATAAAGATGTATTGTTGAAGTAGTGAGTGATTTGCCTTTGCCGGAGTTATTACCAACAGTGTCTGCCATTATATTATTAGTCATACGAGCTGAGTCAACTTTGTCCAGTTGTACAGTCATATGTTCTTTCGCCTTATCTACCTGAACTGAAACAACCGAATAAACATTTATCCCTGAGTACATAATAAAGTACCTTTTATCTTTCTTCGCTCTTTCTATTATAGCCGGATAGGCAGCAGTTGAAGTAACAGTACCTGACTGATAACGATGGGTTAAACAACCGGATATAAAACTTAAAAATATAAAAGCAATGATGATCGTGTTTAAATACCTTGAAAGCTTCATAACATTATTTTATTGAGCAGTGGGCTTATTAAATCAAGCGAATTTTAGATAAGTAAACTTAGTGATTATTTAAGTTTTAACTGAAATTAAAAATAGTGATGGACGATCATGCACTTAATTACTTGTTATCAGAAGCAGCATTTGAATTAGAAGTATTCTTTTGAGTGCCAAACGGATTTTTGTCAAAGCGTAACCCTATAGTAAAATAGATTTCTGGTCCCCACTTCTTTTCATGCAATTGCTCATAGGTTAAATTGGTTTTTATAATATCACCTTCCTTATAAATTCCATTGAGCACATATTTTTGGGTGAACATTATGCCGGTGCCGAGTGCTACATTTTCTCCTATGATGGCAGAGACACCTGCGCCTGCTGAAAAAGTTGAAAAGTTAGTAGCCGCTATTGCCGAGAATGCCAAGTGAGAATCTCCTTCTTTGTTTGTTACAGGATAAGAAAACATAATTGTAGGACTTAAATTCTCCCAAAACCTGTTTTGATTACCGTTCTTTTTTGTAATAGCAAATTTGTTAGCATTAGAGGTATCTGCTTTTGAATAAAACTGGTCATTCCTTGAAAAAATGTTTGGCTGATAAGTAAATCCAAAGTGTGTGAGCCAGGGAGATTTTTCAGGTGTTTTGAAAGTTTTTGTCCAAGTGACTGAAGTATCTTTTTTGTTAATGGTGAATGACTTTATTACTTTAACAACTATTGTTTGATTGTTTCGTAGTGAAAAATACAGATCTTTTGTATAAGTCAAAGTTTTTATAGCTTCATTACCTTCCATTTTACATGAGTAATATTTATTATCAAGTTTGCTAATTGCTTCAGCAAGTTTTCGTTGTAAATCCGGAAGTTGCGACTCTTCTGTAGCATTTAGGAACTCCTTATAAGCTTTTTTATAAATTTTCGTTTCTATTGTATCCAAACAACTTTCACTCTGAAAACTACTAGTCGAAAAAGAAGGTATTTTTTCTTCATTCATTTCAATATTGAAGGAATAGTGATAAGTTGGATTCGGCAAGATGTTTTTTACAATAAGAAAAGACTTTTTGATATCAATAGATTCCGTTGTATTTTTTTTATCGCTCAAATCTACTATGATCTGACCCATAGATTTGGCATAAATAAGAATACCGAAAAAGCATAATAAAAAGTGGATTTTCATTTTTTATAATTTAAATGTTATTAAAAGAATTCAATAATTTAGTCTTATTTAATTGTTGATACGTCTCATCATCAATCATTACAGTGTCGCTGGAGGTCTTTAAAATATTCACAATGTCATTACTGTCTATTTTTTTTTGTTTATTAATTCCTTGTGATATTAATAACGAAATCAAACCAGAGGTAAATGCACAGGCATGTGAAGTTCCCTGAGGATGAACTTCATCATTAAATAATCGAGTCAAATGGTTAACAGGATATTCAGCTGGAGAATTAATGGTAATGTTTTCCCAATATGTAGAGGATAATTTTACGATTTGACCGTTTTCATTTCTTAGGCCAGCACAGGACACAACATTATCCAATGAAGCAGGAATGGTTTTAAAACCTGTAAACGGAGCGTTTCCCACTGCGGCTGTAAACACAACATTATATATCTCGTGTAATTCATTAATTATATTTTGGATTTCACTTATTACTGCTTCATCCAAGTCAAGTTTTAGGTCAAGACTACAATTAATAACATAAGACTTCTTCTTTTCTAAAATTTTGGTAAGCAATTTTAAGGCTTTAATAAAGTTTGCCTCATCAAAATTTCCATTATCTGAAATTTTTATTGAGATGATATTTACATTAGGGGCAATACCCTGAATAAAATTACCATTGCCTGCTATAATTGATGCCATCAGCGTTCCATGTCCATGTACGTCTATTGAGTCACCAATGGATAATACTGTAGATAAATTTACATTTGCACCTGTTAAATCCTCACAGTCTTTAACACCCGAATCAATCAAAATAACGGTTACATTTTCTCCTGTTGATTGTTCCCACAACTTATCAATTTCATATTCCTTAATCCAGAACCAAGAGGCCTCTACTACTCCTTCTCCATGGACAAACCGGTTATTGGTATCGCCCAGCCACCGGCTGGTTGTTGCACCTTCCGGTATCGTTCCTGCTACCGCTTCTTCGTTGAGAAAAATTACAGTACCCTTCAATACATTGCCAATAAAAGTATTATCATGATCACTCGATGGTGAGTTCCGGATATTCAGGATATCCTTTGTAACTATAAATGGTTTCATGGTTATCCGAATGAATTTGGTTTAGGTTTCTGATTTAACATCAGCGTTTTTGATGCAGGCGTTTTGTTATCTTTTTCATTAGGGGCATTACCACCTGCCCTAATATTTACAAATTTGTTTAGCAGGTCAAACCAGAAAGGGGCACCAAGAGTAATAGCCAGTGCAGTAATTAAAAAGCCAAGCAAATTACGCGGTTTGCTGAATGTTTGGTATAGGACATGTTCAATCTTATACCAAAATCCTGGTTTCAGGTAATCAGCTATATGGGGCTGTGTAGCTTTGCTTTTTTTATTTTTATTAAGGCTCTTTTGATATATATTCTCTGCCTTTTGAAATTCTGCACTATCCAGATATTGTTGTAATCTGTCCTGGGTATAGCCATAATCCCCCCATCCGAAGCCCATTACCGTATCACTCTGTTCAATAGACTCCTTATATAATGTGTTCATCTCCTCAAGTGCTTTCTTAACATTTTTAAGTTCTCCGGTATCAGCCGGAAAAGTTGCATTGTCGGCCTGCATATTGCTGCCAGCCGCAGTTCCTTTGCTAGGATCAATACTTGTAATTCTTACATGCCCATTACTATCAATATAATGACCTTTTACATAATCGGAAGCATTTTTTACCAAAGCTTCCCTGGCTGATTTATCAGCTGACAGCTTGCCAACCACCTCAATAGTACTCAGGTTAAAAATTATGGCCAACAGCAAACCAATTACAAAAAGAACTTTCATTGCCTGCCTTTTATACCATCCGCTTACCCTTTCCATGGTATCATCGTACCAGTTCTCAAGTAAATATTTAAATTTTTGAACATCGCCATTTGCCTGCTCAATATATAAATTAAAGATGCTTTTTAGATCAGGGTTTTCCTTTAATTCCTGGCTTACGAAAAGTTTGATATCGTTCATTAAAATGGGAGCTCCTGAAATGTTACTTTTACGATTACTAAGAATATCCATTAAAATGTCTGAAAATGCACTGGCGCTTAAATACGATGGTTTTTTAAATAATATAGATTGTTCAGATTTCCTTCTGTAAATTGGATGATTAATGATGTTAGCAGCAAAAAGGGAAGCTTTTTTATTCAGTTTTGCGCGCTTCACATAACTTGCTGGTTTTACTTTCGCTTTTACATCAGGAGCCTTAACTTTTTCATACGTTGTTAAAAATTTTTTTCTGATAGGAGCCATTTTAGATCTGTCAGGTTTACTCGCCGTCTCTATGACTTTACGCTCAAATAGCTTTTTAAAAATAGTTACGTTTTCATCTCCTTTAACCGGTACAATTGGATCTGATTCAGCACTTATTTTTCCCTGATCATGTTCATAAGCTGCCTTTATAGCTTTTGTACTAAACAGCCACTTGATAATATTTACAAGCTTATCCCACCAGTAGTAACTGTAATTTTTACCATCAAGCATTTGTTCAATCCCTTTTTCCAGCATTCTGTGCCGGTAGGCAAAAAGCATTGCTATAAATTCATTGATCGTGCTTGCAAGTAAGCTATAAAGAAGATAGATAAAAATCAATCCTATGGCAACGTCGAGAACTACATTATTAAACATGACTGATTATATTTACAAGTAAGAATTGCATAAAGTATACACCACAAATAAATGTCACTACATTACTTTAAACATTTGATTAACCCACTTACATAAATAATGGATCGCTCTTAGTTTGATATAAGGTAATTGCTGATAAAAAGAATAACATTAAAGATATTGGGACGTTAGTTTTACGTAATAGCAAATGCTATTCAAAGAGGAGGATCGTAATATTAAAATCAATAGTAAAACCCAGAAGCTTTAATCAAATATATTGTAAGATGCGGGTATAAAAACAACAATCCAAAGTTGATAAAAATTAATATCGGGTACAAGGAGGTTATAACTTGATTTATAACCGTTAAAAACTCAATTTAACATTCACTGCTTTCAATAACTATTACATAAGAATCACTAATAACAATCACAAAAATGCTAATTACTAGTGTCATGTCAACTATAAAACGTCGTATTACGGCTATCAGCCGTCAGCGGTCAGCTATCAGGAGGAAACCCACTACGCTTTGATCTGCTGATGGCTGAAAGCTGACAACTGATAGCAATTAATACGATAAAGTATGCTTGACATGACACTAGTAGTGTTAAGTTAAGCGTGAAGTCACGTATCGATTTGCTATCAGCAGAGTAATACACATTAAGTTTCCTGTTGATAGTTGAACGCTGATGCCAAATGCGTCCATTTAAAAAAAACATTACAGCAGGAAGCTAACATTCCTAAATAGTAACAATTCCATTTTTTATTGCATACAACACCAGTCCGACCCTTGATTTTACCTGAAGCCTTTCAAATAAAGTATCCCGGTAACCTTCGACAGTTCGGGTGCTGAGAAACATCTTGTCAGCTACTTCCTTGTAAGTAAGGTCGCTGCAGATGAGTTTTAAAAAAGTGGTTTCACGCTCATTTAACCGGACGATCTGTCTTATCTGACTTTTCTCTTCATGAAGATTGTTTATAGAATGAATCAATTTACCCGTTACCATTTCAGAATAATAAAACCCTTTTAATATAATGGAATCCAAAGCAGCTTTCATTTCTTCTGGTTCACAATACTTAAGAATATATCCTCTTGCACCGGCCTTAAACATCCTGATTATAGCATTTTCATTGTCATACATTGAAAGAGCCAGCACTTTAATGGAAGGATAACTATTTTTAAGCCATTGGGCAGTCTCAACACCATCCTTTTCCGGCATATTAAGGTCGAGCAGAACAAGGTCTGGTAGAAGGTCAGGATTTAGTTTGTTTATAAAGTCAATGCCATTATCGGCCTCGAACAACACATTGTAACTATCCATGCTCATAATAAGGGCTGCGAGCGCTTTACGCAACAATACATGATCATCTACCAATACAATATTTGATATGGAAATCATAAAACAGGTTAATTTAATAATAACGGAAGTTTCACTTCAACAACGGTTCCACCCTGAATGCTGCTTTGAATATTGAAATCTGCACCAATAATCCGCGCACGATTATGCATACTTCGTATTCCCAGTCCAAACTGGTTATTATGGCCTTCCTTAAAAGGCGACAGATCAAAACCTTTACCATTGTCAGACAGCATCATAACGAAAGTATTTGTCTCGTAAAACAGTTCGGCTTTTATCAGCGTAGCACCGGCATGCTTAATAATATTATTAAGCACCTCCTGGAAAATACGGAACAAAATCAGCTCGCATTGATGTGTAAGGCGATTAGGCTGACCTTTAATGTTTAATTCAATTTGATATCTATCCGTTTTTCTCATCAACTCGAATTCGTACTCTATTGATCGCAGCAAGCCCTTATCAATTACATAATCAGCGTTTAACAACCTGGATAAACTTTGCAAGTCGTAAATAACTTTGGTCAGCAGTTGTTTAGAATCTACAATCTTTTCTTTGGATTTCTCGATGTCACTGAAATTTATCGTGCTAATATGTAACCTGGTTAAGCTAAGCACCTGGCCTATATTATCATGGATCTCCTGAGATATTTTTTTAAATGTTTGCTCCTGTATTTCCAATTGCGACCTCAGCACTTCCTGCTCTTTTTGATGTTCGATCTCTAAAAGATTGTGCCGGTACATGCGATTATTCCGGTAAAATATCAGTATAATCCCTACTACAAAAACAATAAGCACGAGAAAAACCAATGTTCCAAAAATAATCAGTGATGTAATCTCATTCGCCATGATAAAATAAAATAAGCAATTATGCAACAATACAAAACATCTGTAAGAAGAACATTAAATTGCCTCAGGGCAAATAAAACATCTTTATGATTTTCAAGTAAATAATTTTCAACAGAAAATTGAAAAAAACTTCCTAATGAAGAAATCAGCAATCCACTGATTAACCAGAACAAGGCATTCCTGAAGGGATTGATGATAACACTTTCATTGATGAATTCATACAATTTGTATAGCAGTACAGGTATCAATAAAACGACACCAAGCTGAAAAGCCAGCGTATTGAATTTGTACAAATCTGACTTCTGAATATACATTAACCCGCAAATAGAAAGATATATAAATATACAAAGAACAATGCTTTGTTTAAAATACCGGTTGCTTAGATAGCAAGCGACCCAGAATGAATAAAATGAAAATTCAACAGGAAACCATAAATTATAAATAAGCGTATTATTTTTATTTGAAATTTGGTAATAATAACAAACACTCTCAACAACTAGTAAAACAGCAAAAAAAGCCGGCAATAAAAGCTTTAAAGGTAGTTGCTCACATGAAAAAAAACATGAGATGAGACAAACGAAAATCAAGAATAAAAATACAGGCATCTTTTACTTGATATCAGGGATTAGTGGAAGGGCAACAGGCTTTATCACCATCTGCAAACCCAGGTAAAGAAAATCCGTTATATCCTGGAATAACCACAAAATCTTGGTCATTATGATATGGGATTGTTCCATCATGGGGTTTTTCTAAGTCCTTAAATTTTTCAGCTTCAATAACAACGGTTAAGGAATTAGAATAATCCGTGCCATTACATGCGCTGAAGGAATTAGGATGAACAGCAAAATTAATTCTTACCACATCAATACCACCATTACTTTCATAATGATCAATTAAATTTTTTAAGGCATCCTTCATGACGGCAACGGAAAATTTAATTATTATCCTTTCTCTCCCTTTAACTGGAGTAAGCTCCACTTGGTTGATAAAAGCATCTTTCATTGTTGCTACATCCGCAGGCAAAATTTCTCCTGTTCCGGCGTTGGTTCTGCTTGATAATTTTACTGGCATAAAATGAATATATTTTGTTTAAGTTAAAATGAAAACAGTTTATTGAAAGTTGTAATTATGATTTCATAAATACGGGATAAATAAAAATAGGTAACTACTTTTTAGAGGGATGCGGATAAACCATGCAATAATTCAATTCGATGCAAGATCAGAACAACAAATTTCACAAACAATGAGTAAACAACGCGAATATTTTCGAGGAAAACAACGGCCTTGTGATAGTATTACCAATAATTGCTAAGATTTAATGATTAAAAAACGGTAAAATGTTTATTCTTTAAGAAACATAAAAATTATAATTATTTTTACTTAGTCTAAGGGTTTAGCGGGCTATTCAATACAGTAATATACACATCAGCGCTGGTATTACCAATTGGTTGAAAATGGCAGTGTAAAAAGCAATAATTTTTACTTTCAATTTTACATATAATTTTAACAGTAACCTATTTATATTTAAAATAAATATGCTATGTCAATTAAGCTCGACAATGATATCCATCAAAAAGGAACACGCTTCCTAATTTTTCCACAACAACGTAATCTTAATGGTTTTGATGAACCGGAGGTAGTGTGGATTTCTATACCACCTCATGAAATAAAACCCGGACCCGAAGATGACCGTATGTTTGTTGTTGACGCAACTAATAAGCTTCCTTATACTGAAACCTATCGTCCTCCTTATACTGGCTCCTTCCTTGAAAAAGTGCAACCGGGCCCTGACGGTCACTTTGATCATTTACATGTTGATAGCAGAGAATTTTTATGCGCAGGAATGTATGCTATTGTTCGACGGGTTCTTGATATCTGGGAAGATTATTTCGGAGGGCCTATTTATTGGCACTTTGAAGCCGATTTTGAAAAACTGGAATTAATCCCGCTGGTAGAGTGGAATAATTCGCAATCCGGTTACGGCTTTTTAGAATTTGGTTATGGAAGCAATATAAATGATGGCATAGATCATAACCTTCCTTACTGTGAAAATTTTGATGTTCTGGCTCATGAGTTAGGGCATGGCATCATTTATTCCAAAGTAGGCATTCCTTCTAACCCCGCTGATCATCAAATCGATTATAGCGCAATGCATGAATCATCAGGAGATCTTATTGCCATCATTTCTCTATTACATTTTAATTCGGTGGTAAAGAAACTTTTAGATAAAACGAAAGGAAATCTTTTTACCCCAAATGAATTAGACAGGTTCGCTGAACTGTCCAATAGCCGCCAGCTCCGGATTGCTTTCAACAATGTAAGGATGTCTGATGTAGGAGAAGAACCACATGATCGTTCACGTCCGTTAACAGGTGGGATTTTTGATATTCTGGTGGAGGTTTTTCAAAAAAGTCTGGTAGAAAAAGGATTAATTACAAAGGATTTATCAAATAGGTCAACACAGGGTCCTAACAGAGGACAAGACCTGCAATTGATACAGAACGATTTTAATAATGCTTATCTTGGGCATGAAGATGAGTTTGCCATAACCCTGTTAGAAGCCAGGGACTATTTGGGTTATCTACTGGCTGAAGTCTGGAGCCAGTTAGACAAAGATTTTTTAACTTACCATGACATCCTGCGTGGGTTATTTCAGGCCGACAGAAAAATTTCAAATAGTAAACACCAGAAGACTATCCGGGATTGCTTTGCCTGGCGAGGTATTTCCATATTGCCGGGATCAATATTACTTCGTCTCCATACAATAAACAAAAAGTAATTAAGGGTTAACTTATTTATTTTAAATGATCCTTAGTTTTAACATTTTGAAATACCACCTGTTACAGTTCAGGTTTGAATCCACCTCGCTCCGCATTCATTAAGAAAGGCCAGCTTGAATACTGTGCATACAGTATCTAGATAAATAAAAAATTCACATTTGCATTTATAGGCTTAACAACTTTAGATAGAATTTGAAGTGTAATAAAATTATTAGCCACAACTTCAATATTATTAAATATGAGTAAAATATAAAATCATTTTTACATTATTAAGTTGCAGAACAATGTTTTAGTAAACTTCTTAAAGCTACTAAAGGACTAATAGAATATATTTCGTGCTTTTTTACATCAGGCATAATCATAAGTAAGGGCTCAACTTAAATGCTCTCTATAAGATTCTTCAGGATATTACAGCTGGTGCATCAACTTTGAATACACTTTCTAAATCTGGTGATTTAAAATAATAGTTTTGAACATTCTTATTTTCCGGTTCATTTTTAAATAGTGAGTTTTTAATAGTTGCGATTTGATAGTTTTCAAATTTTCTAAACTTAGCAAGATAAATGGCCCTGATCAAAGCATACGCTTTTATAAGTATCTCTTTATATTCTTCTTGAGGATCAGATTCAGCAATAATTGCCCCACCACTGCCAAACACAATTTCATTCGAAGTTCCATTTTTGATCATAGTTCTGATTGCGATATTAAATTCGGCGGATTTGCTTACAGATAGATAACCAATACTTCCTGTATATATTCCTCGTGGCCTCTGTTCTATTTTATCAATTATCTGCATGGTTCTATATTTCGGTGCACCGGTTATAGAACCACCCGGAAAGATCGATTTTAAAACTTCTATTACAGAAACTTTTTTATCAAGTTGTCCTTCGATAACAGACGATAGCTGAAGCACTGTTGCATATTCTGTAACTTTCATGAAATCCTTTACTTTTACAGAACCATTCTCACAAAAAACAGACAGGTCATTTCTTATGAGATCAATAATCATAAGCAATTCGGAATGATCCTTATTACTTTTAATGAGTTGCTTTTTTATTTTGGCAGTTTCTTTAGCAGAAATCCCTCTGGCACGTGTTCCCTTAATAGGTTCACTTTTTATTTTTCCATCTTTATTAATATTTATAAAGCATTCCGGGGATGAACTTAGTATGTCAAAATCATGCAGATGGATATATGCTGAATAAGGCGCAGCATTGGTTAATCGTAAAACACGATACAATTCATAAGAGTCCACTTCCACCTGAACCTTAAACTCATTAGTTAGACAAGTTTCATAGGTTTCACCATTTTTAAGATATTGTTTGATCTGGTTAATATCATTTATATATCCGGATTTTGTTCTACTGGCTGTTAATGGTAGTCTTTCGGTTTGACTGTGTATGCAATCATTCAATAAACGCAACTTTGGGGAAACCGGTTGGGAAAGAATCTTTTGTTTAATATTACTGAACCATTTTAATTGCTTTTCTTCATCCTCCATTATACTGCCTAAAAAAACCTGCTGATTTTTATGATCGAAAGCAATAAAGTTTTCTACCCACATAAAGAGGCACTCAGGATATTCAGATTGATATTTTGCAAGTTTTGCTCCAACATGTGTAACTGCTTCATAACTTAAGTACCCGACAAAACCTCCTGTAAATGGAATTTCATTATTAGTAAGGCTGATTTCTATTTGCGCAAGATACTCGTGGATAAAATCAAAAAAATCTTTTTTTAGGATGCTGGTATCAATCCCCGAAGTAGTGTCTGTATATTTAATTATAACTCCATCTGCATTTTTTTGTACTATAAAATCCGGGATACCCATAAAAGAAAAGTTGGCATTATATCCGGGTATGCTGCTATCCAGCCAAAAGGAGTAATCAGCATTTTTGAAACAGGACTCAAATACATGTTCCGAATCCATCCATTCTACCTTCTCCAAAATCAGGTTTGGTTTTCTTACATTATTTTTAAGAGCTACGATTCCATTTTTAAACCATTCTTTACTTAGATAATTAAAATTTTTAAAGATCTGTTCCCCATATTGTGTACCAATTGATTCAGGATGAAACTGTACTCCATAAAAAGGTTTTATGTTATGCTGCAAAGCCATTATAAGCCCATATTCATCTGTTGTTTCGGCTATTGATTTCAAACAATTTGGTAGAGTAGGTTTTTCAACAATCAAAGAATGATACCTGACAACAGAGATTAATGAAGGCAGTCCTTTAAAAAGCAGCGACGGTTTAAGACAAACCTCAGAATACTTGCCATGCATTTCTTTTGGCGCATGTATAATTTTTCCGCCAAAGTGCTGGCCTAAACATTGATGTCCAAGGCATATACCTAATATAGGAGTATCCGGAAATGATTCAAAGATTTTTAAACTAAGTCCTGCGTCGGCTTCATTTTCAGGTGTTCCCGGACCAGGAGAAATTACGATATTATCAAAAGAAAGATCTTTTAATGCCTCAATAGAAAGCGCGTTGTTTTTAATTATAAGTGGCCTGGTACCATTAATTTGCCAAAGATACCGGGCGATTAAGTAAGTGTAAGAATCATAGTTATCTATTAATAATGTTTGCATGTTACTCACTTTAACAATCTTCAGATCTGTTGAATACTCTTATGGTTAATAGATAGAAAAAGAAATACTTACGCTTAAATGAGAAAATAGAATTAAATGAAAACAGTAACGATGATTTATCATTTCAGTGCTTTTAAAGATAGATAGATAGACTACAAAAATAAATAACAACGAATGTATAGTAGTGTTGTGTTAAGTATCAATTTACGTATTAAATTCCTCTCAGCAGTCAGTTTTCAGCTATTAGGAAATCAATACCCGTATATTTTCTTCCTAACACCTGATAGCTGAAGGCTGATAGCAAATGCGTCAGTTTGTAGTTAACATAACCCTAGCAACCAGCTATCTTATTATAAATCATTCTTAACAGTTCGTCTGTAGATTCATCAATGCTTGTTTGATGTGTGCGTATTTCAATAGACGGATTGGCTGGTATTTCAAAAGGAGCATCTATACCTGTAAAACATTTAATTTTGCCGGTTCTTGCTAATTTATATAAACCTTTAACATCTCTTCTTTCGCATTCTTCCAAAGGACAATTGATAAAAACTTCTAAAAAATCTTCTTCACCGATAATACTTTTTGCTATTTCTCTTATTGTTTCGGTCGGACTTATTAAAGAGCAAATAGTTATAACTCCGCAATTCAAAAACAGTTTTGCAATTTCTGCTGTTCTTCTAATGTTTTCTTTCCTTTCGTTTTCACAAAACCCTAAATCTGAATTTATACCGGTTCGTAAATTATCACCGTCCAGCACTTGTATCAAATAGCCATTTTCATGAAGGGCTCTTTCTACAGATTTTGCTAAAGTGCTTTTTCCTGAACCCGATAAACCAACCATCCATATTACAAATGATTTTTGACCCAATAAAGTTTCTTTATTGATTCTCATATAATCACTATTATTTACCAGGTACTTTTTTAAAGGTTCCAGGTCGTTCATAAATATAAAATGTATTTGGCCTTTGTTAAAAATAATTCATTACAATGGAATAATCGCTGAAATCAAACGCAAAAGGTAAGCTTGCGACCAATGCATTAAGTTTCACTAATTTCAAAAGCCAGCGTTTTGCTAGAAAATTTAACAACAAGGATGGCACAGGATGCCAGTATCATAATATCTGTTTATTTTTATTTCATCTGGTGTCGTGTCAAGCATTTGGGTTCGTATTAATTACTATCAGCCGTTAGGTATCAGTAGGAAACCTGTTAGGCTCAAATCTGCTGATAGCTGACGGCTGATAGCGATTAACAGGAAACTTTATACTTGACACGGCACTAAGGGAATTATAACTATTATCTTAAAAAATTAAATTGCTTACTATGTGGAAATCCTTAACACACCTACTTTATGGATACCCTAAAAAGTATCATTTGCTTCCTTTCTTTTTATTAGTATTTACATTTTCTTTTGCTCAAAAATCCGTTACCGTAACAGGGCGGGTTACAAACATTACTAACGATTCATCGATAAATGCAGCCTCCGTGCAGGTAAAAGGCGCGGCAGGTGGAACCATTACCGATGACAGGGGTGCTTTTTCAATAAGGGTAACATTGCCTGCAACACTTACTATAAATAGTGTTGGCTATAAAACCCAGAACGTTGTTATTGGTAAAGAACTCAACATTACTGTAAGGTTAGAATCCGCTGCTCAGGACCTTGACCAGGTGGTGGTAGTTGCTTACGGTACACAAAAGAAAGCAACTGTAACGGGCGCCATTGCAACTATCAGCACTAAAGAATTAAAGCAAAGCCCTGCAGCAAATCTTTCAGCTTCTTTGGCGGGCCGTTTACCAGGCTTAACTGCTGTACAGTCCAGCGGGGAACCTGGTAAAGATGCTGTGTCTTTATATTTGCGCGGACAGGGAACTATTAACGGACAAACACCTGTTATATTGGTTGATGGGGTTCCCAGGGATATTACCTACATAGATCCTAATGAAGTAGAAAGTGTTACCATATTAAAAGACGCCTCATCTACCGCTGTATTTGGTGTAAGAGGCGCTAACGGTGTTATACTTGTTACTACCAGGAGGGGAAAAACAGACAGGCCGGAAATAAATTTTACTGCAGAAGGCGGCGCCCAGTCATTTACCCGTTTGCCCAAGTCTTTAAATTCCTTTGAATGGGCAAACATTCGAAACCAGATGAATACAAATGATGGAAGCGCACCTGTTTACTCGCAGGCAGCGTTAGACCATTACCGGCTCAAGGATGATCCGCTGAATTATCCTGATAATGATTATCAAAGCCTGTTAATGCACAAATATGTCGGCCAGCAGCGATATAACCTTAACCTGTCAGGAGGTACTGAATTTGTACGGTATTTTATTAACGCCGGCTATCTGGACCAGGGCGGGCAATGGAAAGTAGAACAGAAAGATTATGATCCTTCCTCTTTTTTAAAGCGTTATAATTTCCGTTCTAATGTTGATGCATTCCTTACTAAAGACAAATCGTTAAGAGTATTTTTAAATTTAGGAGGCTATGTTGAAAATGTAAACAGTCCTGCAGGAAGTAATGCCGGACTGGGATTAGGAAATGCCATCAATGCTCTTTTAGATATTTTCAATACACCTCCCATCACACCTGGTCCTTTATCCCCTGACGGCAAGGTGCTCGTTTATAAAAATAATAATTCTCCATATGGTGATATTAACCGCTCCGGTTATGTACAGCAAACAAGGAACAATATACTTGCTTCATTTGGCATGGATCAGGACTTCGCATTTATTACCCCGGGCCTGTCGGCTAAATTCATGATGTCTTTCGATACAAGAGCGGTACACAAACTGACTGAATCACAGTCTTATTCTAAATGGAACCAGGCAAGAGTTCGTACAGTAAGCGGCCTGGATAGTACCGTATATGTTCCGGCTAACGGAGACCAAAATTCAACATTGAGTCCGAGTGTAGACAATACCTTTCAAACCTATTCCAACTTCCAATTTTTTATTAACTACAACCGCACTGTTGGTAAGCATGCATTTACCGGGTTATTACTGGCACAACAGGATAGAACGGTAAAACCGAAGGGTGACGATAATCCAAGTGCCACAGATTTCCCATTGCCATTTAACCTGCGTGGTTTATCCGGACGTGTTACTTATGGGTATGCAAACAAATATTTCGCAGAATTTAATGCAGGGTACAATGGGTCAGAACAATTTGCCCCGGGTCACAGATATGGATTCTTTCCATCTGTTTCAGTAGGTTGGTTGATTTCAGGTGAAAAGTTTATGCAGCCTCTTACTGCAATAAGCTTACTTAAGTTTAGAGGTTCTTATGGAAAAGTAGGCAACGACAGAATAAATAATAACAGGTTTTTATACCTGGATAATACAGTTATACAAGGAGGTGGTTATGTTGGGAATGGAGGTACACTTGGAATAAATGGAAACAGGGTAAATGAGGCTTATGTAGGTAACCCTAATCTTACATGGGAAACTTCTACAAAAACCAACTTTGGTTTTGAACTGGGCTTATTCAACCATCTTAATTTTATTGTAGACGTTTATCAATCAGACAATAATAATATGCTGATTAACCGTGGAACCGTTCCCCAGTTAATTGGCCTGCCCACTTCTGCTTTAGCTCCTGTTAACCTGGGCAAGTTGAAAAACAAGGGATATGAAATTGAGTTGAATTATACTCAAAGTGTAAATAAAACCCTGTCAGTACTGGCAAAGCTTAATTTGAACTATTCTCATAACATCATTGAATTCCTGGATGAGGCACAGAAAACTGCAGACTATGCATACAGATACTATCAAACTGGTTTTTCAGTTGGGCAAAATTTCGGTTTGATATCAGATGGCTTCTGGAACAGCCAGCAGGAGATTACCAGTTCAGGCCTTAAGTTTTCAGGAAGAGCCCCGAGGCCGGGTGACCTTAAGTTTAAAGACCTGAATAAAGACGGCATTATTGACACAAAAGATTTTGGTCCTATAGGTTATTCTAATGTGCCTCAATATACTTTTGGCGCTACCCTCGGCTTTAATTATAAAAACTTTGATCTTTCATTTCTTTTCCAGGGTGTATCTCATGTGTCGCAGGATTACAGAGGCTGGGGTGTATGGGAAAATTATGGAAATGGATTTTTTACCGAAAGGCAGATGAATGCCTGGACCCCGGAAAGGGCAAAAAGTGGACAGCCTATAGAGTTTCCGGCATTAAGCGCATCTAATTCAAGCAGTGAAGCAAATCCAACTGATTACTGGATGGAAAATACTTCTTATGTCCGTCTTAAAAATGCTGAATTGGGCTATACGTTGCCGATAAAATGGAGTGAAAAAATCAGTGCAAAACGGATCAGGTTATATGCCAATGGCTTTAACCTTATTACCTGGGATCACATGAAAAACAAAGGGTACGATCCTGAAGTATTGAACACAAATTTTAACTCGGGCCCGCTTTCCTATCCTATTTATAAAGTGTACAACTTTGGAGTAAACATCGTTTTTTAATTTTCAATCTTCATAATATGAATAAATTTATTGTAATCATACTTTTCACTTTTATCCTTGCTGCTTTTCAGGGATGTAAAAAAGATCCGCTGAATATTACTCCTAATGGCAGGATAAATCTTACAGGTATTTTCCAGGATAATAACCAAACAGCTGCCTATTTAAATTCATCTTATAGTTATTTACAGCAGTACGGCGGTAATTATTTTTTTCATACCATGCTGGCCGGATTTTCAGATGAAGCGCATGACAATGATGATCCTACCGAAGGTTTAAATGCAACAGCCTGGTACAACGGAGGGTTAACGCCTACGAATAATCCGCTGGATGCCGGCGGCTGGAACGGTAATTACTATGGCAACGACTGGGCTGGAATAAGAAGCTGCAACGTATTTCTGCAGAATATTGATGCGGCAACAGTTACGGTTGCTTCTGATAAAGCCCGCTGGAAAGCTGAAGCAAAAGTGTTACGTGCCTTTTATTACTGGGATTTAATAATGAGGTACGGCCCTATGCCGCTCGTTAGTAAACCGTTTGAACTGACTACAGACTTTGCAGCTTTATCGAGGCCCACATTTGATTCATGCGTACAGTTTATTGTTAAGGATTGTAACGAAGCTATTGCAGAACCTGCTTTACCATACCGGATAACTACGGGAGAGCCTGATAGGGCACGTTTTACGAAGGCAGTTGCTTATGCTATTAAATCAGATGCTTTATTGTTTAATGCAAGTCCTCTCTGGAATGCTTCAGGTGATAAAACGAAATGGCAGGCCGCAGCTACCGCGGCACAGGATGCTATAACTGATTTAACCACCCGGTCAAACTTTGGATTATTCCCCGATTATGCAACTTACTTTATTACTACTCCTGATCTGGCACCTAATCCTGTTGACAATGAAACAATTCTTGAAATGAAGAATAACGGAAACATTTCACAGTGGCAGTTTTTAAGCGGGGCACCCTCTGTACGTGCATTTAAAGCGGGTGTATCACCATCTCAGGAGTTGGTAGATGCTTATGAAATGGCTAACGGTGCCATACCTGTTACAGGTTACAGTGATGCCGATCACTTAAATCCAATTATTAATCCGGCATCGGGGTATACTGACGGTGACCCTTACACGAACCGCGATCCGAGATTCTATGCTACGGTATTTTACAATGGTGGATTATATGGAAACATCAATGGGGGTACTTATTATCTTCAGTCTTATATTGGCGGTAAAGATGGATTACTGGCAAGCGACCGGCATTTTACACATAACGGTTATTACATTCATAAGTTTGTAAATGGTAATTTAACCGATGGACAAAGCAGCGGCGCTAAGTTTAGAAAATGGAGGATGGCTGAGTTATACCTGAATCTTGCTGAAGCGGAAAATGAAGCCAACGGACTAACGAGTATTGCAACTACCGCAGTAAACAAAGTTAGGGCGCGTGTTAAAATGCCGCCTTTAACAGGCTTATCACAGGATCAGTTCCGTGAAAGGGTGCGTAATGAAAGACGTGTAGAATTATCATTTGAAGAAGCACGTTTCTGGGATGTGCGCCGCTGGAAAATATTAGATAAAACAGATAAGCTTACTACCGGAATGAAATGGATAAAGAATGGCGCTGTTCTTACCAATACAAGGATTGTTGTTGACAGGCGTAATTCATGGGATACTAAATTCCTGATATGGCCTATTCCGCTGCGTGAAATTTCCGTACTGCCAAATTTTAAACAAAATCCGGGATGGTGATTTAATGGTTAATTGTAAGTGCTAGTAATGAAAGTTGCAGATACTTACTTAATAATGCATAATTAATCATTAATAATTCAATGTCGTTGACTTCATTAATGTTTTTAGTTTTCTCTATTTGACTATAGATTAGTTAGAGGTCTTAGTGCCCCTTGTGGGATTTCCTTTGTGTCCCTTGTGGTTAAAAAACTTTTGAAATTTATAGACCCAATTTAACCACAAGGAACACAAAGGAAATCCCACAAGGGATGCCGAATAAAGACGTAATTCTTATGTCAACAATATTGATTAATAATTAATCATTCCTTCTTACCTTAAACCTTGTTACCGTTAACAACTAACCATTAACAATGAAATGCTTTATCCTGTTAGTTATCTTTCTGTTGAATGCTCTTTTACAAAATGTATCTGCTCAAAATTCAGCAAATGGAGAAAAGTATTACCGTGATTTATTTTCTGATACCTGGGTGGCAACGGATGCACTTGGAAGGAACATGCCGGGCATTAGTATAACTGGTCCGGAAAAAAAAGATCATCGGCGGGTGGTTGGTATTTTTTATATAACCTGGCATAGCGATGATAAGGCTAACCTTAAAAGCCCTTACTCCGGGGATGTAACCAAAGTGCTGTCTGCTGATACAAATGCCCGGCTTGACGCGAAGAATCCGCAATGGAAGGAACATTCCTATCACTGGGGTGAGCCTGAGATGGGTTATTTTTTAAGTAAGGATGAATACGTTATCCGTAAGGACATGTCTATGCTTACCGATGCCGGCGTTGATGTGATTATTATGGATGTTACCAACGCGGTTCGTTACTGGAGCGAGTGGGATACTATTTTCACAGTAATGCAAAAGATGAAAGCAGAGGGAAACAAGGTGCCGCAATTTTGCTTTTGGGCTTTCAATGGCCCTGTAATGACTGTAGTGCAGGATCTATATGATCGTATTTATAAACAGAATAAATTCAAGGATCTTTGGTTTTACTGGGATGATAAGCCTTTGCTGTTATATAACGGGATGCCTCAGGTGGACGCAAACGGAAAAGGTGTGAAGAATCCCAATCCGCATTATGATTCGGCGGCACTTGTTGATAAGAACAATCCGCATTACGGCAACCTCGATTATACGGAAAAGCTTTATAAGGATTATACCAAAGAGGTTAAGAATACATTTACGCTTCGAACCATGTGGTGGGGATATCACGAATGGGCAGGTAAACGCTTTGTAGGTACAGAAGACAACTGGAGCTTCGGTTACGACCTGGGTAATGATAAGGTTAAAGCAATGAACACGGATAGCCTTGTTTCATTACATAATGGAAATAAAGAGGAAGCTGCTGTTACACCTGCACAACATCCATCAAGCCTGGTAGGAAAATCATGGTCAAGAGAATCGGGAGAACCAGCATTAAATCAATACGACATGCCCGGGGAAACATATGTGCCCTGGCTTAAGAAAACAGTGCCTCATCCTGAAGGTTATGGCATATACTTCCAGGAGCGTTGGAACGAGGCGCTGAAAGCAGATCCTTCATTCTTATACCTCAATGATTGGAACGAATGGACAGCTGGTAAATACCAGCCCAAAGAAGGATCATCTTTTGATTTTATGCGCCGTAAGAACAGTTATTTTTTTGTTGACCAGTACAATGCAGAGTTCAACCGGTGCATTCAACCTATGAAGGATGGCTACACAGATAACTACTATATGCAGATGGCCCAGAACATACGCCTTTATAAAGGAGTGCGGCCTGTTCCCCAGGTGAAAGGCCTGGCGCGCATATCTGTTGACGGTAGTTATACTGACTGGAAACTTATCAGTCCTGAGTACCGCGACACACGGGGCGATGTCTTTCACCGTGATCACAAAGGTTACGGCGGTTTGCAGTATACTGACAGTTCAGGGCGCAATGATATAATAAATGCCAAGGTTGCTGTTGATAACAATAACCTGTATTTTTATGCTGAAACCGATCAGGCGCTTACTCCTTCATCAGGCACCAACTGGATGCTGCTGCTGATAGATGCAGATCAGAACCCCAATACAGGATGGTATGGATATGATTTTATGGTAAACAAAAATGTTGTAAATGATAAAACCACTACTTTGCTTCGTTATGAAGCAAACACAAATGGTGATTCCTGGGTGGAAGCAGCACGTATTAATTATAATTACAAAGGCAATAAACTGGAACTATCTATTTCAAGAGACCTGCTTAAACTGAAAGGCGATACTTTGAGCTTTGATTTTCATTGGTGTGATCATCCGGATGATCTGAAGGATCCTATTTCCCTTAGCACCAGCGGTGACAGTGCGCCTAACCGGCGTTTCAACTATCGGTATACCTGGAAAAAGTAATGCTGTAATGGTACATGTTTAGTAAATATATTAATGGTTATTAAAACAACTGCAACTGTCCTTTGCCGTTATCGTTTTTTATTTTAGATACCACCTCGCCGAAGTTGGATAAAGTAATACCCAGCAGGCGGATATTTTTTTCTTCAGGTTCGGTTTGCAAAAGCAATTGCCTGGCGGTGGATCCAATCATGATGCTATCACTTACCGGATGAGTAAAAGACTGGCTCCTGGTTATAATTTTGAAATCACTGTATTTAATTTTCAGTGTAACAGTCCTTCCTTTCAATCCATAACGCTGCAAGCGCTCTGCTACTTTAATTGTTAGCTTATCGAGCTCTTTATTCATTTCTTCCAGTTCATTCAGGTCATAAGAAAAAGTGTCTTCTGCACCAATTGATTTTGTTTCGCGGTTGGAGTCTACCGGTCTTTCATCAACACCTCTTACAATGTTATAAAAAAAATGCCCGCTCTTGCCAAAGTTCTTTATAAGTTCACGTTCAGAAATGTTTTTTAAATCAGCGCCGGTATGAAGTCCCATCGCCTTCATTTTTGTTGCTGTCACTTTGCCTACGCCAAAAAATTTTTCTACTGGCAGGTCTTTCATAAAAGCTTCAATTTTTGAAGGCCCGATAAAAGTAAGCCCATCCGGTTTTTTCATGTCTGAAGCAATTTTAGCGACAAACTTATTTATGGAAACTCCGGCAGATGCGGTGAGGCTTAGTTCATTTTTAATTGCTTTTTTTATTTGTGCGGCAATCTCCAAAGCAGAACCGATTCCCTGCTTATCTTCAGTTACATCCAGGTAGGCTTCATCCAGTGAAAGAGGTTCTACCTGGTCGGTATAGCGATGAAATATCTCCCTGATCTTTCTTGATGCTTCTTTATAGGCATCAAAGCGGGGACGGATAAAGATTGCATGCGGACAAAGCTGTGCCGCTTTTTTGGAAGGCATGGCTGAATGGATGCCAAACTTCCTTGCCTCATAAGAGGCGGTGGCTACTACACCGCCACGTCCTTCAGGGAGGCCGCCAACAACAATGGGTTTGCTGCGGTATTCCGGATTATCTCTTTGCTCTACTGATGCATAAAAAGCATCCATATCAATATGGATGATCTTGCGCGGCCCTTGTGGTTTTCCTTCTTCCATTTCAGAAGATAAGTATCTTATTTGGGCAACGTTATCATGATATTTCTAAATTCAATGGGATCATGATCGCCCTGGAGCATCAACGGCCCTGGTTCACCTTCTTTGCTGTCTAAAGCACCACCGGTGATACCGGGTATTGCCTGGTTGATAATTACAGTTTTTCCATTTATTGCTAATGTAACCATCCTTCCCACCAGGGTAACATCATATGATTGCCATTCGCCTGCATCCTTTGCCATCATGTCGCTGGGAGTAAGAAAGCCATAAATAGAGCCGAGCAGGTCCAGTGAAGGTTCCATTCCTTTACTGTCTACAGTCTGTATTTCATAACGGCCCCTCAGGTAAACCCCGCTATTCATCCCTTTAGCGTATCGGAATTCAACATGCAGTTTAAAATCGGTAAATGTTTCATCAGTTACAATATTAGAACCATGGGTAGTGCTTTTTAAAATACCGTTTTCCGCAATCCACTGATTTGTTGCACCTGATGCATGCCATCCTTTCAGATCTTTACCGTTGAACAATTTTACGGGTGTTCCCCAGACAGGTTGTTTTTCGCGTTTGAGTAATGGAGCACGCACTGCGGTCCATGTATAGTTTTTATTATCCACCGTTGACATCGAGCCTGACAAGTGATCACCTGAAAATGTGCCTTCAACGTCCAGGTTTTTGTTCCCTGACTCCCACTGTGGAGGAATGGAAAAGCTGAATTTACCGTTATTATATTTTACTTCTGAAATAGGCCGGGCGCTGCCACCGGAACTAACAAACCGTCCAACAAGTGTATGATTTCCGGAGTGCATAACTTCAAGCCATGAAGGAACCTGCTTCCCGGCGACGTTAACAGTTATATCCCACCGCCCTTCAATGGAAGCGGTATCTGCTAGTATGGAAGGGGAGTAATGTGCATTCACTGCAGACACCTGAATGGATAATATAACTATCAGCATTAATAGGTGCCTGCAAATACCCTTAGATAATATTTTTTTCATATTGTTTTTGTTGCGCTTGGATTTCAAGGTACTCATAAAAAATTAATTACATGATATGCTGTTTGACAATAAAATTATTTGACATTTATCAAACTGAATCCGGACAGGACAGTGATACATTTATACCACCGCAGCAAACCTGGTTAACCGGTCACTTGCATACTCGTACCTATTGAATCTTTTGATCTACAAATAATACAATAACTATATGCAGGTAGGTAAACAGCCAATAAATAACAAAAACAATAAAAGATTAAAACTTTTAAAGCTCTTTCTTTTAATCTTTGTTTCGATGCCTGTTATCTGTTTTTCTCAAGGCCGCACCATGAGTGATCCTGTTATAATGGGCAGTTACTCCGGTGGTTCTTTTACCTTTACTGACAATAGGACTA
>JAABUS010000432.1_pt1 | contig 107408 bp, 89 predicted proteins | sample 5560161 | NCBI WGS metagenome assembly JAABUS01 (sample SAMN10711885, study PRJNA513376) | rock metagenome | isolation source: Antarctica rocks | place: Antarctica: Victoria Land, Trio Nunatak nord | collected 2016-01-04
CGGTGATCTTCCTCGGCGCGGCGACCGGGAAGCTCGAGCGGAACCACCGCCACCCACGGCCGAAGTTGACGTCGAAGTAGTGCGTGCCCTTCTTGACGTGGCACGGCGACACGCCGGGATGACTGCTCACGTACTCGAACAGTGACGTGGAGCCGGACCGCTTGGCTCCGACGATGAGGAAGGTGGGCAGCATCCGTACGCCGGTGGTTACCCGCGCCGTGAGCCTGCCGGCACCACGCGCCGCCGTCCTCACGACCGCCACCCGACCGCTCCTCGACGTCACCGGTCCGAAGACCTCCATGGGTCCTCCCGGGTTGTCAACGAGCCAGCGCCCCGGCCGACGCTGCCGCCGGTGCAGTAGATCGGGCAACGTCGTCTCCCGTTGCTCAGCGTATCCGACCGGGCGAAGCTCCGGGCGGTCTTGGGTAACAACTGCTCACTGTGAGTTATCGTCGGCCAGATGAACACACTGCTAGAGCGGCCACTTCGGATCGCCATGGTGGGGCAGCGCGGCGTCCCTGCGACATTCGGCGGGATCGAGCACCACGTCGAGAGCCTCGGCGCCCGACTGGCCGCCCGCGGCCATCACGTCACGGTCTACTGCCGCACGAACTACGGCCTGGAGCGGCCAGCGACCTACCGGGGGATGAGCCTGCGGCACCTGCCGACCGTGGGTACCAAGCACCTGGACGCCATCTCGCACAGCGCCATCTCCACCGCTGCTGCGATGGTGCGCCACCACGACGTCGTGCACTATCACGCGATCGGCCCCGGCCTGCTCTCCCCGCTGCCCCGGTTCCTGTCCGGCGCACGGGTGGTGCAGACGATCCACGGCCTGGACGACGAGCGGGCGAAGTGGGGGCGGGCCGCCAAGGGGGTCCTCTCGACGGCGGGTTGGCTGAGCGCGCGAGTGCCGCATGCCACCATCGCGGTGTCTCGCGCTCTGGCCGACCACTACGCCAGCCGCGGCCGGGAAGCGGTCTACATCCCCAACGGGGTGGACCGACGGACCCGGCGGACCGCGGACGAGATCACGCGTCGGTTCGGACTGACCGCCGGGTCCTACCTCCTGTTCCTGGGTCGGCTGGTGCCGGAGAAGGCGCCGGACCTGTTGATCCGTGCCTTCCGGGAGATCGAGGGCGACCGGCGGCTGGTCATCGCCGGCGGTTCGTCCTACACCGACGACTACGTCGGCTCGCTGCACGAGCTGGCGGCGGCCGACCCGCGGGTGCTCCTGCCCGGTTACGTCTACGGGCAGGTGCTGGACGAGCTCTACACCAACGCGGCCGCCTTCGTGCTGCCCTCCGCCGTCGAAGGGCTGCCGCTGACCCTGCTGGAGGCGGCGGCGTACGGAGCTCCGGTCGTGGTGAGCGACATCCCGCCGCACCTGGAGGTGGTGGGGATGGACGGACCGGGCGCACGGGTCTTCGGCTCCGGTTCCACCGAGGGGCTCACTGCCGCCCTACGCCGGTCCCTCGACGGGGAAGCGGCCGAGCGGGCCGGGGCCGGGAAGCTGCACGCCCGCGTCATGGCCCACTACCGCTGGGACGACGCCGCCGATGCCACCGAGGCGCTCTACCGCCAGCTGGTGAGCGACCGGCACCGCGGTCCGGTTGAGGGCCGCCGAGTGGCTCAGTAGGCCCCGCGGCCTCGCATCACGGCGAAGACGGTCTTCCACAAGATCATGAAGTCGAGCGACAGCGCCCAGTTCTCCACGTAGAGCAGGTCCAGGCGGATCGACTCCTCCCAGGTGAGGTCGGACCGACCGCTCACCTGCCAGAGCCCGGTCAGGCCCGGCTTGACCAGCAGCCTGCGCCGAACGTCGCTCTCGTACTGGGCGACCTCGCTCGGCAGTGGCGGCCGCGGGCCGACCAGCGACATGTCGCCCTTCACCACGTTGAGCAGCTGCGGCAGCTCGTCGAGGGAGTACCGGCGGAGGAACTTGCCGACGGCCGTCACCCGAGGGTCTCTGCGAATCTTGAACAGCAGGCCCTCGCTCCGCTCGTTGTGGGCGAGGAGGACCTCGAGGCCGGCCTCGGCGTCCACTCGCATCGAGCGGAACTTGTAGATCGTGAATGGCTGCCCGCCGCGCCCGCAGCGGGTCTGCCGGAAGAACGCCGGTCCCGAGCTGGTCAACCGGACGGCGACGGCGACCGCAACCAGGACCGGGACCAGGACCAGCAGGGCAGCCAGTGCCACCGTGCGGTCGAAGAGCGTCTTCAGCAGCCGTCGCCCCCCGCTCAGCTCCGGCTCATCGACGTGCAGCAGCGGCAGCCCGGCCATCGGCCGGATGTGGATCCGGGGCCCGGCGATGTCGGTCAGTGCCGGCGCCAGCAGGATGTCCACCCCGCTGCCCTCGAGCTCCCAGGACATCCGGCGCAGGGCCGGACCGCTCATCTCGTCGCAGCTGGTGACCGCCACCGCCGTGGCGTCGTGGTCGCTGATGACGCGGACGACCGAGTCCAGCCCGCCCAGCACCGGCACCGACTCCTGCTGCAGCGCCGCGTTGTCGCCCGGCCGGTCGAGGCAGGCACCGATCACCTCGATGCCGGCGTACTTCTCGCGGCGTACCGTGCGCACCAGGTCGATCACCGCCTGCTGGTGGCCGACTACCACGAGGCGGTGCAGGCACCGGCCGTTCTGGCGCAGCCGGCTCAACGTCTTGCGGGCGGCGTAACGCCCCACCATGGTCAGCACGGTAGCTACCGGCAGCGCCACCAGCACGTAGCCGCGGGCGATGCTGGCATGGGCGGCATAGGACGCCGTGGCCACCAGCGCGGTCAGCCGGATGGCGGCGTTCGAGACCCGCTTGAACTCCTCCGACCCGAGCCCGAGGAAGCGCATCTCATAGGCGCGGCTCAGGGCCAGGGACGCGATCCACGCGAGCGGCAGCAGCGCGGTGATGACGACGTAGTCGCGCTGCCGCGGGTGCACGCCGGCGTCGGCGAACCGGAGGAACAGCGCCGTCAAGGCGGCGAGGCCGACCGCCACCGCGTCGAGGGTGATGACCGTGCGGACGTAGGTGCGTTCCCAGGGCAGGCAGACGCGGTAGCGGCTCGCGCGCGGCACCGAACTGGCGGGCCGGCTCCGCCCGGTCCGGTCGGAGAGGGGGAACAGGCCAGGCACGGCCCGACCGGTGAGGTCCACCACCCGCTGCGGCACGACCGGCCGATCGGCGACGCGGGTGGTCGGTGGGTGCCCTGCGCGGGCCCGGTCAGCGGTTTCGGTCTCTGCTCGACCGGTGGCCGGCGGCACCCGCGAGCTCGGCTCGGCGGCACGGTGGGGGGCCAGGGTCCGCTGGCCGGCTGGTCTTCTCACTGGTGATGCGGTCCCTAGTAGGAGCGGCTGGGCACGGCGGCGCGCGGCCGCCGGGGAGTGTTCGACGTACGGACGAGGCGAGCGCGCCGCCCCGGAACTGGAGGTAACCAATCGCGGGCTCAACGAGCCATCGTCCGATCGGTTGTTGCCTATCGCCCGGGAAAGGCAGTCCTGGCGCTCCGGTGAGCGCGGGGCGGGGCGGTCGAAGTGGCGGTCGGCCGCCGGTACGATGCTGGCCAGGCAACAAGGCGGCGGCGTTAAGCGCGGTGTCGGACGTGCCGACATGGGTTCACGCACGTCGTTGCGCCCGGCGGTCCACGTGGGCGCGACGAACAGCGAAGGTGCCCTGGAGATCGCCGTCCGAACGTCCGTCCCCCCAACCGAGGAGAAACCGGTGGTAGACCACCTCATCGAGCCGCACGGCGGCCAACTCGTGTCACTGGTTGCCGACCCTGACCGGGCCCAGGAGCTCACCAAGCAGTCCACGGACTGGCCCTCGTGGGATCTCACCTCCCGCCAGGTCTGCGACCTCGAGCTCCTGATGTCGGGCGGATTCTCACCGCTGCGCGGGTTCCTGGGGTCCGCCGACCACGCCGCGGTCTGCAAGTCCATGCGACTGACGGACGGGACCCTGTGGCCGATCCCGGTCACGTTGGACGTGACCGAGGACTTCGCCGACGGGCTGGAGCCCGGCATGTCCGTGGCACTGCGTGACGGCGAGGGCGTCATGCTGGCCGTGCTGCACGTCGAAGAGGTCTACCGCCCCGACCTGCAGGCCGAAGCCCAGGCGATCTTCGGCAGCACCGACCCGGCTCATCCGGGCGTCGCCCATCTGCTTACGCGGTCAAACCCCGCGTACGTCGGTGGCCGGGTCGAAGGCATGCAGCCGCCCCTTCACTACGACTACCGCGACCTCCGGCACACCCCGGCGGAGCTTCGGGCGGAGTTCGCCGCCAAGGGCTGGCGCAAGATCGTCGCCTTCCAGACCCGCAACCCCCTGCACCGGGCGCACCAGGAGCTCACCCTGCGGGCGGCCAAGGAGGTGGAGGCGAACCTGCTCATCCACCCCGTGGTGGGCATGACCAAGCCGGGTGACGTCGACCACTACACCCGGGTGCGGTGCTACCAGGCCATCATGCCGGGCTACCCGCACGGCACCGCGATGCTGTCCCTGCTGCCGCTGGCCATGCGCATGGGCGGCCCGCGGGAAGCCGTGTGGCACGCGATCATCCGGAAGAACTACGGCGTCAGCCACTTCATCGTGGGCCGCGACCACGCGGGCCCCGGCAAGGACGCCGCCGGCAACGACTTCTACGGCCCCTACGACGCCCAGGAGCTGCTGCGCGAGCACCAGGGCGAGCTCGGCGTCGAGATGGTGCCGTTCCAGATGATGGTCTACGTCGAGGACCGCGACACCTACATGCCGGTCGACGAGGTACCCGAGGGCACGCGCACCCTGAACATCTCGGGCACCGAGCAGCGCCGCCGGCTGGCGGAGGGCCGTGACCTGCCTGAGTGGTTCACCCCGCCGACGGTCGCCACCGAGCTCCGGCGCAGCTACCCGCCGCGGGCGCGGCAGGGCTTCACGGTCTTCTTCAGCGGGCTGTCGGGGTCCGGCAAGTCCACGATCGCCAACGTGCTGCTGGTCAAGCTGCTGGAGATGGGCGGTCGGCCGGTCACCCTGCTCGACGGCGACCTGGTGCGCAAGAACCTGTCCTCCGAGCTGGGCTTCTCAAAGGAGCACCGGGACATCAACATCCGGCGCATCGGCTACGTCGCATCGGAGATCACCAAGAACGGCGGCATCGCGATCTGCGCACCCATCGCCCCCTATGACGCGACCCGCAAGGACGTGCGAGCGCTGGTGGAGCCGGGCGGCGGCTTCCTGCTCGTACACGTGGCGACCCCGATCGAGGTCTGCGAGGAGCGGGACCGCAAGGGGCTCTACGCCAAGGCGCGGGCCGGAATCCTGAAGGAGTTCACCGGCATCTCCGACCCGTACGAGGAGCCGACGGACGCCGACGTGCGGATCGACACCGGTGAGCTCAGCGCCGAAGAGGCGGCGCAGGAGGTCATCCTTCACCTCGAGCGCGAGGGGTACGTCGGCGGCAGCCTCGACTAGACGCCGATGGCCCGCATGAACAAGGCCTGATGCCGGCACCCTTCGTGTCGGGAGCGGTGCAGATGCCGCAAACGTCGGAGCGCGTGGATAGCATGCGGCCCCACTGAGCCGATCAGGGGGGCCACATGTCCATCCGTACCGTCGTTCGGTTAGCCGCGGTGGCGAGCGTGTGCGCGCTGGCCGGGGTCTCCTGGCCGGGTGGCGCGGCCGCGTCACCACCGGTCGGCACCTTCAGCACCGACATCCGGGTGGGCAACTCCGGCACGTTGGGCGGCACGGCGACCTTCGTCCGCACTCTGCAGGCCGACGGCACCGAGGTGCTGGTGGCGCAGGCGCACCTGCTGCGACCGAGCGTGAAGTCGAGCATCTGCCTCTCCCACGACCCGTTCATCCACCGGCGTAGCTGGGACACCTGTCCACAGAAGATCGAGCAGACCTCCGACGTCAGCTACACGATGAGCCTTGGCACCGAGTACGTCGGGTCCGTCGTGCACATCCAGTTCCGGGTCCGGATGCCGGAAAGGCCGAACCGGCCGGACCTGGCCAACGGTTATGCCGGCTGGCACCCAGCCCGGCACCCGGACGACCAGTACGGCGAGGTGGCGCTGGCCGCGGTGAGCGCCTCGCCTAGCACGTCGCCCACGTCGACCGCCTCGCCTAGCACGACGCCGACGCCGACGGCGTCTGCGAGCCCGGAGGCGAGCCCGACCCCTGGGCAGAGCGCATCCGCAAGCCCGCGCTCGAGCGGAGTCAGCGCCGAGACGGCATCGTCGACGCTCGCCCCGATCTCAGTGAACGCGGGCAGCGGTGGTGGAGCCGCGCCTCGGCTGCCGGTCCTGCCGCTGGCGCTGCTGGTGGCCGGGTTGGCACTGGCGGTCGCGAGCGGCCGGCGGCTGGCCCGAGGGCGCTGAGGGCGCCGGGCGATGTCCTCCGCGTCGGTCACCGGCCGGCACGCGGCGCCTACCGGACGCGGACGGCACCGGTGTTCCCGGCGGCGGCACCGTCGCCCCCCGAAGGGCGGTGCGGCCCTGCTGGGTCTGGCCGGCGGCCTGTCTCTCGTGCTGAGCACCCTCCTGGCGCTGCACGCCCAGGGCGAGACCGCGGTCGGTCGGGTACCCAGCTCGGCGCCAACGGAAGGAGCCGCTGCCACCGTCGGCGACGCGCTACCACCGTCGCGGGGCTCCGCTGCGACCGCAGCGCCGGGCGCGCAGCGCTCGGTCGGTTTCGTGCCGGACCGGATCGCGATACCGCGGCTGGCGGTCGAGGCCGTCGTCGTACCGATGGCCGTGGGCGCCGACCGCTCGCTCGGCGTTCCTGACGACCCGGCCGTGCTGGGCTGGTGGGGGGACGGTGCCCACCCGGGCGGCCCGGATGGCAGCGTGGTGATAGACGGCCATGTGGACAGCGCCCGCAGCGGACCTGGCGTGCTGTTCCATCTGCAGACGCTGGTGCCGGGCGACGTGGTCACGGTCAGCGGTCAGGGAAGGTCGGCGCGCTACGTCGTGGCTGCCCGCCGGCAGTACTCCAAGGCAACCCTGCCTGGCTCCGTCTTCGACCAGCAGGTCGCCGGTCGGTTGGTTCTGATCACATGCGGCGGCAGCTTCGACCGGCGGAGTCGGCATTACGCCGACAACGTCGTCGTCTTCGCCCGCCCCGCCTGATCGCGTGCTCCGCACCGGCCAACCGCAGCCTTACACCGGGACGGCGTCGGCACCGACGGGAAGCGGGGGCGGTGTACCGCCGAACGCCGGGCAGAGCAGCTGGTGGTCGCACCAGTCGCAGAGCCGGCTCGGCCGGGGCCGCCAGTCACCCGTGCGGGTCGCGCGCTCGATGGCCTGCCACAGCGCCTCGAGCTTGCGCGAGAAGGCGCGCAGCTCGGCCTCCTCCGGGGCGTAGCGCAGCATCATCCGGTCGCCGAGGTAGAGCAGCCGCAGCTCACGGGGCACGCGCCCGGAGGTGCGCCACAGCACCAGGGCATAGAACTTCATCTGGAACAGCGCCCGCTCCTCGAAGTCGGTGCCGGGCGCCGTACCGGTCTTGTAGTCCACCACCCGCAGGTCTCCAGACGGCGCCGCGTCGAGCCGGTCGACGTAGCCGCGCAACCGCAGCCCGGAGTCGAGGACGGTCTCGACCCGCCACTCTCGCTCGGCCGGCTCCAGCCGGCGCGGGTCCTCCAAGGTGAAGTAGCCGCGCAGGAGCTCGGTAGCGGAGGCCAGCCAGGCCGACTCGGCGGTGCCGTCATCGCCGGGAAACAACTCGGCCAGCTCGGGCTCGTCGGCCAGCAACCGCTGCCACTGCGGCCTCAGCAGCGCGGCGGCGGTCTCGGGCGTCCGCTCGGCGGCCGGGAGGTCGAAGAGCCGCTCCAGCACCGCGTGGACGACCGTGCCGCGGGTCGCCACCTCGCTGGGACGCTCGGGCAGCCGGTCGATCGTGCGGAACCGGTAGAGCAGCGGACAGGTGCGGAAGTCCGACGCCCGGGACGGCGAAAGCGAGCCGACCACCGGGGAGGGCAGGTCTACGCCGTGACCAGCGGCGACGCCGGGCCGCTCATCGGTGGTGGTCATAGCCGGCGACAGTAGGGGAGCGGACCGACAGAATGCGGCACCCTGGAGGGCCTATGGGGCGCGTGTTCGGGCCGCTGCCGCCGGCGGCAGTCGCGGCATAGGGTCCGGACTCATGGCAATGGAGAGCAAGGGTCGGGTCGCCCGGCAGACCCACGTCGGCGTTCCCGAGGGACTCGTCGAGGAGGAGCACGGCCGGGCGGCGTTCGCCGGTGCGGTCAGCCACCTCTACCGCACCGCCTCGCCCACCTCCTGGCTCGGCGTGGACGGGCCGCTGCGGCCCGTGGCCTTCGACCTCAACCGGCTGACCCCAGCCGACGCCGAGGACCCCGAAGGCTGGCGGCTGGCGCTGCTGAGCAACGCCGACCTGCGGGTGTCGATCTCCCGGCGGCGTACGCCGATGCCGTTCGCTTACCGCAACGCCGACGCCGACGAGGTCGTCTACGTCCACTCCGGTGCCGGCGTGCTGCAGACCGACTACGGCCCGCTGGACTACGCCGCCGAGGACTACCTCGTCATCCCCAAGGGCACCGCCCACCGGTTCGTCCCTGACGGGCGCGAGTCCTTCTGCTATGTCATCGAGTCGGTCGCCGGCGTCGAGCTGCCCGACTTCGGCCTGATGGGCCGGCATGCGGTGGTCGACCCCAAGGTGCTCGTCACCCCCGAGCCGTACGCCGAGCCGCCAGCCGACTGGGACGGCGGACCTGAGGCGCGCTGGCGGCTGAAGGTCAAGCGGCTGGGGGAGTGGACGACGTTCAGCTACGGCCACAACCCCTTCACCGCGGTTGGCTGGGCCGGCGATCTGGCGCCGTACCGGCTGCACACCGGGGACATCCGGCCGGTGACCTCGCCGCGCTACCACCTGCCACCGTCGGTGCACACCACGTTCCGCTGCGGTGGCTTCGACATCGCGACGTTCGTCCCTCGGCCCTTCGAGACCGACCCCGAGGCGATGCGGGTGCCGTTCTTCCACGCCAACGTGGACAACGACGAGGTGATCTTCTACAGCCGCGGGGACTTCTTCTCGCGCAAGGGCATCGGGCAGGGGTGGATCACGCTGCACCCGCAGGGCGCGCAACACGGCCCGCAGCCGGGGGCGGCGGAGCGGGCGGCGGCCAAGGAGATGATCGACGAGGTCGCGGTCATGATCGAATGCGTACGACCGCTGAGCGTCTCGCAGGAGGCCAAGCCGGCCGAGGATCCCGCATACACGACGTCGTGGGCTCGTGGGTTGGGCCTGGTAGACGGCTGAGCCGCCGGGGCAGCTGCGCCGCGGGCCGCCGACAACGCGCACGCACGTAGCATCGAGGGGTGACCGAGCCGACTGCTGGATCCGGACCCAGGCGCAGGCGCGCCGAGGGCATCCGGGTCGGTCGAGCGTTCGGTGTACCGGTCTTCGTGACGCCGTCCTGGTTCCTGATCGCCGCGCTGATCACCGTCTTCTTCGCACCCACCGTCGCCTCGCGCGTCCCGGGCATCGGGTCAGCCCGCTACCTGGTCTCGCTGCTGTTCGCCGTGCTGCTCTACCTGTCGGTGTTCGTCCACGAGCTCAGCCACACCGTGGTCGCCAAGGCGCTGGGGCTGCCCGTACGCCGGATCACCCTGCAGCTGCTCGGTGGGGTCTCCGAGATCGAGCGTGAGCCGGAGTCGCCCGGCAAGGAGTACCTGATCGCGATCGCCGGACCGCTGATCTCGCTGCTGCTGGCCGGCATCGGCTTCGCCCTGGTCGGACCGTTCGGCGAGGGAACGGTCACCCGGGTGCTCGCCGGTGAGCTGGCCCTGTCCAACGGCCTGGTCGCCGCCTTCAACCTGTTGCCCGGGCTGCCGCTGGATGGTGGCCGGGTCCTGCGCGCGGCGGTATGGGCGGTCTCCGGGCGCCCGCACGCGGGCACGGTGGCGGCGGCCTGGGTGGGCCGGGTCGTGGCCGTCGCCCTGCTCGCCGTGCCGCTGGTCGCGGGCATCGGCCGCGGATCCCCGGCCAGCCTGGTCAACGTCCTGTACTTCGCACTGCTCGCCTCCTTCATCTGGGGTGGTGCCACCGCGGCTCTGCGCTCCGCGCAGCTTGCGCGCTGGCTGCCCCGGCTCCAGCTTCGTACCCTGGCGCGGCGCGCGCTGCCGGTGCCTGCCGACCTGCCGCTGGCCGAGGCGCTGCGGCGGGCCACCGAGTCCGGCGCCCGCGGGCTGGTCGTGGTCGACGGCGCCGGCCGGCCCGAGGCGGTGGTCTCCGAGGCGGCGGTGGCGGCCACGCCGGAGGTACGCCGGCCCTGGGTCGCCGTCGGCACGCTCGCCAGGACGCTGGGGCCGGAGCTGGTGCTCGACGCGGATCTCGCCGGTTCGGCGGTGCTGGAGGCGATGCGCCGGGCGCCGGCGTCGGAGTACCTCGTGGTGGAGCGGTCGGGCGACATGTACGGCGTGCTTGCCTCCGCCGACGTCGCCAGCGCCGTCGCCGCGGCCGGCTGAGCCGGCCGGTGGTCGAGCCGACCGGCGCGGACCGCCGCCGGGGCCTGCTTCGCCCGGGGGACCAGGTGCAGCTGACCGACGCCAAGGGTCGGCGGCACACGATCACGCTGGCGGCCGGGCAGGAGTTCCACACCCACCGTGGGTCCGTCGCGCACGACAACCTGATCGGTTCCGCGGAGGGTGTGGTCGTGGTCACGACCGGTGGCTCGACGTACCTGGCCCTGCGGCCGCTGCTGGCCGACTACACGGTGGGCATGCCCCGCGGTGCCGCCGTCGTGTACCCGAAGGACGCCGCCCAGATCGTCATGATGGCCGACGTCTTTCCGGGCGCGCGTGTGGTCGAGGCGGGCGCCGGCTCCGGCGCGCTCACCTGCTCGCTGCTGCGGGCGGTCGGCGACCACGGGTGGGTGACGTCCTACGAGCGGCGACCGGAGTTCGCCGAGGTGGCCCGGCGCAACGTCGAGCGGTTCTTCGGCGGACCGCATCCGGCCTGGCGGCTGGTGGTCGGGGACCTCGCGGCGACCCTCGCCGAGCGCGACGTGGACCGGGCCGTCCTGGACATGCTGGCGCCGTGGGAGGTCCTCCCCGAGGTGGCCGATGCGCTGGTGCCCGGGGCGGTGCTCTGCTGCTACGTCGCCACGACGCCACAGCTGTCACGGATCGTGGAGGGCCTGCGGGAGGCCGGCCGCTTCACCGAGCCGGCGGCGTCGGAGTCCCTGTTCAGGACCTGGCACGTGGACGGGCTCGCCGTGCGGCCCGACCACCGGATGGTCGGCCACACCGGCTTCCTGGTGACCGCACGTCGTCTTGCGGACGGCGTGTCGCCGCCACCGCGCCGCCGCCGACCGGCCAAGGGAGCGCGCCCGGACGTCGAGCCGGCGCCGGCGCCGACCGTTCCCGGCGACCTCGAAGCGGCGGCGGTTCAAGGTTCCCCGCTGTTGCGCCGACGGTAGGCTGACCCCTGGCCGGAGTCCTCGGAGGAGGTGGGTTCGTGGCAGGTCGCGGTGATGCCGAGGCGCGCGCAGCGCAGTACGAGAAGGATGTCCACGACCTCTCGACCCAGATCTCCTTCCTCGAGGAGGAGATCACCATGCTGCGCCGCCGGCTGGCGGAGTCACCCCGCCAGGTGCGAGTTCTCGAGGACCGCCTGACCGAGGCGCAGACCAACCTCTCCAGCCTGGTGGGCCAGAACGACAGGCTGGTCGGCACCCTGAAGGAGGCGCGCGAGCAGATCCTGTCCCTGAAGGAGGAGGTCGACCGGCTGGCCCAGCCGCCGTCGGGCTACGGCATCTACCTCGCCAGCCACGACGACGGCACCGTTGACGTCTTCACCGGGGGCCGCAAGCTGCGGGTCAGCGTGAGCCCGGCCGTGGACGCCTCGGCGCTGCGCAAAGGCCAGGAGGTCATGCTCAACGAGGCCCTCAACGTCGTACGCGCCCTGCGGTTCGAACGCCAGGGCGAGGTGGTCATGCTCAAGGAGATCCTCGAGGACTCCGAACGTGCCCTGGTCATCGGCCACACCGACGAGGAGCGGGTGGTCATGCTGGCCGACTCCTTGCGTGAGTCGCCGATCCGGGCCGGCGACTCGCTGCTGCTCGACCCGCGCTCCGGCTGGGTCTACGAGCGCATCCCCAAGTCCGAGGTCGAGGAGCTGGTCCTCGAAGAGGTGCCGGACATCGACTACACCCAGATCGGCGGCCTGCGCGACCAGATCGAGTCGATCCGCGACGCCGTCGAGCTGCCGTTCCTGCACAAGGAGCTCTTCCGCGAGCACCAGCTGCGTCCACCCAAGGGCGTTCTGCTCTACGGCCCGCCCGGATGCGGCAAGACGCTGATCGCAAAGGCGGTCGCCAACTCGCTGGCCAAGAAGGTTGCCGAGGTCACGGGCAAGCCGGAGGGCAGATCGTTCTTCCTCAACATCAAGGGCCCCGAGCTGCTCAACAAGTACGTCGGCGAGACCGAGCGGCACATCAGGCTGGTCTTCCAGCGGGCCCGCGAGAAGGCGTCGGAAGGCACCCCGGTCATCGTGTTCTTCGACGAGATGGACTCCATCTTCCGTACGCGGGGGAGCGGGGTGAGCTCCGACGTGGAGAACACCATCGTCCCGCAGCTGCTCAGCGAGATCGACGGCGTCGAGGGCCTGGAGAACGTCATCGTCATCGGCGCCTCCAACCGCGAGGACATGATCGACCCCGCCATCCTGCGCCCCGGGCGGCTGGACGTGAAGATCAAGATAGAGCGGCCGGACGCCGAGGCCGCGCGCGACATCTTCAGCAAGTACCTGCTCACCAACCTGCCGCTGCACGCGGACGACGTCGCCGAGCACGGCGGCTCCCGGGACGCCACCGTGGCAGCGATGATCCAGCGCACCGTCGAGCGGATGTACACCGAGACCGAGGACAACCGCTTTCTCGAGGTGACCTACGCCAACGGCGACAAGGAGGTCCTGTACTTCAAGGACTTCAACTCCGGAGCCATGATCGAGAACATCGTCGACCGGGCCAAGAAGATGGCGATCAAGGACTTCCTGGAGTCCCGTCAGAAGGGGCTGCGGATGTCGCACCTGATGTCCGCCTGCATCGACGAGTTCAAGGAGAACGAGGACCTGCCCAACACCACCAATCCGGACGACTGGGCCCGGATCTCGGGCAAGAAGGGCGAGCGGATCGTCTACATCCGCACGCTCATCTCCGGTGCCAAGGGCGCCGAGGCGGGACGGGCGATCGACACCGTCGCCAACACCGGCCAGTACCTTTAAGATCGAGTTCGAGCCACTCCTGCGGTCACTGCATGTTGCCCGATCGGGTACGTATGGGAATTGCCGTGCGACCTCCATGGTCTCCTGACGACTTCTGCCGTATCCTGACCAGCATCCGGCGAACGAGGAGCTCATGAAGAAGCTGCTGCCGTGGGCGCTCGTGGCGGCGCTGGGCGCCAGCGTTATGATCAGCACCGTTGCGGTGCCGGCGCAGGCGGCGGGGCCCGCCCCGGTGACCGACGTACCCAGTGCTAGCTGGGGCGTCTATCGTGCCGGCTCCTCGGCAGCTGAGAACTACGCGTCCGTCTATTCGGTGATGCGCACCACTGACCACATCTACCTCGCAGGTAACTTTACCAGCCTTATCTCTAGCGACGGAACTCAGACTGTCCCGGCCGGCAACATCGCCGCGCTGAACCTCGACGGGACGCCGGACCTGAGCTTCTCCATAAGCGCCAACGGTGTCGTGCGCAAGATCGCCCTTGGTCCGGACGGCGCCCTCTACCTCGGTGGGGCGTTCACGTCGGTCGCCGATGGCAGCGGCGCGCAGTATCACCCGCACCTGGCCAGGATCCTTCCCGGTGGGACGACCGTGGACGCCAGCTGGAGTCCGAGTGTCACCGGAACCAACGCAGTGGTGTACGCCCTCGCTTTCAGCCCGGTTCCGTCGACCCCCGCCGCGGTCTATGTCGGCGGAACATTCAGCACCGCCAAGCAGTACTCCAGTGCCCCGACGTCGTCCCCCCGCACCAACGCCGCGGCGTTCAGCGCGACCGACGCCAGCGTGCTGCCGTGGGCACCTGTTGCCGACAACGCCAACGACCCGACCGACCCTCACGGGCCCTCGGTGCGCGACATCCTCCTCGACACCGCGACCAAGCCCGGCACGACCCGTGTCTACATCGCGGGTGAGTTCGACGAGGTCAACCAGAACACCAAGATACGCGGTGTGGCGCTGGTCACCCCGGACACCGGCGCCCTGGTCCTCAACTCGTACGGAGCGGTCGCCTTCGTTGCCCCATTTCAACTCTGCAACGACGGCCTGGGACTCGCCATGGGCACCTTCGGGACCGCCCAGACGCCGGCACTGTGGCTGGCCGACGGTGGCCAGTGCAACGGCCTGTACGCGCTCGCGCCGGGCACCGGTAAGCAGTACAAGAAGATCCAGAGTGACGGGGACGTCCAGGCGGTCGCCGTGCAGGGCAACTACGTCTACGTCGGCGGCCACATGACGACCTTCGACAATGTCGCCCACGTGCACACCGCCCGCGTCGCCATGGCGACCGGGGTCTCGGACTCCAGCTGGTCACCGGCGATGAACCCGAGCTATTCGCCGTACTTCTTCGGGGTGTGGTCGGTCTTCGCCTACACCGACCCGGCGGGGACCTACTACCTCTATGAAGCGGGCGTCTTCAAGACCGTCAGCGGCGTCGCACAGCCGAAGTTCACCTGGTTCACCAACGGAACCGTCGCGGTGCCCGGTGCGCCGACCGGCGTGACGGCGACCGCCGGGGACTCCTCCGCCACGGTGAGCTGGAACCGGCCGGCCGACGGTGGGGCCCCCATCAGCTCCTACACCGTCACGGCCACGCCGGGCGGGAAGACGACCACCGTATCCGGCTCCCCACCCGTGACATCGGCGACCCTGACCGGTCTCGCCAACGGCACCAGCTACACCTTCACCGTGACGGCCACCAACCGGGTCGGGACCGGCCCGCCCTCCGCTCCGTCGAACGCGGTGACACCGAACGGCGTGCCCAACAGCGTGCCCAGCGCGCCGACCGGCGTGACCGCCACGGCCGGCGACACCACCGCGGACGTCACCTGGACGCCACCCACCTCCAACGGCGGGTCGGCGATCACGACCTACACCGTCACGGCGAACCCAGGGCCCGCGAGCGCGACCGTGACGGGCTCCCCGCCCGCGACCTCGGCCACCGTGACCGGCCTGCTCAACGGGGTCGCCTACACCTTCACGGTCACCGCCACCAACGCCGTGGGGACCGGTCCGGCCTCCGACCCGTCGAACTCGGTGACGCCGAGCACCGGCGGGCAGTGCGGACCTCCCGGCGCTCCCCGCTACGACCTCTCGGCGCCACCTTCCGCGCTGTCTGTCGACGCCACACCGACCGTGCCCGGCGTCACTGCCTGGGCGGGGGCCACCGGCAGCGGCTGCACCTACGAGCTCCAGCAGCAGACGTCCGCCGGGTCCTGGTCGACCGTGTTCTCGGGATCGGCGACCAGCTACAACATCGCCCTGCCCTTGGGCGGCCCATACAACTTCCAGGTGAGGTCGATCGACGCCAACGGCGCCTCCAGCGCGTGGGTGGGCGGCACGCCGTTCACCGTGGGCGGCGGCCAGGAGACCGATCCTGCCGTTTCCTACACCGGCACCTTCAGCGCGCCGAGCAACACCGGCTACTGGGGCGGAGCGGCCGCCTCCACCGTGACCCTCAACGACAGTGCGACGGTGACGTTCACCGGCCGCAGCTTCGCGCTCGTGGGCATCAAGTGCCCCGCCTGCGGCGCGATCCAGGTGTACGTCGACGGCGCGAAGGCCGGCCAGGTGACCGAGTACGGATCGACGACTCAGTACCGTCGCATCATCTACACGAAGAACTGGTCGAGCGCGTCTACGCACACCGTGAAGATCGTCAACCTGGCGACCTCGGGCCACGCCAAGATGCTGCTTGACGGGTTCGCGACCCTGAGCTGACCCTGCCCCGTCAGGCCTGCAGGGCCACGGTGGACCAGCCGGACACGAGGTCGGGGCCGGTCGCAACCTAGACTGGCCACATGACCAGCCGGCGGGTGATGGGCACCGAGACCGAGTACGGCATCTCGGTACCCGGCTCTCCCGGTGCAAACGCCATGGTGGCCTCGTCCCAGATCGTCAACTCCCACCTCAACCCGAGCGTCTCGCGCGACCGGCGCACGCGTTGGGACTTCGAGGAGGAGAACCCGCTGCGGGACGCCCGCGGCTTCGACCTGGCGCGTGACACCGCGGCGGCCGCCGGCCCGGTCGATGACGACCTCGGGCTGGCCAACGTGATCCTGCACAACGGCGCCCGGCTCTACGTCGACCATGCCCACCCCGAGTACTCCACCCCGGAGGTTACCAACCCACGGGACGCGGTCATCTGGGACAAGGCCGGCGAGCGGGTGATGGCGGAGGCGGCGCGGCGGGCCGCGCTGGTGCCCGGCACAGCCCCGATCCAGCTGTACAAGAACAACACCGACAACAAGGGCGCGAGCTACGGCTGCCACGAGAACTACCTGATGGCGCGGGCGACGCCGTTCGCGGACATCGTCCGGCACCTGACCCCGTTCTTCATCTCCCGACAGGTTGTGTGCGGGGCCGGGCGGGTCGGCGTCGGCTCGGACGGGCGGGGAAGTGGCTTCCAGGTCAGCTCGCGTGCCGACTTCTTCGAGGTCGAGGTCGGCCTCGAGACCACGCTCAAGCGCCCGATCATCAACACCCGCGACGAGCCGCACGCCGACCCGGAGAAGTACCGGCGGCTGCATGTGATCATCGGCGACGCCAACCTGAGCGAGATCTCGACGTACCTGAAGCTGGGGACCACGGCCCTGGTGCTCGCGATGATCGAGGACCGGTGGCTGGTCGAGGACCTCTCCGTGGAGTCGCCGGTCGCGACCCTGCGCGCGGTGTCGCACGACCCGGCGCTGCGGCAGCTCGTGGTGCTCCGGGACGGTCGCCGGATGACCGCCGTAGCGCTGCAGATGGAGTACCTCGAGCAGGCCCGCAAATACGTCGAGGACCGGTACGGCGTCGACGCCGACGAGGTCACGGTGGACGTCCTGGAAAGGTGGGAGTCGGTGCTCGACCGCCTCGGGAGCGACCTGATGTCGCTCGGCGCCGAGCTGGACTGGGTCGCCAAGCTGGCGATCCTCGAGGGTTACCGGTCCCGCGACGGGCTGGAATGGAGCTCACCACGGCTGCAGCTGGTCGACCTCCAGTACGCCGATGTACGACCCGACAAGGGCCTCTACAACCGCCTGGTAGCGACCGGACGGATGCGCACACTGGTGACCGAGGACGAGGTCGAGCGCGCGATGACCGAGCCGCCGACGGACACCCGGGCGTACTTCCGCGGTCGCTGCCTGGCCCGCTACGGCGCGGACGTGGCGGCGGCCTCCTGGGACTCGGTGATCTTCGACGTGGGCCGGGACTCGCTACAGCGCGTCCCCACCATGGAGCCCCTGCGCGGGACCGAGGCGCACGTCGGAGCCCTGCTGGACCGCTGTGCCAGCGCGGCCGAGCTGGTGGATGCCTTCGCCGCGGGTCATTGACGAGCAGGTCCGGTATCAGTCGTCGTTGGCGATCGTCACCACGGCTCTGCGGTCGGCAACGGTGACCGACGTGGCCGTGGTGAGCGTGACGTAGAAAACCTCGTCGGGCTCGATCGTGGTGTCGCCGATCACCGACAGGTTGATGATGGCGCTGGTTGCGCCGGCTGGGACGATCACCGTGCCAGATCTTCCGTAGTAGTCCCGGCTGGCCGTGGCCGAGCCGTTCGAGGTCGTATAGGTGATGGTGACGTTCGAGGTCTGAGGCGAGCCCAGCTGTACGGGCACCGACGCGGTCGTCTTGCCGGAGTTGCCCTCCGTCACTGCCAAGTCGCCGGCGTAGACGGTGTTGGGACCGATAACCGCGGCCCGCATGCTCTGGGTGTAGCGAGGGCCGGTCGAGCGCAGCGGCCCGGCGATGGCAATGACGGGTACCAGGTTGCCGTTGGCGTACGCCGGCCCGAAGTAGTCACCGACCATGCGACCGCGATACGCCGAGGGGAGCCAGGACAGCGACATCGGCGTGGCGTTCAGTCGGACCGGGGTGTTCCAGGAAAGGCCCCCGTCGGCGCTGTCCACCGCACTGACGTCGAGCTGGCAGGGCGGCGTTCCGGTCGTTCCACAGGCGGCGACCGGGTAAGAGTAGTACACCAGCCCCAGCCTGTCCGTCGGCGCGCCGGCCGGGTCCGCAGCGAGTCCGGGGAAGAAGTGGTCGCCGGTGGCCGTCGCATCCCCGAGCGGCACTGCGGTGGGCGGCGTCCAGGTGACGCCGTCGGACGAGGACGACAGGACGATGTCGTTGCCCGGGCAACCGGGTCGGAACCGGCAGTCGGTCCAGGCCACGTAGACGCGGCCGTCGGCCACCGTGGCACTGGGCTTGACGTTCTCGCGCAGCCCACCGGCCGGCTGGTGCGCGGTGACCGCGGCCACCGGCACTGGAGAGGACCAGCTCGCGCCACCGTCGGTGGAGCGCGAGGCTTGGATGGACCCGTCGGTGGTGTCGGTCGCGACGACGACCACCGTTCCATCGGGCTGGACCACCGGCTGCACGTCGTAGTAGCCGACCTCTGGGCCGCCGACCGGGCTACCCCACGTGGCGCCGGCGTCGTCGGAACTCGCGACCTCGATGCTGTAGCCGGCGGCGTCGGCGGACCAGGCCAGGTAACACCGGCCACTGTGTGGACTCGTGGTCGAGTTGTCACACGTCACCCAGCTCTTGTCCGGCTGGCCAGCGGTCACGGCCACGACAGGGTTTCCCCAGGTCCGACCGTCCACGGAACGACTCACAGCGATGGCGCCCTCCGTGTAACCGGTGCCGGCGGGCACCACGGCCACGGAGGCAATCAGCCAGGTGCCGCTTGCGGCGTCGAAGGCCACGGACGGGTCGGCCGCCCGGGCATAGGGACCGGCTGGTGTGCTGGCCGCCGTCAATGCCGGCAGCACGCCGTGCGTCCAGGTCGCACCGCCGTCCGTGGAGGTGGCCCAGCCGATGGCGGCCGAGCCCGGGCCGTTGCTGAACTTGCCCACCTGGAATGCCGCTACAACGGTCCTCCCGTAGCCGGCCGCCGCGGGCTCCACCTCGGAGGAATGTTGGCCCTTGGCTGAGGAGGTGAAGGGATCGGCGCTGATCTGCGGTACGGCCGGGAGCGAGGTGCTGGCGGCGGTGAGGCTCACCCCCGACGTCGCCGACCACCCCGTCCGGGCGACCGCAGACGTGGTAGAGGGAGCTAGCGCAGTGACTGCCAGCGCTGCGGCGACCAGCAGGCCGAGCCCCACGCGGCGGTTCGGCTTGCGGCCCGCCTCGCGAACAGCACCGGGGCTGGAGAGGCCTAGCACCGTGACCTCCTCTACCGGCAACTGCGCGCATTATGTCCGTTGTGGCCAGGTGTCACAATCGGTTCGACAACATTGCCGCGCCGCCTTGGGACGACTGGGAACGATGACGGCGTCACCGATCTGCGCGCACTCGACGACGAAGGTCGGGCAGTGTGTTGTCGTCGGTGCCAGTCGCGGGGCGGGGGTGCGGCATGACGACGGTGGCGGAGTCGGCGGAAGAGCTGCCGGCCGCCGAGAGTGCGCTGCTGCTGAGCCGGGGGCGTGGCGACCCGGCCCCCGACCAGCTGCCCACGGTGGTGCAGAGCTTCGCGGGTATCGCGGCGGCCCGCCCGCAGGCCGAGGCGGTGCGGGATGTGAATCGGGCGCTGACCTTCGCCGAGCTGGACGGAGCCAGCTCGGCTCTCGCGGTCCGGCTGCGCGAGCTCGGAGCGGGTCCCGAGCAGCGGGTCGCGGTATGCCTCGACCGGTCGGTGACCCTGGTGGTGGCCTTGCTCGGAGTGCTGAAGTCGGGAGCGGCGTACGTCCCGGTCGATCCGGCGTACCCCCGCGAACGCATGGAGTTCGTCCTGGCCGACGCCGAGGTGTCGGCCCTGGTGTCCTCCGACCGAGCGTTGGCCGGGGCGAGCGACCTTCCGGTGCCGGCTGGCTCCCGGTTGCTCCTACCCGCGGACTGGGCCCCCGGACGGGACGACCCGCCGGCGGGTCCGGTGCCAGCGGCCGGCCCGGACGATCCGGCGTACGTCATCTACACCTCGGGGTCGACCGGGCTTCCCAAGGGGGTGGTCGTCGAGCATGCCTCCTTGGCGAACCTGCTGGCAGCCATGGCGAGGCAACCCGGACTCGCCTCGGGGGAGACGATGGTGGGCGTCACCACGCCCGCCTTCGACCTGTCGGTGCCCGACTTCTTCCTTCCCCTGGTGGTGGGCGGGCGGCTCGTCCTCGCCGCCCGCGAGCAGACGGTGGACGGCGCAGCGCTGGGTCGGCTGCTGGCTGGGGCGGACGCGAGGCTCATGCAGGCGACGCCGACGACGTGGCGGCTGCTGCTCGACAGCGGCTGGTCGGGTCGGTCGCGGCTGCGCGCGCTCGTGGGCGGCGAGGTCGTGCCGGCCGAGCTCGCGCGTGCGCTGGCGCCGCGTACCGGCGGCGTCTGGAACTTCTACGGGCCGACCGAGGCCACGGTGTGGTGCACCGGCGCGCGGCTGGACGGGCCGAACGGCGCCGGGCTGGTCGAGCCGCTCAGCATCGGCCGGCCGCTGCCCGGCGTGGAGCTCTTCGTGGTGGACGGCTCGGGTCGGCCGGCGGTCGGTGGCGAGCTGCTGGTGGGCGGCCGGGGGGTCGCCCGCGGCTACTGGAACCGGCCGGACCTCACCCAGCAGCGGTTTGCAAGCTACCCGGGAACCGGCGGCGAGCGGGTGTACCGGACCGGGGACCTGGTCCGCTGGCGGGCCGACGGCCACCTGGAGTTCGTCGGCCGGGCCGACCACCAGGTGAAGGTGCACGGCTACCGCATCGAGCTGGGCGAGGTCGAGGCGAGGCTGCGCCGGCACCCGGATGTGGTCGACGCGGTCGTGGTGGTCCGGGAGGACGCCCCCGGCGACCGACGGCTGATCGGCTATGTCACCGTCCGGAGCGGAGGCTCCGCCGCCGCCGCCGACCTGCGCAGCTTCCTTGCCGGCGTACTGCCCGCGCACATGGTCCCGGCCACGGTGGTGCTCGTGGAGCGGTTCCCCACGACGCCCAACGGCAAGCTGGACCGGGCCGCCCTGCCGGCACCGGCTGCGGCCAGCGCCCGCGGGGCGTGCCTCGCGGTGCCACCGCGCGATGAGATGGAGGCCCGGCTGCTGCGGATCTGGCGGGATGTGCTGCGCGTCGATGACATCGGGGTGACCGACGACTTCTTCGCCCTGGGAGTCAGCTCGTTGACCGCGGGCCGGCTCTTTGCCCGGATCGAGCGCGAGCTCGGGCGCAAGCTGCCGTTGGCGCCGGTCTTTCGTGCTCCGACGGTCGAGCGCCTCGCGGCGTTGCTGCGAGACGGGACGGCGACCCGCCGGTGGTCGTCGCTGGTGCCGATCCAGCCCGCCGGGGCGCGGCGGCCGGTCTTCGGCGTACACGGTGGCGCCGGGACGATCCTGCTCTACCAGCCGCTGGCGGACCGGCTCGGCCCGGACCAGCCGTTCTACGGCCTGCAGGCCGCCGGCCTCTACGGCGGCGATGCTCCGGACACCACGATCGAGGCCATGGCTACCCGGTACGTCGCCGAGCTGCGCAGCGTGCAGCCCCGCGGCCCGTACTCGCTCGCCGGTTACTGCTTCGGCGCGATCATTGCCTTCGAGATGGGGCGACAGCTGCGCCGGCTCGGCGAGACCGTGAACCTGGTGGCGATGATCAATGGGCCGAGCCCCGCGTGCGCCGGCTACTACAGGGAGAAGGGGGGGCTGGACGACGAGAGGCAAGCCTCTGTCACCGAGGGTCCCTCGGTCGAGGAAGCGGGGACCGGCAAACGAAACCAGGCCCGTCGCGCGTGGGCGCGCTCTGCGGGGCAACGGATACCTGCCCGTGTGCGCTCGCTCGCAGAAGCTGCCCTGCGGCGTGCACACACGCAGATCGACCGGCGGACCCGCAGGCTTCGGTTCCATACGGCGATGGCTCTGCACCGGCCGCTGCCACAGGTGCTGCGCGAGGCGTACCGGTTCCAGATGCTGGCGGCCCGCGCCGAGACGGCGTATCGCGCGGAGGTGTCCGATTTCCCGATCGTGGTCTTTCGAGCTGCCGGCCTGTACGACCATCTTGACCTCGGCTGGTCGGGGTTCACCCGCGCGGTGGTCATCGATTTCGAGGTGCCGGGCATGCATCGAGATGCGCGGGAGACAATGCAGGAGCCGCACGTCGGTTACCTGGCAGCCCGATTGACCGAGGCGCTGACCTGGTCATCGGCTCCGACGCCGGAAACCGGCGCCAAACAGCACGTCAGGAAAGCAGAGTGGGCATCCGAGTAGTAGAGCATGCAGGCTGACCTCAGCGCCGACACGGGATTCGAGCTGTCCGTCCAGCAGGAATTGCTGTGGACCAGGGAACCCGGCGGTCCGACTTCTCGTAGCCAGCTGTGGTTTCAGTTGCCGGCCGGGGCGGCCGAGTCCGATGTACGTTCGGCGCTGCGGTCGGTCGTCGGCCGGCACGAGATTCTCCGGACCGTGTTCCGGCGCCCCGTTGGGCTGCGGCTGCCGCTTCAGGTAGTCCTGGACGACGTCGAGCCGGCGTGGACGCTGGTGGATCTCTCGACCGTCGGGGACGCTGCAGGGGCTCGTACCAGTTTCGCCATCGCCGAGGCGTGCGCGCCCCTCGAGCACGGAACCGGTCCGCTGCTGCGGGCAGCACTGTTGCAGCTGCCGGCAGGCCGCACGATCCTGCTGCTCACCGCCTCCGCCGCCGTTGCCGACACCGAGAGCCTCGTCGAGGTCGCCGCACAGGTCAGCCGGCGAATCGGCGAAGAGGCCTTCGACGGGGAACCCGTGCAGTACGCCGACTACGCGGCCTGGCAACGTGAGCAGCTGGCAGCAGGGTCCCGGCCGACTCTTGCACCGCCCGTCGTGGCCCTGCCCTTCGCCGCAGAGCCCGGGCCGCGTGGCTGGTACTCGCGGGTGGCGGTCGACGGCTCCCTTGCCGAGGTGGCGCTGCCAGCCGGCGCGACGGTGGAGGATGCCTGGTTGGCAGCCTGGCTGCTTCTCCTCAGCCGGCTGACCGGTGAGAACGACCTCGCAGTGGGTCAGCTGCACTCGAGCCGGACGCCTCGAGAGCTCGCCGGTGCCGTAGGACCCTATGCCGGCGTGGTGCCGGTCAATTCGGCGCTGGATCCGGAACTGCCCTTCCGCAGCCTGGTCTCAGCCGTGCACGACGCGCGCACCGCCGCCGCGACCGCGGCGGAAGCCTTCCCGCCGGTGGTCGCGGACCTTCCCTTCGGCTTCGCCCGCACGGTGATGGGCGCCCTGGCCGGTCATCCCCAGCCTTTCCAACTCCGCCTCGTGGTCGACGGGGCAACCGCCGCGGTGGAGTTCGACCCGGTGGCCGTCGGGCCAGGGGAGGGCCGCGCGGTAGCGACGCGGTTGTCCACGCTCGTGACGGACCTCCGAGCCAGTCCCCAGCGCCTGAGTGGGCGCCTCGACGTCGTCCCTGCCGCCGAACGCCGTCGGCTGCTCGAGGTCAACCGCACCGACGCGCCGCTGCCAGCTGCGGCTGGTGTCCACGAACTGATCGCGGAGCAGGCGGCCCGTACGCCGGATCGTCCCGCGGTCCGCGCGGCCGATCGGAGTCTGACCTACGCCGAGCTGGACCAGGCGGCCAACTCGCTGGCTGCGCTGCTCCGCGCCCGCGGCGTCGGCGCGGGAACGCCGGTCGCTCTCTGCCTCGAGCGGACCAGCACCTTGGTGGTGGCGATCCTCGGCATCCTCAAGGCCGGCGCCTTCTACCTGCCACTCAACCCGGACCACCCCAAAGCGCGGCTGGCCTCCCAGCTTGCGGACAGCGGCGCCCCCATCGTGCTCACCTCGTCCGCACTGTCCGGCCTGCTGCCGGACACCGCAGCGGAGCCGGTGTGCCTGGACAGGGAGTCGGCCCGGCTCGGCACCCCGCCGGCGACGGCTCCACCGGTCGAGGTCGGTCCCGACCGTCTCGCCTATCTGACCTACACGTCGGGCTCCAGCGGGCGACCGAAGGGCGTCGCGGTGCTCCACCGGAACCTGCTCAACTACGTGACCGCGGTGATCCGGCACTTCGGCTGGGACGCCGAGCCGCGCAGCTTCGGCCTCCTCACGACCGTGAGCACGGATCTCGGGAACACCTGCCTGTTCCCTTCGCTCGCCTCCGGCGGGACGCTGGACCTGGTGCCCGTCGACACCGCCATGGATGGCTACGCCTACGCGCAGCACGTCGCCGATCGTCCCATCGACGTGCTCAAGATCACGCCCTCCCACTTGACGGCGCTGTTGGCCACCGGTGGTGCCGATGTGCTGCCCCGCGCCCGGCTGATCCTGGGTGGCGAGGCTTGTCCGTGGCCGCTCACCGACCGTGTGCGCGAGCTCGGCACCTGCAAGGTCACCAACCACTACGGCCCGACTGAGACGACGATCGGATCTCTCGTCCACGACCTCGACCTCTCCGGTGGGCCCCGGCGCTCCAGAACCGTCCCCATCGGCAGACCGCTGATCAACACCCGGATCTACATCCTCGATCGGCACGGGGCACCGGTGCCAACAGGGGCACCCGGCGAGCTCCACATCGGTGGCGGCGGCGTGGCCGCCGGCTACTGGAACGCGCCGGAGCAGACGGTCGAGAGCTTCGTCGCGGACCCGTTCGCCGGCTCGCCGGACGCGCTCATGTACCGGACCGGGGACCTCGTACGGTTCCTTCCCGACGGCGCCGTCGAGTTCTTGGGCCGCACCGACGACCAGGTGAAGATCCGCGGCTTTCGGGTCGAGCCGGAAGAAGTCGGACGGAGGCTCGTCGCACACTCGCGGATCGCGCAGGTCGCCGTGCTCGGCCGCCCCGACCCGACCGGCCACCAGCGGCTGGTGGCCTACGTCGTAGCCGCCGGGGGGCGGCTCGACGGCCCGGACATCGAGTCGCTGCGTCGATGGGTCGGCGACCGGCTACCCGAGCACATGGTTCCCGCTGCGTGGGTGTCACTGGACGCCCTGCCGCTCCTGGCCAACGGCAAGCTGGCCCGGGCAGAGCTGCCGTCTCCGGAGGATGCTCTGGTCGGCACCGCGGCCGCCTTCGTCCCACCGCGTACCGAGACCGAACGGCAGCTGGCCGACATCTGGTCCGAGGTGCTGCGGCTCGATCGGGTGGGGGTCACCGACGACTTCTTCGCCCTCGGCGGTCACTCGCTGTTGGCGACACAGGTGATCGCGCGCATCCGTAGTGTCCTCGGTGTACAGCTGCCGTTGCCGAGCCTTTTCATGGCGCCCACGGTGGCCGGCCTCGCAGAGCTGGTCGAGGAGCGCCAGCGAGGCGCCCCTGCGGACGCAGATCTCGCCCACTTGCTGGAAGAGCTCGAGGGCCTCTCCGACGACGAGGCCGAGCGCCTGCTCCGGCGCGAGTCCGAACCGTCGGAGTGAGCGCCGTCCAGGCGGGTGCCTCCAGTGCCGCCCGGGCGCTGTCCCCGACCGAGCGGCGGCTGTGGCTGCTGGAACAGCTTGTGCCGCAGGGAGTGCACGCCGACACCATCGTCCTGCGGCTCGTCGGCGAACTGGCGGAAACGGCCCTTTCGGCGGCACTGCACCTGTTGGCGGAGCGGCACCCGGCGCTGGCAGCCAGGGTCGAGCTGCACGGCGAGGTCCCGGTCTTCATACCAGCCGAGCAGCCGATGTCTGCCGCCCTCGACGACGCGCGGGACGGCGCCGCACCGGTGGACGCGGCTCGCCGGATCGTCGAGGCGGAGGGGGGTCGTCGGTTCGACTCGGCGACCGGACCGCTGATGCGCACCCGGCTGGTCCGCGTCGCCGGCACCGAGTCCTGGCTCGTCGTGCGCCTGCACGCGCTGGCCGCCGACGCGGCGAGCCGGCCACTGCTCCTCGCCGACCTGGCGTCGGCGTACGCCGCTGCCCTCACCGAGACCGAACCGGTATGGCCGCCGCGGGGGGGCAGGCGCGACGACGAGACCTGGTTCACGGACGACACGACAGGGATGTCGAGTGCCTCGCGGTGGCTCGAGCGGCTGGCCGCGGCGCCCCCGTCACTCGAACTCCCCGCGGATCGGCCGCCCCCCGCTGAGCCGGAACTGCCGACGCAGCGGCACGTCCGCCGGCTCGCCACGGCAACCGCGCGGCAGCTCCACACCCTGGCCGAGGCGGAAGAGACCGAGCCTGGCGACGTGTGCCTGGCGGCCTTTACGGCGCTGCTCGCACGCTACTCGGGCACCGGGGTCGTGGTCGTGGCAACGCCGATGGCTGTCCGGCCGGTTGTGTCCGGCCCCGGGGTGGGCCGCTTCGAGGAGTACGTCGCACTGCCGATCGACCTGTCCGACGACCCCTCCTTTCGCGTCCTGGTGCATCGGGTTCGGGAGACTCGTGCCCAGGCTCCCCGATCGACGCCGCCGCTCGAGCTGCTGCCGGGGTTTGCCGCAGGGACGCGCCCGGCGGGGAGCGGTCCGTTCGCCCAGGTAGCGTTCCAGACGGACCCAGCACTGCGGTCGCCGGCGCTGCCCGGGCTCGCAGTCACGGTGGAGTTGGCCGGAAGTGCGCAGCCGCCGTTCGACCTGGTCCTCATCCTCACCGACCCGGGGGGCGATGTCGCCCACCTGGACTGGCGGTTCTCTCCGGCTCGCTTCGACCGGGCGACCGGCGCGAGAGTCGGGGCACACTTCGAGACGCTGCTCAACGCCGCGCTGGGCACCCCTGACGCCCGGCTGTCAGCGTTGGACCTGCTGCCGGACGCGGAACGGGCCGAGCTCGAACGCATGGGCATCGGCGCGGTGCCACGTACGACCCCTCGCGCGCTACCGGAGTGGTTCGCCTCGGCCGCCGCCGAACATCGCAACGCAGAGGCCGTTCGCGGACCGGACGGTGCGCTCAGCTACGCCGAGCTCGACGCCGTCAGCAACCGGCTCGCTCACCGTCTCCGGACTGCCGGAGCGCAGCGGGAAGCGAGAGTGGCGGTTTGCCTCGACCGCTCGGCAGCCCTCGTCGCAGCCCTGCTCGCGGTGGTCAAGACGGGGGCGGCGTACGTACCGATCGACCCGGCTTACCCCCCCGAGCGAATCGCCCTTCTCCTGCGTGACGCCAGATGTACGGCGCTCGTCTCAGCCAGGGAGCTGGTACTCGGGCTGCCGCCGGACCTCCCGCCACTGGTATTGGTCGACCGGGACACCTCCGAGGCCGGCTTTGCGCCGAGCGGTCCGGTGACCGGCGGACCGACCCCGGACGACCCGTCGTACGTCATCTACACCTCCGGCTCCACCGGGGTGCCCAAGGGTGTCGTGGTGCGCCATGACGGTCTTTGCAACCTGCTGGAGGCGATGGCCACCGAGCCAGGGCTGCGACCGGGCGAGACGATGGTGGGCGTGACGACCCCGTCCTTCGACCTGTCGGTACCCGACTTGTTCCTTCCGCTCGTGACCGGCGCGCGACTGGTGCTGGCCGAACAGGCCGAGACGGTCGACGGCGTACGGCTGGGCCGGCTTCTCGACCGGGTCGACGCGGACCTGCTCCAGGGCACCCCATCGACGTGGCGGCTGCTGCTCGACAGCGGCTGGACCGGTCGGCCCGGGATGCGCGCCGTGCTGGGCGGCGAGGCGGTGCCGGCGCCACTCGCCGCCCGCGTCGCCGAACGGACGGCCGGAGTGTGGAACTTTTACGGTCCCACCGAGGCAACCGTCTGGAGCACCGCCGCGCACCTCGACGGACCCGGCGGTCCGGGGATCACCGACCCACCGAGCATCGGTCGTCCGCTGCCGGGTGTCGAGGTGGCCGTGGTCGACGGCGCGGACCGGCTGGCACCCATGGGAGTTCTCGGGGAGCTGCTGATCGGCGGCCGTGGCGTCGCGCAGGGTTACCTGGGACGCCCTGGCCTGACGGAGCGCCGGTTCGTCCGGCTGCCGGTGACCGGCGGGCGCCGGGTCTACCGGTCCGGCGACCTGGCCCGCTGGCGGACCGGCGGGTGGCTGGAGTTCGCGGGCCGGGTCGACCACCAGGTGAAGCTGCGCGGGCACCGCATCGAGCTGGGCGAGGTGGAGGCGGCGCTCCGGTCCTCGCCGGGGGTTCGGGACGCCGTGGTCGTGCTCCGGGAGGACGACCCGGACGACCAGCGTCTGGTCGCCTATGTCGTCGGGGCACCCAGCCGCGACCTGGCCGAGCTGCGCGCGAGCCTGGCCGGACGGCTGCCGGCGTACATGCTGCCGACGGTGTACGTCGTGCTGGAGGAGCTGCCGCGGACCGTCAACGGCAAGCTGGACCGCACCGCCTTGCCCGCCCCCGGACCGGTCCCGGATGGGTTGGGCCGGTACGTCGCCCCCCGTACGCCGGTCGAGGCGACGGTCGCCGCCCTGTGGACCGAGGTCCTCGGTGTGGAGCGGGTCGGCGTCTACGACGACTTCTTCGACCTCGGCGGGCACAGCCTCCTCGTTCTTCGCGTGGCGGCCCGGCTGCCACGATTGCTGCCGGTCACCCTGCCGGTACGCCGGCTCTTCGAGCTGCCCACCGTGGAGTCGCTGGCGATCGCGGTGACCCAGGAGATCGCCGCGCAGTCCACCGACCCCGACCTGGTCGACTTGCTCACCGGACTGGAGTCGTCGGCCGACCCGAGCGGACGACCGCACCCGGTGCAGAACCCGGGATGAGCGAGGACCTCGGCCGGCGCATCCAAGGGCTCTCGCCGGAGAAGCGGGCACTCCTCGAAGCGCACCTGCTCCGGCGGCACGGCCCGGTCCAGACCGATGACGACCCGATCCCTCGACGGCGACCCGGCGACCCTGCACCACTGTCCTTCTCGCAGCTGCGGCTGTGGTTCCTCGACCAGTGGGCTCCCGGCAGCTCGACGTACAACGCCGGCATCGCTCTCCGTCTCCAGGGCCCCATCGACATCGAGCGGCTGCGCGCGGCGTTCGAGCGGGTCATCGACCGGCACGAGGCGGTACGCACCGTCTTCCGCGCTCCGGCCGGCGTCCCGCAGCAGGTGGTGCTCGACGACTGGACATTCGAGCTTCCCGAGATCGACCTGTCGTCGCTCGCGGAGCCGGCCCGGTCGGTCGAGCTGTCGGAGCGGCTGCGCGTCGAGTCGCGCCGGCCGTTCGACCTGGCCGCCGACGTCATGCTGCGCGGCGCACTGTTCCGGCTCGGCGCCGAGGCCGCCGTGCTGCTGCTCGTCGAGCACCACATCGCCTTCGACGGCTGGTCCGACGCCATCCTGTTCACCGAGGTGGCGGAGGTCTACGCCGCCTCGGGGGCAGGCCGTGCTCCGCAGCTGCCGCCACTGCCCGTGCAGTACGCCGACTTCGCGCTGTGGCAGCGCCGTCGGCTGGCCGGACCCCTGCTGGACCGGCTCACGGCCTACTGGCGGCGGCAGCTCGCCGGTGCCCCGCCCGTCCTGGAGCTGCCGACTGACCACCCACGTCCCGCGATGGTGACCTTCGGCGGCGGCCACCACCACTTCGCGCTGGAACCGGGGTTGGCGCCGGGGGTGGCCGCACTGGGGCGGGAAGAAGCCACCACGGCGTACATGACGCTGCTCGCCGGTTTCGCGGTCACGCTGCACCGCTGGGCCGGGTGCTCGGACATCTGCATCGGTACGCCGATCGCCAACCGCGGCCGGGTCGAGCTCGAGCCGCTGATCGGGTTCTTCTCCAACACCCTCGTGCTGCGGGTCCAGCTGGACGGCGAGATGAGCTTCCGCTCGCTCCTGCGCCGGGTCAAGCAGACGGCGCTCGGCGCCTACGAGAACCAGGACCTGCCGTTCGAGAAGGTGGTCGAGGCGGTGGCGCCGCCGCGCAACCCGCAGCACAACCCGCTGTTCCAGGTGAACTTCCGGGTGCAGAGCAACCCGGGGGAACCGCTGCGGCTTCCCGGCGTCGATGCCACCCCGATCGTGACCGACGTCGGTTTCTCGCGCTTCGACCTGGCGCTCGAGCTCCAGTTGCGGGAGCACGGGCTCAGCGGCTATGTGGAGTACAACGAGGCCCTCTTCGAGCGAACGACGGCGTCGGCGTTCGCGGCCCGCTTCGGGGAGCTGTTACGCGACGCGCTCGACCGTCCAGACGTGCCGATCCTGGAGCTGGCAGCCGCGGCTCCGACCGGGCCGGGTGACGGAGGCGCTGGCATCCGGGCGTTTCGACGGCGTCGCGGCTGAGCTCCGGTCAGGGTCGCGGTGGCGTGGCCAGATACCGGCGGTAGCGCGTCACGACCTGGAACCCCATCCCGGCCCAGATCGGCGTCCCGACCGCCGAGGCCTGGCCGACCGCGCACGTTGCTCCCATAGCGAACCCGGCCGTCCAGGCGGACCGGAAGGTCGCCCGGCCGAGCCCCCGCCCCCGCGCGGCCGGCACCGTTGCGGCCCAGTAGAGCCCGGCTGCGCCGGCGGCGAGATAGACCATGGTGCCGGCCACCGGTGCGCCGTCCCGATAGGCCACGAACACCACGACGTCCGGCGAGTTGAGACTCGCCACGCTGAAAAGGATCGCTTCTGCCAGGGGGAGCCCAGCCTCGGCGACGCCGTAACCGGCCGCGACCACCGTGAGGTAGTCGCGGCATCCCTGCTCGCTGTCGATCCGCCGGATCTCGACGCCGTCCGGCGCCGGCTCATCATCGGGTGGGCGGTCCACCGCGATGCCGGGGTTGCCCTCGACCGGCGGCCGTTGCCACAATCTGCGGGATCGGGCGACCGCCTCGAGATCGGCGTCGCCGTCCCCGCGGATCCAGACGGCGAACCCGCGATGTCGTGGGCCGAAGAACGCCTCTGCATCGCCCAGCACGGTGGAAGCCGACGCGACGGCGGCACCGGTCCGGATGACGCCGTTGGTGTAGGCGCCGGGATGGTTGTGTCCTCCGGCGAAGAGCAGCATGCCGGGCGGCTCGGCAACCGCACCGCCGGCTGCGGTACCGGCGACGTGGCGGAGGTAGGCGACGAGGTTGGCGTCGCCGCGCGCAGTGAGCTCCCGCTGGTCCACCCGTTGACCCCTGGCTCGACCCGTTCTCCGAGCGTCCGAGCCCGGTAGCGCAGGGTAGCCGCTGCGGACCGTACCCACGTCTGTGCCGGCCCCGCGTGGCATGATGCCGCTCACGGACCGTCGTCGTCTCGCGCCCCGGAGTCTGCCGAAGTCTGCTGGCGGCGGCCCTTGCGGGAACTACCATCGGAGTATCGGCGCAGCGGCATGCGGGTCACGGCGGGGCGAGGACAGGCAGACCGAGGTTGAGCGGTTCGAGCGATGTGCGAGCGTCCGTCGAGGCACTCTCGCCGGTCAAACGCGCGCTGCTCGACCACCGGAGAGCCGCCAGCACCGGCAAGATGCGCGGCATCGTCCGGGTCGAGCGACCGCCCGACGGCGCACCGCTCTCCTTCGCCCAGCAGCGGTTGTGGCTGCTCGACCAGCTGACCCCCGGCCTGACGGCGTACAACGTCGTACGTGCCGTTCGGCTGAGCGGGCAGCTCGACGTCGCGGCGCTCTCAGGTGCGCTCGACGTCGTCGTCGCCCGGCACGAGGTGCTGCGCAGCCGCATCGTCACCTTGGACGGGCAGCCCCGGATACGGACCGACCCCCCGCGACCAGGCATCCTCAACGTCGAGGAGATGGCCGGGGTGGGCTCCGACACGGCCCTCCGCCAGGTGCTCCAGACCGAGGCCGACCGGCACTTCGACCTCTCGAGCGACCTGCTGCTGCGAGCCCGGCTGCTCCGGCTGGGCGTCGAGGACTGGGTGCTGGTCCTGAGCACCCATCACGTCGCCTCGGACGAGACCTCCCGATCGATTCTGTATGCCGAACTCGCGGTAGCCTACGAAGCGCGCCGCACCGGTCGGGAAGCGGAGCTGCCGGAGCTGCCGGTGCAGTACGCCGACTGGGCCGCCTGGCAGCGCGAGCAGCTCGCCGGCTCGGCGCTGACCACAGATGTGGACTGGTGGCGCGAGTACCTCGCCGGCGCGCCAGCCGCGCTCCAATTGCCTATCGGCCGGCTCGGCTCGTCGCGAGGCACTGCCACCGGCTGCCGCCTTCTCGACCTGTTGGACCCGGAGAGCTCGGCCGGCCTGCATGCGCTGGCCCGGCGTTGCGGCGTCACCCTGTTCACCACCCTCCTAGCCGGCCTGGCCGCACTGCTCGGGCGCTACGGAAACGACGACGTCGTCATCGGCTTCCCGGTGTCCGGACGCAGCCGGCCGGAGATCGAGGGGCTCATCGGCTACTTCTCCAACACCCTGGTCGCCCGCGTCGGCACCGCGGGCGAGCCGAGCTTTGGCGAGCTGCTCGATCGATCGCGCGTGGCCATGCTCGGAGCCCTGAGCCATGCCGCTGTGCCGTTCGAGCGGCTGGTGGAGGAGCTCGGACCCGACCGGCAGAGTGCCAGCAACCCGCTGTTCCAGGTGGCCCTGTCGGTGGAGAGCGGGGCCGAGACCGTCCCGCTCCTCCCGGGCCTCACCGCTACGCCGATCGAGACGGCACCGGCCCAGGCGAAGTTCGAGCTGGCGCTGGTCGTGGCTCCGCTGAGCAACGGGGCGCTTCGGCTGGAGTGGGAGTACGACGACCGACGGTTCGACGCGGGCACCGTGGCCCGGATCTCCGGTCACCTGCGGGCCGTGCTGACTGGTGCCGTGAGTGACCCGTCCACGCGGGTCTCGGCCACCGACATCCTGGCTCCCGCGGAGCGGGAGGAGCTGCTGCGCTGGGGCAGCCGGGATGCCCCGGCCGTCGATCCACCGCCCACGTTGCCCGAGCGCTTCGCGGCCAACGTAGCTGCGCACCCCGACCGCATCGCGGTTCGCGACTGCGACAGGTCACTGACCTACGGCGAGCTGGCTGCCGCGAGCGACCGGCTGGCCGTTTCGCTGCAGCAGCTGGGCGCGGGACCCGGAGCGCTCGTCGGCGTCTGCCTCGGCCGCTCCCTGCATCTGGTCGCCGGCCTGCTGGGGGTTCTCAAGGCCGGCGCCGCGTACGTGCCGCTCGACCCGCACTTTCCGGCGGACCGGGTCGCCCAAGTGCTCGAAGACGCCGACTGCCTGGCCCTGGTCACCACCGGTGACCTCCTCGGCAGCCTCCCGCCCGACCGGCCGCCGACGGTCCGGCTGGACGACCCGGACGCGGCGGTCGACCGGCAGCCGCTGTCGCCGCCGCCGGCGGCCCCGAGGGCGAGCGACCTCGCGTACGCGATCTACACGTCCGGTTCCACCGGTACGCCGAAGGGCGTGATGGTGGACCATGCAGCACTGGCCAACCTGCTGCGTTCGATGGCTCGAGAGCCCGGACTCGGCCCTGGGGACGTGCTCGTCGCCGTGACGACCCCCGCGTTCGACATCGCCGCGCTGGAGCTCCTCCTTCCGCTCTGGGTCGGTGCCCAGGTAGTCGTGGCCAGCCACGAGGACGCCGTGGAGCCGGATCGCTTGTCGGCGCTTCTCGAGCAGGCCGGCGCAACGGTGCTGCAGGCGACGCCCGCGACGTGGGGTGCACTGGTAGGTGGCGGCTGGCCTGGTCGCGCCCGGCTGCGGGCCTGGTGCGGGGGAGAGGCACTGTCGGCGTCGTTGGCCACGCAGCTGCTGCGACGCTGCGCGGAGGTGTGGAACCTCTACGGGCCGACCGAAACGACGATCTGGTCACTGCTCGCCCGGCTCGAGGAGCCGGTCGTGCAGGTGCCCATCGGCCGGCCTGTCGACGCCACCGAGGTGCTGGTCGTGGACGGGCACGACCGGTTGGTACCGATGGGGGTCCCCGGCGAGCTGCTGATCGGCGGCAGCGGGGTCGCCCGCGGCTACCTCGGCCGACCGGAGATGACGGCCCAGCGTTTCGTACGGGTGCCGCTCGCGGGGGGGCGCCGGGTCTACCGGACAGGTGACCTCGCCCGGTGGCGGCCGGACGGCCAGCTGGAGTTCCTCGGCCGCCTCGACCACCAGGTAAAGCTGCGCGGCTTCCGCATCGAACCCGCGGAGGTCGAGGCCGCCCTGCTGGCCCAGCCGGGCGTGGCGGAGGCCGTGGTGGTGCTGCGGGAGGACGCCCCGGGGAACCCGCGCCTGGTCGGCTACGTGACCGGCGAAGGGTCGCGAGACCCGGCGGAGCTGCGCCGTGCGGTCGCTTCGCGGCTTCCGGCGTACATGGTGCCGGCCGCGGTGGCGCGGCTGGCCGAGCTCCCGCGGACGCCCAACGGAAAGCTGGACCGCTCGCGGCTGCCGCCGCCTGACGCCCTACCGGATCGCACCGGCCGGCGCGTCCCGCCCAGCACACCCGTCGAGCGGGCGCTCGCCGAGATCTGGGCCGACGTCCTAGGCGTGTCAACCATCGGCCGGGACGACGACTTCTTCGACCTCGGTGGCCACAGCCTGTTGATCGTCTCGCTCGCGGCCAGGATACGGCGGGACTTCGCCGTCGACCTGCCCCTGCAGGCCGCCTACACGACGTCGAGCCTCGCCGGCATGGCGGCCGTCGTGTCGGCGCGGCTCCTCGGTAGCCCGGACTCGGCAGACCTCGCGCAGCTGCTCGGCAAGCTGGAAGGACTCCCGGTCCAGTGAGCGCCGCCGGTTTCGAGACGGCGGGTCCGGCGCCTGTGCCGGTTGGCGAGGACGACAGCGCCCGCCTGGCCGGGCGGCTGGCAAGCCTCTCACTCGACAAGCGCGCGCTGCTCGAGCGCCTGCTGCTCGAGCGCCGTGCCGCCGCTGGAGACGGCCAGGGGGGGATCCCGCGCCGTACCGGCCCCGGCCCATGGCCGCTGTCCTACGCACAGGAGCTGATGTGGCTGCTCGACCAGCTGGCGCCCGGCGGTAACGCCTACAACTCCCCGGCGGCGACCCGGCTGGAGGGGCCGCTGGACCCCGATGCGCTGCGGCTGGCCATCGATGCCGTCGTCGCCCGCAACGAGGTGTTGCGGACCACCTACGACACGGTCGAAGGCCGCCCGGTGCAGGTCGTGCACCTGACCACCCCGGCCGAACTGGCGATCGTCGACCTGTCCGCCCTGTCCCCGCAGAGCCGCCAGGCGGAGCTGGACCGGGTGTTGAAGAAGGAGGCCGAGCGCCCATTCGATCTGCGCGTCGACCCGGTCCTGCGGCCCACCTTGGTGCGGTTGGCGGCGGCGGACCACGTGCTGCTGCTGGTCGTGCACCACATCGCGATCGACGGCTGGTCGAAGGGGGTTCTGTGGCGGCAGCTGACCAGCTGCTACGACGCGCTGGCCGCGGGCCGCGCGACCGCCCTGCCCGAGCTCCCGCTCCAGTACGCCGACTGGGCGGTCTGGCACCGGTCCTGGCTCGAGAACGGCGTCCTCGACGAGCAGCTCGAGTACTGGCGGCAGCTGGCGAACGCCCCCGCGCTGCTCGAGCTGCCCACGGACCACCCGCGTCCGCCCGTGCGCACGTCGCGTGGCGACCGGCGCGACACGCTGTTCCCGGTCGAGACCCTGGAAGGCCTCCGCCGGCTCGCCCGCGAGGAGAACGGCACGCTGTTCATGGTCGTGCTCGCGGCGTTCGGGACGCTGCTCGCCCGCTACACCGGCCAGGACGACATCGTCATCGGTACGCCGATCGCCGGGCGAAACCGGGTCGAGATCGAGGACCTCGTCGGTTACTTCATGAACACGGTCGCGTTGCGCGTGGACCTGCGCGGGGACCCGTCGTTCCGGCAGCTGCTACGGCGGGCTCGGGAGACCACGGTGGGCGCCTTCTCCCACCAGGACGTGCCGTTCGAGCGGGTCGTCTCGGAGGTCAACCCCCAGCGCGACCTGAGCCGGACACCGCTGTTCCAGGTAATGCTGGTCCTCCAGAACCAGCGGCGGAACGAGTTCGCCCCGGCCGGGCTCCGGGCGACTCCCGTCCGGCACGAGCGCGGCTGGGCGAAGTTCGACCTCACCGTGGGCATGGGGGAGCGGACCGAAGGGCTGAACACGAGCTGGGAGTACAGCACCGACCTGTTCGAGGCGGCGACGGTCGAGCGGATGATGGCGGCCTTCGGCGTGCTCCTCGAAGCCCTCGTGGCCGATCCCGACCGTCGGGTGTCCGAGCTTGAGATGGTGCCGGGCGAGGAGCTTCGAGCGCTCGCCGGCTGGGAGGACGGCGGTCCTGCACTGGGGAGGGGCCGATGCCTGCCCGGGCTGGTCGCCGATCGCGCCGCGACCGCACCGACCGCACCGGCCGTCCACGACGGCGCGGCAAGGTTGACCTACGCCGACCTCATGGTGGCGGCCGACCGACTCGCCGGACAGCTGCGCGCTCTGGGTGTCGGACCGGAGACCCCGGTCGGCATCTGCGCCGATCGGTCGGCCCGCCTGGTGGTCGCCCTGCTCGCCGTGCTGCGAGCCGGGGGTAGCTGTGTGCCACTGGACCCGGCCTATCCGATCGACCGGTTGCGGCTCATGCTGACCGACGCCGACGCACCGGTCGTCCTGGCCGAGGCCCGCTACGTCGACCGGCTCACCACGGCCGGCCGTTCCGTCGTCGTGCTGGACGACGTGCCGCTCGCCGGCGAGGAGCCGTTGACAGGACTGCCGCCGCAGTCGGTCCGGCCCGACCAGGCGGCGTACGTGCTCTACACCTCAGGCTCGACCGGTACGCCGAGGGGCGTCGTCCTCGAGCACGCCGGTCTGGTCAACCACGCCCTGGCCGCGGGCCGGCTCTACCGGTTGCAGCCATCGGACCGCGTCCTGCAGTTCGCCTCACCCAGCTTCGACATCAGCATCGAGGAGATCTTCGCGACTCTTGCCGCCGGCGGATGTGTAGTGCCGCGGCCACCCGACCTGCCGTTGGGAGGCGTCGAGCTACTCGACTGGCTGGAGAGCCGCCAGATCACGGTTATGGACCTGCCCACGGCGTACTGGCACGAGTGGGTCGGAGACCTGACCACGCGGCGGCTGGCGCTGCCGTCGTCGCTGCGGCTGGTCATCGTCGGTGGGGAGAAGGCCTCCCCGTCGGTGTACGCCGCCTGGCGCGAGCTCGCCGGCGACCGGGTGGCCTGGGTCAACACCTACGGGCCGACGGAGGCCAGCGTGGTGTCGACCGCGTTCGAGCCGGCCACCGACTGGTGGCCGGTCCAGGGGGTAGAGCTGCCGATCGGCCGACCGGTCCCCGGGGTCCGGGTGCGCGTGCTGGACTCCTTGGGGCACCGGGTGCCGGTCGGCGTGCGTGGGGAGCTTCACATCGGTGGCGTCGGCGTCGCCCGCGGCTACCTGAGCGACCCGGGAGCCACCTCACGGGCCTTCGGACCCGACCCCGACCAGCCGGACCAGCGCGTGTACGCCACCGGGGACATCGTGCGCTGGCTCCCCGACGGCAGCTTGACCTACGTGGGCCGCACGGACACCCAGATCAAGCTGCGAGGCTTCCGGATCGAGCCGGGAGAGGTCGAAGCGGCGCTGGCAGCGTCCGGCATCGTCGACGAGTCGCTGGTGCTCGTCCGTGGTGCGCCGGGATCCGAACGACTGGTGGCTTATGCGGTGACGCGCGGGCCCGCATCGAACCACCTCGACCGCGAGCTTCGGGAGTTCCTGTCGGAGCGGCTGCCGGTGCACCTCGTGCCGGACACCGTCGTGCCGCTCGCATCGCTGCCACGGACACCCAACGACAAGGTGGACCTCGAGGCGCTGCCCGCGCCCTCCGACTACGGGCTGGCCCGCGCGGAGCCCACAGACGACATCGAGCGGCGCCTGCTGGAGATCTGGCGCTCCCTGCTCGACACGGAGCCGATCGGCGTACGGGACAACTTCTTCGACCTGGGTGGCCACTCACTGCTGGCGGTGCGGCTCTTCGCCCGGGTGGAGCAGGCGCTCGGCACGAGACTGCCGCTGGCCACCCTGATCACCGCACCGACGATCGGCGAGCTCGCCGCCGTGGTACGCCGTGAGCGGCCGGCGCCATCGTGGGACTCCCTGGTCCCACTGCAGCCCGCCGGTTGGCGCACGCCGATCTTCCTACTCCATGAACCCAACGGGCTCGTGCTGGTCTACCGAGACCTGGTACGGCGACTCGGCGACGACCAGGCGGTCTACGGATTGCAGAGCGTGGGGCTCGACCGGCGCCGACAGCCCTTGACCCGCATTCCAGACATGGCGGCGCACTACGTCGGCGAGCTTCGCTCTGTGCAGCCGCGCGGACCATACCTGCTGGGCGGGTTCTGCTACGGCGGTGTGCTGGCGCTCGAGATGGCTCACCAGCTGCAGCGGGCCGGCGACGAGGTTGCGCTCGTCGCGCTGCTCGACGCGACCCCGTTCGGGCACGGCGGCGGCCAGCGGCGGGAGACACTCGTTCGAAGGGCGCATCGCCGGTCCCGGCAGTTCCTTGCAACTGACCCGGGCAGCCGGCTGCCGATGATTCCGGAGACCGCGCGGCGGATCTTGACCCGGTCCCTGATCCACCAAGAACGCCCACTGCCACGTGTCCTGCGCGACGTCCCGTTGATCAACTGGATGTCGATGCGGGGTTACCGCACCCCGGAATACCACGGCAGGGTAACGCTCTTCGTCCAAGATCTCGGGCAGGGAGTCAACGTGGCCCGCCGGCGCCAGCTGTGGGAGGGCGTGACCAAGAACCTCGATGTGCGGACCGTGGTTAGCGAAGGCGTCACCCATCTGACGATGCTCGCCGAGCCGCATGTCGCCGAACTAGCCCGAGAGCTCCGCGCGGCAGTCGACGAAGCATTGGCGGTGCCGGGGTCATGACAGCAACCGATACGGACCTCGACATCGTCAGCTACTCCCTGGACGTGGCCGACTCCGAACTCCGGCGGTTGACCGCATTTTTGTCGGCCGAAGAGTGCCTCAGGGCGGCCCAGTTCCGTTTTCGGCGCTCTCGTGGGCGGTTCGTCGTCGGCCGGGGACGGCTCCGAGAGATTCTCGGCCAGCGCACCTGCCGAGACCCGCACTCGCTCAGGTTCGCCTATGGCCCCAACGGCAAGCCGGAGCTCGCGGACTCGAGCGTCAGGTTCAACCTGTCCCACTGCGAAGGTGTGGCCCTGCTCGCAGTGACGTGCGGACGTGACGTCGGCGTCGACGTCGAAAGGCTACGACCGGTAGCCGACCTCGAGCTCGTCGCGGAGCGCTTCTTCTCGAGCCTCGAGGTGCGCGCGTTGAGGGCGCTGCCGACGGCGAAGCGCGACGCCGCATTTTTGCGCTGCTGGACCCGCAAGGAGGCGTACGTCAAGGCAGTCGGTGGTGGGCTCTCCATGGGGCTGCGCGACTTTGCGGTTTCCCTGCGCGACGGCGAGCCGGCTGGCATCGTCTGGGCCGCCGAGCCGAGCGAGGCGCGCCGCTGGTCGGTGTCTGACCTCTCGACCTACGTGCCGAGACACCTGGCCGCTCTCGTCGTACCGGTCCCACCAGAGATAGATCTGCCGGCCACACCTGTGAGGGAGTGTCCGTGACCGAGATCAGACCCATGCGTGGCGTTCGGCGCCGCGGCGTCGACCTGGCCGCCGCGGAGCTCGTGCGCACCTCGTTCCGGCCGGAGTCCGACCGCCTGCCGCTGGTCTTCTCGCCGAGCGCCTCGGGCGTCGACCTGGCCGACTGGGCGCTTGGCCATCGCGAGGAGGTGCTCGGCACCTTGCAGCGCCATGGCGCGGTGTACTTCAGCGGCTTTGGGCTGGCCTCCGCCGAGGAGTTCCAGAGAGCCGCCGCAGCGCTGGTGCCGGAACTGTTCGGGGAGTACGGGGACCTTCCCCGCGAATCGGCCAGCGAGAAGATCTTCACGTCCACGCCGTACCCTGCCGACAAGATGATCCACTACCACAACGAGTCGTCTCATCTGGCCCGCTGGCCGATGAAGATCTTCTTCTTCAGCGCGCTGGCGGCCGAGTCGGGCGGCGAGACGCCGGTTCTGGATATCCGGGCAGTGCTCGACGAGATCCGGCCGGAGTACGTGGAGCGCTTCGAGCGGCTCGGCCTGCTCTACGTCCGCAACTTCGCCGAAGGCATCGACGTTAGCTGGCAGCAGTTCTTCCAGACCGAGGATCCCGCGGAAGTCGAGCACCGCTGCCGCGAGGCCGGCACCGGCCTGCAGTGGGTCGACGGGCAGCGTCGGCTTCGGATCTCACAGCCGGCCCGGGCGGTGCACCGGCACCCGGTGACGGGGGAGAAGGTGTTCTTCAACCAGGTTCTCCTGCACCACCCTGCGGCGCTGGACGCGGACACCCGGGCCTCTCTCCTCGAGTTGTTCGCAGAGGAGAACCTGCCGCGCAACGTCTACTACGGCGACGGCTCCGTCATCGACGACGACGTCATCCTCCATCTCCAGGAGATCTACGAACGGGTGGGCGTCGCCTTCGAGTGGACCACCGGCGACATGCTGATGCTGGACAACATGCTGGTCTCACACGGGCGGATGCCGTTCACCGGACCGCGCAAGACCCTGGTGGCAATGGGGGAGATCCGGGAAGCCGGCTGATTACCCAGCCTTGGCTCAGGCTTGAGAAAGACCATCCCGCAGCCGGACATTCCGGACGGCATACTGCGGGAGCTGGCAGCGCCGGTTTTGCCGATGGCGAGGGCTGACCGGTCTGACGCTGCAGCGAACTGGATTTCTGGAGGTCAAATGCGCCGCCGTTTCCTGCCGCTGACGTCAGCGGCCCTGGCCGCTCCGCTGCTGATGGCTGCTCCGTACGCCGGAGCGGCCTCGAACGCCACGACGAGCGGTACATCGGGCGTGACGTTCGGCGTACCACGCATCGTCGACCCGATCCACACCTACGGCGAGCCCGACATCGCCATCGGGCCGACCGGTGACGTCGTGGTCTCCGGCCCGCAGGGCACCGGCGTGCAGCGGTCGATCTGGAACGTCTCGCGCGACAACGGGAACTCCTGGCGCTACGTCATGGACCTGCCGCAGGGCACTCCGGCGCCGGTGCCGCCGAAGAGCACGGCCGGCCCGGGCGGGGGCGACACCGAGCTGGCCGTCGACCACACGGGCAAGATCTACTACAGCGACCTTTACGCACTACAGTGCTTCACCGCAGCCACGTCACCCGACCACGGGGCAACGGTCAAGTCCTCCCCCCTGGGCTGCTCGCACCCGGAGGCCGACCGGCAGTGGTATGCGCTGTATGACCCCAAGCCCAGCGACAACTCGATCTCGCCGTACTACGCCGCCCACAGGAATGCGCAGGGGTACCTCAGCAAGCCTTTGCTGTACCTGTCCTACAACGACCTGGTCTTCGGCGCCCAGCTGGACAAGTCCACCGACGGGCTGATGTTCACCCCGGGCGGCAAGACGCAGGCGCCGCCCGGGGTCTACGGCGACGGCACCGGCGGCAACAACGTCGCCGACGGCAACATCGTCATCGACCAGCACACCGGCAAGATGCTGGCGCTGGTCAACCACAGCGAGGCCGGCAAGCCGAACGGGCTGGCGCTCGCCGTCGGCACGCCGGATGTCGACGGCGACATGACGTTCAGCTACAACACGGTGGCCATCGGCCTGCCGCTGCCGCCCGACCTGCTCTTTCCGGTGCTCGCCCAGGACAGCAACCGCAGCCTCTACGCCGTCTGGATCGCGGACGGGAACGGCGACGTCACCAAGCCCACGGCCTACCACGTCTTCTACTCGTACGCGACGGAGGCAAGCGGCTGGGCGAAGTGGTCGCCACCTCGACAGCTGGACTCCCCACCGTCGCTGACCAACGTCTTCCCATGGGTCGCCGCTGGCGGCAAGGGCAACATCGACGTCGTCTGGTACGGCGCGGACCGCCGCGAGGACCCGAGCAAGACCAGCGCGACCAACCAGAAGAAGTGGAACGTCTTCATGGCCCAGGTGTCGGCCGCGGACACCGCTGCTCCAGCCGTCATCCAGACCAAGGTGACGCCCCACCCCATGCACTACAACGACATCTGCCTGCTCGGCTCGGCCTGCGTCACCAACCAGGGCAACCGCAACCTGGCCGACTTCTTCCAGGTGAAGATCGACAGGGACGGCCGGGCCCGGGTGGTCTACGACGACACGTCCAACGGCCTCATCCAGCCCGGCTTCGAGCCGACCAACGGTCTCTTCGACCACAGCGGGGCCGCGGTCGTGACGGTGGGCACCCAGTCGACGGGCCGCAACGCCTGGACCGGCACCGCGCTGAGCCCGCTGCGAGTGCGGACGCCGCATCCCTCGATCGGAGACCCCACCGGAGACGCGCCGGTGAACAAGCCGATCGGCGGCACCAACGCTCCTGGCGCCGACGTCAACGCCGTGTCTGTGGCGCCGTCCGGGAGCAACCTGGTGGTCAAGGTGACGACCAAGGCGGGCAGTCTCGGCTCCGCGGCGCTCCAGGCCGGCACGCCGTTCGGCCAGCTCGTCGTCCGGTGGCAGATGGGCAACACCCTGTACTACGCCGCGGTGGAGCAAGCCGCGATCGGCGGTGCAACGACCTACTACGCCGGCAGGAGCGGCTCCATCGACCTCTGCTCGGTGTCCGCGTGCAGCCCGCACTTCCTCACCTACTACGCGCCACCGGCCGGCGGCACGACCGCCACCGGGACGGCCAACGTGCCGACGACCGGTGCGTCGACGTACACCATCAACGTTCCTCTCTCGCTGGTCGGGAGTCCGACCTCGACCAGCCTGCTGGAGGAAGTGACCGGCTACGCTTTCGTGTCCACGCACTCGGCGAAGGTGCCGATCACGAACGCGGAGGCCGACGCCGAGGAGGGGATTCCGGTCGAGATCGAGGGCACCGAGGCCTTCAACGCCCTCGGCTAGTCGGTGCATCCGGCAAACCTCAGGACAGGCCGTCCCCCGTCCAGGTGGCCCGGACATGGATCGGCGCCGGGCGAACGACGGCGCGTGGGGCTGGATCGAGATCGGGTCCGACGACGTCGAAGGACGCCGTCGCATGCCAGGGCACCAGGTCGCGGTCGGTGTCGCGCTCGACGAAGCCCAGCCACAGCGAGTACCGGCCACGGGGGAGTGGCAGCGCGTCGATCGTGCTGCAGATCGTCGAGCGGCCGGGCCGCAGGTGTACGTACGCCGAGACCAGGAACGCCGGCGTCGCCGCCCCTTCGCTGACGCCAAGGTAGAGCCGACCGGCCAGCTCCCGCTCGCTGTCCAAAGTCACGCTCGCCCGTAGGGGATCGAGGGTCGTCGGCACCAAGCCGTCGACGCGGCTCGCCTGCACCCCCACCAGGCGCACCTGGCCGCCGGCGTACAGACCGGTCTCGGCCACCGACTCCAGCGAGCGACGGTAGGACGAGAGCGTCTCGCGCACCGGCCCGTCCGCCCGCAGGACGCCGTCGGCCAGCCAGAGGCAGCGGGTGCACGTCGCCTCCACCGAGGCCAGGTCGTGGGAGACCAGGACCAGCGTCGTTCCGTCGGCGAGCACCTGGCGCATCCGCTCCAGGCAGCGCTGCTGGAAGGAGGCATCGCCGACCGCGAGCACCTCGTCGACGAGCAGAACGTCCGGCTCCAGGAAGGCGGCAACGGCGAAGCCGAGCCGCATCTGCATCCCGGTCGAGTAGTACTTGACCTGCCGGTCGATGGACTCGCTCAGACCCGAGAAGTCGACGATCGTGTCGAACCGCGCCGCCACGTCGCGACGGGACAGGCCGAGAAGGGAACCGTATAGGAAGGCGTTCTCCCGCCCCGAGAGCTCCGGATGGATGCCGGCCCGCACCTCGATGAGCGCACCGATCCTCCCCCCGACCTCGACCGACCCGGCGTAGGGGTACATGACCCTGGTCAGGATCTTCAACAGGGTCGACTTGCCGGAGCCGTTGGCGCCGACGAGGCCGATCGAGCACCCGGGTTCCACGGCGAAATCGATGTCGCGCAGCGCCCACCGGTACCCCCGCGCGGATCGACCCCGCAGCCGGTCGGCAGCCAGCTCCAGCCGGTCGCGCAGCAGCGGGCGACGCCGGTCGGCCGGGAACCGCTTCCAGACCCGCGTTGCGGAGATGCCGCCGTCAGACGAGATCGGCGATGCCCGTCTCGAGTCGCTTGAACGTGACGATCGCCGCGGCCAGCAGCGCCGTGGCACCGGCGGCGGCCAGACCCAGTAGCGGCCACCGCGGGGGAAGGCCGAGCAGCAACGCTCGTCGGTACCCGTCGATGACGGGCCCGAGCGGGTTGAGCACCGCGTACGCCGGCCGCCAAGCAGCCGGCACGGCGTCGAGCCCGTAGGCCACCGGCGTGGCGAACAGCCCGAACTGCAGCAGGAAGGACAAGGCGTTGCGCAAGTCGCGGAGGTAGACGACGACGATGGAGTAGAGAAGGACCACGGCGGCGGTAAAGATCAGCTGGACGGCCAGCACCACCGGCAGCCACACGGTTGTGACCTTCGGGAGGAAGCCGGTGACCGCGAACATCGCGACCAAGGCTAGGCCGGAAAGTGCCGTGTCGAAAGCGGCGACCCCCATGCCCGCCAGGGGAAACACCTCGCGCGGGCAGTAGACCTTGTTCAGCAGGGCGCTGTTTGACAGCAGGCTCAACCCGCCCTGGGACAAGGACGAGGAGAAGAAGCTCCAGGGCAGCAGGCCCAGGAAGGCGAAGAGCACGTACGGCGCGCCGCCGGTGTCGACCTGGACGACGTGGCGGAAGACGACGGTGAAGACGACCAGGAGCGACAGCGGCTGCGCGAGGGACCAGGCGAACCCGAAGGTCGCCTGCTTGTAACGGGCGCGGAGATCACGCTCGACCAGGCTGCGAAGCACCTCCCGGGTGCGCCACAGCTCGCCCACGGCTGCGCGTGGAGACCAAGTGCGGCGGAACCTCAGCCGGGCCGGTGGTTCAGCGGGGATTGCGGCGGTGTCGAGCATCTGCGGTCCGTCGCTCCTGGCTGAAGTGTCAATATCTCAAGGCTAACCGGTGATCCTTCGGTGAGAGCCGAGAACGCGGAGTGGCCGCCGCCCCTGCCGGGACGGCGGCCACTGTGAAGCTGGTACGCAGGTCTTAGGGAGCGCAGACCTGCCAGGACGAGCCAAAGCCGGAGTTTGGGGCCCGGTCGGCCGGTTGGACGAAGACCAAGCCGGTGCCGAGCGCCCCCTCCCCGACGATGACCACCGAGTAGGGCTTGCCGATCGCCGGGGTGCCACCGGGCGCGACCGGAATCGCCGGGTCCCCGAAGAGCGCCTTGGGCACGTGCCACACGATGGTGCCGGGCGTTCCGGCGTTGTAGCTGCCAGTGATCGTCGCGGAGCTCATCCCGGTCATCTGGTTGTTCGACGGGTCGAACTCACCGAACTGATAGGTCTTGGCTCCCGGCGGCTGCGGCTCATCGTGCTCTACCGCGTACTGCTTGCCGTTCGGCGCCGTCCAGGTGACGTAGTAGTAGATGTCCGATGTGCCCGGTGGCGGGATTGCTGGGTCCTGCAACGTCGAGATGGTTTCCGTGATGTCGACGGTGCCCGCGGAGGGGTGTGCGAACGCAACGTTCCGCGCGTCTGTGCTGCCGTTGTTACCGGCGCCGGTGGGGTTTACCGCATCACCAGTGCCGTCCGGAACCGCGTGGGAGCCGTCGCAGACAGTGGCCGGCAAGGCCGGCGGCGTCGGAGCCAGCGGCCCGCAGGCGCGGTTGAGGTTCAGCCCGGTCGTGGCGCTCTTGCCGAAGCACTGCCGGGTGTAGGTGATCTGCGAATCGTCCTGGACGTAGGCGATGTTGGCGCCGCCGGCCGGGTCGAGGTCCATGTCGAAGAAGTCCAGCAGGGACCGGTCGCCACCGAAGAGACTGCAGTTGAGCCCCTGGTCGCAGATCGAGCCCTTGTGGTTGATTCCGGACGCGTAGGACCGGGTTACCACGGGCGAGGAGCCGCCGGCTCCGGTGACCTGAGCAAAGGTCACGTGCCACTGGTTGAAGCAGTTGTTGTTCACGCCGTTGGAGTCATCCGGTGAGCCGGTCTGCCCGCTGGGACAGTTGGCGCCGTTGGGGTTGACGAGCTTGCCCGAGTACCAGGCGGCGTCGACAACGCCCTGCCTGCCGGCGACCAGCCACGGGAACATGTTGCTGTGGTTGGAGCCGTCGTCGACAAAGAGTGGACCTTTGAAGGCCGTCGACGGGTTGGCTGCCGAGACGTTGAAGCTCAGCATCTGGATGCGGTTCGTTGCAGAGCTCTTCGTGTCACCGGACCAGGCGATGTAGACGTTCTTGTTGGCGCCCTTGTTCGTCCCGCTCGCCACACCGCGGTCGATCGCGATGATCGGGAAGATGTGCGCCAGGTCCTGGCCGGTCGGCGCGGAGTAGAGCGGGTAGTCGTTCCAGGAGATGGGGCCGAGCGGCGTGTTTCGCGCACACGGCTTCGCCGCGCAAGGATCACCGACGGCGACCCATACGACGTGCTCGTTCGGGCCTGACTGGCCCGCCTGGAAGGCGGCATTCTCCGTCGCGTCCGCCGGCGCTACATATGTGATGTAGATCTTGTGAGTCTTCTCGTCGATGACCGGGGGGCTGAAGTGGTTGTCGCCCTGGGCGGCAGCGAGCGCGTTCGGGTCGCTGATCGCAGGGGTGTTGCTCAGATACTGGTAGCCAGCGGTCAGGGAGTCGGTCGAGACCTGGATGTTGCTGGTCGCCACGTCGTGCACGATGAGGTAGTAGGCCCCGATGCTCCGGTCGACGGCCTGCCACTGACGGTCGACGCCGAACACCTGCGTGCCACCGACGTCGTTGGGGACGGCTTGGAAGGTCTTGCCGGCGTCCTGGGAGTTGTTTGTCGTCAGGTTGCCGAGCGAGAGGCTCGACACCGCGACGCTGTCGGCGTTCGGAGTGAGAGTCGACCGAGACCCGTGTGAGATGTCGCAGTCACCACCGCCCACGCCTGCCGGCTGCAGGTCGGGTCTGCCCTGGTAGTCGTACGGCAGGCCCCTGCTGTTGAACGTGCCGGGGTGCACCGTCCAGAACGGGCAGCCACCCGTCGGTACACCGGCCGGCCCCATCACGTAGACGTTGCCCGGCGTGTCCACGTCGAGCGAGGGCTCGGCGGCGCCCGTGTTGGCGCCGTTGCCATCGAGCAACTTCAGGCCCGGGTTGAACTTGAACGCGGTCGTGATCGCGGCCTGCGCGTTGGTCGCGGTGAGCGCCGGGGCGACGCCGGCAAGGCTGATGGTGAGCGCCGCGGCAACGAGAGCGCCGCGCCGGCGGGTGACGAGTGGCATACGCGATCCCTTCGAGGATCATGTCGAGAGAGCAAACTTGGGGACAGACCGTCCCGGCCGAGGCAGGATATCGCCGCCCCCGGTGACCGTGAACCTTTCGACGGAATTGTCCAGTAAAGCGTTTTTGACCCTTTATCTGCTGAGCGGCGTACCGCTGGGTGCGGCCCTTGCCTTCGAGAGCCGCTGACGCGCTGCGGCTGCGGCCGCGTGCGCCTGGCTGGCCGCGCGCCGAGCGGCCTCGGTGGCGGCAACAGCGGACCGTTCGGCATCCCTGGTGGCCCCCAGCGCCGCGGTGGCCGCGGTCAACTGCTGGCGCAGCGCCTCGAGGGATGTGCGCGCGTCTTCCACGGCCTGGACGGCCTGCGCATGGTCGGCTAGACGCTGCTCGTAGCTTCGCTGCGCGTCATCCGCCCTGCCAGCTGCGTCGTACGCCGCCTGCTCTGTCTTCTCGATGGTTGCCTTGGCGACTCGGGGGGTGCGCACAGCTGCGGGGGGAACTTCGGCCTTGCGCTCAAGGCGCGCCGAGGGAGCCGGCCCAGCTAGTCCGACAGCACCGGCGAGGTCGGGCAGCTCGCCGAAGCCGGCGTAGCTCAGTGCCCGCACGAGGCGACCGGAGCAAACCGCCGTCGCCGCGGTGGGGTCGGCCGTGGCCGCCTCCAGAGTCGCTCTCACCTCGTCCAGTACGCCGGCAGCTATCGACCGACCGGCCAGCACCTCGGCCTCGCTGGCCAAGGCCGCTACCGCGCCGCGGCGATCCTCCGTCAGGCGGCGTACGTCGAGGCCCGCTCCGCTCGCCATGGCCGACCGCAGCAGCTCCCCGATCTCCAGCAGCTCGTCGAGCGGTTCGGCACGGTGGCGTACCAGCACGTTGACCAGCCAGGCCGACATGCTCGGCCGGCGCAGGTCGCGGACGGCGCTCGCCAGGTCCCGCTCGCCGGCCTGCCGGAGCCGTTTGGCGAAGTCGTCGCGAGCGGCGGTGAACTGCTCGGGTGGCAAGCCGTACAGCTCGTCCGCCGCTGCCTGCAGCGCCATGCGGCCAGTCTTGCAGCGCCGCGGCGGTGCGGCCGCATCCTGTCAGTGGCCGAAGGTAGGGTCGCAGGCGAACCGAGACCTGGGAGAGCGGCATGGCGAACAAGGACAGCGGCGGTGGTCAGCAGCGCGCGAATCGCAGGTCCGAGGAGGTCAAGGACACCGAGACGGAGACCGAGGCAAGTGCTGCGGATACCGTCAAGGAAAGGCACGACAAGCTGTCCGACGACGTCGACTCAATGCTCGATGAGATCGACGAGGTGCTCGAGGAGAATGCCGAGGATTTCGTGAGGTCGTATGTCCAAAAAGGGGGTGAATGATCATGGTCCGGGCGTGCCCGGGTTGCAATCAGGAGAAAGGGGCAGGGCAGTTCTATCAAAATCGCCGCGGAGCCAATTTGCTGTCCACTCGTTGCAAGTTGTGCAGCCGTCGGCGCAACGCCGAGAACTACCGTCGCAGGCAGTTGGGACTCGGACCGCGGGTCGCGATCCCGCCTGAAGGTTTCCGGCGATGCCCAGACTGCCGAGAGGTCAAGTCACTAGACGATTTTCCGCGAAATCGAGCAAGTGTGACTGGCTACGGCAGTTATTGCAAGCCCTGCCACAATGCAAAAGGCAAGGCCACCTATACGCGCCTCTACGGAAGCACACGGCACTACCATCTCCAACGCCGGTACGGGATCAGCGCTGAGCGGGTGGAGGAGCTGATCCGGGAGCAGGGTGGCGTCTGCGCGATCTGCCTCACCGGCAAGCCAGAGCACGTCGACCACGACCACCGCACCGGAAGAGTCCGCGGCATCCTGTGCTTCAACTGCAACGGTGGACTCGGGCAGATGCGCGACCGCGTGGATGTCCTCTTGGCCGCTGTCGACTACTTGGGAGAGAAGCCATGGCGCAAGTCCCTGGTGGCGCCGGGCGTCTACCGGCTGAGTTCCTGACACCGGGGGTTGCGTCGTTCGCCGACTTCCTCGGCGCGCACTCACCAGATCTGCTCCCGGGACGGCGGCCGGTCCCGCCGGTCGACGTGACGACCGAGGTGCCGCACGGGACGACGATCGTCGCGGTGACCTCGGCGACCGGCGTGGTGATGGCGGGGGACCGGCGCGCGACCATGGGCAACGTCATCGCCCAACGCGACATGGAGAAGGTGTTCCAGGCAGACGAGTACTCCTGCGTCGGCATCGCCGGTTCCGCGGGATTCGCGGTCGAGATCGTCCGGCTGTTCCAGGTCGAGCTGGAGCACTACGAGAAGCTCGAGGGCACGACCCTGTCCCTCGACGGGAAGGCCAACCGGCTGTCCCAGATGATCCGGAGCAACCTCCCAATGGCGCTGCAGGGCCTTGCCGTCGTACCGCTGTTCGCCGGCTATGACCTGGAGACCCAGACAGGGCGCATTCTCAGCTACGACATCACCGGCGGCCGCTACGAGGAGCACTCGTTCCACGGCGTCGGCTCCGGGTCGGTCTTCGCCCGGGGGGCGCTGAAGAAGCTGTTCCGAGATGACATGGCCGAGCCCGACGCCGTGCTCGCCTGCGTGCACGCGCTCTACGACGCCGCCGACGACGACTCCGCGACCGGCGGGCCGGACCTGACCCGCCAGATCTTCCCCGTGGTCGTGGCGGTGACCGACCAGGGGTTCCGCCGTCTTCCCGACGACGAGGTGGGTGCGATTGTGACCACGGTGCTGAACGAGCGGATGACCAGTCCCGGCGGCCCCCTAGCGCCGCTCCACGGCTGACCGGCGTACCCCTTTGCATAGGCCCGACGAACCGGAGGCGTTCCGCCCGTGAGCATGCCGTTCTACGTCTCGCCCGAACAGCAGATGAAGGACCGGGCCGACTATGCCCGCAAAGGCATCGCCCGTGGCCGCAGCGTGGTCGTGCTGACCTACGCCGACGGCATTCTCTTCGTTGCCGAGAACACCTCTAAGGCGCTGCACAAGGTGAGCGAGATCTACGACCAGATCGCGTTCGCGGCGGTGGGAAGGTACAACGAGTTCGAGAACCTGCGGGTTGCCGGGGTCCGGCTGGCGGACCTGCGCGGCTACTCCTACGACCGCCGCGACGTCACCGGACGCGGGCTCGCCAACGCCTACGCCCAGACCCTCGGCACCATCTTCAGTGGTCCGGGCGAGAAGCCGTACGAGGTCGAGATCGTGGTTGCCGAGGTGGGCGAGTCGCCGGCCGACGACCAGATCTACCGGCTGACCTACGACGGCTCGGTGGCCGACGAGAAGGGCTTCGTCGCCATGGGTGGCCTGCCAGAGCCGATCACCGCGCGCCTGCGGGAGGAGCACCAGGACGGCCTCCCGCTCGAGGAGGCCCTACGGCTCGCCGTAGCAGCGCTCGCGCAGTCAGACGGCGAGCCGCGCTCGCTGGCTCCTTCTCAGCTCGAGGTCGCGGTGCTCGACCGGACCCGGCCGCGGCGCAAGTTCCGCCGCCTCCTCGGCCCGCAGCTCGAGCGGCTGATGGGTTCGCCGGCCGACGACGCGCCGCCTGAGCGCGGCGGCGACATCGGCGACGGCCCGCACGCCACCACCTGATCGAGGGGACCGCCCATGCCGACGAAGCGCAAGACCACTCGCGACAGCCTGCCGTCGACCCTGGAACGGTCCGAGGACAAGGCGCAGGAGACCTTCCTCGGCACGCTCGAGTCGGCCCGCGACACCTACGACGGGAACGAGGAGGCCGCCCATCGGGTCGCCTTCGCCGCGGTCAAGCACGGCTACGAGAAGGTCGGTGACCACTGGGAGCCGAAGGAGGAGAAGGGGCCGTCCGACGACCACGCGGCCCGGGGCGGAGGGCGGGCCCGGCGCGGCGGTCAGACCGCTGGCGGCGTCGATGCCAATGCCAGCAAGTCGCACCTCTACGAGCTGGCTCAGCGCCTCGACGTACCGGGCCGGTCGAAGATGACCAAGGAGGAGCTGGTCGAGGCCCTGCAGAAGGCCAACGACCGGGAGAGCGCTCGGGCCCTGCGCAACGGCTGAGCCGGTTCGGCCGCCGTACTGTTGGCAGCATGGAGCGGCGGATCTTCGGGCTCGAGAACGAGTACGGCGTCACCTGCACGTTCCGCGGCCAGCGGCGGCTCTCGCCAGACGAGGTGGCCCGGTACCTGTTCCGGCGGGTGGTCTCCTGGGGGCGCTCGAGCAACGTCTTCCTGCGCAACGGCGCCCGCCTCTACCTCGACGTGGGCAGCCATCCGGAGTACGCCACGCCGGAGTGCGACAGCGCGGTCGACCTGGTCACCCATGACAAGGCCGGCGAGCGCATCCTCGAAGGGCTGCTCAAGGACGCCGAGCGGCGACTGCGCGAGGAGGGCATCGCCGGTGACATCTACCTGTTCAAGAACAACACCGACTCCGCCGGCAACTCCTACGGCTGCCACGAGAACTACCTGGTCGGGCGGCACGGGGAGTTCAGCCGGCTGGCCGACGTACTGATCCCGTTCCTCGTCACCCGGCAGATGCTGGTAGGCGCCGGCAAGGTGCTGCAGACGCCGCGCGGCTCGGTCTACTGCGTCAGCCAGCGCGCCGAGCACATCTGGGAGGGCGTCTCCTCGGCGACGACCCGGTCCCGGCCGATCATCAACACGCGGGACGAGCCGCACGCCGATGCCGAGCGCTTCCGGCGCCTGCATGTGATCGTCGGGGACTCCAACATGAGCGAGACGACCACCCTGCTCAAGATCGGTACGACGGACCTGGTGCTGCGCATGTTCGAGGCGGGTGTGGTCCTGCGCGACCTCACGCTGGAGAACCCGATCCGCGCCATCCGTGAGATCAGCCACGACATCACCGGCCGGCGCCGGGTCAAGCTCGCGAACGGCCGCGAGGCCAGCGCCCTCGACATCCAGGCCGAGTACCTCGCCAAGGCGAGCGACTTCATCGCGAGGCGGGGTGCCGACCCGACCACCGCCCGGGTGCTGGAGCTGTGGGAGCGGACGATGCGGGCGATCTCCACCGGCGACCTCGACCTGGTGGCCCGAGAGATCGACTGGGTCGCGAAGTACCAGCTGATCGAGCGCTACCGGGCCAAGCACGACCTGACGCTGGCCGCACCGAGGGTGGCCCAGCTCGACCTCGCCTACCACGACGTCAACCGCAGCCGAGGTCTGTACTACCTGCTCGAGCGACGGGGCGCGATGGCGCGGGTCAGCACCGACCTGGCCATCTTCGAGGCCAAGGCAGTGCCGCCGCAGACCACGCGGGCCCGGCTGCGCGGCGAGTTCATCCGGCGGGCGCAGGACAAGCGGCGCGACTTCACCGTGGACTGGGTGCACCTCAAGCTCAACGACCAGGCGCAGCGCACCGTGCTGTGCAAGGACCCGTTCCGGTCCGTCGACGACCGGGTCGACAAGCTCATCGCCAGCATGTGAGCGGGCCGGACCGCCTCAGCCCAGCAGGGCGGCGGCGTGCCGGCCGGCCGCCGCGGCGGCGAGGAAGTACGCCAGATCCTCGGCCAGGCCACGGCCCATCGTCGACAGCGGCACCGGTGCGGCAGCCAGCGCCTCGGCCAGGCCGTCGACGGAGACCGGCACCAGCCGGTGCGGCGGAGCCAGCTCGACCAGCGCGCGGCGTACCTCACTGGCGAGCGGCTCGGCCAGGTCGGGAACGGCCAGGTCGGCCGGGGAGAGCGCGACCCGGCCGAACGAGGTCCGGCTGTGGTGGGACAGGCCCCGGTGCCGTGGTCGCGCATCTGCCCCGCTGATCCGCAGGCAGCCGACCGGGCGGCCGCCGAGCACGGCGGTCGCGTTCACCGCCTCGCCGACCGCCACTCCCGAGTAGCCCCATCGGGTGCCCGTGCCGAGGTTCCCCGGCCCCTGCGACACCACCGCAAGGTCGGCTTCCAGCACCAGTCGGGCGGCGAGCAGGCCGGTGTGCAGCGTCACCGCCTCCAGGTCGCCGCCGAAGGCCTGGCCGACCGTCACGGTGCCCGCGAGCCGACCCGCGGCCTGCAGGCCGGCCACGCTGTGGGAGAACCACAGCGGCAACGCCCCGCCGTCGGTCATCACGTAGGCCACCCGGGCGGCCGGGGCGTCCATCCCGACGCCGGCCAGCACCGCTGGCAGCGCCGAGTGCAGGTCGGCGATCACCACCGGCATGCCGCCGAGATCGTCTGCCTCGGCAAGAGCGGCGTGATGCGGCGACTCCTGCTCGTCGACGCCGAGCACCGTCAGCTGGCCCGGGGTGTAGCGGGCCTTGACCAGGTGCCCGCCCGCGAGCCGGTCGGGCGGCAGCCGGTCGGGCAGCGCCACCACCATCGCGTATCCGCCGGTCCCCAACCCGAGGGCGTACGCCGAGGTGTTGAGCAGCACCCGGTCGCCGGGTCGGGGGGAGCCGACGAGAGCTGGATAGGCGAGTGCCGGACACTCCTCTTCCGCCACCCGGACCACGAGCTCGACCGCCCCGGCCCACTGCTTGTGCACGGCGACCACCGTCCCGGACCGCCACCGCATCACGGCCGGAGGCTACGCGAGAGCCGCTACGGCGTTGGACGGCGAAGCAGCGCGCCGGCCCGTCCACCGGCCGTTGCCAGCACCCGCCGGCCAGCCCGCCACTGGCGGATGGCGGCGCGTGCCGCGTTAGCTCCTGGCGCACCGTGCACGCCGCCGCCTGGATGAGCTGACGAGGAGGCGAGGAGCAGGCCGGCGACCGGCGTCTCCGCGCGGCCGAGCCCGGGCGCCGGCCGCAGGATCAGCTGCTGGTGCAGCGCCGCCGTACCGCCGCCGAGGGCACCGGACCGCAGGTTGGCATTGCCGCGTTCTAGGTCCACCGGTGTCTGCACGTGCCGGCCCACGATCCGGTCCCGGAAGCCGGGCGCGAGCTCCTCGACCCGTTCCTCCAGCCGCTCGACGAACCGGTCGGTCTCGGCGCCGTCCCAGCGGCCGGTCAGCGCGCCACCGGCGTCGCCGCGCGGTCGCTGCGGCACGTGCGTGTAACCCCAGGCCGACTCCGTCCCCGCGGGGGAGCGACTCGGGTCGGCGGTGGTCATCTGCCCGAACAGCACGAACGGGCGGGCCGGGATGAGCCCGAGCGCGAGCTCGTGGGCGTACGTCGAGAGATCGTCCAGCTCGCCCCCCAGATGCAGCGTGCCGGCCCGCCGCGCCGGCTCCGCAGTCCACGGCACGGGACCGGACAGCGCCCAGTCCACCTTCACCGTCGCGTTGTCCCACTGGAAGCGGTGCAGGTCCGCCATCAGCCGGGCCGGGAGCAGGTCGGCCCCCACCAGCGACAGGTAGAGCCGCGGGGCGTCGACGTCGGCGAGCACCGCGCGGCGGACGGCGATCGACCGGCCGTCGGCCGTCCGGACGCCTACCGCGCGGTTGCCGCGTACCTCCACCCGCTCGACCGTCACGCCGCACTCCAGCCGGCCGCCGCGGTCCTCCAGTCGACGCACCATGGCCTCGGTGAGCTGGCCGGCACCGCCTGCTGGCACCGGCCAGCCGACCGATTGCCCGAGCATGCCGAGCAGCCAGCCGTAGATCGCGCTCCCGGCCGATTCCGGGCCGAGATCGGTGTGCAGCGCGTTCCCCGCCAGCAGCAGCCCACCGCCGGCGCCGCGGAACTCCTCCTCGGCGAATCGACGTACCGGCAGCAGGCCGAACCGGACGAACCGCGACAGGTTCGCCGGACCGATCGCCGCGGCGAGCGCCAGGCCGGCACGAACCGGGGGAAACGGCGTCAGGATCGCCTGCAGCAGCGGCCGCTCTACTCGCGACCAGCCGGCGTACATCGACCGCCAGGCCGCGCCGTCACCGGCGCCCCAGCTTTCCAGCGAGCAGGCTGTCTCGGTGAGGTCGCGGGAGAGCACGGCGCACCGGCCGTCCGTCGTCGGGTGGGCCAGCACCAGCGGCGCGTGCAGCCAGCGCAGCCCGTAGCTCTCCAGCCGTAGCGCCGAAATCACCGGAGAGGCGTAGGCGAGCGGGTAGAAGGCGCTGTACAGGTCGGAGACGAAGCCCGGTGCGGTCACCGTGGCGCTACGCACGGCGCCGCCCGGGGAGTCAGCGGCTTCCAGCACGAGCACGTCCCAGCCAGCGTCGGCGAGAAGGTTGGCGGCCACCAGCCCGTTCGGGCCGGAACCGATCACCACCGCATCTAGCACGCCGCCGATCTCCCCGCCGGGGTTCCGTCCAACCACGGCCCGCGCTGGTGGGTTAGCGTTTCCGCGGCTCGAGCGGGGGAGGTGGACCGGTGTCAGCACGCAAGACCGAGCGGCTGCTCAACCTGGTGATCTGCCTTCTCGCGACCCGCCGCCACCTGAGCGTGCACCAGATACGCGATGCCGTACCGGGCTACGCCGAGGACGGCCCCGGCGGCGACGACTCTGCCTTCCGCCGGATGTTCGAGCGGGACAAGGAAGAGCTGCGTGAGCTCGGGATCCCGCTCGAGACCGGCACCGACAGCGTTTGGGACGACGAGCCCGGCTACCGGATCGCCCGGCGGGACTACGAGCTGTCCGACATCTCGCTGGCACCCGACGAGGCGGCCGCGGTCGGGCTGGCCGCCCGGCTGTGGCGCTCGGCGGGACTGGCCGACGCGGCTTCGGGTGCCTTGCTCAAGCTGCGCGCCGCCGGCATCGAGACCGACGGTGCGCCGGCGGGGCTGGAGCCCCGCGTCTCCGCCACCGAGCCGGCCTTCGAGCCGCTGCTGGACGCCGTCAGGTCGGCTCGACGGGTGAGCTTCTACTACCGCGCAACGGGCGCCGTGTCGCCGGTCCGCCGACGACTCGACCCGTGGGGGGTCGTCAGCTGGCGAGGTCGCTGGTACGTCGTCGGCCACGACCTCGACCGGGATGCGCCGCGGGTCTTCCGGCTCGGCCGGATCTCGGCCGAGGAGCGTTCCGGCGGGGTGCTCCCAGGTGCGCCCGGGAGCGCGCTTACGCCCTCCCCGCCGGACCTGGACCTGCGCGCTGCGGTAGCGCGCTACGCCGAGGAGCCCTCGACCCGCTCGGCCCGGCTGCTGGTCCGTGCCGGCGCCGGCGGCGAGCTGCGCCGGTCGGCCACCGAGGTCCGGCCGCACGACGACGGCTGGGACGAGGTCACGCTCGGGTACGCCGATCCCGAGCGGCTGGCCGACCGGTTGGCCGGACTCGGCGCCGACCTCGTCGTGCTCGAGCCGGCGGACGCGCGCGAGGCGGTGCTGCAACGGCTCCGGGCCGTGGCGACCGGGGGGCCGGCGTGAGTGGCGCCGGCGACCGGCTGCCGCGGCTGTTGGCGCTGGTGCCTTACCTGCTGTCCCACCCCGGGTCGCGGCTGCAGGACGTGGCCGCCGTGTTCGGCGTACCGGAACGACAGCTGCGCGACGACCTGCGGCTGGTGTGGTTGTGCGGCCTCCCGGGGCATTTTCCAGGGGACCTGATCGACGTCGAGTACGCCGGCGACCGCGTGACCGTGTCCAACGCCGACACCATCGCCCGACCGCTTCGGCTGACCGCCGACGAGGCGCTCGCGCTGGTCGTGGCGCTCCGCGCGCTGGCCGACGTGCCGGCTATGACCGGCTCCGACGCGGTCGACCGGGCGCTGGCGAAGCTGGAGACCGCGGTCGGCGACGCGGCGGCCGCTGCCGGCTCGGTCACGGTGGCGATCGAAGCGGAAGCCGGCGCCATGGGCACCGTCCGGGACGCCCTGGAGCGGGGCCGGGCGCTGCACCTGAGCTACTACGTGCCGGCTCGGGACGAGACCACCGAGCGCGACGTGGACCCGATGCGGCTGCTGCTGGTGGAGGGTCACTCCTACCTGGAGGCCTGGTGCCGGCGGGTCGAGGGCGTGCGGCTGTTCCGGCTGGACCGGGTGGAGGCTCTCGCGGTGCTCGACGAGCCGGCGCGGGTGCCACCCACGGCCCAGCCGCGCCAGCTAGAGGACGGTCTGTTCCAGCCCTCGCCGGGAGACCAGGTGGTCACCCTCGAGCTTGGTCCGGCGGCCCGCTGGGTGGCTGACTACTACCCGTGCCAGTCCGCCGTCGAGCTGGCCCACGGCGGGCTACGGGTGGAGCTCCGGACGCCGGACACGGGATGGCTGCGCCGGCTGGCCCTGGCGCTGGGGGCCTCGGGACGCGTCGTCGAGCCGCCGGGGCTGGCGGCCGCGGTCCGAACGGACGCCGAGGCGGCACTCGCGGTGTACGCCGAACGCCGCGCGAAATCGCCCAAAACGGTGGTCAAGGACTCTCGGAGGTCTGCCGACCTTCCCGTCAGTGCGCGCCAGGAAGGCGGGCAGGCGGAGGGAACCGGCAATGACAACGATCAAGGCGTCATGCCCCACCTGCGGTGAGGTCGAGCTCACCGCCAAGGACGTCAGGCTGCGGGTGTGCAGCCACGCCCCGCTGTCCTACTACGCCTTCCGCTGCCCGACGTGTCGCGACGAGGTGCGCAAGCCGGCGGACGACCACGTCATCTCGCTGCTGATGACCGGAGGCGTCCGAGCGCAGGTGTGGGAGGTGCCGGCCGAGGCCCTGGAGGCCAAGCCAGGCCCAGCCCTGAGCTACGACGACCTGCTCGACTTCGTCCTGCACCTCGGGACCGAGGACCTGCTCGCCGCGAGGGCCGCCGCAGTCGCCCGCTCCTGATGCCCGGCTAAGGTCGCGCCGTGGCCTGGATCGTCCTCGACGTAGCACTCGCGGTGGCGGGCCTGGTCGCCCTCGGCCTGCTGGCCTTCCGGCTGTGGCGGCAGGTCCGAGCGCTCGGCCGCGAGGTCGCCGCCGCCGGCGAGCGGCTTGGTGCCGCCGCCGCGACACTGGACCGGGTCACCACCGGCGACGGATCGTCGGCTCGGCCTCCCCAGTAGGTCGGCCCGGCGTAGCATGGGGGTGCCTACGAAAGGACGCCCCCATGGGTGATCTGAGCCCCTGGCACTTGCTGATCGTCGCCGTGGTCTTCGTCCTACTCTTCGGGGCGAAGAAGCTCCCCGACGCGGCCCGGTCGCTCGGCCAGTCGTTACGGATCTTCAAGGCCGAGACGAGTGGCCTTCGCGGCGACTCGGAAGCGCGCGCGCGCACCGAGACCACGACGACAACGCGCACGCTGCCCCCCGCGCCCGCGGGTTCGGTAGAGCCCGTACCGCTGGTGACCGAGCGCCCCGACCCGCGCTGAGCGGAATGTCCACCCCGGCGTCGTGACCGTGCTGGGGGCCGTCCGCGGCCGGCTCGGCCGGCGGGCCGGCAGGGACGGCGAAGGCCGGATGAGCCTGGCCGACCATCTCTACGAGCTTCGCAGCAGGTTGGTCAAGGCGCTGCTCGGACTGCTGGCCGGCATGATCCTCGCGTTCGTCTTCTATCCGCACATCTTCGCGGTGCTCAAGGCGCCGTACTGCAGCCTCGAGTCCTCCAGCCGCACCGTCGGCGGCACCGGCTGCAACCTCTTCCAGTTCACCGTCTTCGAAGGGTTCACAGTCCGGCTGCGGGTAGCCATCCTGGTCGGCGCGCTGTTCTCGGCACCGGTGTGGCTATACCAGCTCTGGTCGTTCATCACCCCGGGACTGCACCGCAAGGAGCGCCGCTGGGCGGTCCGCTTCGTGGCCGCCTCGGTCCTGCTGTTCGCCGCGGGGGCGGCCGTGGCCTACTACTTCCTGCGGCACGGGCTGAAGTTCCTGCTCACCATCGCGGGCAGCGGCGTTGAGCCGGTGATCGGCATCAGCTCCTATCTCAGCTTCGTCAGCACCATGCTAGTGATCTTCGGAGTGTCCTTCGAGTTCCCGTTGCTGGTGGTGATGCTGAACCTTGCCGGCGTGCTCAGCTACGAGCGCCTGCGCGCCTGGCGCCGGATGGAGATCTTCCTCGTCACGGTTTTCGCCGCCACCGCGACACCGACGCAGGACCCGTTCTCGATGCTCGGCCTCGCGGTGCCGATGTGGCTGCTCTACGAGGTGGCGCTGGTCATCGCGCGAGCGCACGACCGCGGTGTCGCCCGGCGGGCGGCCCAGTCGCCGTACGCCGGGCTCGGCGTGGACGAGCCCTCGCCGCTCGACGAGACACCGTCAGATCTCGGCGGCTCCGTCCGGCTGCGCCGCTGAGACCAGCTGGGGGACCTGCCGGCACGTAGCCTCTGCGTCATGTCCTCGCCGGCGGAGCGTTACGCCGCCAGCCAGGCCCGGGGCCGCCGGCCACAGCTCGCTGGCTTTGCGGCGGGTTACCCGTTCGGGCTCGACGGCTTCCAGCTGGCGGCCTGCGAGGCGCTCGAGGACGGCGAGGGGGTGCTGGTCGCGGCACCGACCGGAGCGGGCAAGACGGTCGTCGGCGAGTTCGCCGTCCACCTCGCCCTCGCGGAGGGGCGGAAGTGCTTCTACACGACGCCGATCAAGGCGCTGTCCAACCAGAAGTACGCCGACCTGGTCCGCCGGCACGGCATCCGCAGCGTCGGGCTGCTGACCGGGGACAACTCGGTCAACGGTGAGGCACCGGTGGTCGTCATGACCACGGAGGTGCTCCGGAACATGCTCTACGCCGGCTCGGCCACGCTGCGCGGCCTGGGCTTCGTGGTCATGGACGAGGTGCACTACCTCTCCGACCGCTTCCGCGGGCCGGTGTGGGAGGAGGTGATCCTGCACCTTTCCGCCGACGTGCGGCTCGTCTCGCTCTCGGCCACGGTGTCGAACGCCGAGGAGTTCGCGGACTGGCTGGTGACCGTCCGCGGCCACACCCGGGTGATAGTCGAGGAGCACCGTCCGGTGCCGCTGTGGCAGCACGTGCTGGCCGGCACCCGGCTCCACGACCTGTTCGTGTCGGAGGGCTCAAGAGAGGTCAACCCGTCCCTCCTCCGGTTGGCCCGGGAGGAGGCGAGGTTCGCCCCGCCGCGCCCCGGGCGGAGCAGGCCTCGCGGGGTGGTCCCGGTGCCGAGCCGGGCGGAGGTGGTCGAGCGACTCGACGGCGAGGGGCTGCTGCCGGCGATCACGTTCATCTTCAGCCGGGCCGGCTGCGATGCCGCGGTGCTGCAGTGCCTGCGCTCGGGAATGCGGCTCAACACCCCGGCGGAACGCGAGCGGGTGCGCGAGTACGTGGAGCGTCGTACCACCGAGCTCCCGGCTGAGGACCTGCGGGTCCTGGGCTATTGGGAGTGGCTGGACGGGCTGGAGCGCGGGGTCGCGGCCCATCATGCGGGCATGCTGCCCACCTTCAAGGAGGTCGTGGAGGAGCTCTTCGTCGGCGGCCTGGTGAAGGCGGTCTTCGCCACCGAGACCCTGGCGCTCGGGATCAACATGCCGGCCCGCTCCGTCGTGCTCGAGAAGCTCACCAAGTGGAACGGCGAGACGCACGCCGACGTGACGCCCGGGGAGTACACGCAGCTGACCGGCCGGGCCGGCCGGCGCGGCATCGACGTGGAGGGCCACGCGGTCGTCCTGTGGACCCCGGGTCTGGACCCGCTGGCCCTGGCCGGGCTGGCCTCCACCCGCACCTATCCGCTGCGGTCCAGCTTCCGGCCGTCGTACAACATGGCGGTCAACCTGGTCGCCACCGTCGGCCGCGACCGGGCGCGGACGCTGCTCGAGTCCTCCTTCGCCCAGTTCCAGACCGACCGGTCCGTGGTCGGGCTGGCCCGCCAGGTTCGCCGCAACACCGAGGCGCTCGACGGCTACCGCGAGTCGATCACCTGCTCGTACGGCGACTTCGCCGAGTACGCCGCGCTGCGCCGAGCGCTTACCGAGCTGGAGGCGAGGCTGGCCCGAGAGAGCGCGGCCAGCCGCCGCGCGGCGGCAGTCGAGTCCCTCGAGCGACTCCGATCGGGCGACGTGATCCGGGTGCCCGCAGGTCGGCGGTCGGGGCTCGCCGTGGTTCTCGAGCCCGGCCTGCCGGCCGGTCCGGACGGGCCGCGTCCCACCGTGCTGACCGCCGACCGGCAGGTCAAGCGGCTCTCCACGGTCGACTTCCCCACGCCGGTCGAGGCTCTGGCCACCGTCCGGGTGCCTCGGTCGTTCAACTCACGCTCGGCACAGGCCCGGCGGGACCTGGCGTCGTCGTTACGGGCCAGGGTGCCCGACGAGGCTCCGGCACGACCTCGAGGCCGGCGCGGCGCCGCGGCCGACGACGCCGAGCTGGACCGGCTGCGGACAACGCTGCGCCGGCACCCCTGCGCGAGCTGCCCGGACCGGGAGGAGCACAGCCGGTGGGCGGAGCGGTACGAGCGGCTCTCCCGAGACACCGCCGCTCTCGAGCGCAAGGTGACCGGTCGTACCAACACGCTTGCTCTCACCTTCGACCGGATCTGCGCCGTCCTTGCCGAGCTCGGTTACCTCCACCGGGAACGGGTCAACAGCGCGGGAGAACGGCTGGCCCGGCTCTACACCGAGTCGGACCTGCTGGCCGCGGAGTGCCTGCGGACGGGGCTCTGGGAAGGTCTGACCGCCGCCGAGCTCGCCGCCTGCGTATCCACGCTGGTGTTCGAGGGACGCCGCCCCGACGACGCTTCTCCGCGGCTCCCCGGCGGGCGGGTGCGTGACGTGCTCGGCGAGATGGTGGCGCTGTGGCGCCGGCTGGAGTCGGTGGAGGCCGCGCACCGGTTGAGCACCCTGCGGGAGCCCGACCTCGGCTTCGCGCTGGCGGCCCACCGGTGGGCGTCCGGATCGCGCCTCGACGCCGTCCTTGCGGAGACCGACCTGGCCCCCGGCGACTTCGTCCGCTGGGTCAAGCAGCTCGTCGACCTGCTGGGTCAGCTCACCGACGTCGCCGAGCCGGGCAGCCGGCTCGCGTCCACCGCCCGTGACGCCGTGACCGCGCTGCGGCGCGGCGTGGTGGCCTACAGCTCGGTGACCTGACCCGTCGCGGACGCACCATCTCCCCGCGGTCGATCACGTGGACCCCCGCTCGAGACCGCCGTGGCTGCCGCGAGCGCGGCCAGCAGCCGGTTCAGCGGGCTGTCCAGGCCCCAGCGCCGGGAGAGCTCCACCAGCGCAGGCGGGTCCTTGGGGGTGGCCGGCAGCGCGTCCACCAGCGGAGGAACCGGGACGTCGGAGGCCACCCGGACCACCGGTTCGGCCGCGCCAAGGTAGTCGGTGGCCGCGACCAGCCGGGCGCGCGCTCCGGCCGGGAAGCCCGCATCACCCCCGCCGGCCAGTGCCGACCCCATGTCGCTGATGGACCCGAACCGTGTCACCAGGGCTGCGGCGGTCTTCTCCCCGATGCCGGCGACGCCGGGCAGCCCGTCACTGGGGTCGCCCCGCAACAGGGCGAAGTCGGCGTACGACCGACCCGGTATGCCGTAGCGGCGGGTGACCTCGGCCTCGTCCACAACGGTCAGCCGGCCCACACCTTTGGCCGTGTAGAGCACCCGCACGGGCAGGTCGTCCCGCACGAGCTGAAAGAGGTCCCGGTCGCCGGTGACGATGTCGACCGGCCCGGTCGCCGCGCCGGCCAGCGTGCCGATCACGTCGTCGGCCTCGTAGCCCGCCACGCCCAGCCGAGCCAGGCCGACCGCGTCGAGCACCGCCTCGATCATCGGCACCTGGGGCACCAGCGCCGGCGGCACGGTCTCGCCGCCGTCGGGGGAGAGCCGGTGAGCCTTGTACGACGGCACCGCGGCGACCCTCCAGGCCGGCCGCCAGTCGGCGTCCATGCAGGCGACCAGGCGGCCCGGCGGATGGTCGCGCACCAGCCGGGCGATGAAGTCGAGCAGGCCGCGCACGGCGTTGACCGGCGTACCGTCCGGCGCCGTCACCGTCTCCGGTACGCCGTGGAACGCACGGAAGTACAGCGACGCGGTGTCGAGCAACATGAGCCGGTCCGCCACGGCGGGCAGTGTGGCAGGCTTGGTATCCATGGCGGTCGAGCGCACCCTGCCCACGCCGGAAGCCGCTGAGCTGCTCGAGCTCACCCGCGACATCGCCGTCGCCGAGCTGGCACCCCGAGCCGCCGCGATGGAGGCCGCCGGCGAGTTCCCACGCGAGCTGTTCCGCCTCCTGGGCAAGGCCGGGTTCCTGGGACTCCCGTATCCCGAGGAGTACGGCGGCGCCGCGCAGCCCTACGAGGTCTACCTGCAGGTGCTCGAGGAGCTGGCCGCCGCCTGGCTGACAGTGGCCGAGGGGGTCAGCGTGCACACGCTGGCCTGCTTCCCGCTCGCGGCGTACGGGAGCGAGGCGCAGAAGTCGCGGTGGCTGCCGGACATGCTCGGCGGTGACCTGCTCGGTGCGTACTGCCTCTCCGAGCCCGACTCCGGCTCCGACGCCGGCTCGCTCACCACCCGGGCGGTCCGCGACGGCGAGGACTACGTCGTCGACGGCACCAAGGCGTGGGTGACCCACGCCGGGGTGGCCGACTTCTACAACCTGATGGCCCGCACCTCTGACGACGGCTCGCGCGGCATCTCCACGCTGCTGGTCCCGGCCGGGCTGCCGGGCCTGGCGCCCCAGCCGCTGGAGGACAAGATGGGGCTGCGGTCATCGCCGACCGCCCAGATCGTGTTCGACGCGGCCCGCGTCCCGGTGGGGCGGCGGCTCGGGGCCGAAGGGCAGGGCTTCTCCATCGCCATGTCCGCTCTCGACGGTGGCCGGCTCGGGATCGCCGCCTGTGCGGTCGGCCTCGCCCAGGCGGCCCTCGACGCGGCCGTCGACTATGCCCGCCAGCGTCGCCAGTTCGGGTCGGCGGTCATCGACTTCCAGGGCGTCTCGTTCCTGCTCGCCGACATGGCGACCGGGGTGGCGGCGGCTCGGGCGCTCTACCTCGACGCGGCCCGCCGCCGCGACGCCGGGGCGCCGTACCGGATCTTCGCCGCGATGGCCAAGCTGTTCGCCACCGACACGGCGATGCGGGTCACGACCGACGCGGTCCAGGTGCTCGGCGGGTACGGCTACACCACCGACTACCCGGTGGAGCGCTACATGCGCGAGGCGAAGGTGCTGCAGATCTTCGAGGGCACCAACCAGATCCAGCGACTGGTGATCGGCCGCTCCCTCGCCAAGGGCTGAGCCGGTGGAGGAGATGGACGCAGCGATCGTGCGCCGGCTGTGCGCGGAGGGTCGGACCAGCTTCACCGACCTGGCCAGGGCCACCGGGCTGTCGGTCTCCGCGGTGCACCAGCGCGTCCGTCGACTGGAGGCCCGGGGGGTCCTGCAGGGTTACACCGCACTCGTCGACGCGGAGGCGGTCGGTCTGCCGTTGACGGCATTCGTATCGATCAAGCCGATCGACCCGGCGGCACCCGATGACGCCTCCGAGCGCCTGCGCCACCTGGACGCGATCGAGGCCTGCCACAGCGTGGCGGGGGAGGAGAGCTACATCCTCAAGGTCCGCGTCGGCGCGCCGGCGGAGCTGGAGACGCTGCTGCAGGACATCCGCGCCGCAGCCAACGTCTCGACCCGTACGACGATCGTGTTGAGCACGCCGTACGAGGGCCGGCCACCGCCGCTCTGACCCGGTCGGGCACGGTCAGGTTTCGAGGGCCTGGATCGCCTCGGCCGGGACGGTAACACCAAACAAGAGCGGGACACTCAAGCGCGGGGGGTCCACCCGTCCTCGGCGGTGCTGCTGGCGACGCCGAGCCGGCGTGGGCCTTGGTAACTAGGTGGTCACAATTCGACGGGGGGTCGGCAACATCGCTACCCGACCGCGCGGCCGACGGCATACGGTGCGAGGACGTTCCCGTATCCGTCGGCGACCTTCGCGGCGGCGTGCGGTCGGACATCCGGTCCACGAAGGTCGTCGGGTCGGCGCGCTCGCTGGTGCGACGCGGAGTGCTAAGGAGGAGCATGGCTCTCAGCAAAAGAGGCGCCCAGTTCGCGGCGGTCGGAATGACGGTCGCTCTGGCCGCAGCCGCGTGTGGCGGCGGCAGCGACAACAGCAATACGGGCACGTCGGGCGGCAAGAAGCCCGAGGGCAAGAAGGGCGGCACGCTCAACATCTTGATGGCCGGCGACTTCGAGCACCTGGACCCGGCACGGGTCTATGTGGTCGACTCCTCCGACTTCAGCCGGCTCTATGCCCGCACGCTGATGACCTACAAGCCGGTCCCCGGCAAGGAGGGCACCACGGTCATCCCCGACCTCGCGAAGGGCAAGGGCGAGTCGAGCGACGAGGCCAAGACCTGGAAGTACACCCTCAAGGACGGGCTGAAGTTCCAGGACGGCTCGCCCATCACGTCCAAGGACATCAAGTACGGCGCGGAGCGGTCGTTCTCGGCGGACCTGCCCGAGGGCGCGCCCTACGCGCGGCAGTACCTCGACTGCAAGGACTTCAAGGGTCCCTACGTCGACAAGAGCGGGACCGGCTGCTCGGCGATCGAGACGCCGGACGACAAGACCATCGTCTTCCACCTGAACCGCTCGGTCGGTGACTTCGACTACACCGTCGCGCTGCCGGTCTTCTCGCCGGTGCCGAAGTCCAAGGACACCGGCACCAAGTACGACGGCATGCCGTTCAGCTCCGGTCCGTACAAGTTCGAGACCTACTCGCGCGGCAAGTCGATCGTGATGGTCCGCAACGACCAGTGGGACGCCAAGACCGATGACGTACGGCCGGCCTTCCCGGACATCATCAAGGTGACCCAGGGCCTTGACCCGGCGGTCATCGACCAGCGCCTGATCGGCGACTCCGGTGCCGACCAGACCGCGATCGACTTCGACACGACGGTGGCCCCGGAGAACCTCTCCAAGGTGCTGGTGAACCCGCAGGTGAAGAGCCGGAGCAACGCCGGCTTCGACAACTGCAACCGCTACATCGCCCTGAACACCAAGAAGGCGCCGATGGACAACGTCAAGGTGCGCCAGGCGATCAACTACGCGATCAACAAGGAGACCTACCGGACCGCCCGTGGCGGTCCGAGCGCCGGTGACTACGCCAGCACGATCATCGTGCCGTCGCTCAACGGTCACAAGGACTTCGACCTCTACAAGGCTGATCCCCAGGGCGACGTCGAAAAGGCCAAGCAGCTGCTCACCGAGGCCGGGTTCCCGAACGGCTTCGCCGTGACGCTGAAGACCACCAACAAGGGCAAGGGCGTCACCACCGCCGTCGCGGTCCAGGCGGCTCTCGCCCGGGTCGGCATCAAGGTGAACGTCGACCAGGTGGACTCGTCGGTCTACTACACCGAGATCGGCGACACCGCAAAGGAGCCGGCGATGGTGTTCTACGGCTGGTGCCCGGACTGGCCGTCGGCCAGCACGGTGCTCCCGGTCCTGTTCGACGGGCGCAACATCCAGCCCCAGGGCAACAACAACGTGTCGCAGTACAACAACGACGCGGTCAACACCAAGTTCGACGAGATCTCCAAGATGACCGACGCGAACAAGATCGGGCAGGCCTACGGCGAGGTCGACGAGCTGATCATGAAGGACGCTCCGATCGTGCCGCTGCTCAACAGCAAGTCGCTCATCCTGCACGGCTCGAAGGTCAAGGGGGGCTACTTCATGGAGGCCCTCGGTGGCGTCTACGACGTCGTGACGCTGAGCGTCGCCTGACCTAGCACATCGCACCCGACAAAGCCCCGGCGATCTTCGGACCGCCGGGGCTTTGTCATGCGCTCAGTCCCGACGGACCCACGCGGCCGTATCCGGCGGCAGCCGACCATCCGTCAGTGGGTCGCTGACCAGCAGCAGCTGCCCGGGCGGCAGCTCCACCGGAGTACCGCCGGCGTTGAGCACGCAGCCGAAGCCGTCGCGGTCGAACGCGACGGCGCCCGCCCCGGCTTCCAGCCACCGCAGCTCCGCTCCCCGGCCAGTGAGCTCCGAGCGGCGCAGGGCCAGCGCCTGCCGGTACAGCGTGAGGATGGACGCGGGATCGCGCTCCTGCGCGGCGACCGTCAGGGCGGCCCAGTCCCCGGGCATGGGCAGCCACGTCGCGCCGCCGGCGGAGCGGAAGCCGTACGGCGGCGCGACCCCCGACCACGGCAACGGAACCCGGGAGCCGTCCCGGCCAGGACGGCGCTGCCCCGACCGTTCCCAGATGGGGTCCTGCCGGGCCGCCGGGGGAACCTCGACCTGGGGCAGGCCCAGCTCCTCGCCGGCGTAGAGATAGGCCACCCCAGGCAGCCCCAGCAGCAGTAGCGCGGCCGCCCGCGCGCGGCGCCGGCCGAGCTCGCCACCGCCGTACCGGGTGGGATGACGCACGACGTCGTGGTTGGACAGCACCCAGCTCGACGGCGCGCCGACCTCCGCCATCGCCGCGAGCGAGGCCTCGACGGCGGCCCGGAGCTCGACCGGGTCCCAGCCCGCGAGGAGCAGCCGGAAGTTGAAGGCCAGGTGCAGCTCGTCGCGGCGGACGTAGCGGGCGGTGGCCGCGACGTCACGCAGCCACACCTCACCGACCATCATCCGGTGCCCGTCGTAGGTGTCGAGAAGCCGCCGCCAGCTCCGGTAGATCTCGTGCACCTCCGGCTGGTCCCAGCTGTTCCGGTCGTTCTCGCCGTGGCCGAGGCGGTGGGGCTCGAACCGGCCGGGGTTGTCTCTCAGCCGGGAGTCCTTGATGAGGCCGTGCGCCACGTCGATGCGGAAGCCGTCCACGCCGCGGTCCAGCCAGAACCGCAGCGTGCGCTCGTAGTCGGCCCGCACGTCGGCGTTGCGCCAGTTCAGGTCCGGCTGCCCGGGTGCGAACAGGTGCAGGTACCACTGGCCCGGCCGGCCGTCGTTCTCGACCCGGGTCCAGGCCGCTCCGCCGAAGACCGAGTCCCAGTTGTTCGGCGGCTCAGCGCCGGCGGCACCGCGGCCGTCGCGGAAGATGTAACGGTTGCGCTCCGGGCTGCCCGGCGCGGCCGCCAGCGCTGCGAGGAACCATGGGTGTCGGTCACTGGAGTGGTTGGGCACCACGTCGACCGTCACCCGCAGGCCCAAGGCGTGGGCGTCTTCCAGCAGCGCGTCGAAGCCGGCCAGGTCGCCGAAGAGCGGGTCGACGTCGCGCGGGTCGGCGATGTCGTAGCCGTGGTCCGCCATCGGTGAGGGGTAGAACGGCGTCAGCCACAGCGCGTCCACGCCCAGCTCGCTCAGGTACGGCAGCCGGCTGCGAAGCCCGGCTAGGTCTCCGACGCCATCGTCGTCGGAGTCGGCGAAGCTGCGGACGTAGACCTGGTAGAAGACGGCGTCCGCCCACCATGGTCGAGCGGTTCTCGGGGGGGCGGTCACCCCGTCAAGTTAGACGACCGCGGCGGCCCGCCGGCTCTGCTGCGCCGAGCACCCGACGCCGACTACGTCGCCGGCTATGACCACAAGGTGGGCTTGTCTCAGAGCCCGGCGCGGGGTCGTACGGCGCACAGTGACCCCACCTACGACCCGCCCATCACCCGGTGACGAGGGCGGCGGCCGCTTCCCGGCTGGCGGCGGCCGCGACGTGGCCGGCGGCGGCGGCGGATCCGGCGTGCCGGGCCCACCAGGCCTGGCCCACCGGCGGCAGGGTGGCGATCGGGTCGAAGTACTCGTAGCGCCGGCGCAGCGCGTCGGGGTCGTCGCGCTCGATGCCGGTCCGGTAGTTCTTGGTCCAGTAGCTGATGCCCCGCTCCCGGTCGTACTCCTCGACCTGGTGCACCCAGCGCTTGCCGACGTAGGGCACGTCGCAGACGATGCGCGGCGTTGCGAAGCCGGGCAGGTAGCCCATGACCGCGTGCTGCAGCGCCTGGCCTTCCCAGACGGCGAGCCGCCAGTGCTCCGCGTTGGGGATCATGTCGCACATGTAGAAGTAGTAGGGCATGATGGCGGCCTCGTCGAGCAGCGCGAAGCACAGGTCGAGCAGCTGCCCCTGGCTGTCATTGACCCCCCGCATCAGCACGCCCTGGTTGCGGACGTCCCTGATACCGGTCTCCAGCATCGCCTTGGCTGCCCTTGCGACCAACGGGGTCACCGACTGCGCCGCGTTGACGTGGGTGTGGATCGCGAGGTGTACGCCGCGCGCGTTCGCCACCGTCGCCAGCCGCTCCATCCCGGCCCGCACGTCGTCGGCCAGCCAGTGCTGCGGGAGGCCCATCAACGCCTTGGAGGCGAGCCGGATGTCGCGGACGTTGTCCAGCTCGAGCAGCCGGGCGACGAAGGACTCGAGGTTCCTCCAGGGCATGTTGGCCACGTCGCCGCCGGAGACCACGACGTCGCGCACGCCGGGGGAGCGGCGCAGGTAGTCGATCATGGCGTCGTACCTGGACATCGGCTTGAGCTCGAACTTCAGCTTCGAGATCAGCGGCGTGGAGTTGCCGACCAGGTCCATCCGGGTGCAGTGCCCGCAGTACTGGGGGCACGTCGGCAACAGCTCGGCCAGCACCTTGGTGGGATAGCGGTGGGTGAGCCCCTCGGTCGCCCACATCTCGTGCTCGTGCAGCGAGTCTCGGGTCGCATGCGGGTGGCTCGGCCACTCGGGGTCCCGGTCGGAGAACACCGGCAGCATGTAGCGGCGGACCGGGTCGGCGTAGATGCCCTCGGCGTCGGGCACCCGGTCGGGCACGAAGGTGTTGACCATCTGCGGCGGCAGGAGCAGCGACATGGTGGCGCGCTCCGCCTGGTCGCGCTCGAGGTCGGTGTAGAAGGAGGCGGGCAGCAGGTTCCCGTAGACCGCGCCGAGCTGGGCCAGGTTCTTCACGCAGTGGGCGCGCTGCCACTGCGCCGACTCCCACTCCGCCGTGCTCACGCCGGCGTAGCCGGGCAGCCGGTTCCAGTCCGGCTCGACCAGCTGGCGGCGCCGGTAGACGTAAGGCTGGGCCTGGACCTGCTCGGACACGCGCGCTCCCTCCGGCATACGGACACCTAGAGTACGGAAGAACCTCCGGTCTCAACAACGCATCAGCGGAGGACTTTCTCACCGGGGCGTCGGATCTGGGAGGATCTCCATCATGGTACGGCGTAGCGCCGGCTCCGCCGTGGGCCTGCACCGGGTGCTGGAGCCGGCCGGCGTCCTGCCGCAGGCGGCTCACCGGCTCGACCCGGCACCGGAGCTGTGGCCCGACGAGGTGCGGCTGCGGGTGGAGCGGCTCAACCTCGACGCTGCGTCCTACCGTCAGCTGGCCGACAAGTACGTGGGCGACGGGGACGCCATCCGCGCCGAGGTGCTGGACATCGTCGGGCGTCGCGGCAAGATGCACAACCCGGTCACCGGCTCCGGCGGCATGCTCGTCGGCGTCGTGGCGGAGGTCGGGCCCGACTCACCGCTCGGGCTCTCCGTCGGGGACCGGGTCGCGACGCTGGTATCGCTCACGCTCACGCCGCTGGCGATCTCCGACGCGCTGGCCGGCTGGGACGGATCGTCGGAGCAGGTGCCCACGGACGGTCACGCCATCCTCTTCGGCCGCTCCATCGCCGCCGTGCTGCCCGACGACCTGCCGACTCCGCTGGCACTGGCCACGATGGACGTCTGCGGCGCGCCCGCTCTGACTGCCCGGGTGGTTCGCGCGTACGTCGAGCGCGGTGTCGCACCGGCGGTGGCAGTGGTGGGCGGCGCCGGGAAGTCGGGCTCACTGTCGCTGGCGGCGTCACGACGGGCCGGTGCGAGCAGGACCATCGGTGTCGTACCTGTTGAGGCCGAGGCGGGCGCCCTCCGGGCGGCGAAGCTCGCCGACGAGGTGGTGCTGGCCGATGCCCGCGACCCGGTCGCCCTGTCGAGCGCGGTGGGGGAGCCGGTCGACGTCACGGTGGTGTGCGTGGACGTCCCGGGCTGCGAGGGCGGCGCCATCCTGGCGACCCGTGGCGGCGGCACCGTGATCTTCTTCTCGATGGCGACCTCGTTCTCCGCCGCGGCGCTCGGCGCCGAAGGGCTGGCGGCCGACGTCACCATGCTGATCGGAAACGGCTACGTCCCCGGCCACGCCGAGGCGGCCCTGGAGCTGATGCGCACCGAGCCCGGCGTACGCCGGCTGTTCGAGAGCCGGCTGGCGGCCGAGCTGGCCGAGGCGGCCCGGTGACCACGACGCTCTACCGGGGCGGTCCGGTCTACGCGGCACACCGACCGGACGCGACCGCCGTGCTGGTCGACCAGGGCACGATCGGCTGGGTCGGGCTGTCCGAGGCCGCGCCCGGTGCCGACACCGTGGTCGAGCTGGACGGCGCCGTGGTGACGCCGGCCTTCGTCGACGCACATGTCCACTCGACCTCGACCGGGCTCTCCCTCGATGGGCTCAACCTGGCGGGGGCGCCGTCGCTGGCGGCGGCACTCGACGCGCTGGAGCGCTTCGCCCGCGCCCGTTCGGGCGGCATCGTGCTGGGCACCGGCTGGGACGAGACCCGCTGGCCCGAGCGCCGGTCACCCACGGCGAGCGAGCTGGACCGGGCGTCCTACGGCGGTGTCGTCTACCTGGCCCGCGCCGATGTCCACAGCGCGGTGGCGTCCTCGGCGCTGCTGGCGGCCGTGCCCGAGGTGCGCAACCTGCCGGGCTTCCGCGACGACGGATTCGTGACCCTGCAGGCGCACCACGTGCTGCGCCGGGTGGCGAACGAGTCGATCCCCGCCGGAGCGCGCCGAGATGCCCAGCGCACCACCCGCCGAAGAGCGGCGGAGCTGGGCATCGCGTGCCTCCACGAGCTGGCCGGGCCGGACATCTCCGGCGAGCGCGACCTGACCGCCCTGCTGGAGCTGTCTCGTCTCGAGGCCGGCCCCGAGGTGGTGGGCTACTGGGCCTCGCTCTCCGACGTCGACGTGCCGCGCCGGCTGGGGCTGCGCGGCGGCGCCGGCGACCTGTTCGTCGACGGTGCCATCGGCTCACGGACGGCGGCGCTGCGTGAGCCGTACGCCGACGCGTCGACCAACGGCGACCTGCGTTACGAGGCCGACGAGATCGCCGGTCACGTCCTCGCATGCATCGGCGCGGATCTGCAGGCCGGCTTCCACGTCATCGGGGACCGCGCGGTAGACGCCGTGCTGGCGGGTTTCGCGATCGCGGCCGACCAGGTCGGACTCGACCGGGTCCGCGCCGGGCGACACCGCGTGGAGCACGTCGAGATGTTGTCCGATGTCGCGGCGCTCGCCCGCTTCGGGGTGACCGCCAGTGTGCAGCCGGCCTTCGACGCCGCCTGGGGCGGTCCGGACGGCATGTACGCCGCGCGACTCGGACTCGGCCGGGCCCGGCCGATGAACCCGTTCGCCGCGATGGCGGCGGCCGGCGTACCGCTGGCCTTCGGCTCCGACTCACCGGTCACCCCGCTCGACCCGTGGGGCGGCGTCCGCGCCGCCGTCCTGCACCAGACGGAGGAGTCCCGCCTACCGGTCGACATCGCCTTCGCCGCGCACACCCGCGGCGGCTGGTACGCCGCCGGGAAGGACGACGCCGGCGAGCTGCGTCCGGGCGCGCCGGCCAGCTTCGCCGTCTGGGCGGCTGGCAGCAGCGGTGCCGGCGGCCCGCTCCCCGATCTGACCGCCCCCACACCGCAGTGCCTGCGTACCGTCGTACGGGGGACCACCGTGTACACCCGCCCGGGAGCCCTGGAGTGACCTCGACCGCCGCCGAGCCCAAGCTCGGCCTCGACCCCGTCGCCGTCCGAAAGGCACGCGCCCTGGCCGCCAGGGCCGCCGAGCCCGTCGTACGGATGGCCCAGACGCACACCACCACCTCGGTGGAGCGTGCCGTCCTGCGGCTGGCCGGCAGCACCGGCGCCGACCCGGAGAACATCCCCTGGGTCAACCGGCTCGTCGACGCGGTCCGCGACTCGGTGGGCCTGGAGCACGGCGTCGCCCTGCCGGTCTGGGATGCGTTGGCCACCGGCGACTACGCCGATCTCACCGAGCTGGCGCAAGAGGCGGCCGGTGGCGGAGTGACCTTCCGGCTACCCGCGGGACGCGCGGCCGAGCGCGCCCGTCGTGGCGCCCGGCGCGCGGTGGGCACCGGGATGGCGCGGATCGACCGCAACCGGCGTACCCGGGAGCGCCTCATCGCCCGGATCGGCGACCCGCCCACCCCGTGGATCTACCTGATCGTGGCCACCGGCGACATCTACGAGGACATGCCGCAGGCGCAGGCAGCGGCGCGCGAAGGCGCTGACATCGTCGCGGTCATCCGCTCCACCGGCCAGTCGCTGCTCGACTACGTGCCCGAGGGCGCCACCCGCGAGGGGTATGCCGGCACCTACGCGACGCAGGAGAACTTCCGGCTGATGCGGGCAGCGCTCGACGACGTGTCAAAGGAGCTCGGCCGCTACGTGCGGCTGACCAACTATGCATCCGGGCTGTGCATGCCGGAGATCGCGACGCTGGCCGGCCTCGAACGGCTGGACATGATGCTCAACGACTGCATGTACGGGATCATCTTCCGCGACATCAACCCGCGTCGTACCTTCATCGACCAGCGCTTCTCCCGACAGATCCACGCGCGGGCCGGCATCGTCATCAACACCGGCGAGGACAACTACCTCACCACCGCCGACGCCGTCGACGCCGCCCACACGGTCATCGTCAGCCAGCTGCTCAACGAGCGGTTCGCCCACGAGGCGGGCCTCGCCGACGGCCAGCTGGGGCTGGGGCACGCCTTCGAGATCAACCCGTCGGTGCCGGACTCCTTCCGCCTGGAGCTCGCGCATGCCCAGCTGGTCCGCGAGCTGTTCCCGGCCGCACCACTGAAGTACATGCCGCCGACCAAGCACATGACCGGCAACGTCTTCGCCGGCTACCTGCTGGACGCGTTCTTCAACCTGGTCGGCATGATGACCGGCCAGGGGATCATTCTGGTCGGCATGATGACCGAGGGGATCGTCACGCCGTTCCTGTCCGACCGCGACCTCGCGCTGGAGAACGTCCGCTACGTTCGCAACGCCTGCGCGGGGCTGGTCGAGGACTTCTGCCCGCCGCGGGACGGCTTCATCGCGACCCGGGCCCGGCAGGTGCTGGCCGAGTCGATCGAGCTGCTCGAGCGGATCTGCGACGAAACCCTGCTCGACGCCATCGCCGACGGGACCTTCGGGATCACCAAGCGGCCGCCGGACGGCGGCAAGGGCCTGGACGGCGTCGTCGTCCGGGCAGAGGGTTACTACAATCCGGCGGTCGTGCTGCTCGAAGAGGGCGCGAAGTGAGCGCGGAAGCCCTCAGCGCGCTGCACCCGTCCCCGGGCGACACCGAGGAGGTGGCGGCGCACCGGCGCCACATCCGGGCGTACGGCGACACGACCGGCGACGGCATGGTGCAGCTGTCGTTCACGCTGCCGATCCCGAACGACGCCCGCGCCGAGGGCGCCGCCGCCCTGTTCGCCAAGAAGATGGGTCTGGACCCGGCGATGGTGGTGCACGCCAAGGGGATGGGTCCCGACTTCACCTTCTTCGTGGTCTACGGCCGGTCGCCGGTGATCGTGGACATGGCCGAGGTCGCCGTGGTCGAGCGGGAGTACCCCCTGCTGTCGGCCAAGGAGGTCAACCTGGCGGTCCGCAGCGGCCTCAAGCGCAAGCTGGTGGTGCTGGGCGCCTGCATCGGCACCGATGCCCACACGGTAGGCATCGACGCGATCCTCAATGTCAAGGGGTTCGCGGGGGAGAAGGGCCTCGAGTACTACCGGGAGATCCGGGTGGTCAACCTCGGCGCCCAGGTTCTGGTGCCGGAGCTCGTGCAGCGGGCCCGGCGGGAGCAGGCGGACGCAGTCCTGGTGAGCCAGGTCGTCACCCAGAAGGATGCCCACCTGCACAACACCCGAGAGCTCAGCGCCGCCTTCGCCGGGGAGTGGCCGGACCGGACCGACCGCCCGTTGCTGGTCGTCGGCGGGCCCCGGTTCGACCCGTCGATGACCTCGGCGCTGGGGGTGGACCGGATCTTCGGCAAGGGCACCACACCGCCCGAGGTGGCGTCCTACCTGATTCACGCACTCGTCCCGGCGCGGCCCTCGGGTCGCACCCGGCACCGCCGACAGGCCCCGCCGTGACCGAGGCCGACCCGCGGCTGGGCTTGCGCATCGCCCATCGCCGATATGTCCCCTACTCGCAGGCCCACTACGGCGGCGCGTTGGTGGACGGTGCCTACCTCCTCGCCCTGTTCGGCGACGTGGCCACGGAGCTGTGCGTCCGGACCGACGGCGACGAGGGCCTGTTCGCGGCGTACGACAAGGTCACGTTTCTCGCGCCGGTGCACGCCGGCGACGTGGTGGAGGTGACAGCCACCGTGACGCAGGTCGGGCGGCGCAGCCGCACGGTCGCCTTCGAGGCCACCGTCTTGTGCCGGGCGGCGCCGGAGCGGTCGCCGTCGGCGGCGCGGGTGCTGGCGGAGCCGTTGGTCGCGGTCAAGGCCACCGGTACGGTCGTGGTGCCGGCGAGCGACTAACGCTGGGTGGATTCCAGGTAAAAAGTGATGATTGCCGATCTGCGGCCTGACCTGCGCGAAGAACACGAACCTGCTGGTCAGAGCGGTGTTGACAGGGCTTGGGGCGACCTCGGTAGGTTGCGCGCAGTCCCTTAGAGGGGCCTTACGACCGGGAGGCCATTCGACTTCATACGCCGCTGGCCAGCGACACCGGTGCCGGGTTTCCGGCCCGCTGTCGGGCTGCCAGGTCCAGTCGGCGTGGGACAAGGAACGGCGGATCACCGGTCGGCGTGGGGATGCGGTACCCCGGGAAGGGCCTGGGCGCCCAGTAGACAACGACCCGTCAGCTCGAAGCCATCGACGTTGACGGTCGGTCCGAAGGGCGCCCGGGCCTGCTTCCTGGATGCTCAGGCACGGGACCGCCCTCGCGGTGCCCGTCCGCGGCAGTAATCTCGTACTGGTGCGGGCGGTCGTGCCCGCGACCCGGGGGAGCCCACCGGTCTCGGGGCGGAACGGACGGATTCGCGTGAGCTATCCGGCGACCCGATCCACCGCCACGATGGGCCGCCCGACCGCCCTGCTTCCGGCGCAGCTCCAGCCCGTGTCGCGGTACCGCCGCCCCATCATGGCGCTGCCGCCTGCCGGCGGCGTGCTGAGCGGGCTGGCGCTGGCGGCGGCCTTTCCGCCGTACGGCTGGTGGCCGGCGGCTCTGGTGGGGGTGGCGCTGCTCGCGCTCAGCTGCCGCGGCCGGTCCGTCAGAGCCGGTGCGGGGGTCGGCCTGGCCTCCGGGCTGGCCTTCTTCATCCCGCTGCTGTCGTGGCTCTCGGTCGTCGGTCCCGACGCCTGGCTGCTGCTTTCCGCGGTCCAGGCACTGTTCTTCGCCGGCTTGGGGGCGGCGCTGGCGGTGGTCGGCCGGCTGCCGGGCTGGCCGGCGTGGGTCGGCTGCCTCTGGGTCGGCCAAGAGGCCCTTCGGGACCGGATCCCTTTCGGCGGCTTTCCGTGGGGCCGGCTCGGCTTCGCGGCCGCGGGATCACCCTTCGCGCCGTACGCCGCGCTGGGTGGGGTTCCGCTGGTCACCGCCGCACTGGCGGCCGCCGGCGGCCTGGTCGCCGCCGCGGTGCTGTGGCGGGGCCGGGGCCGGACGCTGGCGCTGGTGGGCGCCGGGCTCGTCGCGGCCGCCGGGCTCGCCGTCCCGGTGCCGGTGGCCGGGTCGCGGGCCGACGGTCCCGCCTATGCCACCGTCGCGGTGGTCCAGGGCAACGTTCCGCGCTCCGGCCTGGAGGCCCTCGCCCAGCGCGCGGCGGTTCTGGACAACCACGTGGCCGGCACCGAGCGACTGGCCGCCGACGTCCGCGCCGGCCGGCTCCCTGCCCCCGCCGCGGTGCTCTGGCCGGAGAACTCCTCCGACCTTGATCCTTACACCGACCCGGCCGCGGCGGCGGCCATCTCCAAGGCCGCCGCGGCGGTTGGGGTTCCCATGCTGGTGGGCGCGGTGATCGACGGGCCGGACGCCGACCACGTGCGCAACACCGGCATCGTGTGGGACCCGATGACCGGACCGGGGGATCGCTACGTCAAGCGGCACCCGGTCCCCTTCGGCGAGTACGTGCCGTTCCGGGCGCAGCTGGGCCGGCTCATCGGCCGGTTCTCACTGGTGCCCGCCGACTTCGCGGCGGGCAAGCGGCCGGGCGTGTTGACGGTCGGCCCGGTGCGCCTGGGCGACGTGATCTGCTTCGAGGTCGCCTACGACGGCGTGGTCACCGACGCCGTCCGCTCCGGTGGCCGGGTGCTCGTCGTCCAGACCAACAACGCGACCTTCGGACGCAGCGCCGAGACGCACCAGCAGCTGGCCATGAGCCGGCTGCGGGCGATCGAGCACGGGCGCGCCGTCCTGGTGGCGGCCACCAGCGGGGTGAGCGCGGTGATCGCTCCGGACGGCTCGGTCCAGCAGCGGTCGGCGGAGTTCACCGCGACGAACCTGGTGGCCCGCATCGCTCTGCGCGACCGGCTCACCCTCGCCGACCGCCTGCGCACCGCGCCGGAGTGGGCGCTGGCACTGACCGGCCTGGCGGCCCTTGGCGCGGCCTACGGTCGTCGCCGGCGGCCGGTACCGAGGAGCGCCCGGTGAGCTTCGCGGACCTGGGCCGCGTCCTGGTCGTCGTGCCGACGTACGAGGAACGCGACAACCTCGGGCCGGTGCTGCGGCGGCTGCGTGCAGCGGTACCCGAGAGCGACGTCCTGGTTGTCGACGACGCCAGCCCCGATGGCACCGGCCGGCTCGCGGATGTCCTTGCTGCCAGCGACCACCAGCTGCAGGTGCTGCACCGGCCGGCGAAGGCCGGCCTCGGCGCGGCGTACACGGCCGGCTTCGGCTGGGCAGCGGATCGAGGCTACGACGTGGTCGTGGAGATGGACGCCGACGGCTCCCACGCCCCGGAAGAGCTACCGCGGCTGCTGGCGGCCCTGCGCAGCGCCGACGTGGCACTGGGCTCGCGGTGGGTGCCCGGGGGAGCGGTGCGCAACTGGCCCCGCTGGCGGCTTGTGCTCTCCCGGGGCGCCAACGCCTACGCGCGCCTGGTGCTGGGGTTGCCGGTCCAGGACGCGACCGGGGGGTACCGCGCCTACCGGCGGCCGGTGCTCGACGCGCTCGACCTGCCCACGGTGGCCTCCCAGGGCTACTGCTTCCAGGTCGAGCTGGCGTGGCGCGCCTGGCGGCGGGGGTACTCGGTGGTGGAGGTTCCGATCACCTTCGTGGAGCGGGCGGCCGGGCGCAGCAAGATGAGCCGGGCCATCGTCGCCGAGGCGCTGTGGCGGGTGACCTGGTGGGGGCTGCGTGGACGCCGCAGCCGGCCGGAGCGCACCCGCCGGCCCGCGGGTAGGACCTGACGATGGCACCGGTCCTGCTCGTCGTCTTCATCCTCGTACCGCTGGTAGAGATCTACGTGATCTCGCGGGTGGGACACCTGATCGGGCTGCCGCTCACCCTCGGCGTTCTGTTGCTGGTGAGCGTCTTGGGCGCCGTCGTGGTCAAGCGCGAGGGTGTGCGGGCGTGGCGCAACGTGCGGGCGGCCACGGGGCATGGTCGGATGCCGGCTCGGGAGATGGTCGACGGCGCGCTGGTGCTGGTCGGCGGTGTACTGCTGCTCACCCCTGGCTTCCTGACCGACGCGCTGGGCTTCGCCCTCGTGTTGCCGGTGACCCGGCCGATCGCACGCCGGCTGCTGATGTCGTTGGTGCTCGGGCGGTTCACCCCCGCCGGCAGGGCCCTCGGTGCCGCCCGTCTCGGTAACCGCGCGACTCGGTCCTGGCGCCGGACCCGCCGTCCCGCCGGCTCGAAACGCGTCACCGACGTGGGGCCCGACCGGTAGCCGGACGGCCAAGAACCAGGCCACGTTCCCGGGGAGGTTGGAACGTGGCCTGGTAGAGCGGGGGACTGAGCTAGGCGGTCTTCTTAGCCGGGCCGCCGCCGCGAAGCAGCGCCAGCCGCTCGGCCAGAACCTCTTCGAGGTCTTCGGTCGTACGCCGCTCCATGAGCATGTCCCAGTGCGTCCGAGCCGGCTTGCCCTTCTTGGCTTCCGGCAGCTCGCCGTCGCGCAGCAGTGCCGGGGCGCCACAGATGCGGCACTCCCAGGTCGCCGGTACCTCGGCCTCGACAGCCATCGGCACACCGAAGCTGTGACCCTGTGGACAGTCGAAGCGGACCTGCTGGCGCGGTGCCAGGTCGGTGTTGCGGTCGCTCTCGTAGCTCACGCCGCCGAGGCGGCTGCCCCGTAGCACACGCTCGCCCATGATGTAAGCCCTCCGGGGCGGTAGAAGTAACTGCACGGACAAACGAGCGAGACCGGTGAAGGATTCCCCGTCGGCTGCCGTATCGGCCGCAAACCGTCTCGGCTGAAGCAACCGTTGTCGCCCTGTTATCTGACGCCCGTGCGGGCCGGGACGTTGTCCCCGATCGGACCGCGTCCCGGCCGACCGCCGATCCTGCGCCATGAACGGGCCGAACGCACCGGGGACACGCCGCCGGGTGCCGCTCCGGTGGTCGGGGGGGGGGGGGGTCGCCGATAGCGTAATGGGTTGCGCGCGCGGTCGCGCGACGGCAGCGTCGGTGGGATGAGGCTTCTGGTGATCGGTGGCGGCCACTTTCTCGGGCCCGCGGTCGTCCGGGCCGGCCTGGGGGCCGGCCATGTGGTGACGACTCTGACCCGAAGCGGCCTCGGCGTACCCGCTGGTGCCCAGTCGCTGCTCGGCGACCGGGAGACCGCTGAGGGGCTGTCCGTCCTGCGCGGCGGCGAGTGGGACGCGGTCGTGGACACCTGCGGGTACGTGCCGCGGATGGTCGGCACGGGAGCGCGGGCGCTCGCGGACGTTGCCGGTCACTACGTCTTCGTGTCCAGCATCTCCGCCTATGACGGCTGGCCCGAGCGGCCGGTGACCGCCGACACGCCGCTGCTCGCTTGCCCGGCCGATGCCGGCCCAGACGACGGGGGTACGGCGAGCTCAAGGCGGGCTGCGAGCGGGCGGTGCTCGAGTATCTCCCGGGCCGCTGCATGGTCGCCCGAGTCGGTCACCTGGTCGGAATCGGGGACAACGTGGGACGGCTGCCGTACTGGATTCGGCGAGTGGCCCGCGGCGGCGAGGTGCTCGCGCCCGGGCCACCACAGCGGCCGCTGTCGATGGTCGACGTTCGGGATGTCGGGACCTGGCTGGTCGAGTGCGGACAGTCGCAGCTGGCCGGTGCCATGGCGGCATCAGGCCCGCCGGGTCAGACCTCGTTCGGCTGCGTTGTTCGGCGCCGCCGTGGAAGCAACCGGATCGGACCCGACGTTCGTCTGGGCCGACGACGCCTTCCTGCTCGCTCAGGAGGTCGAACCGTGGCAGGAACTGCCGTACTGGTTGCCCGCGGAGCAGTTCCCCGGCGCGGAGGCCGTCGACACCTCGGCCGCCCTGGCCGCCGGGCTGGACTGTCGGCCGGTGTCTGAGACGGTGCGCGACACCTGGGGCTGGCTGCGCGAGGTGGGCGCCCCGCCGCAGCGTTCCGACCGCCCCGCGCCCGGGCTCGACCCGGCTCGCGAGAGCGCCCTCCTCGCGACTTGGCGGGCCCGACACTGACCGCGGGCGCTGCCAGCCCGCTTCTCCCCAATGAGGCAGGAACGGGAATGGATGGGCCGGGACTAGCCCTGCGTATCGAGGTCGTGGACGGTGACGCCATGCTCGAGCAGTGGCGGTACGTACACAACGTGATCGTGCCGCCCGCCGCGATGGACATGGAGGAGGCCCGCGAGCGCAGTGGGCGGAACCGGCTGGAGAACGCGTACGTGGGGCACGTCCTCGTCGGCTGCTCCACCGTGCGGCCGCCGCAGGCCGAGGACGCGGTGGCCACCGTCATCGCGCGTGTGCTGCCTCAGTACCGGAGGCGCGGGTTCGGCACGGCGCTGTACGAGAAGGGGCTCGCCCACGCGCGCATGGTCGGTGCCGAGGCCATCGAGACGGTTGTGCTGGCGGTCAATGACGACGGGCTGCGCTTTGCTGAGAGGCTCGGGTTCGTCGAGGTCGAGCGGTACGTGATGGACCGGGAGAGTAACGAGTGGGTCAATCTTCGGCTTGCGGCGGGTGGTCGAGCGATCCCGATGGGCGTCGTCGCGGACTGACGGCTGTTGCGGTGCGTGCCGCCGCGGGCGACACACCGTACGACCTGAACTCGCAATCGGCCAAGCATCCGGCTGACCTGTGCAACGACCTCACCGACTACCGACGGGAGTTCTTGCATTAGATGCAACTCCCGTTCCTACGACTGCTAACGAGAGTGTTGACGGGGGACGAGTGGCGGATACCTCAGGGCCTGAACAGGTCGAGGACGTGAGCGGAGCAGACCGGGCCGGGCGGACGCGGAATGGGGTGGGACGCCAGCGGCGCAAGGCAACTCCGGCGCGACGTGGCACGATCTCGCAGGTGTCCAGCAGTCCCGCCGCGGCGCAGCACCTGCGCGACCTCGCGCGGCTACGCCGCGTTCGCGACCGGATCGACCGGGAGTACGCGCAGCCGCTGGACGTCGAGGCGCTCGCCCGCGGCGTGAACATGTCGGCCGGCCACCTCAGCCGCCAGTTCCGGCTCGCCTACGGCGAGTCGCCGTACGCCTATCTGATGACGCGGCGCATCGAGCGCGCCATGGCGCTGCTGCGTCGTGGCGACCTCAGCGTCACCGAAGTCTGTTTCGCGGTCGGCTGCTCGTCGCTGGGCACCTTCAGCACCCGCTTCACCGAGCTGGTCGGTGTGCCGCCGAGCACCTATCGGGCCCAGACAGCTCGCGCGGCGGCGGAGATGCCGCCGTGCATGGCGAAACAGGTGACCAGACCGATCAGGAATCGAGAAGCGCGGGTCACGGAGCCGCACCTAGCCTGACCGCCATGGACATCACCATTCACTACGCCTTCCTCCCGCACACCGACCCGGACGCCGCCCTGGGCTTCTATCGCGACACCCTCGGCTTCGAGGTCCGCAACGACGTCGGATACGAGGGGATGCGCTGGATCACGGTCGGTCCCGCAGGTCAGCCGGGCACGTCCATCGTCCTGCACCCGCCGGCCGCCGATCCCGGCATCACCGACGACGAGCGCCGCACCATCCTCGAGCTGATTGCCAAGGGCATCTGCATCGCCATCACCCTGGCCACCCACGACCTCGACGGCGTCTTCGGGCGGCTGCAGGCCAGCGGCGCCGAGGTCGTCCAGGAGCCGACCGAGCAGCCGTACGGCGTTCGCGACTGCGCCTTCCGCGATCCCACGGGCAACCTGATCCGCATCAACGAGCTGCGCTGAGCCGCCCGGCGAACGCAGCCATCACCCGCAAAGACGGCACCGTGAAGGAGCCCGCGCACGATGCCGGGGACGGCCGCCTGGTGGCCACCGTCACCGACCCCGATGGCAACGGCCCCGAGCTGCTTCACGACCGATGAGTGCCGACCCCCGCTCCCGCGCTCAGCGTCGTCACGACACCGAGCATCGGCTCACCCACGACAAGGACGTCTGGGTGGCCAGTGCCTCGGCGGAGGGTGCGCCGTACCTGGTGCCGCTGTCCTTCGACTGGGACGGCGAAGCGCTGCTGGTGGCCACGCCGACGGACAGCCCCACCGGCAGGAACCTGGCCACCACCCGAACCGTTCGGCTGGGGCTGGGCCACACCCGCGACGTGTCCATGATCGATGGCGAAGTCGAGGTCCTCGAGATCGACGCGCTGCCGCAGCAGCGGGGTGACCGGTTCGCCGCGCGCACCGGCTTCGACCCGCGTGCGCTGGCCACGCCGTACCGCTGGTTCCGTATCTCCCCGCGCCGCATCCAGGCTTGGCGCGAGGTGAACGAGCTGCCCGACCGCGAGCTGATGCGCGACGGCCGCTGGTTGGTCTGACGCCTCGGCCGGCCGGCGCCGCGTGGCCGGGGCTCGAGGCTCCACGGGGCCGAAGCGAAGGAGAACAAGACGTACTGCTCGAAGCTGGTCAGATCGAGCCAGGCGACGCCGACGGAGACCGCGTAGGCGGCTCCGCTGACAGTTGGAGACACGATGAGCAAGACCACCAGGACGGACACGCAGTCGCCTGCGCTGCACGTTGCCGACAGCCACGACCTGATCCGCGTGCACGGCGCGCGCGTGAACAACCTCAAGGACGTCAGCGTCGAGATTCCGAAGCGCCGGCTGACGGTGTTCACCGGCATCTCCGGCTCCGGAAAGAGCTCGCTGGTGTTCGGCACGATCGCCGCGGAGTCGCAGCGGATGATCAACGAGACGTACAGCGCCTTCGTGCAGGGCTTCATGCCGACGCTGGCGCGGCCCGACGTCGACGTCCTGGACGGGCTCACGACCGCGATCATCGTCGACCAGGAGCGGATGGGCTCCGACCCCCGCTCCACGGTCGGCACCGCCACCGACGCCAACGCGATGCTGCGCATCCTCTTCAGCCGTCTCGGGAAGCCGCACATCGGCTCGCCTCAGGCGTTCTCGTTCAACGTCGCCTCTATCTCGGGTGCGGGGGCGGTCACCATCGAGCGCGGCGGCATCACCACGAAGGAGCGGCGGAGCTTCAGCATCACCGGCGGCATGTGCCCACGCTGCGAGGGCCGCGGCGCCGTCAACGACATCGACCTCACGGCGCTGTACGACGACAGCAAGTCGCTCAACGAGGGTGCGCTCACCATCCCCGGCTACAGCATGGACGGCTGGTTCGGCCGCATCTTCACCGGCTGCGGCTTCTTCGACCCGGACAAGTCGATCAGCAAGTACACCAAGAAGGAGCTGCACGACCTGCTCCACAAGGAGCCGACCAAGATCAAGGTCGACGGTATCAACCTCACCTACGAGGGCCTGATCCCGAAGATCCAGAAGTCGATGCTGTCCAAGGACGTCGACGCGATGCAGCCGCACATTCGCGCCTTCGTTGAGCGCGCTGTCACCTTCGCCACCTGCCCGGAGTGTGGGGGCACCCGGCTCAGCGCCGCGGCCCGGTCGTCGAAGATCAAGGGCAAGAACATCGCCGACGTCTGCGCGATGCAGATCAGCGACCTCGCCGCGTGGGTGCGGGGCCTGGACGAGCCGTCGGTGGCGCCGCTGCTGGACACACTGCGGCACACCCTCGACTCGTTCGTAGAGATCGGTCTCGGCTACCTCTCGCTCGACCGCCGGTCCGGCACGCTGTCGGGCGGTGAGGCGCAACGCACCAAGATGATCCGTCACCTCGGCTCCAGCCTCACCGACGTCACCTACGTCTTCGACGAGCCCACTACTGGCCTGCACCCCCATGACATCCAGCGGATGAACGACCTGCTGCTGCAGCTGCGCGACAAGGGCAACACCGTGCTCGTCGTGGAGCACAAGCCAGCGGCGATCGCGATTGCCGAGCACGTCGTCGACCTCGGCCCTGGGGCTGGCACCAAGGGTGGCGAGGTGGTGTTCGAGGGCACCGTCGAGGGGCTGCGGTCCAGCGACACCATCACCGGACGCCATCTGGAGGACCGGGCCGCCCTCAAGGAGACGGTACGGACGCCCACCGGCACGCTGGAGATCCGGCGGGCCACCGCCCACAACCTCCAGGACGTCGACGTCGACATCCCGCTCGGCGTTCTCTGCGTCGTCACCGGCGTCGCTGGCTCCGGAAAGAGCTCACTGATCCACGGTTCGGTGTCCGAGCGGGACGGGGTGGTGTCGGTCGACCAAGGAGCCATCAAGGGCTCCCGACGCAGCAACCCGGCGACGTACACCGGGCTGCTCGACCCGATCCGCAAGGCGTTCGCGAAGGCCAACGGCGTGGCGCCGGCGCTGTTCAGCGCCAACTCCGAGGGCGCCTGCCCGAACTGCAACGGCGCCGGCGTCGTCTACACCGACCTGGCGATGATGGCCGGCGTCGCCATCCCCTGCGAGGAGTGCGAGGGAAAGCGGTTCCAGGCATCGGTGCTGGAGTACGCCCTCGGCGGCCGCAACATCGCAGATGTGCTGGCGATGCCGGTCACAGAGGCCGAGGAGTTCTTCGCCGAGGGCGAGACGAAGGTCCCGGCGGCCCACAAGGTCCTGGCCCGGATGGCTGACGTCGGGCTCGGCTACCTCAGCCTCGGCCAGCCGCTCACGACGCTGTCCGGCGGCGAACGGCAGCGACTCAAGCTCGCCACCCATCTGGGCGACAAGGGCGACGTCTACGTCCTCGACGAGCCGACCACCGGCCTCCACATCGCCGACGTGGAGCAGCTGCTCGGCCTGCTCGACCGGCTCGTCGACTCCGGCAAGTCAGTCATCGTCATCGCGCACCACCAAGCGGTCATGGCGCACGCCGACTGGATCATCGACCTCGGCCCCGGCGCCGGCCACGACGGCGGCCGGGTCGTCTTCGAGGGCACACCCGCCGACCTCGTCGTCGCCCGCTCCACTCTCACCGGCGAGCACCTCGCGGCCTACGTCGGCACCAGACCGAGGCCCTCGCGGACACCGTGAGACGAGTTCTCTCATCTGGTTCGACTCGACTTAGCTGCGCGCCGATAATGTACGTTATGTCAATCTAGGCAGTGCTGATGTCAGCTGGTGCGCCTCCCGCACTCCCCTGTGACGGACGAGGGGGCGTAAGACGATGCGACCGCGATTGGTCGGCGGGTGCCGATTCGTGTGGGCGGGTCTTGCCGGTCTCCTTCGGCGTGAAGCATCCGGCTCTCGAGTCGAAGTCGGCGATGTCGAACCTGCCCGTGCGTGAGAGTGTTGCGTCTTGTGGAAGGTGAGCGACGTCATCGACTGGCCCGAGAAGTCTTAGACGGCTGTGTCAGTGGTCCTGATGCGCCGGTTAGGGCAACGGCTGCGGCTCTTGCAAGGGCGGAGTCTGCCCGGGCTGTCGTGTTGGTCGAGGGGATCAGTGATCAGATGGCACTCGAGACGCTAGCCAGTCGCCATGGGCGAGATCTCGGAGCAGAGGGAATCGTGATCGTGCCGATCGGCGGCGCCCATGCAGTTACTCGCTATCTCGTCCGGTTCGGTCCGGAGGGAGCGGGCCTGACCATCGTCGGAATGTGTGACGCAGGCGAGGAGCAGTACTTTCGACGTGGTCTGGCGGCTGGGGGTTTCGGTTCATCACAGAATCGGATCGAGATGGAGCGACTGGGGTTCTTCGTCTGTGAGGAAAACTTGGAGGACGAACTGATCCGTGCCTCTGGTCGTGTGCCGATCGAAGCTCTTCTTGACTCTCAAGGAGACCTCGGCTCGTTTCAGACCCTCCGGAGACAACCAGCCTGGCGACAGGAAGGCTTCGAGGCTCAGATGCGTCGTTGGTTGGGTGCTGGCGCTCGTCGCAAGCTTCGCTATGCCCGCCTTCTCGTCCTCTCGCTTCATCTCGACCTAATGCCTCGACCATTGAAGGCTGTCTTGGCCACGACGGGTACCCCGACTCGGCAAGCCGGATGACGCAGAAAGGGATGACTTCGCGGCTCGTCGCCCTCTGCTTCGACGCGAACGACCCGCTCCGGCTCGCGCGCTTCTGGGCCGACGCGCTGCACTGGGAGATGGACGACAAGACCCCTGTTGAAACTGGTCTCGTGCCGACAGATGACACCAGATTCCGGATCCTCTTCCTGCCGGTCCCGGAGAAGCAGGCGGGCAAGAACCGTTTCCATCTCGATCTTACAAGCACGTCGATCGATGACCAGAAGAAGACGGTCGGGAGGTTGGTCGAGCTCGGTGCCCGCCACATCGATATCGGTCAGGGCCCGGACGAGGCTCACGTCGTGCTCGCCGACCCCGAAGGCAACGAGTTCTGCGTCATCGAGCCGGAGAATTCCTTCCTCGCTGACTGCGGACGTTTCGGATCTATTTCTTGCGACGGTTCGCGAGAGGTTGGGTACTTCTGGAGCGAAGCGCTCAGATGGCCGTTGGTCTGGGATCAGGACGAAGAAACCGCGATCCGCGCGCCGGACGGCACTGGTCCATTCATCACCTGGGGTGGTCCGCCGATTGCTCCGAAGATCGGGAAGAACAGGCTTCATCTCGACATCGCTCCGCCCGACCACGGTGATCAGCGAGCGGAGGTAGCCCGTCTGATCTCCCTTGGGGCGACTCGGATCGACATCGGCCAAGGCGATGTCGATTGGGTGGTCATGGCCGATCCCGATGGCAACGAGTTTTGTGTGTTGAGCCCCGCGCCGCGGGCAGGTGATCCGGAGCTGACTGAGGCCGATCGGCTTCCCGCCGAAGGCGCCGAAACCACCGAGGTCGCCCGCCACCTTGGTGTCAGCTCGATGACGTCGCTCCCCTCATCTTGATGCGCAGGGGTGCCAGTAGTCGTCCGCCGTACCTCTCGGCGCGCGCAAGTCGCGTTCAAGCGCACCGAAGCCGCAGCCGAGCCCTGGGCACGCTATGCCAGCCGACACCGCTGAGCCCTATGCGCGGATCTGCACACCCGGAAGCCGATCGTCCGCATAACGATAGCGTCGTGAGATGGCTGACTTCATGCGTGCCGATCTCCGCGGCTCCCGGTTCGAGCGCGTCGACCTCAGCGGCGCGGAGTTCCGCACCGTCGACCTGACCAACACCCGGTTCCGCGGTATCGCTCTGACCGGCGTCGTCATGCGCTGTGGACATCGGACCCCTGGTCAACGCCGAGCTCGACAAGCGGTATCCCGACCGAGCCAAGATGCGCCCGACTGACCCGGCCGGCTTCCGCGAGGCGTGGGACGTCGTCGAGCGGCTCTGGGGCGAGAGCGTCGAACGGGCCCGTCGCCTGGACCCCGAGCTGCTGCACGAGTCGGTCGGCGGGGAGTGGTCGTTCATCGAGACGCTGCGGCACCTTGTGTTCGCCACGGACTCCTGGATTCGGCGGGCGATTCTCGGTGATCCGTCGCCATGGGATCCACTGGACCTGCCGTGGGACGAGATGCCTGAGACGTCAGGTGTGCCCCGTGACCGCGACGTACGACCGTCGCTCGATGCAGCACTCGAGCTGCGCCGCGACCGGATGTCCACCGTCCGCGAGGTCGTCGAGAGCCTGACCGACGTGTCGCTGCGCGGTCATACCGAGCCCGTCGAAGGGCCCGGTTGGCCGGAGTCCCGCAGCTACCCGGTGCGTGAGTGCCTGCTGTGCATCCTCAACGAGGAGTGGGAGCACCGGCTATATGCCGGGCGGGACCTGGATGCCCTGGAGCCGCGCGAGTTGTAGCGCCCCCCGACATTCTCTGGACCGTCCTCGGTGTCGATGACAACGGTGTACCGACGGCTGCCCAGACAGCCATCCTGTCGGGTCGACGGCCGGCGGCGTGAGAGGTTTTCCTCGTGCCGCCGCGACCTATCGCCGTCCTCGACATCGACGGCGTACTGGCCGACGTACGGCATCGGCTGCCGCTCCTCGAGCGCTCGCCCAAGGACTGGGACGGCTTCTTCGCCGGCATCCCGGACGACCCCCCGCTCGACGTCGGCATGGCGCTGGCGGCCGAGCTGGCCCGCGAGCACGAGGTGCTCTACCTCACCGGCCGTCCGGAGCGCACGCGGGCCGCGACATCGGCGTGGCTGTGTCGCCACGGGCTGCCGCCCGGGCGCCTGGTGATGCGGCGCGACGGCGACCGCAGGCCGGCTCGGGTGCTGAAGCTTGCCCTGCTTCAGCGGCTGGCAGGGATAGCGGCGGTCGTGGACGACGATCCGGCCGTCTGCGCTGCGGTTCGTGCCGCCGGATACCCCGTTCTGGACGCAGACTGGGTCCCCCATCAGGACTCGGTGCACGGGCAGCAGGAGCGCGGCCGCACCTGAGCTGGGGCGTTGCGCACCGGCCGGGCGCCGGCGTACCGGTGTCCACAATGGTGGTGCCGCACGCTGTTGCGGCGACGGGGTCGTGCCGACACTGGAGAGAGACGAACCGGAACTCCGGGGACCGCTCGACCGTCTCTACGACGGAGGCACCATGACCTGTCGGCACGCCGTGCCCTGTCCCGGCGCGGACGCACCCGACCGCGACGCGGCCCGGGTGGTGGCCGGTCATCCCGAGCAGGGCTGGAGCCTGCTCTGCAACGGGGTCGTGTTCTTCGAGGACACCGGCGAGCTGCTCCCCGACGGCCGGGTGATCGCCCCAAGGCGCTCAGCCGGCCCTTCCCGCTTCGCGCCGAGCGCCGCCTAGTCTCCCGGCGGGTGCCAGCGCGCGATCAGCTGACGCGCGGCCCGGGTCTCGTCCAGCCGGCGCACGGACGCCGAGACCGGGGCGTCCTTGAGCACCTGAGGATCCGTCGCCGCCAGCCGGGCGAGCTCCCGCATCACCGCCACGAACTCGTCGAGGGTCTCCCGCGACTCGGTCTCGGTCGGCTCGATCATCATGGCCTCCTCGACGATGAGCGGGAAGTAGATCGTCATTGGATGGATCCGGCGGTCGATCAGCCCCTTGGCGATGTCGAGGGCGCGTACGCCGTGCTCCCGCTTCTGCCGGCGCGCCGAAAGCACGAACTCGTGCATCACCGGGCCGGGGTAGGGCAGGTCGTAGTCGTCGGTCAGCTGGGCGAGCAGGTAGTTGGCGTTGAGCACCGCCCGCTCGGAGACGGCCCGGAGCCCGTCGCCGCCCAGGGCCAGCAGGTAGGTGTAGGCGCGCACGTCGATGCCGACGTTGCCGTGCCAGCCGTGCACCCGGCCGATGGACTCCGGGTCGCGCCGCCAGCCGAAGGTGCCGTCCTCCCGGCGGACCGGCCGGGGGCCGGGCAGGTAGCGGGCCAGGTCGGCGGTCACCGCCACCGGTCCCGAGCCCGGTCCCCCGCCACCGTGCGGTGTGGCGAAGGTCTTATGCAGGTTCATGTGCACGACATCGAAGCCCATGTCGCCCGGGCGGGCGCGCCCCAGGATCGCGTTGAAGTTGGCGCCGTCGTAGTAAAGCTTGGCCCCGACCGAGTGCAGCATCCGGGCGATCTCCGCGATGTTGCGCTCGAAGAGGCCCAGCGTGTTGGGGTTGGTCAGCATCAGCGCGGCGACGTCGCGGTCGAGCAGCTTCTCGAGCGCACCGAGATCGACCAGGCCGTTGACGTCGGAGGGAACCTCGGCGACGTCGTAGCCGGCCAGCCGGACCGAGGCCGGGTTCGTGCCGTGGGCGGCGTCCGGGATGATCACGCGCTGCCGGCGGTCGCCGTCGGCTTCGAAGGCCGCCCGGATGACCATCAGCCCGGTCAGCTCCCCGGAGGCGCCGGCGGCCGGCTGGAAGGTCGCCGCGGCCATCCCCGTCAGCGCGGCGAGCCCCTGCTCGAGCGACCACAGCAGCTCGAGCATCCCCTGCGTCTGCTCGGCGGGTTGGGCCGGATGCAGCCGGGCGAACCCGGGCAGCGCGGCCACCATCTCGGCGACCTTCGGGTTGTACTTCATGGTGCACGACCCGAGCGGGTAGAAGCCCTCGTCGATCGAGAAGTTGCGGTGCGCCAGCCGGGTGTAGTGGCTCACCAGGTCGCGCTCGGCCACCTCGGGAAGCACGGGTAGCTCGGTCGTCCGCAGGGCGGTCGGCACCCGGTCGCCGGCCCGGGTGCGGTCGATTCCGGTCGCCCGCAGCGTGTAGGCGTGCCGGCCGGGCCGGGACCGCTCGAACAGCAGCGCCTCGGGCTGCGGTGTACCAGCCCCGGCGCTGGTCAGCGTGCCGATGCTGTTTCCGCCGCCCGGACCGGTCATGCCGCCGCCCCCGCCGTGTCGTTCGCCCTGAGTACGCCGGCCAGCGCCGAAGCCAGCCCCTCGATCTGGTCGCGGGTGCGTTCCTCCGTCACCGCGACGAGCAGCAGCGCCTCTCCCCCGACCTCGACCACGGGACCGACCAGGTAGCCCCGGTCGGCAAGTGCCGCAGCGGTGCGCAGGGGATCCGCCAGCCGCAGCCCGAACTCCTTGCCGACCGGCGCACCGGGATGCGCCAGCTCCACCCCGGCGACTTCCGCGAGTCGTTCCCGGGCGTACGCCGCTCCGGCGAGGCAGGCCTCCCCCACCTCGACCAGGCCGGCCGGGCCCAGCCAGGCGAAGTAGACTGCGGTGGCCAGCGCGTTGAGCGACTGGTTGGTACAGATGTTCGACGTCGCCTTCTCGCGCCGGATGTGCTGCTCTCTGGCCTGCAGGGTCAGGACGTAGCCGCGTCGCCCCTCGGAGTCGAGCGTCTCCCCCACCAGGCGGCCGGGCAGCCGGCGTACGTCGGCGTCACCACAGGCCAGTAGCCCGACGCCGGGGCCACCGAAGCTCATGGTGTTGCCGAGCGAGAGACCGTCACCGACCACGATGTCGGCCCCGAGCCGGCCGGGCGGTTGCAGCACTCCGGCCAGCACCGGGTCGAAGGCGACCAGGAGGCGGGCGCCGGCGTCGTGAGCCGCCAGGGCCAGCGCCGGCACGTCCTCCAGGACGCCGGTGGCGTTGGGATGCTGGATGATCACTGCGGCCGCATCGACGGCCAGCTCCGCAACCCGCGCCGGAGCCAGAGCGCCGGTCGGCCCCACAGCAGCCTCCACCAGCTCGGCGTGCAGTCCGGGCGCGTATGTGGCCAAGGTCTCCCGGTAGCGGGGGTCGAGGCTGCCCGCGATCACGACCCGGGTCCGCCGGGTGCCCCCGATGCACATGATCATGGCTTCGACCAGCGCCGTTGCGCCGTCGTACAGGCTTGAGTTGGCGACCGGCAGGCCGAAGAGCTCACTCACCAGCGTCTGGAACTCGAAGAGCGCCTGAAGCCCCCCCTGGCTCATCTCCGGCTGGTAGGGCGTGTAGGCGGTCGAGAATTCCGGCTTGCCGGCAATCGCCCCGACGACCGCCGGTACGTAGTGGTCGTAAACGCCCCCACCCAGGAAGCACACGGCGTCGTCCACGGTGGTGTTGCGCGCCGCCATGGTCCGGCAGCGGGTCAGCACCTCGGACTCGGCCAGACCTGCGGGCAGACCGAGATCGACCGGTGCTCGAAGATCGGCCGGGACCTGGTCGAAGAGCGCGTCGAGGTCGGACAGTCCCAGCACCCCGAGCATGTCCCGCACGTCGTCGTCGGTATGCGGCGCGTACTGCACGAAGAATCCCGTCTCCTGGCTTGCGACATTGGCCGGGCGAAGCCTCGCCGGGTGCAATCGTACGGGCGGTCCATCGGCCGGTACGGCCGGCGCGAGGTCAGGCCGGGGTGCGACGGCGACGCCGGGTGGAGAGCTCGTCGGTGCCCACCGACGCGTCCTGCGAGACCTGCGCTGAAGGCTCGCCGGGAAGGGCGGCGAGGGTTCCCTCGACTTCGCGCACCACCCGGCCGACGGCGATGCCGAAGACCCCTTGTCCGCCCTGCAGAAGATCGATTACCTCGTCCGGTGACAAACACTCGTAGACGGTGGCGCCGTCGCTCATCAGGGTGATCTCGGCCAGGTCCTCGACACCGAGACGGCGCAGGTGGTCGACCGCCGTACGGATGTTCTGCAGGGAGACGCCGGTGTCCAGCAGGCGCTTGACCACCCGTAGCACCAAAATGTCGCGGAAGGAGTACAGCCGCGAGCTGCCGGAGCCGGTGGCCGGCCGGATGCTGGGGACGACGAGGTCGCTGCGGGCCCAGTAGTCGAGCTGCCGATAGGTGATGCCGGCGGCGGAACACGCCGTGGTGCCTCGGTAGCCGTCGAGCTGAGCGGGACGAGCTGCGGTGTCGCCAAAGAGCATCCCCTGTTCACCGCGCGGGGTCGTGCCTCGCCCGGCGGCGCCTCGGGTGGCCCCGTCCTCGTCATCCCGCACTGCGCCCGCCTCTCACGCCCCCACCAAGTTTTCCGGGGACTACCAGACATGCGACGGTAGGCAGCCGGAGTTCCCTGGTCAACGCTCATCTCGGCATGTCGCCGCTATGAATCTCTAGTAGAGGCTTGGGGTCAGGAGCCGGTTCAGGGTTGGCGGGCGTCACGACCCGGTCTGGAAGTCCTCGGGTGAGATCGTGTCCAGAAACTCGCGGAACTTCTCGACCTCGTTCTCCTGTTCGTCCGGGATGGCGATGCCGGCTTCAGCGAGCACCGACTCGTCGGCGTAGATCGTGGTGCCGGTGCGCATCGCCAGGGCGATCGCGTCGGATGGGCGAGCGCTGACCCGCAGCCCGCTGGCAAAGACCAGGTCGGCGTAGTAGACGCTGTCGCGCAGCTCGATGATCTGCACCGCCTGCAGCCGGGCTTCGAGCGCGGTGAGCAGGTCGCGCAGCAGGTCGTGGGTGAGAGGTCTCGGCGGAGCCATTCCCGACTGGGCCACCGCGATGGCCGTCGCCTCGACCGGCCCGATCCAGATCGGCAGAAAGCGTTCGCCGTTCACCTCCTTGAGGAGAACGATCGGTTGGCTCTCCGGGAGCTGGAGCCGGACCCCCACCACGCTCACCTCGTGCACCGGCCCAACGTACACCGGCCCGCCCGCCGCACCCGGGCGACGCAGCCCCCCTGCCGGAGAGCCTCAGCGGGACAGCAGCGGCCGCAGCGCTGCGCGCACGAGGGCCGCATGCAGGCGGACGGACAGCGCCGCGAGCTGGCGGGCCGCCACCTCGGCACGGGCGCGCGAGTCCGGATTGCGCTGGCGCACGAGCGGGTTGACGACCTGCTCGACGAGGCCGACCTCGCGATCAGCGGCGAGCTTGAAGGCGCGCAGGTGGCGAGGGCCGATGCCGAACGCGGCAAGCTCGGCCAGCGTCTTGGCGATGAGCAGCGAGTCACCGTCGTAGTGCTCGGCGCCCGGCCGCGGGCGCACCAGGCCGTACTGCTCCAGCTCGCCGAGCGCTGCGGCCTCCAGTCCGGAGGCCTCGAGCAGCTCCGCACGAGACAGCCGCATCTCACTCAGATCGGGCGCGAAGGCCTCCGGCCCAGGTGTGTCGATGACCGCCGCCCCCGGGATCTGGGGTCGGCCGCCCCCCGCCGGCGCCTGCAGACCTCGGTCGAGCGCCCCGAGATGGTCCTTGATGACCCGCAGCGGAAGGTAGTGCTCGCGCTGGGCCGTCAGCACGTACCGCAACCGGTCGACATCGCTGCGGGTGAACTTGCGGTAGCCGGAGGGCGTGCGCTCCGGCTCCACCAGGCCCTCGGTCTCCAGGAAACGGATCTTGGAAATGGTGACGTCGGGGAACTCCGACCGCAGCTGCCCGAGCACTTCACCGATGCCGAGGAAGGCATGGCCGCCCGCGGGCGCCGCGCTCATGCGGAGGGCCGAGCGAGGAACATCAGCCGGAACTTGCCGACCTGCACCTCGTCCCCTCCACTGAGCGCCGCCTCCTCGATGCGCTCGCGGTTTAGATAGGTCCCGTTGAGGCTGCCGACATCTCGGACCACGAACCGCTCGCCGGTGCGGGCGAACTCGGCGTGCCGCCGGGACACCGTGACGTCGTCGAGAAAGATGTCGCTCTCGGGATGGCGGCCGGCCGTCGTGAGGTCCTTGTCGAGCAGGAACCTGCTGCCGGCGTTGGGTCCGCGCTTCACGACCAGCATCGCCGACCCGGGCAGCAGCGCCTCGGCGGTCGCCGCGTCGGCCAGTGACTCATCGTCGGCGAGGTCGGTGTCCACGATGTCGACGCCGGCCAGGGAGATGGTGGAGGTGGAGTCGACCGGGCGATCGGAGGCCACCGGGTCACCGGGCCGGGTCAGCGGCGCACCGCAGCGGCCACAGAACCGGCTGCCGTCGGAGTTCTGCTGACCGCACCTGGTGCAGAAGACGGTCGGCATGAACGGTTCTACCTTCCTGCGGCCGGCGGAAGCGATGCGTGGGTTTGCCGGCTGGTGCCGGCGCTGGGGCACACGGTAGTGAGCCCGAAAACCTCGCGGCAACCGCCGCCATCGCGACTGCGGTGGAACAGGCTCAGGGTGAACCTGAGGTTCAACCCCCGTCAAGCCTCCGTGACCAGGGCCGAGTACGCCGCCGCGTCCAGCAGGCCCGCCACCGACCCCGGGTCGGCAGGAGAGATCTCCAACATCCAACCGTCGCCGTACGGGTCGGAGTTGACCAGCTCGGGCTGGTTGTCCAACGAGTCGTTGCGGGCAGCGATGGTGCCGGAGATCGGCGCGTAGATGTCCGAGACGCTCTTGGTGGACTCGACCTCGCCGAGAGCCTGGCCGGCCTGCACCTGCGTGCCGACCTCGGGCAGCGTGACGAAGACGATGTCGCCGAGGGCGTCCTGGGCGAAGGAGGTGATGCCGACCCTGACCGTGTCGCCCGAGACCTTCGCCCACTCGTGCTCGGCGGTGTACTTGAGGTCTTCCGGATACACGCTGGCCTCTCGGTCGTCACTTCGGGAACGGGCCGGGCGAGCCTAGCCAGCCCCCTTTCGCAGCCGCAAGGAGCAGCCGCAAGGAGCGCCGCACCGAGCGCCGCACCGCCGGTCCACCCCTCCGGAGGTCAGCCGCTCAGCCGGCCGGTTCCAAGGGCGCCGCGATCAACCGGCGGGCTTGTACGACGTACAGCACCCCTGCCCACCAGTAGAGGGCGAAGCCCCACAGGACGAACGCCCACCCGACGGGGCGGACGATCTCCGCCGCGGGTCCCCGGCCGGCGCCCAGCAGGACCAGCGGGAAGCCGGAAAGCAGGTCGAAGGTGGCCGCCTTGCCGAGGAAGTGCACGGGCAACGGCCCGTAACCCCGCCGTCGCAGGACCGGCAGGAAGCCGGCGAGCAGCACGTCACGGGCGATCAACCCCACGGGGACCCAGAGCGGTACGACGTGACGCAGCGTGAGACCCACCATGGTGGCGACCACGTACAGCCGGTCCACCAGCGGATCCAGCAGCGCGCCGAGCCGGCTGTACTGACCCCACGAGCGGGCGATCCGGCCGTCGAGGTAGTCGGTGAACCCGCTCACCATCAGCACCGCTACCGCGGCGCCGTCGGCCCGCCGAGCCAGCAACAGGTAGAGAAACAGCGGTATGCCGAGAAGCCGGAGCAGGCTGAGCGCGTTGGGGGCGGTGAGAACCCGGCCCGTCGGCGAGGGCAGCCCGGCCACACCCCGCCTCCTGACGCCGTCCGGATTGGGCGCCGGCAGCCTAGCCGCCGACCCGTCCGTCAGAGTTCGCCGGCGCGCTGCCCCGGGCGCCGCGGCTCGAGGGGAGAAGCCGGTCGAGGAGCTCCCGCACCTCGGCTCCGGTGAAGCCCATGGTGGCGTCGCCCACCGTCAGCTCGACCCGCCGCCAGCTCGGCGACCCGCTCGGCGCGCTGTCGACGAAGGTCCAGATCCCCGTCTCCTCGGCCAGGTCCAGCGCGGCTTCGCGAAGGGCGTCGGCCGAGATGCGCAGCCGCAGGTGCATCATCGGCACCTGGGGTGGGTCGGGCACCACCTCGACGTCCGGATGACCACGCAGCGCCTCGGCGATCTCGAGCGCCCGGGCGTAGTAGTCGCCCATCCGGCCCAGCCGCTGCTGCAGGCCGGCACGGGCCGCCAGGGCGTACGGGTAGAGGTGGAACAGGCTGCCGCCGTGGCGGCGCTGCCATACCCGCGCCTGCGCGATGACGTCTTCCGGGCCCGCCAGAGCGCAGCCCGCAATGCCGCCGAGCCCCTTGTAGAAGGAGACGTAGACGGTGTCGAAGAGGCCGGCGATCTCGGCGTAGGGCCGCCGGTAGTACGGCGCGGTCTCCCACAGCCGGGCGCCGTCGAGGTGCAGCGAGACACCGGAGTCGCGGGCCCACTCGGCCTGTGCCACCAGGTCGTCCCACTCGGGCAACCGGCCACCCAGCTCGCGCTGCGGCAGCTCGAGCACCAGGGCGGCCAGCGGCTCGCGCACCTGCTCCAGGTCCTTGCGGGTGATCAGCTCGTTGCGGTCACCCACGAGCCGGCCGTGCAGGCCGTGCAGGTACTCGTATGCCTTGTCCTCGTGACGCTCCAGATGACAGGTGGGGTGGAAGGCGACCGTCCGCACGCCCTTGCGGTCGGCCCAGATCCGCAGCGCGATCTGCTGCGCCATCGTGCCGCTCGGCATGAAGACCGCCGCGGGCTTGGCCAGCAGCTCGGCGACCTGCGCCTCCAGGTCCTCGAGCACCGCGCCGGCGCCATAGTGGTCGGGTCGCAGGTCATCCGGCGTGGCAGCAGCGAGCTCGAGCAGGACCTCGCGCGGCCGGGGCCGCCCGTGCCAGCCCAGGAAGCGCGTGCAGCGGTCTCGTACCGCGTCGACGTCCCGGGCCGGTGGAGCCGGCTGGTCTGCCACGGCGACCGTGTGCGGTGACGCCGAGCGTGACGCACTCACTTGTAGCGGACCACCACCCGGCGGGTCGCGGTCACATAGGTGAGCCACCCGTGCTGGAGCTCGCTCTCCACGCCGCGGGCCACGGCGTACTCGTCGGTGACGGGGTAGCCGAGCCGACCGGCAGGACCGTTCAGCATCTGGAACTTCTCGAGAATCGGGCCGCGCAGCCAGTGGGCGCCAGTGCTGGGCGACCAGTAGATCGTGCCGCCCTGGAAGCTGCTGACGGCGCCACCGCCGGCGGCCCCCAGCTCGTCTGAGGTGGCGAAGCCGAGGAAGCTCGCCGAGCCCCGCATTCCCAGGTACTTCGACAGGATGGCCCCCCGCACGACGTGCGCACCGGTCGCTCCGGACCACACGATGATGCCGCCCTGGAAGTAGCTGAAGGCCCCACCGCCGGCGGCCACCAGCTCGTCCGAGGTCGGGAACCCGAGGATGCTAGCCGTGCCATGCATCGCGAGGTACTTCGACAGGATGGCGCCCCGCACGACGTGCGCACCGGTCGCTCCGGACCACACGATGATGCCGCCCTGGAAGTAGCTGAAGGCCCCACCGCCGGCGGCCACCAGCTGGTCCGAGGTCGGGAACCCGAGCAGACCGGCGGAGCCGCGCAGGGCCAGGTACTTGTCCTGAATCGGCCCTGTAACTGCGTGTGCGCCGGTCGCGGCCGACCACACGATGAGCCCACCCTGGAAGTAGTTGAACGCCCCGCCGCCTGCCGCGGGCAGCTCGTCGGTGGTGGCAAAGCCGAGGAACCCGCTGGATCCCCGCAGTGCGCCGTACTTGGACAGGATCGCGCCGCGCAGGTAGTGCGCCCCGGTCGCGCCAGACCAGTAGATCTTGCCGTTCTGGAAGCTCGCCCCAGCGCCTCCCGGCACCGCGTACTCGTCACCGGTGGTGGCGCCCAGCGCAGACCGCGACCCGCCCAGCGCGTAGTAGCGCGACGCGATGGCGCCCCAGACGTTGAGGTTGCACGGCGCGCTGTGCGCCACGGTGGAGTCGTCCGTGGCGCTCGCCGTACTGCACGAGGAGTCCAGCTGGTAGGGCGGTATGCAGCTCACCACCCGGCAGGCGACCGGGCCGACGCAGGCAACCTCCTGGTGGCACTGGCCGTAGCGGAACACGTTGCAGCAGAAACGCCGCTGGTCACAGCTGGAGGTGGGACCGCAGTGGCAGGAGCAGCTCCAGCACGACGAGTCGCAGAAGCTGCCGCAGCCGGACGAGCACCGTGAGCACGTGGCGTTGCAGTCGATGTAGTAGCGCGCCTTGCCGCCGCAGATCGAGGCGTCGTCGGCCTTCCACCAGCCCGCCGGGATGGTGCCTGGTGGGCATGCGTTCACACCGTTGTTGACCGTGCAGCAGAAGACCGAGAAGCCCTCGCCGCAGCCCGACGCCGGACCGCACACCGAGGAGTACGCCGCCCCCGGCCGGAGCAGGTAGTTGATCGGGTTCGTCACCAGGGCCGAGCCGACGACGGCGCTGCGGGCCAGGAACCCGCGCCGGGAGAAGCGGGCCGCCAGCAGCGAGGATGCGGCATCAGCCAGCAGCTTGCTCATCTGGACCGCCTTCCCGCTCGCACGTGACTCACGTCGCGGCTCGCGCTGCGATCGTCAGCCGCTCGAGCAGCGCGGTGACCGAAGGGACCAGTGCCGCCCGGGCGCCGTGGCTGCCCAGGACGATGTAGAGGCAGAAGGCCCGACCGGCCTCCGAGTAGAAGTACTGCACGCCACTTTGGCCCGGCAGCGTGCGCTGCAGCTGCCTTGGGCTGAAGTCGGCGGCCACCGGCCGCGGTCGCCCACGCTTCGCGAACAGCGGTGTCGAGACCGCCTCCTCGTCGTACTCGAAGAGCACGACGAGGATGTCGTCGGGCCGCATCCGCTCCACCGCTCCACTGCCGAAGTCGCCGCGTCGCTCCGGCAGCGCGAAGCTCGCCAGGTGCATGACCGGGTTGGCCGTGGCACCCTGCGCCGCCGGCCGACGGAACACCCGGACGTCCCAACCGGCCGGCACGTCGGCTGCCAGTCCGAGCCGGTCGACCCTCATGCCCGCAACCCGGCGGCCAGCGCTACGACAGCGCATGCCGCAAGCACCCCCGACGTGCCACGCGCCGCCGGGGTGCCCCATGCCTGCAACCGGCGGTGGACGCCGCGGAGCTGCCCCGGCTCGGTCACCCTGACGAGGGCGACCACCGGCAACGCCCGGACGCCGCCGAACGCCACCCCTAGCAGGCCGCCGAGCCAGGGCGACCCGCTCAGCAGCACCAGCAGGAACGTCAGGTAGACCGCGGAGCTCGTCACGATGGTGACCACACCGAGCCCGAGCTGGAAGCCGAATCCGAGGCCGTAGACCCAGCCGCGGTACCGGACCAGCCAGTCCTCGTTCACCTGGCGGCGTACGGTCGGCAGCCGCACCCCGCCGATGCGCGCGTCGAGTACCAGACCGATGAGACAGGCGCCACCGAAGCAAGCCAGCAGGACGAGTGGGCTTTGGTGCGGGAGAAGCTGGCCGAGGGCGCCCAACAACGCACCGAGCGTCGCACCGCCGGCCAGTGACCCGAACACGTAGGCGCCGACCGTTCGCGCCCATCGGCTGTGGCGTCCCCGCTCCCCGAGCGGGGTGATGCTCGCAAGCATCGACTCTCCTCAAGGTGACCAGGTCGAACGGATCGCGGCCATCGTGGCCAGCGGTAGTCCGGCGAGCAGTGTGACGAAGCCCACCGTCATGTCAGTCCTCCCGCCCGGCGGCGTCCGGCGCGGTGTAGAGGCTGGGATGCCCCGGGCCGATGCCCGCCGCGAGCAGCTCGCGTTCGGTGCGGGCCCCGCGGTCGGCGTCCGCTGCCCCGAGAGTCGACCGCCCCGCAGCCCGACCGGGGCCGACCTCGGCATCGGCGATCGCCTGCTGCATCAGATCGGCAACCTGCGGCCAGCTGGCGCCCGAACCCTCCCCGACGACGCGGCCGGCGGGGCCGTCGACGAAGACGAAGTATGGCGCCGCCGGGACCTGGTAGTCCTCCCACGTCGCGCTCGACAGCACGAGCGTCACCTCGGGTGGGGCCAGCTGGCGCAGCCGAGCCTCGCTTTCCTCCCGCGCGTCCTTGGTCACGATGACGAGCCGGGCATCCCCGGGTACGGCGACCTGGCTTTGCCGAAAGGCCTCCCAGAAGCTGGCGCAGGTGCCGCAGCCGGAGGAGAGGAAGGCGAGCAGGGTGTGTTGCGGCGACCCCACGATCGCGAGCGCGGCGACATCGTCGCGGTCGAGGGTGGCACCGGTGACGTCGTACGCCGTCGCGTCGCCCGCAGCGGGGCGCCGGGCGATGCGGATGTCCGTCGGCCCTCCGCCGGTCGGCGGGTCGGCGTCGGGGTCGATGCTCGCGCCCAGCTCGTGCAGCGCTCGGAGGATCTCGGCGTGGCTGCGGAGCAGGCCCGCGACCAGCAGGCCGAGCAGCCCGATCGCAACGCCTTCCACCACGACCAACGCGAGCACGATGCCTCCTCGACGTGCGCTAGGTCCGGCGTACGCCGGCAGCCTGCGCGACCGCCCGTCCGCCGGACCGCGGCAGGACGGCGAGCGCCAGGTAGGCGAGCCAGACGCAGACGGCGGCCAGCGCCAGGAAAGGCAGCCCGGCCATCGGGGCACCGGCGAGGACATCGCCCAGCACTCCCACCGGCCGGAACGCGACGGCCCCGGCGGCGAGCGCGAGCGTGAGCGTGACGGCCAGGTGGGTGCGCGTCGGGGGTGTGTCCGCCTTGCCGAAGCAGCCGCACGACGACAGCACCCCGCCGCGAGCCAGGGCCAGCCCTACGACCAGGCTGAAGGCGACGTAGCTCAGCGCCACCAGGGCCGGCGCCGGCCAGCCGCGGGTGGTGGCCGCAGCCGCTCCGATGGCCACCTCGGCCGCACCGAGCACCCGGACCAGCGGCAGCGAAGCGGGCAGGTGTAGGGAGGCCAGCGCGCGCGCCGCCGGCCGCGGCCGGAAAACCTTCGGCCCGCCGGCTGCCACCAGCAGCGCAGCGGCCACCAGATAGGGACCGGCCAGCCAGGACACGGGTCCGCAGTGTAGTGCGGCCGTCCTGGCGGCGACCGCCTTTCGCGGGACGGGCCAGACCGCCGGCCGAGCTGATCAGTCGTTGGCTGGTGCGGTGCCCCACTCGTGCCACCGGTCGATGTCGATCCAGGCGCTCACGCGCCTGCGATCACGGCTCCGGTAAGGCTGACCGGTGTAGTGCTCGGCCAGTCTGTCGATGTCGACCAGGTGGTGGTCGTCCTGCAGCTTCGCCACCCGGCCCTGCAGGCTGACGTGGGTGTACCAGTCGTCGGCAGCAAGGACGGTGAGGCTGACGCGGTGATCGTTGCGGATGTAGTCCAGCCGCCTGCGGCTCTCATCCATGTTGACCAGGACCTGGCCGTCGTCCAACAGGTACCAGGTCGCCACGGAGACCGGTTGGCCGTCCGGCCGGAGCGTCGTGATCACCGCAGGGTTCGGTCGGGCCAGCAGCTTCCTGACGGTCTGCGGGAACGGCGAGCCGGGCATGGACCACGCTCCTTGCGGGATCTAGATCACCGTCGAGCAGGACATACGCCGCGCTGCGATGTAACTGCCGAGCCTGCCGGGGGCGCGAGCAAGCGCTTGCTGGACAGATTCCTAGGCCTGACCCGGCCCTAACATTTCCGGGGGACCATGGGGTGGTGATCGACGCAGACCTCGCGCACCTGTGGCGCCGAGCCGGCTTCGGTGCACGCCCGGAGGACCTTACCGGCAGCTACGACGCCGCCCTGCAGGCCGTGGTCGCCCCGCGAGGAACCGATCCGGGCGTCGCGGCCACGCCGGCCCCCGATCTCGGGCCGGAGCCGCCGCGGGCCGGCAAGGACTCCACCCGGGAGGCCAAGGCGGCGTACCGCAAGGAGCTGCGCCGGCAGAACGAGCTGCTGCTGACGTGGTGGCTCGATCGCATGGTGGCAGCCCGGCAGCCCTTCGCCGAGAAGATGACCTTCTTCTGGCACGGCCATTTCGCCACTTCGGTGCAGAAGGTGCGCAGCGCCCGCTTGATGCAGGCCCAGAACGCGACGTTGCGCGATCTCGGCCGCGGCGACTTCACAACCCTGGCGCGGGCCATGGTCCGCGACCCGGCGCTGCTGGTCTGGCTCGACGGCCCGAGCAACCGCAGGTCCTCCCCCAACGAGAACCTCGGGCGCGAGCTCATGGAGCTGTTCACTCTCGGCTACGGGCACTACAGCGACGACGACGTCAAGGCGGCTTCCCGGGCGCTGACCGGCTGGCGGGTCGACCGGGCGACCAACAGCGCCCATCGGCTGGAGCGTGCGCACGACGACGGGCCAAAGACCGTCCTGGGCATGACGGCGGCCTACGACGACCAGTCACTCGTAGACCTGCTCGTGCACCGACCGGACTCGGCCCGCTTTCTGGTCGGCCGGCTGTGGTCGCGGTTCGTGTCCGCTGACCGGCCTGGCGGGACCGTGCAGGAGCGGCTGGTCGCGGCGTACGGACCGGAGCTCGACATATCCCGGCTGATGCGCGCGATGCTGACCACTGAGGAGTTCCGCGTGGCGCGGCGTCAGCTGGCCAAGCAGCCGGTGGAGCTCGTTGTCGGCGCGCTGCGGGCGTTCGGGATCCGTCCGTCGACGCTGCCGGCGAAGGACCGCCGGCTGGTGCTCGGCGTGCTGCAGAGCATGGGGCAGGTGCCCTTCCGACCACCGAGCGTCGGCGGCTGGCCGGCCGGCCGCGCCTGGCTCGGCACGTCGGCCACCGGGGCTCGCCTGCGGCTCGGGCAGTGGCTGGCCGGGCAGGCCGACCTGGCTCCGATCGGCCGGTCCTCCCCCGCCAGCCGGCCCGACGCGGTCGCGCACCTGCTCTCGGTGGAGTTCTGGACGCCGCGCACCCGCGCCGCCCTGGCCGACGCCGGGTCGGATCCCAAGCGGCTGCTCACGCTCGCCGTCGCCTCGCCCGAGTACGCCGTCAACTGAGGGAGATCACTTCGTGGACACGCTCACGCGGCGCCGCTTCCTCACCGCCTCCGGCGTCACGGCAGCCGGCGCGCTCGCCGCCGGGCTCAACTGGCGTTCACTGGAGGACCTTCTCACCGCTGCGAGATCCGACCCGCTGCCCAGCGGCGCCGGCGTGCTCGTCCTGGTCACCCTCTACGGCGGCAACGACGGGCTGAACACCGTCATCCCTTACGCCGATCGGGCCTACCACGACGCTCGCGGCGACCTCGCCTACGCCACGGACGAGGTACGACGCCTCGACGACTCGCTCGGGCTGAACCCGGCCATGGGGGGGCTGGAGAGCTTGTGGCGGGACCGACGGCTGGCCGTCGTACGCGGGGTCGGTTACCCGAACCCGGACCGCAGCCACTTCCGGTCGATGGACATCTGGCAGACGGCCTCACCGGACCGGCCGGTGACCACCGGTTGGATCGGACGGTGGCTGGACGCGACCGGCGCCGACCCGCTGCGGGCGGTGTCGATCGGGGCGGTGCCGCCGCCGCTGGTGGCCGGCGAGCGGTGCGCGGGAGCCGCGGTGCCGCTGCAGCGGCTAGGGGGGCCGACGGGTTCGATGGCGCGTGGGGTCTCGGCGCTGGCCCGCACGTCCGCGGGCGAGCCGCCGCTGCAGGCGGCCGCCGCATCCGGTCTGGCCGACCTCATCCGGCTCGGTGCGACGTACGGCCCGGTGGTCGACCCAGCAGCGCACGCCGGCTCGGAGGACAGCTCCGGGGACGCGTCGGAGGACGAGCAGCGAACGAACGGCGCCTCCGCCGGTGGACAGGGAGCGCTCGGCGCCCAGCTCGACGTCGTCGCCACCTGCATCGCCGGCCGGGTGCCCACCCGCGTCTACGCCGTGAGCCTCGGCGGCTTCGACACCCATGCCAACGAGAAGGGGACACAGTCGCGGCTGCTCGGCGAGCTGGACGCGGCCCTTACCTCGTTCCTCGGCAAGATCGGCGACCGGCCCGTCGTCGTTGCGGCCTACTCCGAGTTCGGCCGGCGGGTGGCGGCCAACGCCAGCCAGGGCACCGATCACGGCACCGCGAGCGACGTACTGGTGCTGGGGCCGCAGGTGCGCGGAGGCATGTACGGCGAGCAGCCCTCGCTGACCAAGCTCGACGCCAACGGCGACCTGGTGGCCACGACGGACTTCCGCGACGTCTACGCGACGCTGCTCGAGCGGGTGCTGGGTGCCGACGCCGACCGGATCGTTCCGGGCGCCAAGCGCCGGCTCGACTTCCTCTCCGCGTGAACGGGCCGGCGCGGTAGCACGCTCACCCGGCTGGCGGAAGTGCGTGCCCCTCCCCCGCCGCCGCTTCTCGGCGATGCTCATCATTTCGGCTGTCATGCCGGTGGCGGACCCTACTTGGCGAGGGCGCCCGGGGGCTGGTCGGATGGGGGTCTTGGCACGGGAACCCGGGAGGTACGAGCCTCATGCTGGTGCCCATGACGACAGCTGACTTCCTCGACCGCGCCGTGGCGGTTTATCACGACCGGGTTGGCGTCATCGACGAGCCGCAGCAACCGGCGGAGACCCTCGGCTCGCTGACCTACGGCGCCTTCGCCGCCCGCGTCCGAGCGCTGGCGGCCGGTCTCGACCAGCTCGGCGTGGCGCCCGGAGATCGAGTGGCCGTTGTCACGCCCAACGCCGCCCGCCTGCTGGAGCTCTTCTTCGCGGTCACGAGCTACGGCCGGATCCTCGTCCCCATCAACTTCCGGCTACAGCCGGATGAGGTGAGCTACATCGTCGAGCACGCCGGGGCGAGCACACTGCTCGTGGACTCTGATCACGACAAGTCCCTGGCGGCGGTGTGTGTCCAGAACCGGTTCGTCCTCGGGCTCCGAGTCGGATGCCGCCCTGCTGCGTCCCGGCCAGGGTCCGCAGCCCTGGCCTGAGCCGGACGAGGACGCCACCGCCACCATCAACTACACCTCAGGTACGACCGCGCGGCCCAAGGGCGTTCAGATCACCCACCGCAATATCTGGGTCAACGGCGTGACCTTCGCGCTGCACGCCGGCGTCACCGACCGCGACGTCTACCTGCACACAACTGCCGATGTTCCATGCCAACGGCTGGGGCATGCCGTTCGCCACCTCGCCGCTGCTGACGGTGAACCGGGCCCGGATCGAGGACGACGGGCTGCCGCCCGAGGAGCGCGCCCGGCGCCTGTCGCGCGCCGGCGCCCCGGCGATCGGCTGCCGGATCGATGTGAGCCCAGACGGCGAGGTGCTCACCCGGTCGAACGTCGTACTCGCCGGATACTGGCAGCAGCCCGAAGCGACCGCGGAGGCACTCGCCGGCGGCTGGTTCCACACCGGTGACGGCGGCAGCGTCGACGGGGACGGATATCTGCGGATCTCGGACCGCCGGAAGGACATCATCATCACCGGCGGGGAGAACGTCAGCTCGATCGAGGTGGAGGACCGGTTGCTGCGCCGCAGCGCCGTGGCGGAAGCGGCTGTCATCGGAGTCCCTTCCGACAAGTGGGGCGAGACGGTCAAGGCGATCGTCGTGCTCGCCGTCGGTGCCGAGGCCGACGAGACGGAGCTGATCGCGCACTGCAAGGAAGGGGTGGCGCGGTACAAGGTGCCTACTTCCGTCGACTTCGTCGAGGCGATCCCCCGTACGGCGACCGGGAAGGTCCAGAAGTTCAAGCTTCGTGAGCCTTACTGGCGCGGCCAAGAGCGCACCGTCGGCTGAGGGGCTCCTTGCGTCATACTCCGCCGAGGAAGAGGAGTCCGGCGAGATGTCGATGATCGGTGATGACGGGCGCCTCCACCTGCGCTGCCCGGTGTGCAACGGAGAGAGCTTCGAGCAGCAAGAGTCGCGCGAAGACTCCCGCTGGGGGTTCACCAGTCATCGCATGACGCTGCAGATCTGCACCGTCTGTCGATACGTCATGCACTTCCACGACGCTCACAGCGCCTTCGACGTCGACTGACGACGGAGAGAAGGTAGCTCGGCTCAGGGCTTCTCCCTGCCGCTTCAGTCGGTGTCGTACGGCGGCCCCACTCGTGTCCGCGGTCACGCGTCCGGTAAGGCTCGCCGGTGTAGTGCCGTGCCAGTCTGTCGATGTCGACCAGGATCTGGTCGTCTACCAACAGGTACCAGGTCGCCACCGAGACCGGTTGCCCGTCCGGTCGGACAGCCCCCGCAGGACGTCCCAGTCCGGCTGCGGCGGGGCAACCTCGCAGCCCCCTCGGGCGTCATAACGCCGTGATGGCCACGCGGACGTTGTGGGCCGGCCTGGCGAGCGTGTTGGCGGCTGGCTGCGCCGGTGCTCACCCCGCCCAACAGGCGCACCGAGCTTTCCCTGACGCGGCGACGAGCCGTTCCCCCCAAGCGGCAACGCCTGCGCCTTCGTCGGCGAAGCAATACACGCCCGTGCCCGTGCCGCCAGGTGATCAGGTCCTGGACGTCGACCTGCGTGATCCGGGCAACGGTCGGGCGCTGGTCAGCCGGGCGTGCCGGCACGGCCGTTGTGTCGCTCTGTCCCGCACGGTCGACGGTGGTCGGCACTGGCAGCGCATGGCTGTGACCGACGTACCGATCGGGAGCGTCCCAAGCGACTGCCGAAACAGCTGCGGTGCCACACGCGTCGCGTTCGCGAACCCGAACGACGGATACCTGTTCGGCCCCGGGATGTACACCACCAGCGATGGCGGCCGGAACTGGCGACAAGCGACCGGGCCGACGGTGGATGACCTGGCTGTGGAGGGCCGCACCGTCGTTCGTATCGTGCACGATCACAGCGGCTGCCCCGGGCCGTGCGAGCAGCGGATCCAACGCGCCGTGGCCGGCGGCAGCAGCTGGGTGACGGCGACCACCTATACCGGTTACGGGACGCCCGGGACGCTGGCGCTGTCCTCGACCGGACTGGTGTATGCGTTGTTCGGCGACAATCTCGCCGCCGGGGTGATTCACCAGCCGACCCTGCTTCGCTCGCCCGACCGCGGCATCAAGTGGACTCGTCTGACGGACGGCTGTGCGGCCATGGGCGGCTCGGAGGCGGTGGCGGTCGCCGCAGCAGCGCAGCGGGTGGCCCTGCTGTGTGCGGATCACGGTGGCGGCGCCGGCGCCAGTGCGATTCGGCTTTCCGCTGACGAGGGCGCGACCTTCTCCGCACCGCATCCGGCGCCTGTCTGGTTCGCCGGCCGGATCGCGATGACCGCTCGCTGCATCTTCGTCGCCACCGGCGCCCGCGGCGGCCAGGGACCGGCCGAGTTCGAGATCGCCGCCAGCCAGGACGACGGCCAGCACTGGAAGATCGTCCTCCGGGACGCGGCTCGGCTGTCAGATGATCTCCGCGACAGCACTGCGCTGGCCGCAACTGCCACCGGCAGCGTTGCGTGGATTGGCTACCCGTTCCGGCTCTGGGTGAGCACCGACAACGGCACCAACTGGGTCAGCCGACCCGCCGGAAGACTATGACATCACACACTGTCGGGACGGCGGTGTCCTCCATCAGGACATAGGAAACGGATCTCTCAGGACATAGGAAACCCGGTCGGGTTGATGCTCGCGGGTGTCCAGAGCCCGTTTGGTGATCACAGCTGTTGTTGTCGAGGGTC
>JAABUS010000433.1_pt1 | contig 107399 bp, 121 predicted proteins | sample 5560161 | NCBI WGS metagenome assembly JAABUS01 (sample SAMN10711885, study PRJNA513376) | rock metagenome | isolation source: Antarctica rocks | place: Antarctica: Victoria Land, Trio Nunatak nord | collected 2016-01-04
AAGATGAAGTCCAATTAGATGGTACTCGGCCTGGGCCGGTAAAGCATGCTCGGCCATAGCAAATCCATACACAGCCTACCAAAGCATTGAATAGAAGTGCTTCTTTCTGCTCAAGCGGACCCGGTTTAATATAACCAAAGAGTAGCTGAGAACCATACGCTAGAAACGTGATAATTGTTACAACGCCTGGTAGGGCTAGCTGCGATACCGAAGGCATAAGAATACTGTCTGTATAGTCTATGGAGGAAAGCATCTGGAATCGTTTCGAGACGCGGCGAAAAGCGTCACGTGCATTCGTGCGACTAGCGCGAAATGGGTCTACCTACTTCACGTATTGAAATTTCATGACGTTGATTGTCAATGATATTACCTCAAGTATATCTTACCATCCTTACCAGCTATGATTTTCCACAGCGCTGGGATGAGAGCATTTGATCCCAATTAGTGGTGCCGATAGTTCTACAGCATGCCCATCGCTGCACTTCCTACTAATACTGTCCGTGCCATTGGCTCCTCCCAAGTCCTTGCAGATTCTGCTTCCTTGGTCAAGGAGCTGGTTGAAAACGCTCTTGATGGTCGGGCCACCGCCATCTTTGTTGAGATATCTACGAACGCTTTGGACATTGTCCAAGTCAAAGACAACGGCCATGGTATTGCCCCAGGGGATAGAGGCATGCTCTGCAGACGGTACTGCACCAGCAAAATCAGGGATCTCGAAGACCTCACAAAGGTTGGTGGGCAGTCGCTAGGATTTAGGGGCGAGGCTTTGGCCAGTGCTGCGGAGATGAGTGGGTCTTTGATGATTAGCACGCGCGTAGAGGGTGAGCCAACAGCGACGAGGATCAAGGTCAGACAGCAGGGTGGGATTGAGAGGTACGATTGCTCGAGGCTTGATATATACAAAGTCTGATCGTAGCCTCCAGTGAAGAAAAAACGTCTCACCCTGTGGGTACAACCGTCCGAGTCGGCGATTTCCTTAAGGCTTTACCTGTGCGCCGACAAACTGCCCTAAAAGCTCCCGCCAAGCTTCTGTCCAAAATCAAGAAGATGCTGCATGCTTACGCTCTATCTCGACCGTCCATCAGATTCTCGCTTAAGGTTCTGAAGGCCAAGAATGACAAGGGTAATTGGATGTATGCACCAAGAAGCGGAACAAAACTCGAAGCTGCGTTAAATGATGCAGCTATCAAGGTGGTTGGCAAGAAGGCGGCAGAGCAATCCGCATGGATAGATTGGTCATCAGCATCTATGAAAGATCAAACAACAAACACGGTGGGGAAAGCTACTGGAAATGAGGTTTACAGGATTGAGGCATTTCTACCTGTTTCAGCATGCGGTAAGTGCGGAGCAACTACACCATCGCAGATCAACGACAGTAGATACTAATAAGCCTTCTTAGATACATTATCTGTCAGTACTGTAGGTCATTTCGTTTCTGTCGATTCAAGACCCGTTTCATGTGCTAGAGGTACCCTAAAGCAAATGATTAATCTATATAAATCATACCTTCGTTCTGCAAGCTCGTCGTACGATGGACCGAATCTTGTGGACCCATTCATATGCATGAATATTTTCTGTCCACCGGGTAGTTATGACGTTAATGTTGAGCCTGCGAAAGACGATGTACTATTCACGGATAATGGTCTCTTTCTCAAGTTAATTGAGAGCTTCTTCATAAGTGTCTACGGAGACCTTAGGAAAAGGAAGACCGAAGACGTTCCTGCGAGATCCTTGAAGCCTAGACCTCAAGGATTTGAGCTTCTGCTTGCCAAAAAGACGCCGCTGAGCGTTGCTGCTATTCAAGAACAAGACGTCGAAGGTGAATGTTCATCAGAGCGTATTGAAGACCCGCACTCTGCCGTCAGTGAGATGGAGAACAAAGCGGATTCCATATCAAGTGCCGTGCCCGATCCAGAAGCGCAACCCTCTGACCCATCTGTCAGGTCTCCTCAGACTGCAACAAGATCAACCTCACCTCAGACTTCACCAATTGCCAACACTATCCCAGAGAATAATGCTGGCCCTCTCAACGACTCTACAGCGGGTGTCAAAAGACGCCCGTGGAACCGAAATATGTATTTCGATGACGACGACTCTATCAATGAGCTTCACCGGAACCTCGACGGACAAAACAAAACATCAGGTGCTACGGATTATGCCAACGAAGATGCTCTACGTGACGTTACTGTTTCGAATCCTTGGGCATTTGCGAAAATGAATGCGCCAATCCGTTCGTTGAGAAAGGAACATAAGTCAGAAGCAGTAATAAATACCAATGGGCAATTATTTACACCGGTGCGCCAGAGAGGGGAAGCTATTAATCCGAATTGGTTAGGTAGTCGTAATCATGTTGAAGATAAACTCCTATGCGAGCTTCCTACTCCTGAGGGATCGCGTGCCGCAGTTCCCTCTACGACAGGGCTACAATCTTCTTCACCTGAGCCTTTCCCATACCCGTTGAAAGCTTGGGGCAAAGGAGAAGGAAGCCGTACAGCCAAAAAGTCACACGGTCTGGACAGAGACCGCTGCAGTAGCGGTGCTCTTGACACATGGGTGCAGAAACCCATGGACAACCATATGAGTACCCCTAGCAATGATGAGATCAGTCTACTGGGTTCCAGCGCCACAGCTACCAATCGGCCTCGCGACTTTATATCTGCCCGGACTCTACCCATAGGAACACCCTTGGGCGATATTCCCAGAGGAGCTCCGAGTTCTGGTCGAAAGGCAGGACCACGGAAGCAGCAGCAGTCAGGTGTCAACAAACCCTTCGTATCCCCGGTCAACGACCCTGAGCGCGTTTGGTTTGATATGGAACCCAAGCGAAGGAGTAAACCGACTCGACCGGCACAATCGGACCATGGTAAAAACTCAATAGCGGCTAATACCCCTACTCGTCACGACAGCGAAGATGATGATTCGATAGCCGAACTCCCCAGCAGCGCAGCTTCAACTGAATCTATGCACCCCGACCTTGCTTCAATAATGGACTACGAGCTACGCAAGCAAGCAGCACTTGACCAACGTAAAAAGTACCTTCGCCAGCAAGCAGCAGCAGCGAAGACGCTCAACCGAAATGCTACAGAGCAGTCTCTTCGCTCTCAAAGCTCACTTACGTCTCCACACAAAAACAGATACCACAAAGCCATAGCTGCCCTCCATCCCGGCGACGAGACCTCGACAGATCGGCATCCCCCAGAGCAAGGTCTTGTGTTCGAACCCGGCGACCCGAGAGCCTACCTCATCCGCGTTCAGCAACGCGACAACTCAGAACGTCAAACTACCCCGGCGGGAGCGTCTCCAGTCAAAAAGAGAAGGAAAACAACCATGCTGCCCCTCGAGACGATAAGCGACGATAGGAGCACTCGAGATCTATCGCTGAAACTTAACATGACACCCAAAGAACTCGAGAACCGGATTTCGCAAGTGGCGATCATCGATGAATATGTCCGTGCCGGCACCATCAGCGAGGCCTTTGCAGCACCGAAGATTCAGCAAGTCAGGATGTGGGAGGCCAAGCTGGGGGCCCTCATCGAACGAAGCTACAGGAAAGAACCTGACACTGAAGACGAAGGTGTGGGGATGCGCATCGATCTCTGGCCAGCCCTGCAAACTCACCTGGACACATACGTTTTGGCTTGAGCTTTGGGATCTATCAAAACCGATATAAAAGCGTAGTTGACATCTCAGTCCATCTCAGCGGGATATATACTGTAGCTGGGGCATTTTTGCATGGCGCTTACGGGCTTGGGAAAACAGGGGAGCATCGCTAGGAACCGGAGCTGGGAGTTGAATGGCTGGGTGGGAGCTTACAGTAGATGTCAGATTATGAAGAGATACCCCCCCCGGGCTTTGAATGGATTGCTTGTTTTAACAGTAAATCATTGCGATGTTTTTATTTCTTGGGTGTGATCAGAATTGCAATCCCCAATCTTTTGAGTCGAATTGAGTCTACAGGTAGGTCCCACAATAACTTGCAGCTTTTGTACGTGTGGTTTACAGCGACAGGCTGGGGATCGATCCCTTTTGCTCGGGTAGATAGATGGTTTGGTGGATCGTACAGTACATGACACTTGACACGCACCTTGGAAACCGACTCTTCCAATAGAAGATTCTCGACGCCAACGGGAAAGTTCACGTCACAGATGCAAAGTTTTCATCCACCGTTTCTCAGTCCCACATGGAAAATAGATACAAAGCTATGCACTCAATTCCGAATACAATACAAAACCCACTCAACTCCCCGCCCCATGTTCAAAGCCCAAAGCAGCCATCAACGACACCACCTATATATCCAAACTCGGCGTCTGCCCCTTGACCCTCCCAATCACAATATCCGCCGCATACTTCGGAATCACCTCATCATCATGCAACATCTCAAATTCCTCCGTCGCATCCTTCCCCATATGGCTAAAGAGCGCTTGCGGGCCCCCGGGGTGCTCGTCCAGCCAGTTGGTCACGTCCAGCACGCACCCCTTGACCACGATCCACAGGTCGTCCTTTTGGTTGTGCTTCTGCACTTCCTCCATGGAGAATTCTTTCTCGGGGACTTTGAACTCGACGGGGTCGGTCGGTTTGCTGACCTTGCCTGGGTCGGCGCTGTCGGCGGCCGCGCCTTTCATAACGGGGGCGGCGGATTTTTGGGACTGTTGCGATTGCTTGTCTTCACCAGCGGCGGAGCTAGACGAGGCAGTTTCGCCGTTGCCCCATTCAACAGAGATCTTGCCGGGGGTGGCCGGGTCGATGTGCAGGGAGATTTGGCCCAGACGCTGCGCGGCGCTTGAGACGCCGCCGGTGAGGACTTTCTGGAAGAGGAATGTGCTGGCGCTTTCACCGGCGACACGGCCGTAGACGACGCAACCGAGTAGCGAGGAGCCTCCGAGTCTGTTGGCGCCGTGGACGCCGCCGGCGAGTTCACCACAAGCGTAGAGACCTTCGAAGGGTGCCCCATCAGCGTTGAGGACTTGGGCTTTGTCGTTGATTTCAATGCCGCCCATTGTGAAGTGCAAAACTGGCTCCATGACGGCTCCATGAAAGGTGTCGGAGATGTCGAAGGGAAGGTTGTGGAAGTATTTCTTGCCATATGGATCCTTCTTCTTGCCGTCGGCGATGGCATTGTAGTCTTGGAAAGTCGATTGTAGGGTAGACTCCGAGCAGCCAATCTCCTTAGCTAGCTCCTTGCCGCTCATCTTCTTCATCAGACCACGGCCGGAGTAGTGGCGGGTGTGGAAGTCAAGGACATTGGAGGCTTTCGAGTTGAGGACTAGGCGAACAGGCCATCTCTTTGCTTCCTTCTCTTTCCACATCTCTCCGGAGACGTAGTCGCGGTGGCCGAGCTCGTCTGCAAATCGCTTGCCCTCACCATTCAGTAGGAGACCGCCCTCACCACGTAGCGCTAATCGAAGGTCAGTGACTGTGCTCCAATCTATGGAGTGAAAAAGGAACCTACCCTCTGCGGCCAGAAACTTCCACTTTGACCCAGGGTCTTTGGGATCAACCAATCCGGTTGGATGCACCTGAACCTTGTCAAGGTCAATACCTTGGCCACCAATCGCCATAAGCATCTTCAGTCCATCGCCAGTAGCATGTGTACCGTTTGTGCTTGCAAGATCATAAGTATCTGGCCTATGCTTTTTCAGCAACGAGGTTTCTGTGAAGTCGGCAGCGTAGCCTCCAGTGGCCAACACGACCACACCATCTACAGAGCACTGCTCCTTGTTGTATTCGTACGTAACTCCCGTGACTTTGTTGCCTTCTTTGTTGACCGAAGTGACGCGTGCTTTTTTTATGATCTGTACACGCTCGGGATCACTCTCGACTAGCTCTTCCAATCGCTGCATCAAAGCATAGGTGATGGCCATTCCGGGAAATTTTGCATCGTGTCCGCGATGTGTTCTAGGCTGAGAATGGCCACTATGCTTCCTTAGCAGGTGATCGAGGTAAAGATTCTCTGCAAATACTCACCCTAGCCGTGACACAAGAGTGAGATCGAGGTTGAAGACGTCCTGTAGCCATTCGACAGCTGCAGCGGATTTGTATGTGAGGACCTTGATCAAGTCGGGACGAGCTTTGTCTCTCGCTGATTTCAGGGTGTCATCGTAGAACTGCTTTACGCTGTCGCCAATCTTCTCGTCCACCTGTGTCCGTGTGAGGGCACCGTTGATACCAGACGTGGCTTTTGTTGAGTTTCCTCCGAAGAAGTCTGATACAGCAGTCAGTCCACTGTTCCTCTTCATGAATATGCAGTACCTACTGTTCTTGTCCAGAAGCAACACATTGCCGCCAGCCAGGTAAATGGTATGGGCCGCACTCAAGCCGGATACTGTCTTCTAGTCAGCTTCGGGTCCACGGCGAACGGTGGGGGGGATTGCTTACGCCCTCCACCAACTACGATAACTCTAGGCGCCATGATGAGGAAAAGATGAGAGGTGGCAGACAAGGAAGCGCTGAAGTCTCTGAATGTTACTTTCTATGCTTGGAGAAAGCGGGGTGGAGAGAGGTAGATGAAGACCCAAAGATGCACTTTCCGAGCCCACGGGTTAGAGAAGTACCGAGGCTCCGCCAAAGTGGCCGTAAGCGGAAACTCAAGGTTCGGGCTTGTTTTGTTTCATTGGCAGGAAAATAATATTCGAAGTTCTGGACAAAAACATAAAAACATGTAAGACACATGGAACGGAAATTATGATATGGTTTCTACCTACAGTACTGTAAAGTACGGTATCCAAAGCAGATCTAGAAACACTCTTGTTGCTCTCTTGGTTCTGAACCACCACACTCTGTACGAGTACCTACTCGTAACTTTCTCTAGCTCAGATTGGCATGTGAATGCCCCAGACCGGCAACCCCCACCAATTAATTACCGTACCCCAGATTCCCCCCATCATCTGATCCAGCGCCTTGGGCAAAGAAGCAGCGGATTCATATATCACCAAATTGCTCCAGGGGTAGAAGCATGTGATTGCGTGGTAAGTAAGCTGCTTTATATCCATCCAAGGGGTATTATTGAGTTGAGTTGAGTTCATTTGATGCAAATCTTTCATCTGTGGGAAGTCAGCTATCCCTACAGCAGTGTATACATACTAAATCCACCTCGGCACATGTAACTTTACTTTTCATACCTCCACATCCAAGGGGCTAGCCAGAATCACCCAAACGTCAATACCTAAACCATTCATGTTATATCCCATTATGCGATTTGAAGTTCTCCTAGTAGCACTATCCCTCAGCGTTCGGTTACCAAATGCGGTCTCACAGCTCGTCGTGCCCGACCTCTTCAACAAGCGTTCTAATTCTATAGATGCTGCCACTCATCGCCAAGAGCCCATCATGAATGTACCAAACATTGCATTACCTCCTTCTAGCGACAAGGATACATCTTCTGGTGGCGTGGGCGATGTGGTGATATCAGATGTCATTGGCAAGGAGCGCGTTATCAACATCTTTGCCGGCTTCACAAGAGACATCGACACCATTTCCAAGCGCTTGGACGACAATGCGCAGAATGCTACGGTCCTTGCGCCACTAAATTCTGAGATCCAAAAATTACCAAGAAAGCCGTGGGAAGATCCCAAGGATTATAAAGCTCTAGGAGAAAACGCTTATGAAGGGAAAGCTGGTGAAGATAGGGCTCATCGAAATCTAAGAAGATTTGTTGAGGCCCACATAATACCAGTCAGTCCCTGGAAGGAAGGCGATAAAGTGGAATCTTTGGGTGGAGGCAGGATTTGGTGGGAGAGCAAAGGAGATAAAAGAACGGTACGTCCACGGTACACGTGGCTCTATAGATGAAGTCATAGCTAATCCAACTGAAGATCCAACCTGGCAATATCGAGGTCTCAAGTATTGCGAACCGTGTATCTAATGGAGAAGTCTGGGTCATAAACGGAGCCTTGAACTACGAGTAAAATGAAGGCTGGACACTACGGTTGGAAGAGAATAGTATCATGAGTTATGAACTTGAGCGTCAGTGGTCGAATAGCGGCTGGCATACAAAGGGATAGGCGTTAGGATAATTGAATAGAGCGATGAGTCTAGACGATACCTCTTTTGCATCGTTGTTGCATCGTTGAGGACCTCTACACTCAGATCGGAAAAACCATCACCCGCAGTGGCTCAATATAGCTAGCGCAGTGACGTGCATCTGCTCATCCCGGCCCTTGATCCACTGATCGGGATCCCACACCATCACACCCAGCTCTTCAAATTGTAACTTGTCTCTACCTCATTCTGTGGTACTGATCGACCAAAGGCTCATTCCAATTTTAATACCCGCGTCTACTCCAACCGGGCTCACTGGGAGTTTTGCGCCTGTTCGAGCGCAACGGCGAGAGCGCAAAAGGGCGCGATCGGCCTACTCCTGGCAAAAGGGAGATCCAACATACTTGTAAGCTTCAAACCACGCCTCCATTCGCAAGCTATATACAAAATCCTGTACTTGGGTGTCAGCTAAACAAGCGCCAGCTGCTAGACCAACTGTACCCTCTGAAGTCTTCAAAATGAATTCGCAAAATGGAAACAGCTGGCCGCCGTCAACAGGGTCGGGTGGGCCTCCTCCCAACAATGAACATCACAACCAGGGGCAACAGCGGCCGCTGGGGAACTTTGGGTGGGTTTGGAATTTCTCTTCCTCTCAACTAGTGCCTTAGACAGAATCGGAGACGCCTTTCTTGGATGTTCCTGCGCGCCCATTGCCCGCCAATCGCCTCTTTGCATAGGCTGACAGTCTGTGCTTTAACAGACCTAATCATACGATACACCAAGGCCCGCCTCCTCAGATAGGGGGTCCGCCTTTGCTCCCCCAGTCCGGTAAGACTTTTGACCCCACAGTCAAACCCCGAGATCGTTGTGGTAGGAACGAACTGAGGCATTTTGGGTTAGGACCATTCTATACTAGCCAAACCAACGGTCACGCGCTTCCTAACCCTGTGGGTTTGACCCAAGCGTCTCCCCTACAGCCAAATCGTGGGCCACCCCTATCTCATCAGCAACATTCACCTCCAGGTATTCAACACCATCAGATACAGGGTCCCGGCTATGCGTTGCCAGCGTTGGGTCCAGCAGTCCAACAGCAAAAATCGCCACAAGCGGCGATGAACAATGAACGCGAACGGGAGCGGGAACAAGAAGTGGATCGACAGCGGCAGCAGGATATTTTAGCACAACGTGATTTCGAGCTGCTAGAGCAGCAACATCGTGATCAGCATCAGTCAACGCTCGAGAACCACACGGGCTCTATCCCACTCCAGCAGCCTGTGGCTTCTAGGGTCCCAGCAACGCTGCATGGTCCAAATGGCATTCTGGCGAATCTCGGTGCTGGCGCCGGACCAAACCCACCTCCAGCTACCTTAGGAGCACCAAGTGGCCCCGGAAATGTCTTCGCAAATGGTATGCAACAGAGGGATGAAAGTCCTTCAAGGGCGTTCATGCAGCAAGTACCGCAGAATATACCCACCCAGCAGCTTCTGGGTTTCGGTAATGCAGTTACACCGCAACAACTCCCAAATGGGATGGCCGCGCTTTCGCAGGGGCAACAACCCATTCTAAATGTCAGCGTCCCTTTCCTGCAGTGTCTGTCCCCTACCAGTCGCCTGACCATGAATTCACCAAAAATACCCTTATCTTGCTATAATTCATCTTAGTGGCGTTATGCATTGATCGGAGTAAGCGTTCGTCATTACTAACCGTGCTATTCACCAGGATGCTTTGAGTTATCTCGACCAGGTCAAAGTCCGCTTCGTCGATCAAGCTGAGGTGTACAACCAGTTTTTGGATATTATGAAAGACTTTAAAAGCCAGGCGTATGTGTCGCCTGTAAAATGTGGCAGAATGTGGCTGATCTCCGTGTTATAGAATCGATACTCCAGGTGTGATTGAACGGGTCTCAACCCTTTTCGCAGGCCATCCCGAACTCATCCAAGGCTTCAATACCTTTCTACCTCCTGGATACCGAATTGAGTGTGGAACGCGGGACGACCCAAACGCTATTCGAGTAACTACTCCCATGGGAACAACAGTCTCTCAAATGCCATCGGTCCACAATCGTCTAAACGGAGGGCTGAGGCCTAACGGTGTCCATGCTCCAGACGTCGGAAACACTGCGCGACAAGGCCTTTACGGCGATGGGCCTCCTCTTAACGGTGACTGGCAAGGCCAGCAGCAAGATCATATGGAAAATGCGCACGACAATCCATTCAGTTCCAGCCGGCGATTGGTAGAGATCCCCATGTTTGGAGGCCAGCCGAACATTGGCCACAGCACCGGTATCCCATACGACAGAGATGATCAGTTTGTTGACGCCGATGCAGCAGCGATTGCACACCAGGAAGAACAGCGTGGAGTCTCACACCTATCGAATGCAGTTTCTGTCGTTGCAACCAACGGAATCCCCAGCAGGCACTCACTGACCCAAGCATCTCTTAATGGACCCCAGACCACATCGCTTAGTCAAACTGCTACCGGGATCAATGCTCCTGGCTCGTCACTGATTTCAGGAAACCAGCTTGGGGTGGAGAAACGAGGGCCTGTTGAATTCAACCACGCCATCGGCTATGTAAACAAGATCAAGGTAAGAGCGATCGACTTTGCCACGATATACAATATTGATATCATCACTAGAATCGCTTCGCGACACAGCCAGAGATATACAAGCAGTTTCTCGAAATTTTGCAGACATATCAGCGGGAATCTAAGCCCATCCAGGACGTTTATGCCCAGGTCACTCAGCTCTTCAGTTCTGCGCCTGACCTGTTAGAGGACTTCAAGCAATTTCTTCCAGAATCCGCAGCTCAAGCTAAAGCGCAAGCTGCTGCTAGGCAAGCGACGGAAGATGCTGCGATGCTAAGTAACGTTCGTGGTGAAGCCATCTATAATCACATGCAGCCGAACCAAGTGCAAACCCCAAGGCCTGAGATGAAAATGCCACCAGTGGGCAATTTTGCACCTCCCCCTAGTGTAGGCAAAGAAAACAAGAAACGTAGAGGAGGAGCAGGATCCCAGATTACTGGTGGTGCGGCAGCTTTGGACCAAGCATCAGTTCTGTCGACTCAAAACAACAAGAATGGGAACATTCGAAGTGGAACTGTGAACAAGGTGAGTGGTAGCGCTAAGACTTCATAATCCGATTGTGAAATCCTATTGACAATACGAACCATTTGACCAAATTTTGCTCAATAAGTCTAATCCCATTGAACAATATGTACCAAACTTAGCGCGCATTGCAAAATCCACACAACACTTCTAACCACCTGTTACTTCTATCATGTTCTACACATTTAGCCTGCGCTTCCTCTTCTGTTCATCTATCAACTCCGTCTTTACTTTTGCTACATACGTGTTCTGTGCCTGGCGCATAGGATTCCAACGCTGACCTGATTACGACATAGCGTGCAAGGATAGAACAAGCAAAGCCTGCAGCTCCAGAAATTCCTCCTGTCTCTCCGACCCTTGTCCCGAGCCTTCCACAGCCAATGCCGCCGACAAGCAGCTCCAGCGCAATGGCGGAAGAACTAGCGTTCTTCGATCGTGTTAAGAAGTTTCTGGCCAACAAGCAGACTTTCAATGAATTCCTTAAACTCTGTAACCTATTTACGCAGGATCTGGTTGATAAGAATGTGCTTATGCACAAAGCTTCCAGTTTCATTGGTAGCAACCCTGACCTAATGACCTGGTTCAAAGCGTTCATCAAGTACGATGGTAGCGACGAGATTATCGAGAACAAGCCACAAATGAGCAGCGATAAGGTGGTTCTAAGCCAATGCCGTGGCCTAGGACCGAGCTATCGACTGCTGCCAAAGCGGGAACGCCTTAGACGTTGCAGTGGACGGGACGAAATGTGCCAGTCGGTGCTCAATGACGAATGGTCATCCCATCCCACCTGGGCCTCTGAAGACTCAGGGTTTATAGCGCACCGCAAGAATTCCTACGAAGAATCCATTCATCGCATCGAAGAAGAGCGTCACGACTATGATATCAACATAGAAGCCTGTCTTAGGACGATCCAGTTGATGGAGCCGATTGTACAGCAGATCAAACTAATGTCTGACGAAGAGCGAAATTCGTTCGTTCTGCCAGCTGGTATTGGTGGACAGAGTGAGACCATCTATCAACGAATCATCAAGAAGATATATGACAGAGAACGTGGAGGAAAAGTTATTGAAGACATGTTCAAAAATCCAGCTGCTGTTCTCCCTATTGTGCTGGGAAGACTTAAGCAGAAGTCTGAAGAATGGAAGGCGAGTCAGGTGAGTTCCGGCTGTTATCCTATTTGCAAAGTAAGTTACTAACGGTGTGCTCAGCGCGAGTGGGAAAAGGTCTGGCGGGAGCAGACTCATAAGCTGTTCTGGAAGAGCCTAGATCACCAAGGCATTAGCGTGAAGTCGGCGGACAAACGTCAGTTCCAGCCAAAAACTCTTCAGACCGAGATCCAGGTCAGGTATGAGGAGCAGAGGGCTCTGCGCCAGCGAAGTCAGCGGAACGAAATGGTTCCCAAATATCAATTCCTATTTACCTTCAACGACAAGGAGGTCATCCAGGATGCAAGCCATCTGATCTTAACACACCTTCACCATGCTTATGTGGGTAACGCAGCAGACCAAGCGAAGCTCGAGACCTTTTTCAAGACTTTTATACCGGCGTTCTTCGACCTTGACCGCGAGTCTTTCAATCGAAGAATGGCTGACGTCTACGATACATCGCCACCAAATGAAGAAGCCGAGGATGACCTGGTCACGAACGAAGAATTCAATGCTGGCCGAGGCCGCCGGGCTGCGAATGGTAAAAAGGCAAACCTGCTTCGTGGAGTGCTTGAACGTGGGCAGAACGGAAAATCGAGCCACAAAGGCAAAGAGGACCAGGACAGCAAAGAATCTACGCCCGACGTCCTTTCCATGGACGAAGACACCGCCACATCGATGGAAACACCTTCTGAGCAGCCTGTCCGTGTTGATGCAGCGGAGCATCGCTGGATGGAACACCCATCGGCCGGCAATAGGGGCAATAGGCAAGACATTGACCACAACCAACCTTATAAGCGCGACAGTTACAATCTCTACGCAAGCTCAAACATATACTGCTTCTTCAGGATGTTCGAAATGCTTTACGAGAGACTTGCAAAAATCAAGGCAAACGAAAAGGGCGTACACGAAAATGTCCGCCGTGCCAAGATTCCTAAACCCGCTCACGACCTGAAGCTGGTTGATAAGACGCCCTCTGATTTGTTCTACGATGTTAGCCCTAACGCAAACTATTACCGCCAGATCGTGCGAATGTGCGAAGATGTTACCAAGGAACGAGTTGACATCATTCACCTCGAGGAGACTCTGCGTCGATTTTACATGCAGAATGGGTGGCAACTCTACAGCTTTGATAAGATGCTTACCGCCATGGTTAGATTTGCGTGGCAGATACTGGTTAGCGACAACAAAGACAAGAGCCTGGACATCATCAACCTTTTCTATAAAGATCGCAAGGAGACTGAGACCACCCACCAAGCGGAGTTGACGTACAGAAAGCAGGTGGAGAAGCTCACGAAGGATGCCGACATTTACCGTATTACCTATGTAAGTGACTTGACCTACCTCATGAATGTAACAGAACTGATAATCCTACCCAGACAAGTTCCACCGGCACCGCCACCATCCAGGTCTTCAAGAAAGACGACAAGACCTTCGAGATCGACGAAATGGCAGCTACCGCAAGATGGTCCTACTACATCTCCACCTTCGCAATGCGCGACTTGACCGAAGGCCTCGACCTTAGCAAGATCGACTGGCCATTCCTAAAGCGTAACATGCCGCCAATGCTCGACACCGAGGACGAGTACACCCGCGTCTATACCCCGCAATGGAACGAAGACGGCCTGGTCATCCGCATCTCCTCCAACAACTACCATATGCTGTACGACCCGCTGACGCAGGACTGGTGGGTCCATAACGCCGCGGTGCAGAAAAGAGGCCTGCAAGGCGAGGCGGTACTGAAAGATGAGCGGAAGCAGAAGTTCGAGGAGAAGTTTGTGCTGAACAATGCGTGGATGGTGGGCAAGTCGGTCGAGGAGGTGGATCAGATCAATCAGGAGTATAGGCGGTGGGTGACTGAAGGACCCAAAGCGGCGACTGAACCGCCGGCGGATGTTGCGAATCAGCCTGCAGGGACGGACGAGGCTATGGCTAGCGCTTGATATGCTCGACGATTTCCTAGGCGCTCTTGCATCATCGACTTTGCCCGCTGAGGGTTTGCATAAGAGGAGTGGCGGCGTGTACGGAAGGGCCTGCGATGGACGCGCTTTGGCTAGAATCTATACCACCTATGCGTATCATCTGTTGAGGAAATTCGCTGTATGTACTGGGTTTCGCATTTGTGGCGCGGGGGCGCAAAGCATGGGGTTTTACAGTTAGTGGGGGGGTTGGCTATGTGTGTATCTACTTGCCGATAGAGGGTGCTGATAGCTTAAAACGTTTTGGATCTTGTAAACTGGGTTGCCGATTCGGAATTTGGAAGCCGTGATGATATGTACTCTTTTGGGCTCGAGAGATTTGCACGACGAGGTCACCTACGGCTACATACAGTACATACCTACATCACGACAATCGTGACATATATACCTTCGTAGAAATCCCGCCATCAAACACCGTGCAGTCAATCTCCCATCTACCTTACCTTATTGCTTACCGTTTTTTTTTTTAAAAACCCCCCCACTGTACTCGTACAATTCGGCTTAAAGAAACTACATACCCCTTACAGACACGACCAACTCACATTCCGGGTCCTGGCTCTGCGTAAGGGTTTTCGTGCGCGCTCTGGGGGTATGATCCTGGGGGTTCATGCTGTTGGTATGTAGGATGGGATTCAGAACCGCGACTCTGCGTTAGATATCCTTAACCGTCGAAGAAAGACAATGCGAATTTTCGTGCAACTCTGCTGTTGCCTTGCTAGACCCCACCTTCTCGCACTTCACGTCACGTCAAACCCTGCACAATCTCCCCCCGGCATCAGCTTCCCACCCCTCGCTGCCCACCGCCATGGTAGCGTAGAAGATGTCACTCGGGTCGTACTTCGCCTTGATAGCGCTCAGTCTCGGGTAGTTGGTTCCGTAGAAGGTCTCTTGCCAATTCGGCTGGTTCGGATCGCCCTGGCATCCGGCGTCAGCATGGGGTTTTCTAATCGCCCTTACTTACTTGGGGGATGAGGAGGCGCGTACTTCGCTCAGATAGCAGCCAGAGCCTGGGGTGACGGCTTCGAGTTGCGGGATGTAGACGTCTGTCATCAGTTTTTGTAGAGCTACCATGTCGGACCGGGGGAGCGAGAAGTTCCAGGGAATGGTCATGGAGTTAGTCTTGGTCTGCTGCTATCTGGGGTTTACACTTGTTTGACTTACGTGGTTAACACGGAGTCAATCAATGTGTCCCTCCAAGCCGGCAGGACCGCGTTATCCCCCTCCGTCCCTTTTGCAACACTCCTGTTTACATTTAACCCCACCCCAACGAAAAGTGGCGTCGCATTCGGCGTCTTGTCTTCCGTGATATTGCGTATCGCAGCGGTCAATCCTGCATTATTCGTCTCAACCACTGACCTCGGTATCAACCGTCCGCCGTATTGAGCCGTCTCTACTGGAATAGGGGGCTCGAATGTACTAAACTCATCTAGGTAGGTAGGAAAGTCCGTGGGGCCAGTCATTTCGTATTTGATATTCAGCCGATGCAAGGTATCGAGGAATGGCTGTAGGAGCTTCAAGGCTTGTGAAGCTGGTATTCCAGGGCCGTGGAAGGGCGTTAGGATGAAGGAATCGGAAGTGAGATACCAAACCGTCATCCCGCCTGCGTCGACGATGCTGGGGAGAGTGGCGTGCCATGCGGCGACGGCGGCGTAGAAGGTATCCTTTGATAAGCCGGCGCTGGAGAATGTGAGATTCGTCCCTGAGGTGGGAATGTCGGTATGGGCTTTTGATGTCAAGGAGTAGACGATGCCGTAGGTGCCACCTCCACCTCCGCTGAGTGCCCCTGCCCAAGTTCAGAGTCCGCATTTTTTACAAGAGCAATGTGGCATGTCATCAAGGGTTTGGTAAGAGATAAAAGAACGATTGTCTCTCAGAATAATTGTTTTGCGACTAAAAGATAGTACCGATATAGAAAGAAAATGTTAGAAGAAAAGTACGTACAATACAGATCCGAATTTTCTGTCGGACTCGCTTTGATAAATTCGCCTAACCCGGTAATAACCTCCCATTCCAAGGTCTGGTCGGCTGCTAAGCCGTACTTCGAAGCAAGCGCCGAATGACCACCTCCTTGGGTGTACCCGCCTGCGAGGCCAACTGTTGGGCACTCACCTCCGGTCACCGTCAGGCCTACCTTATTTCCAGCATCGACTGCCTCAAAGCCTTGGACGCCAGCTCCCATTTTGATGGCGTTACCTGTGTAAGTGGGCCCATGATAGTCAAAAAATCGAATGCTTTTAAGATTATGTGTCCAGATACCCAAAGCGCCTGCTCCGGTAGATTTACCATTGTAGTCATGGCCTGTATTCCTAATGACAAGCCTAATGTTGTTTTTCGTGGCGAACGCCACCCCTTTCGAGATATCTGCGGGCTCAGTGACATTGATTGCGTAGTCAATATAGTTCCCCAGCGTGCAGGGCATCGATTCTGGGGTGAAAGGTATACAGCTGTTTCCGGCGTAGAAAGGGGCCATTACCGATGAAGACGAGACACAGTGTGTTTGGGGTAGCAGCCATGACTCTCGCACATCACTACACAACGCGGCGTTGAACTTAGGGCCATGACATGGTGATGCGAGTGGGGATGTTGCAATCAGTCTGCCGTTGATGGAGTTGTTGAGAGCGGCCCATGCGGAGGGAGATGGCCAACAGGCATCTCCGGGGAAGCAGCGGCATTCCTTGGCAAACGCAAGAAATGCTATATAGAAGCTAGTCAGTGACAAACAGAGATTAAGCCACGCAATGGAACTGGCCATGTTGAAGGACTGAAATGTTGGCTTGGAGGAGAGGGGGAAAAAACATGGCAGTTTTGATAGAAGTGTGTGAAAAACATCTATATAGGGCTCTTAGTATTCGAGTATCCCTAATCGTTAAGTTCCTGCATTCCATAACTTGCCATGATTGGTAAGGTAGGCTCGTGCATACCTAGTCTGCAGGAAGTACGTGCTGACACTCGCAGGTCGGTTCAATCTGCCCAGAAGATAGAAATGCGCCCCAGCCTCACTCCCGATCGGGAATGGGGTGAGCGCTGTGTTGGAAACAGGGAACAGTACTGTTACCCTGGTTAGTAATCTCCGCATTTATCCGGCGCTAGTGGATGGGTATTTACCCTTCGCCCACTTCTTTCCTTCATCCGTATGCTCTACCTACTACATAGTTCAGTCAAATATATCTATATGCCTTTCTACCCTCGTGTCCTCGTATTCCAAGAGGTTATGAGCCCGGGTTAGCTATTCCGCTACCGGAAAAATAACAAAGGGCAGAAGCATCGAACTCACTGTCACCAAAAGGCGAAAAAATTTTCCCTTTCGGCCAAAATTCCTAGAACTACCTTCATACTTCAACCATCATACAACAATGAAAGATTCGAAGATCTATCGTGTCTCTAAGCTAAAGAGAAGCGAGAACTATGAGTCATGAAAGAAGAATATAATCAATGTCTTGAAAGTCAAAGATCTCTGAATGATCATCTTGAGAAAGCTGAAGAAATCAACATCACTGACATTCAACGTCTCAACAGCAGATAAAAAGAAGTATATCACTGATGTTCAACATTGAGAAAATAGAAATGACAGAGTCAGCGATATAATTGACTTCAGCTGCGAAAAGAGACTCAGAATACATATATTCAAAGCAGATAACATCATCAAAATGTGATTTATTCTGAAGACTTAATATGAGCAGTTGAATTTGATCACTTTATTTCTGACAATCAAAGAACTGACTCAATCAAAGCAATTAAATTTCAAATTTATTCAGAACTATGTTGACTCATTCAAGCAAGTCATTATTAAATGTGCAAACATCGAAACAACAGTAGAATCATGAATGCTGAGCAATCTTTTTCTTCTACATTTCAACAAAAGTCTAGAATCATACATTTTTGATCTGATACAAAGCATTAAGATTAATAAATTTGAACTATTAATCAATGATATGACTATCGCTTTAGTTGATCATGACAAGCGATTAAATTAAAAGAAGAACTTCAGCTTCAAAAGTATGATAGCTCAGTTTAATGACAAGAAGTTGAAGTTTTTTCAAAAGAAATTGAAGAAATGCGCTCATTGCAAGCAAGAAAGTCATTAAGTCACAGCGAACAAAATTGCTGACTTCTACATTCAAAGTTTCATTCAGATGAATAAAAGTTTTTTCAGAAAAGAAAGAATTTAATTAAAGAAAATGTCATGATGTCAAATCATCATCTCAGTTCAAAGCATAAAATATGTCGTCAATTCAATCTAGTATCATCAATATCTTAGAAAGTCTTGATTCATTGAACTAAGTCACTAATTTAGTCATCATCATCTTAGTTTAGTTACATCAAAATTTGTTTTGTGTCTTTGCAATCTTAAGTCATAAAACTGCTGTTTAGTTTTGACAATACTTAATTCAGATATATAAAAGTTGAGTTCTCATTCTATTCTTTCATTTCTTGTCTTTTGTCTTGTATATTATCTGATGTATTGTTCTGTATCTAGTTCAAGTAATATAATAATCAATTCTTTATATTGATAGAATCTATGATTCAGTTTAGTCTTTAACATTACAAAAGATTTACACTTCTTGCAACATTTTCATACATTGAAATCTCATCTAGTTATCTTCTTGCTTAAATGAAGTAATCTCATCATCTCTTGATTGATGATGAGTGTGCTGTTGAACAGTTCACTTAAAGTATGATTGAAAACTCAGTTGAAGTCTTTTGCGTAATGTGCAATGTTACGATCTTGATCTATTTTCGAGCCTATTCTTGAGCCTATTCTCGAGTCTATTCTCGACTTTATTCTCAATTTATTCTCAACTTTATTCTCGATCTCGATTATCTTTAATTGAGTCTAGTGAGCATTTGAGCTAGAAGTGATGTCATCGAGTCTTTGTGTCATCTGTGTAAGACGTCAACCCTTTCGAGTTTAGCGCAGAGGTCAGAAACATACATATAAGCTGCAAGTTCTATTCTGTAGATACTTTTCTTTCTTAGCATTTATTTATTAGTTAAATGACATTCATATAACTCGCTCTATGTCGATTTCTAACAGTAGATAAATGCTAATCAACTACTCTGCTATTGACATGTAGACGATATGAAATAATCTACTTCGTTCATTCAGAAAATTCGCAAGAAATTCTTTGAATTACTTTCATCAAAACACACATTCAAATTTACTCAAATTTATCAAATCAATCACTTAATCTTATCATCATTAAATTTATCAATCTATCTTTATCTTTCTTACAATGACATGTGACTCTGAATCAGTCGAGTCACGAACAGCTCATCTGCTTAGAAGCATTGCTAGTAGACGAGTTTCTTTTATTTCTTTCGATGCTTCAGCGAGATCTCAGAATGTCGCGATCTCATGAAACATTAAGATTGAAGAACAACTTCGTCAGTGAGCTATTAATCATTCAAACGAGATCATCAAGATGTTAAACAAGCTAAGAGATCAACGAAACATGACTTTGAAACTCAACGAGCAATGAATCGATTTACAAGTTGATCACATCAAGAGACTTAATGAGTTAGAGATCAATTAAACAACAATAGACACTCAAGAAGAGACTATCATTGAACTACAAGAGAAAGTATTGAGTCTTAAAAAGAAACAGCGTTCAGTGAATCAGTCTTGATCTCGACAGTCTACGAAGTCTCAAGCTTCTATCAAGAATTGTACTTGACGAGAGTCATTCACTCTATTCAACAATGATCATCACAAGTTCTTCAAGTTTTTAAATTCATTTATATTCACTGATGAAGATGAATCAACATGAGACAGCTGAAGAATCAAGATAAACGACAAGTTTCAGACAAATGTTGATCACTTTGATAATGAGAATATCTGTATTGTTTATGTGATATCTAGACTAGAAGATGATGTTGCTGAGCACATCTTTGCTCAACATTGACATGATGCTTTGCATTCATACATCTTAATCTATGAGCTATTTGAGCATCTGAAAGAAATATACGATAAACTGAATAAAAATCGAAAGTGTTGTCATGAGTACAACATTCTGAGACAAGCAGACAAGTCTTTCAATATCTTCTACTTTAACTTTATGAAGCTATTCAGCTATCTTGAATACAATGATTGCACTCTGATGAATGATCTTCAGAATAAAATCAATAATCGCTTGCAGAATGCTCTATCAGTCTGTTCAAAGAACTTTACTTCACTCACTCACTTAAGAATCTTTCTTCAAGATGTGAATAGTAAACAACGAGTCAATTATCAGCTTCGCAGTGAACGTTGCACTGTCATCATCAAAGTCACTGTCGTACCTGATAAATGTGCTACTTCTCTGTCAGTAACAACTTTAATAATTGATTATGTTAAGTTGACTATCTTTTCTATCTCTGAGTCAGTGAGATCATCAATTATCTGCTACATTTGCAAAATTCTCAATCATTTGTTCAAGAATTGCTTTCAGCTGAACAAGATTGACACTTCTACATCTCATGCATTCACTTCTTGTCTACATGAAATCATTATTTCAAAGAATAAAGAGAATGAGAAAATGTCTTGCGAGAATAGCGAGGCAAAAAACTAGTGACTTTCATCAAAAACGTGATGAAAGATGTGTTAATTTCTTCAACAATAAGCATGTCAGATGATTCTTTTGATTCTGAATCTTTAACTACTGAATGTGTACTTTCTAGCAATGAAATTAGTTACGCATTGAAGTTATTGATTGACATCAAAGCTGCTGACTATTCGTTCATTGATGAAGTGATCACGTAAATTGTTTGTGATCAGTTGCAAATCAAGTCTTTGACTTTGATCAAAGCGAAGTCAATACGAGAATTCAACGATCATTATGCAAAAAAACTCATTACTCATGTCATTTATTTAAACCTGACGATTCAAAGTCATACAGTAAACATCGCTTTTATATTGATCACTCAATTAGAACAACATCAAATGATTCTAGAAAAAACATGAATGAACAAAATAAATCTAGTCATAAATATGCAAATCGACTTTCTTCAATTTTCGAATTTCAATTTTTGCTTAACTGTTTTTTTCTTGAGCGAAAGAACAACATTAAAACAGAAGAGCTTAACTTTTACTCATATACTAAAGAGATCTTTCACTTCTGTTACATCTTAATCTAGTCAGAAATTATTCTCTTTCAGTCAGTTCAATGAGAAGTCAGTTAAACAAATCAAACAGTTAAAATCGCGCGACGCAGCTTTAACTAACATCAAAATTTCTAAACTAACTTCAGATTCAACAAACATTGAAATGATAGAAGCAGCAACATATAAAATGTTAGTCAAATGATCAGATGTCAAGATATTTGCTGTTATCATCTTGAAAATCGATCAACTCATAACTACAGTTGAAAATAAGTCTAAAGAAGTAAATCTGCATGAACTTTCACACGTCAAGATTCTTGAGAAGATCAAAGTCAAGCTTTTTCTTAAGTATCATGATTATCTAGACGTGTTTGATCGAGTTATGATCAATCAGCTATCATCACATTGTTTCTACGATCACAAAATTGAGTTGATCAATGAAGAAACACTCTCTTGAAGCAGACTATATCAGATGTTTGATCACAAGCTTCAGAAGATAAAGAAGTATCTGATCAATCATTTAAACAAAGAATTCATTTTCTTCAGCTTCGCATCATACGTCTTGCTCATCTTGTTCATTGAAAAGAAAGATGATAGTCTGCGTTTCTGCATTGATTATTGAAAACTCAATGCTTTGATTAAACGAAATTACTATTCTTTGCTCTTGATAGACGAGACTCTTGCTTATATACAAGAAAGCAAGTATCTGACTTGATTGAACATTATTGTCGCGTTCAACAAACTACACATGCACTCAGATAACAAAGATTTGACTATCTTTATTATCTTCTTCGACTCATACAAATATCATGTAATGCTCTTCAAATTAATCAACAAACCTGCTTTCTATCAGCATTACATGAATGACGTGTTGTTTAAATATCTACATCAGTTTTGTCAAATCTATTTAGATGACGTTATCATTTACAGCAAGATCTTGAAGAAACTATCAAGCACTATGTATATACATGATGTGTTTCATTCAAAGCTTCTTTGTTCTGTTGTTGATGATTCTCTGTCTGATCAGAAGAATGAACTCTTGAGATTAATAGTGGTAAACGATGAGAACAAATGAGAGATCAACGATATATTGAACTTTCAACAATATTGAAGATGACTTCAATATCAAGTCAAATAAAAGAGCTATGACAACGATCTCAACTGATATAACGCTGACGACAATGAATTCATGAACGCTCAGAATATTGTTGATGACTTTCACACTCAATATTCTAATTGAGCGCACTAAGAAAATACATTCATGCAAACATGAATTGTTAAAAAAAGAAGATAATGTTACAATCTTGATCTATTCTTGAGTCTATTCTTAAGTCTATTCTTGACTTTATTCTCGACTTTATTCTTGATCTCGATTACTTCTAATTGAGTCTAGTGAGCATTCAAGCTAGAAGTAATGTCATCAAGTCTCTGCATCATTTGTGTAAGACGTCAATTCTTTTGAGTCTAGCACAGAGATCAGAAACACACATATAAGCTGCAAGTTTTATTCTGTAGATACTTTTCTTTCTTAGCATTTATTTATTAGTTAAATGATATTCATATGACTCGCTTTATATCAATCTTTAACACGCAAGCTTCAAAATCAAGTTCAACAACATGATATCATCATTTCATTCTCATTTATTGCTTCTAGTTCTTCAATTTATCAAGAATTGAATTCTCAGTTTCTTGTGACAATAACTCAAATCATTGCATAAACTTTGCATAATCAATCTTTCTTCATCATTCAAGTCTTTACAAATTCTGTTGCTGTCTCAATCTTTATTAAATTCAAAAAGCTTCTCAACATATCTGAATATGAAAGAAACAAAGATCATTTGAATGTTTGAAAGCAGAGTCTGATACAGCGCATAAATGTAAATAATGATCATTATCTCTTTTATTGAGTCAAGATCATTTATGTCGAGTCATGATTCATCATAAGTAAGAAGACTCATAATTTAATGAATCAATATTGAGTCAATGATTTTTGTATCATTTTCATCTTCATAAATTGACAACATAAGTTGCATCATTGCTGCAACAATTCTTTCAAGTTAAAAGATGCTCAACTATATTTTTGCAAAACTCTGAAGCAAGATACAGATAGCTTTGTCAACTACTACAATCTTTTTTATCAGAAGAAAGAACATTTCTTGATGAAAAACTTCTTGTTAATTGACTGCATGAAACGCAATGTCAGTTATATTACTTAAGTCATTGTTTTCTTCTGATGAAATCTTGATGAAATTCAATCATTCATCTTTCATCAATGAATTCAAGCATTCTTTAAAATCGACGAAGAGCTTCAACAGCTTAAGCATCATTAATCTCACTTCATCATTTTCTTCTTTGTTTCACTCATCAAAGTCAAGAACATCTCTGCATCAACTAGTAACTCTTTAAGTTCTAGAATTATCACTTTTGTGACTGTCATTTCAACAATATTCTCATCTCTTTCTTTGTCATTTCTTGATAAGTTAATGAATTTAAGCTTCGTCATTGTCATTATTCAAGATAAGATTTTAATCGTTTTTGAGATCAAGAAAATCTGCAACAAGTGAAAGTTATGTTACTACTGTAAGTTGCAACATTTAAGCAAAATCACTAAAGAATGCTCAAATAAAAAGTTCTTCACTTTGCGTATTATAAATGTTGACAACAGCGATGTCATTAGCATAAATGAAGAAGTTTCGTTGTATTCAAGAAAAGTTTAGTCTTTGAGCTAAGTTGCATTCAGAAATTTGTATACATATCATCTTGTTTACTAGCATCAATCTTTTTGTCTTCACTTTAATCATATAGAAAGTTTTTCGCTAAATTTATCTTGAAACTCTTTGAATTTGATTCAACATTCAAAGATAGTCACATGATAGTATTCTGTATTCTTCATCAAGCTTAATCTAGAGTTTCTGTTCTCGCTCTGATTGACAATGATATCTTTGCTTATGTTTTTATGAATAAATCATTTGCGTAACAACATCATCTTTTCTTGCATTTGTTAACTCATTCTCATAGACTTTAAGAATTTGATGATCAAGTCGCTTTAATTGATGACATTACTTATGTCATCGAGTTCACAATGATTCTCAATGAACATGTCAAAAAACTATTCTTTTATATCACTGAATTAAATCAGTATCTCATCATCATGAATCTTTTATGACTTCATTATCACTTCATGTACATCAATTTTGAACACAATACTCTCATCTTGTTCTCGCTCTTCTGTCTTAGTCATTATTATCAATTTCTCATCAAGATTTATGATCTCAATCGATCAGAAGAAAATATCTTGCTTGAAGTTAAAGAAGTAGCTTCAACTCAGTTCGCTCATAAGAAGCAATTCAGTTTTCAATTCGTTCTTAAAGAGCAATTCAGTTCATAAATTATTCAAGAAGAATCATTCAGTTCTCAGTTCACTCTTAAGAAGTAATTCAGTTCACGAATTGTTTAAGAAGAATCATTCAATACTCAGCTTGCTCACAATGAGTAATTTAACTTTCAATTCACTCAGAAAAAGTAACTCAGTTTTTCGTTTATTCACAAGAAACAAATCTCGTTCAGTTTCATTCATCATTTAAAACAAGAAGTTTCTAGTTGTATTTTTTAAATTATTCAAAAAGAATACTTCTTTAAAATCAAGTGTCACAATTCTTTCTCTTCTAGAACTTTTAATGTCTTTTAAGCAAATCAATGCAATCAATCTTTTACATAACTTAACATAGTTGAGTTGAGAGTTTGATGCTTTGATCAAGCTACTCGCGACAAAGACATTAAAGTATTTAGCATTACTTTAAAGAAAATCGATGACTTTCTGAATCTTGATTCAGTCTCGTTTAATGAATCAAAGTCGTGTGACGTGACTTTGTCAGCTCAGTCTTTATCTCACTTCAAGAATAACATTTATGCTAAAGATCACAGTTGAAGTCTTCATCAAATGAAAAAGAAAATTCATGTTGAGAAGTGCAATGACAGACTTGTTTCTAGCAGCTTATTGTGATAGCTTTGAATTTAGTCTGAATTCAGTCAGACTTGTTTCTAGCAACTTTCTCTAAATTAACATCAGAAGTAAAGTTGTGTGTTGCAGCTTTGTCATGAGTGACAGTATATAAATAGAGCAGTTGTGTGACTTTTCTTCACAATCTAGATAGATTTCATCAAATGTGATACTGTTCGCTTTACTCTTTCAATAAATTATGAGTTTAATTAGCAAGAAGCTTTCAACGTAATTAGATTGAAACACTTTAAGCATTTGATGCTCAAAAACTTGATATGAAATCTATTCAAATGAGCAATCAGTGATCACTTACTACACATCTCACAAGAAGACAAATAAATACATTGACTTAAAGAAGTTCAGTGAAATTCGACAGCTTATTACGCATCTCACAAGAAGATAAATAAGTATTCACATCAAGTCAACAGTTTACTACAAGTTTTCAAAGAAGCGAATAAATAGACACACTTGATTGCATCAAAGAACGCATAAACTTTCATCATCATTGATGAGATTAAAATCTTTTCATTTCACTTGTCAATTTATCTAATATCTTTATTTTTTTTCTTCGATTCTAACAACAAGCTGAGTCTACATTGCACATTATGAACTTTGATGACTTCTTCATCAAACAACGATCTGTTCTCATTCTCACTTGCAAGAACTGCGATCAATGATTTTCTTTCATGAAAAGATGACTCATTAAGAAAGACTTGTGATTTGTTATTGAAGATAAGTCTGACTTGAACACACTTGATAATGTCATCAGCATCATCAGCGAAATTCAATCTTTCAACTTTGAAAGTCAAAAGATCAATGTGAAAGCTCATTACTGACTGATCATCTGCATCATCATCAATGATCAAAAACACACTGCAAACAAGACATCAGCAAAAGAGATTTGAGATGCTCTGAGCTATAAATACAAAGAGAAGTTACAAATCACTGAGAGACAATATTTGATGAATTTCATCAATTACAGAATGTCGACGAATATCTTCATTGAAAAGACATGAACACATCTTGTTAAGTTGACTTGAAAGATCATCATAATACAGAAAGACATAAGCAATTTATTCAAGTCAGAATGTTGCTTTCAAGTTTTACTTCAATTACTATTAGATGAATATACAGTCATTCAAGATGTCATTGATGTGCAAAATAAGTCAGATGTCAAGAAGAAACTTCAAAAGTTACAAGAAAAGAAAGTACAATTGAAAACAACAAAGATTGCACTATAAGTTAAGTGAGAAAATGAACATAAGCGCACTGACTGTAAGCAGAACAAACGCAAAATCAGTCATCATTGCAAAAGTCTTTCAAACTTTGACAATGATCAATTGCATCATCATCAATCACAACAATCTTTAAAATGTTTTCTCTGTAAAGATGAACATCATCTAGTCAATTGTTCTCATCTGTCTGCAGCTCAAAAGCTTGTGAAGAAATGTAAAGATAAAGACAAAACAAAGAACAAGAGCATTGATGATTTTCAAATTCTCACTGAGCTTCTGAAGAGCAAGCATAAGAAATACAAAGTTTACAACATGAAAAGCAATAACTCTGAAATCTTTGATAACAATGAGAAAGATGAGAATGAGAAAAGCGAGAATATTGCAGCTTTGTCAAAGAACATTGTCAATAAGATTTTTGAATTTAACTGAGTCACAAATTTTGATGTTTTCTCACATATGACTGATCAACTTTGACTTTTTAATGATTTTTTAGTTTGCATTAAAAGATGCATCATCAAAGTTGAAGAGAGAAAATTGTATGTTAATCACTGTGACACAGCAGTCATGTAAAATCATCATTAAAACTCAGTTAAACTATCTTCTGTTCTTTATGTTTCTAAGCTTGAGATGAATCTTCTTTCTGAAAGAAGAATGTGTAAGAAAGATCTACAAGAGAGTTTTGATGATAAAAATCTGTACATGCATGACAAGTAAGAAAAGCAAATGATTGAAACTTTAGAATGCAAAAACATCTACATAGTAAAGAGAATTGCAAATGATCTTGATAAATTTGCATTACTATCAGCTATGCAGCATGATGTCTCATCAGCATTTTCAATGATGCACAGTTCAATAAATCTTAATGATTCAATGAATCTAAATCACTTCACGTCTTACATTGATGTGATTCATCATGAGAACGAGATGAAAGTTGATCATGATCAACTTAGTTTTGCAAATGACAAAAGCTTCAAGTTGTACAAACTGTGACATCGTTGTTTCACTCATCTTGAATCAGCAAAGCTTCATCAACTTTATAAGATCATCACTTTGAAAAAATCTATTTTCATCAACAACAGTCACAAAAATGTGTGTGAAATATGTGCATTCATCAAGTTCATTAACAAACGAGAACACAATGTCAATGATCAAAAGACAAGTATCTTGACTTTCATTTTCATAAACATTTGTAAATCACTATCATCATCTCTTGATAACGAGTTGTACTTTTTAAAGATAGTTGACAATCACTTCAGAAAAACTTGATGCATTTCTTTGAAGCAATGATTCAATGCATCAGATGCTTTGCAAAAATGAAAACTCAGTATAAAGCTTCACAATAATGTCAAACTTCTCTCGATACACAGTGACAACATCATGAAACTTAAAGTCATCTTGAATAATTAATGTTCATCAGTTAACATTGCTTCTCAATACATTGTTTTACACATGTTGATTCAAAATGAAGTAATTGAAAGAATTATATACATCACAAAAAACTCAATGCAAATCATGATCAAGAATGCTGAACTTCTCATTGAGTTTTAAATAAAAGTTGCAAAGACAAACGTTTATTTGCAAAATTGAATCATCATGAAATTCTTAATCAACGAAGTTCTCATGATCTTGAAGAAGATATTCATTGAGATCAAGCTTTCAATTGATCATGTATAAGTATGAGAATGCAAATGTTACTCATACGTTGACTTCAAGTCATTGTCAGTTGAAAACAGATGAGACAAATTCATGAACAAAGACAGACTTGACATCTTCATGAAATATATGAAAAATATCAACAAGCAATATCATTTCTGAGTTTCAGATCTCAATCGAGTCATCAAGAATCATGTTATCAAGTTCGCTGAAGATGAAAAGAATGAAAATATGAACTTACAACTTTACAAGCAGACATTCAACATTCTTTCAGAGCAAAGATCTGTGAGAAGATCATCAAAGAATAATGTTTCAACTAATGTTTCAAAATTTGATGCTTTCATAATTGACATTTCATCTGAATCAACTAATGCATTAAAGACTATTGCAATTAACTTAAATGCACTCAATTCTAAAATCACGTCACATACATCAGATGAGCGCAAAGCTCACGTGAATGTTCAGATCATTCAAAAAGTCTTTGCATCAAGCATGTTTAAATCAGCAGCTTAAATATTTCTGCATGTAATCATTTCAAAGAGAAAAAGAGACAGCGAAGATTAATAATTAAAAGAATGCACATTCAAGATCTTGTAAGCTATGATGATCTGATTCATTACAGAGAAAGTTAATGATGATGAGAATGATTCTGACACAAGCATGTCATGAACATTATTCAACATCAATGAATCTGATTCTTTTAAAGCAATAAGAATTCTCACGTTGAACATTTACAAAGATGCAATGCAGAACTCAGTTTGAAAAAAACTTTCAAAAGAAGCAATTAATGCAGAATTTATGATGCTAGTCATTAATGAAATCTGACAAGAAAAAGTGTCATTCAAAAAGATTAACATCGTGACAAGCAAATGAATTTTCAAGTCAAAAATGTGTTACGAGCGTATCAAGACTGAATAGAACTAGTCAGTGTCTTTAGCTCAGATCTGACTCAGATCTGACTCAGTCTTTATTTTCTTTTCTCAACATCTTTTTGTTCAACATCATTTTTCTTTCTACATCACATTCTACTCATGTCACAAACACATTCTCTTCAAGCTTAGCGCAGTCTCTGAATATTACTTAAATAGAAGCTTTTGTACTCATCTTCTTCTGTATTCTTAATATTCAGTTATAGCTATCTCTAAAGATCAAGCACTATTCAATTCCGACTTTCGCTGATTGATTCATTTAGACACGATTCTGACATTATATTAAGAATTCGTTAATCACATGATACTGATCTCATTACTCATTCAACATACTCATACAGACAGAACGAGTTTAAAGAAATTCGTTTATCTGATGATCGACGCAATTGAAAGACTGAACAACACTAAAAAGTTTGATAGAATCAACGACAAGACTGTTTGAATCACTAGACAACTTATCGCTCACTAAGTACGCAAAGTTCACTCGATCAAGAGAATCAACTCATTCTTGTGAAACAGACGAGTGAAAATAAGCTGTTCAATTTAATTAAGAGAATCAATGATAAAGAATCTTCGTAAATTGCTTGAGAATTACTCAAAAAACTCACAAACCAAAAATATTTTTCTAATCAACAACATTCTTTCCTGAAGATTAAACACTTGATCATACGTCTTCATTAATACTGTTGAGCATCATCATTTACTTGATTTCGTTCTTTCTTCAAATTTCACCATGTCAAAACGTTCATCTATCGAAGAACATTTCAAAGAATTTCAAAGTCGCTTTTCTCAAACTTCTGAGACTGATTCATCGAAACTCTCTAGTGCTGAATCATTCATCAATGAAGATGACAAGTCATTCACTGAAACAGTAATACTCTCTGTTTCTATCGAAAACTGAAAGACTCAATGCATGACTCTCAACAGAGAAACAGATCAACTCAATGAGCTGAGTAAACAACGAAATAACGAAATCAAAGAGTTGAAGACTAAACTTCAAACTAAAGAAATCACTTCTTCTGATTTCATCTACTCTGAGCGTTCTAGATCTCAGAAAATACCTGATTCTTTCTGATTTACTGACGAAAAGAATTCTACTTGAAAAAACTAATACGACAAAATTCAGAATAAACTAGAGATCAACGTTGATCTCTTTTCAAATGAATGAGTCAAACTGAGCTATGTACATTTCAGATTATTCAATGACGCAGCTGATGTCGCTCAATCTAGACGCGAACGTGACTGTGTCAATTTTTATAAGATCATCAATGATCTTTTGAAAGAACTAGCTGAGTTGTTTAATGATTCAGATAAGAAAGTCAACTTTCGTAGAAAATACTACAACTTGATTCAAGCATCAAAGAAGTTCAGCGAGTTCTACACTCAGTTTCAACGATTATCTTTCTATCTGAAGTATCACGAAAAGCAACTGATTGTCGATCTGAAAGATAAAATAAACTCTCGTCTTTGATTCATTTGAATAAATCAATTAGTTCAATCTGATTTTCTTAAAGAGATTTATTTCTATCTGATTCATTTGAATAATGATCAGCGAGTCATTCGAGAAATCAAGAACAAAGTCAATCTCATCAAACACGTCAACGATCTGTCAAAGATCATCTTTTATAGAGTTGTTGTTACTCAGTCAGTTGATCATTCAAAATCTGATCATCTAAAGTTGCGTGACGCGATTTTAACTAGCGTCAAAGAAGCAGACGTTCTAGTCGAAATCTGTTTCATATGTCATAAATCAGATCATAGCTTTAAAGAGTGCTTTAATCGATCTATCAGAATCAATGCAGTAAACAATGAATACAACGATTTCAAATTCAATTTCAATTCAAATTTCGATTCAAAAAACTAGTCATCTCTTCAAAAGTTATTGAAAAGATAGAGATTATATCTTTGTGCAAACTAGATGAAATTCTATCAGAAGAAAATTACTTTGAAAAGTCATTTCTAATTGATGCTCATCTCATCTTGCAAAATCAATTCTTCAGTCTTCGTTCGCTAATAAACAGTGATTCAGCCGCTCATACGCTCATACACGCTAATCTAGTCAATAAAGTATGCGAGAAACTAGAAATTCAATCTATATTTCTGGTAAAAGAGAAGCTAATAAGAGATTATGATGAAAAAATATCTAAGAAGATCATCATTCATAAAATTCTACTCAATCTCATCATTGAAAGTCATAACAAATTGACTGTATCAATGTTGATAGTTGATATCGATCATCATGAAGTCATATTGAGTAAGCTCTGAATGAACAAAAACGAAATATTACTGAATATGCAAAATGACGTCATTGTTTTTTCGAATCAATTAAATACTTCTATTTCGATTTTTTCGATCTCTCTCAATTCAAAGCACTCAAGTTAATCGCGATCAACTTCGTCTTCTTCAATCACTCAGACTAAGATCTCTATGATGCTCAAACAACTCATTTCAATCACTGCTCAGAAAGAGTCATTCTCGATTCGAAGCATAGACGCAGCTTCGTTCAAAACACTGTTGAATTGTTCAAAGAAGAATCAGACTGAAGTCTTTGCTCTATTCATGACAGACATTAATAGAAAAATCGCGTACAATACTCAGTGCAATTTGAACGCTTTAAACGTCTCTTCAATCAATGAAACGACTCAGAATTTGAAAGATATTAAAGCGAAGCTGTCATCAAAATATCATGAGTTTCTAAATGTTTTTGATCGAGTTCAATTGAATAAACTACTCTCTCATCGCTTCTACGATCATAAAATCGAGCTTATCAGTGATTCAACACTTTCTCACTGTTGAGTCTATTGAATGTTCTCTGTCAAACTTCTGAAGATAAAGAAGTACTTAAACAAGAATCTGTCGAAGAGATTCATCACTTCTAGTCAGACTTTTTATTTCTTTCTCGTTTTATTCACTCTCAAAGCAAATGAAGATCTTCAATTCTGCATGAACTATTGAAAGCTAAATGTTATTTTCAAAAGAAATAGATATTCTTTATCGCTGATAAACGAGATTATTGATAAAATAGTGAGTTGCAAGCATCTGACTAGATTGAACATTATATCAGCATTCAACAAACTTTGAATGCATCTCAATAATGAGAATTACATCACTTTTATCACTGCTTTAGAAGCATATAAATACAAGATGCTATTATTTGAACTGACTAATGAATCAACCTTCTTTCAGCAATATATGAATGATGTTTTATGAAACTTTCTGAACGACTTTTGTCAAGTCTATCTAGATGACATTCTCATCTATAGCAAAATGAGAAAGAAACATAAAGATCACGTCAAACTAATATTGAGTCGACTACGCAAAGCTGAACTGCAGATGAATATTCAAAAGTGCAAATTTAATGTAGAAGAGACTGTCTTTCTAGAAGTTATCATATCAGAACTAGATCTTCATATGAATTTAAGCAAAGTGACAGTCATAGTCAGCTGAATCACTTTGATCAATCTAAAAGAAATTCAAAGCTTCGTGAGATTTGTTAACTTCTATCGTCGTTTTATTAAGAACTTCTCGAAGCTAGTCAAATTGTTCACTCAGCTGACTAGAAAGAACACGTCTTTTGTTTGAAACGAGATTTGTGTTCAAGTCTTTGACAATCTAAAGAAACAAGTCAGCTCAGTCTCAGTACTTCGTCACTTTGATTTCAAATGACAAGCTATTTTGAAGATTAATGCTTTGAACTATGTAAAAGATGAAATACTATCTCAGTACAATGACGAGAAAGTTTTTCATTTGATGATCTTCTACAGTAAAAGCATGATTCTCGCTGAAATCAATTATCACATCTATGACAAGAAATTGCTAGTCATTATTTGATGTTTCGAACACTGATGACTCAAGCTAAAGTGCATTGAACTACTCATTCAAATATTCATTGATCATCAAGCTTTAAAGATCTTCATGAAAAATAAACAGTTGAGTCGATGACAAGTCAACTATCTGAACATTGTGTTGAAGTTCAACTTTCAAATCATCTTTAAGTCAGGCAAAATGAATACTAAAGTCGATGCTCTAACTCGAATGTCTCTAGCGAACGTCTCTGAATCAGCTTAACGACTTGAAGATTGTTTTCAAACTATTCTGACTCTTGATAGAGTCAATGTTCTACTCATTGAATCGAAAGCAAATCTCTATCAGTGAGTGTGTATGATTAATTAAATGAATGAGCTCTGCGATGAATATAAACAAGCTATGAACGAGAACAAGCTCAAATTTCATATCACTAAATTGAAGAACTGCAAAATCATTGACAGCGTTCTCTTTAGAAAAGACTTACTGTGAGTCTCTGAGAACATGCACACGAAATTACTACAAGAAGTGCATGATCAATCTTCAATCTCTCACTTTGACAATAAATGAATCATTGATCTAGTTCAGCGTTTCTACTATTGATCAGATCATTGAGCTACTATTCGATGATACATTCGAAACTGTCATGCTTATCAGCGAAGCAAAGTCTCTAGAAATAGCATCAATGAACTTCATCATTCTCTCTCAATTTCACAGAAACGCTGAAAAGATATAGTTATAAACTTCATCACTGAACTATTTCTGTCAGAAGACTATAACGTCATTTGCATAATCATATGTCATCTTATCAAAGAACATCACTATGTTTTCTGTCATTGAGAAAACGATGACATCTCAGTTGAAGAAACGGTTTGAATCATGCTATGAAACGTCTATCAACTGCATGATTTACTCAGTTCTATTGTTTCGAACAGAGACTTTCAATTCATATCAACTATGTGAAAGAGTCTTTGCAAGCGACTGAGAATCACAGCTAGTCTATTCACAGTTTATCATTCAAAGATCAATGATCAGACGAAATGAGTCAATCAAGACGTTGAATGCAAACTTAGAATTTACTGCAATTACATGCAGAACGACTGAGTCAAATGAATATCTATGATGAAATTCAGCGACAATTTCAATATTTTCTCGATCATCTCAATGATTTCTTTCTACTTCAATAAAGATTTTCATTCTTGAATAAGTTTCAATTCAGATACAACTGACTACGAAATCACTCATGAACGACTGAAAGCTAGAAAAGCAAATGATATTGTCATTCAAATGAAAGAGTTACTCAGCTTCGATCATCAACAATTGAAAAAGACAAAGCTGATCATTGAAGCACAGATCAATAAACATAGACGAGACGTCATTTATGAGATAGATGACTGAGTTTGACTATTCTTCAGAAACGTCAAAATCATGAGATCATGCAAAGATTTGAAAGACAAACAACTAGAATTGTATCAGATCACTGTCAAAGCGAGAGTCTTCTATCATCTTTGTCTATCAGTCAGCATGAAGCATCTGCATTTGATGTTCAGCTTGAAGCTACTGCAATTGTATTCAGAAGACTTTTTATCAGAACAGCATGCAGAATCTTTCAGACTCATCATTATTAATGATAATGATGATGAACATTGAGAGGTAAATGACATTCTGAACTTCAGATGCTATCAAGGTCGAATACAGTACAAGATCAAATGAAAAGATCTAGATAGAGATGATGAATGATACTATGTTGATAAAGATGAATTCAATGACTTCAAGAAAGTTTTGAACGAATTTCATACATTATACTCAAGAAAGTCACGCTAGTATCGAAATAACTCAATAAGAAAGCAAGCAAATGAGCAACATTCATGCGAACATGAATTTTCGAAGAAGAGAGTAAGGTTACGAGCGTATCAAGATTGAATAGAGCTAGTCAGTGTCTTTAGCTCAGATCTGACTCAGATCTGACTCAGTCTCTATTTTCTTTTTTCAACATCTCTTTGTTCAACATCATCTTTCTTTCTACATCACATTCTACTCATGTCACAAACACATTCTCTTCAAGCTTAGCGCAGTCTCTGAATATTACTTAAATAGAAGCTTTTGTACTCATCTTCTTCTGTATTCTTAATATTCAGTTATAGTTATCTCTAAAGATCAAGCACTATTCAACTCTGACTTTCGCTGATTGACTCATCTAGGCACGATTCTGACAAAATGCACATCGATGATTTTCTTGACAAACTGAAGACAAGACTGATAGTCAGAGATTTCTTTCAAATTCATGAAGTTGACTATGAAAATACTTTTGCATCAATCATCAAGTTTGACACTCTGCAAGTCTTTTTAATCATTGTGACAATGAAGAATCTTAAACTTCATCAAGTCAATGTAAACAATGCATTTACTGAATTATTTCTCAAAGAAATCATTTACATGTTTTCTTCATCAAAAGTGAAAGTCAAATTCAACTGTGCTTTGAAAGTTCTTCAAAGTTTTTATGATCTCAAGCAAGCTGCATAAGACTGACATGATCGCTGTATAACAGCGCTGTCTGAACTCAACTTTGCTCAATGCATTGCAAATTCATGTCTTTTGATTCATGAGTTAAAAAAAATCATGTTGCTACTATACATTGATAACATAGTCATCATCTTCAAATTATTGAACAACATTAAATGATTTAAGCATGAGTTTCAATGTGTTTTCAAAGTCAAGAATCTGAGAAAAATGAAGAAGATTCTGAACATTCAAATCACTTGCAACAGAAAGACACAAATCTTATGAATGAATCAAATTCATTATCTTCATGATGTTTTTAAGAGACTCAACATAAGACAAGACAAGCATAAGATAACAAATCTTTCAATGAATGAATATAATGCTCTTTGCTTAGCTGAATTTGAAGATGTGAGAATCAATCAGCATGAATATCAACAAGTCATTGAAAGTTTCATATATGCTGCAATTCACATTCGTTTTGACATCACTTTTGCTCTCAATCAACTAAGTTAATATCTCAGCAATTCTGCAGAACATCATGAACATGCTTTAAAAAAGTTGATGCAATACGTTTGTTTTATCATTGATCTAAACATCATGTACAAAGTCAGTGAGAGCATGAAGTTAGTAGAATACTCTGACTCAGACTACGTCTCAGACAGACTAGATCACAAGTCAATTCTCATTTACATTTACATGCTTGATGAAAAATCAGTCTTCTGAATGAGTTGAAAGCAAAAGTTCATTGTCACATCAATCATTGAGACAGAGTACATGACTTTATTAATCTGCATCAAGAAAAATCTATGAATCAATCAAGTGCTCAAGAACATGAATCTGACAAAGTATTTAAGCATCAGTCACAGTCATGTTGATATTCTTGAAAAGATTACTTATTAATCTGTCTCACTCACACAACTCAAGAAAGATAATTAAGCATCTCTTATGCTGATTAAGAATGCTCATATTTACGAAAGATCAAAGCACATTAATATTACTTATCATCACATTCAAGATCTGCATAAGAAGAATCAGATTTCAGTAAACTTCATCTTTAGTCAAGATATGATAGCAGACGAATTAATCAAGTCACTATCTCGACAGAACTTTAAAAGATTCATTGAACAATTGAGATTGAAAAGCAGTGAAAGTTGAGAAACTTGCAAGCATCAAGTGAGAATGTTAAGAAGTGCAATAATAGACTTGTTTCTAGCAGCTTATTGTGATAGCTTTGAATTCAGTCTAAATTCAGTCAGACTTGTTTCTAGCAACTCTTTCTAGATTAACGTCAGAAATAAAGTTGCATGTTACAACTTTGTCATAAGTGACAGTATATAAATAAAGCAGTCGTGTGACTTCTCTTCATAATCTAGATAGATTTCATCAGATGTGATATTGTTCACTCTATTCTTTCAATAATTCATTTGATTACATTTATGACTCAAGAAAATCTTAAGATTTATCAACAAAGCAAAAACGTCAATTCAGTCACAATTCTTTCACTCAAATACTTTAAGTTTTTAAACATCTTCTTTAAGAAGAATGTTGATATCTTGTCTTTACATTAAGTTTATGATCATGTTATACATTTTAAAGAAAATGCTCAATTCTCAGTCTTTGCTTTATACAATATGAGTCATGATGAAATTCTATAACTTTGACGTTATCTAAATGAGAATCTGAGCAAAGAATTCATTCAAGTCAGTCATTTTCAGACGATCATCTTTGTTCTCTTCATCAAGAAATTCAAAGAAGAACTTTGCTTCTGCATGAACTATTGAGATTTGAATGTTATCATCATTAAAAATTGATATTCTTTGTCTTTGATTTCAGAAACGCTGAATCATTTAAGTCAAGTTAAAATCTTTATCAAGCTTGATATTATCTTCGCATTCAATTGTTTTTGAATCAAAGAAGAAGATGAAGCTTTCATTGTCTTTCATACTTGATTTGAATTATTCAAGTATCTAGTCATGCTCTTCAATTTATGCAATGAACTCATCTCATTTCAAAAGTATATCAACAATACTCTTCATAAGCATTTAAATAAGTTTTGTATCACTTATTTGAATGATATTTTGATCTATTCAAACAATGAACTTGAGCACGAGATTTATGTCAAACTTATTCTGCAAAAGCTGCAAGAAGCAGATTTTCAGATGAATATAATCAAATATAAGTTTCATGTCACTCAAGTTTTGTATCTAGAATTGATAATCATTATCAAAGAGATCAAGATGAATTCATTCAAGATAAACATCATTGTTAATTGATTCACGTTAATTAATGTTAAAAACGTTCAGAGTTTTCTAAATTTCACGAACTTTTATAAAAGATTTATCTATGACTATAGCAGAATAACTAACTCACTCACTCGTCTCATTAAAAAGATCGAACTCTTTGTCTGATCTTAAAAATGTCAGAAAACATTCAACACTTTTAAGAAAGCATTCACTTTCAATGTTATTTTATGTTATTACAATTCAGATCATAAGATTGTGATAAAAATCAATGCTTTAAACTATGTATTCAAAAACATTCTTTTTCAATATGATGAGAACGAAGTTCTTTATTCAGTCGCTTACTTTTTCAAGAAGCATAACTCAGTTGAGTGTAACTATGAGATCTACGATAAAAAACTCATGATCATTGTTTATGCATTTGAAGAATGATGCTTAAAGCTTGAAGACTTTATCTGTTTTGTCAAGATGATCATAAATCACAAAAATCTTGAGTATTTCATGTCAATTAAGCAGTTAAGTCGTCATCAAGCTCATTGAAGTGAGTTTTTGTTTAAATTTAACTATTGCATCACATATTATTTTGACAAGATCGATGATAAATTGAATGCTTTGACACGTCACTCAGAAGATCTTTTTAAGAAGAGAAATACATTTGATTCTTAACATCAATATCAACATCAGACAATTCTGAAAACTCATGTTTTAAATCTTAAGATTGTTAAAAATCTTATTTTTGATGCTTTTGACATCAAAGTCATAATGCTTCAGTCACAAATCATCATCTTAGATTCAGTTCAGTTACATCTGTTTTCAGTCTTTTCAATTTTCTTGCTGACTTTAACTTTCATGAATCTAGAAGTCAAAGAATTCAACGTTGAAAACGTTAAATCTCATTTAAAATCTCAGCTAAATCAAGACATTTCAAATCTTGATGAAGATTCTACTGATACTTTTACTCAAACATTGTGAAAACAAGTTGAAGTTAATGACATGTTTGCAGTTCAGATAATCGAAGCGCTTTGCAGTGAAGCACATCATCATAACAAGATTTCTCTAGTTGAATGTGAAGAACATGAGAATCATCTATACTTTCAAGAAAGAAGATATGTATTCAACTTTGATAAATTACGTCTTTGTATTATTCAGCTCACTTACAACAATGTCATTGATGATCATTCAGAAAAAGTCAAGAGTTATGAACTGATCAGTTGAGTTTATTGATGACTCAACATATATAAGTATGTTCAGCGCTTCGTATAAAACTGTCACGTGTGTACACGTTTCAAACTCTCTAGACAATGAACTCAAGAATGATTGCATTTTCTTTCAGTTCTTGAACGTTGCTGATGTGATGTCTTCATGAACTATGTAGATTCTTTATCATTCAATATCTTCATGAGTATTATATATAAATATGTGCTAGTCTTCATTAATCATCTTAGCAAAATGAGATATTTAGTTCTCATCATCTTTATAAAAGTTGAAGAAGTTATCAACAGCTTATATGCTTATGTTTAAACTGATTGCGTTAAGTTGAGTCATCAAGGTTGAGTTGAGTTTTCAACTCGTCAAGACTTGATTCAAGTCAGAATTCTTGACTTAAGTATTTGAGTTAAGTCAGAAGATTCAATTCAAGTAATTGAATTAAGTTAAAGAATTGAAATTGAGTATTAACTTGAAATTCTCGATTCGACTCGTTAAGACATGAAGCGAGATACTACTAATATCTATTTGAATGTCTGATAATGCAACAGAATAATGCAATTGATTAAAGAAAATTGATGCTTGTTCATTTACTACTGCTAATCTGAGATCACTATTATCTCATCATTTTTCTTCTTTTTCTTCTTCTTCTTGTACTTCTTCTCGTACTTCTTCTTGTACTCGTTCTCGTTCTCAATCATATCTGCATCATCATTTCTCTTGCTAAATTTCATCTTCTTGTCATCATTATCAATCTCAATGATATCATCAGATTCATCATTTGATGAATTTAGTAAATTAACTATCTTTCAATCAATCGCATTTTTTTCATTCGAAAATGCGCTCATGAATTTGTTGAATTCTTGTATGACATCTGAATCATTCATCATCTTCAATTCAATCAATTCTTCATGATGTAAAATGCGTTGCTGAATTAGTTCAATAGTAAATATCATGTATCTTGACATGTTTTTCTCAAGTTCATCTTGTTATGTAATAGTTTAATGCATATGTTAGTCTTGTCTTTCACATCAAACACAGTATATACATCAACAGTAAAAGTAGTATTGAATATCATCTTCATGACTATTGCTTTGAGCTTCGCTCGCTTTGCAGTCTTCTTCTTTCTCATCTTCTTCATCAAATTTATCTTGAAGCATTGAGCTATTATACAATCAGCTTTTGAAACACATATGCATTACTTAAATGCATTATCATGCAGACTCTTTCTCACTGAATTATTTGTGATCATATCTTGCATATTGTTCTTCATTTTCATCTGCTTCGCTTTAATGACTTTCTGATAAATGCTGATGTTTCTCAATTTGATGAGTTGTTTATAAAGAGTCACTCAATCTGCACTTTGTTTGATATAAAGAGTTTGCTGATCTTTATTTCATTTCATTGCATGATTTCTACTTGCAATTAACTGCAACTTAATTGATAGATTGAACATTCTGCGATTTTGATTAATCTCAATGATAATGCATATAAATAATGTATAACAATCTTCTTATTTGATAGTGATGTTGAAGTGCTTTTTCTAATGAACTTAGTCACAATAGATGAGTGCAATGAATAGATGTGAGATGTAGAAAAAGTTAAAGTTAGAATAAACATTGAGCGTAAATAAAGTTAGAATTAAAATAAATGTAAGATAAAATGTAGATAAAATTAGAGTTAAAGCTGAATGTTAAAATTTATTCATCATTTTAGAGCTGCGATCAACACATTCATCATATTAGTGCTAATATCAAAACATTCATCATATTGATTCTACTATAAACACAGTCAACAATCATCATCTCTTGTTTACACATCATCTCTTGTTTACATCGTACTTCACTTTGCTTTCACTCAACTCAATAGTCTCAATTTTTCAAATCGTTGTCAGTTGATATATATCATGACTCATTGCAAGCAAACAAATAATGCATTTAAATAATGCATTTCTTGTTACGCATTACTGATGAACTTAATTTAGAACGAAAGTTTAAAGACGCATCATGTGATAATTTGAGAATTTCAACTCATGTTAATATGACATCAGATAATTGAATCACAAATGAATTAAGAGCAGACTTAAAGACTCTATCTGAAAGCAAGATCAATAAAGTTCAGAAGATAATGCAAATAAATAATGCATCAAGCTATCAACAGCTAATTTATCATGACAGTCAAAGAGAAAATGAAAGTCAGAAATCATTGCACTTTGAAAGATACATCATTATCAGAGAGATGCAGATTTGTTGATATTGAAAATCTCATTCGAAAGAGTAGTTCGCGAAATCATGCAGAATGAGACTGATACAAACAAGATGAATCAGAAAATGAGTGATGCAAACTATAAAATTCAGACTTTGACACTGCTTGCTCTTTAGAAGATCACAGAAGCGTTTCTATGTGAATTTCTTATCAGTAAGTGCATTACTCATTTGCATTATCATTGATGTTTTACAACACTTACTGATATAATGCTTTACATATGCAGATAGCAATCTTCTTGCTATTTATGTCAAGCGAGTAATTCTTCAGCAGAGAGATTTGATATTCATGAAGACTTTGATGTGTAATCTCAAGATTCAGTTGAGTCATGAATAGAAATAGCATTCATGATAACTTGATCAAATCAAGCTATCTAGCATAGCAATACACTTTATGAACTGCATTATCTCTTTGCATTATCTTGTAAGTGTGTTATCATACTACATACATTGACAATGCAAAAGCAACTTTGAATGAAATAATATTAAACATTTAAACATTAATAAAATGTAAAAAATTCTGCAAATCTGTCTTGAAAGAATCATCAGATTCATCAATCGCGTTATCTTCATCTTCTTCTCTACGATAAATATTTCATGCTTCGATGATAGTTTTCTCAGAATTCAAGTTTATGATATGATTATAATACTTGAGAAGCATTATTTATTCAACTGATTCTGAAGTCATTTATGATTGATTTCATTAACAAACTTTTCTTGCAAAACTGAATGTTCATTCAATATCTACAAAGAATATTGAACATGAAAGAACATTCTTAGTCATTTGAGTCAATCTTAAATAGTTCAAGACGTTGTCTCTTTAATACTTTCATGTTGAAAACTTCTTGACAATAGCATCAGTGCGAAGATATTAATCATCTTCACTAACAGATACAGAGCGACGTTGAGTTCTTTGAAGAAGAGTTCATGTAATCATCACAACAAACTATAACATTGTTAACAAATGATCAATTGCATTATCATATTGCATTATCTGATCAACATCACTAGTCACTTACGCTCTGACTTCTGCAGTTGTAGTTTTCTCTTCATAATGATGATGAAAATAGTTCTTGAACTCTTTTCTGTACTTGTTGTAATAAAAATGAGAATCATTCTCATTTGCATCTTAATCTTAATACAAATTCAGCTTTTGAGTAGAATTTAAAATCATAGCAAGATTATATATCAATTCATCTTTGCTCTTCGTCTTGAAATAGTACTTTGCAAGCTTGTTAAAAGCTAGTTTGTAAGCTCGAAGAACAAGTGCTTGTGAAGTACATGCATTATCGCGTACTATCATCTCAATAACATTGAGATGATTGAAAAAAACATCAAACATTCGAAATTCTAAATGTATATCAATATTGATGATTCTAGACACAATCAGAGTTAGCTCATAGAAAGAATTTAACATATTGTCAATAAGCAATACTAATGATCATTCATTCTTCTTTAATCAAATAGCTTAAATCTTTGCATCTATCAAGAATTTCTCGACTCATATATTAATCATGTCACGCAGTTGATATGCATGTTGAAGCATCAAATAAATAGAGTTTCAACGAATGCAAATATCTTGTATCAATTTTCAAGATCTTGTGATTTGAAGCTTTAAAAAGCGAAGCTTTTGTTGAGAAGAACTGTTGATGACAATAGTAAGAGCGCAAATCTGTTTCACTGATTAGTAAATGCATTATCTTTTTGCATTATCAACTTAATAAATATCTTCTTGACAACAGTGCAAAGATCATTGCTTGTGATTACATTCTCAACTTGATCATCGTTTAATGACATAGCGAAATTATCATTCAAAGTCTTTGATTCAATAGCTCTGATAAACTTTTGAGTCATTAAATTGATGATATGAGTCATACAAGATATTGAGTTTTGTGCTCTATTTTATGAAATGTTGTGTCAACTGAGCGCTTTTTCAAGCTTCTTCTTTAAAGTGTCATTGTTGCTTGCATTATTAATAACAACATCAAAAAGCTTGTTCTTAATGTCGTATGTATTCAAAATCTTGAACAGCTCTTGCATTAAATGATGATCAGTATGCTCAACTTGAAGAGACGTAAATTCAATGAGATGTTCATGATATTGAAATGTAGCATCATTCAATATATCAAAACTCTCAGATAAGCGACTTTTTAAGAACTAAATCATGCATTTAACACAATAAAAATCTGTCGTGACTCTTTTAAGTCTTGCTTTATCTTTGCATGAATTTCATCATATTTCGAGAAAATCATGCTTGACAATTTAGTGCAATGAACGAAAGTAATCTCTGAATGAAGCATTTGTAGTAACTGTCAAAAATGCTCATTTTCAATGATTCAAAAAGATAAATTCAGTGCAATGAAGATCTTGCACAATATCTTTTCTCAATTTTGTTGATTGAATTGAGATAATAAGTCAATATGACTTTTCTTCTATAAATGCATCAACTTTGCATTATCTATTTGCATTATCATATTAAACTTACACGACTGAAAGATATCTTCATCTGTGAAAGAGAGTTGAGTCGTTTTCATTTGAATTGTTTCATGCAAGCATTTGTCTTGAGATGCTTGATCATATTGATCATACTAGATTCATCAATAGCTGTAGAATGATCTAGAATTTTAAGACAATTCTTGCATGAAATTTTAGAATATTCTTTCAACGTTGAGATCATTTATATAAACTTGTTTCAGATTCTGAATTGTTTATTTACTTTGATCTTCTTAATTCAAAGTGAATTATCTATCTTTTTTTGAGTCTTGTTGATGACACTTTCGTCAATAAATGTTTATAGTCATCATTGTTGAAATTGAGCATTGATATCAGCACTTCACTCAACATACTGATTATTCTCTCTTAATATTAAAAGAGAAGTATCGCGATGAATTCTATTCATCACTTCTTGAAGAGTTTGTTTCTTTTTGACGAAAGCACAATTAATGTTTCGTGAATCTTGACTTGCGAATTTATTAGAATGAAGACTACTGAAAGTAAATGAATGAATGATCAAGAAATTAAACTCTTTCTCGATTGAAGATCTTGACAATTCGTATGTCTTATCAGAATTAAACATCACACAATATATTTTATTGATAATGTAACAAGATAATGCAAACAACGAGAAGAGAAATAAAATCATTTGTTGCACGAAAGTCTTTCAAATATAATGATGTAATAGATTCAAAAATAGTAAATCTTGACATTTGATGTCATTTTCAATTGCTTAATGAGTTGAATCAAGAACTCAAATCAAATTCTGACTTAAAGTCAATATCAAGTTGAATCAGAAGATTCAACTTAAGTAATTGAGTTGAATCAGAAGATTCAACTTAAGTAATCAAGTTGAGTCAGAATGTAAATATGAAAACTCAACTTAATGATTAGTTTACTCATGTTTGAAAACATCATGATTTACTTGAGTTCTTCATGTCTGATCAAGACACACAATTCATCTTTGATGTCTGAAAGCATATATGTAAAATGCTGAAGATAAACATCAAGTTATTCACAGCATATCATTTTAAGATTGATGATCAAATCAAGAAATTCAATGCTGTCATGAAGCATTATTTTCAAGTCTATGTTAACTACATGCAAGATGACTGAGCTAAGTGACTTCTTGAAGTCAAATTCGCGATCAATAATACATCTTCATTAATCATTCTAACATTTCTCTTCTTGATTAATACAAATTAGAACTCATGTTTAAACTTTAAGCTTCTTGAATCTCTGTCAGAGAATCTTATGTTTCAAGCTTGAAACAAGTTAATCAATATCAAAGAGTTCATCAAGAAGATGAAAGATCTGACTGATCATCTACGTGATGAGATGCTCATAGCTTAAGTTATTTATGAGTTCAATGTTAATCTTTCTCGTCGTTCTTGTTTTAGATACTTCGTTGAAGATGAAGTCTGACTGAATGCTTGCAATCTCAGCATCGCTCATCTTGTTGTCAAGTTAGATGATTGTAACGTTGAATTCTTCAAGATTAAGCATGTTTTTGAGCAAAATTTTCTGATCATTGAGTTAAATCTTTCAACATCTATGAAAGTTCACTCAGTTTTTCATGCTATTCTTCTGAGTCACATCGCAAATGATTCTCTCTTGAATCAACGTCAGAAATCTCAAGAACTTATCATCATTGAAAATGATGAAAGATTTTGATATGTAAACAGCATACTAAACTTCAAGCATGATAAATGTTACAACTCATCTTTGTTCAAGTATTATGTTGATTAAGAAGATCATTTTTCTACTTGAGAATCTTTCAATCTTCTAGATAATTGTGAGCAAATGCTTGATGAATTTCATCTCGTCAATTCTGTCGTCAAAAAATCACACATAATATTGTGTATGATGTTTCAATATCAATGTTAAGAACTTTAAGTTCAATATTCATCATCAATTCAGCTTAAACATCTTGCTCAGATGTATTCTCATCTTGTTAATGCTTCATCACTATAAAATGCGTCTTGTTGTATTTCATTTCATCTCATCTTATTTAATTTCAATTCTCATCTTATTTTGTTCTCTTCATTATTTTGCAAAAGCTCGATCTTTGAAAGAAGAGTTACTGTCATGATGTCAGATCATCATTTCAGCTTAAAGCATAAAATATGTTATCAACTTAATTTAATATCATCAATATCTTAGAAAGTCTTGATTCATTAAACTAAGTCATTAATTTAGTCATCATCATCTTAGTTTAGTCAGATCAAAATCTGTTTCATGTCTTTGCAATCTTAAGTCATAAAACTGCTGCTGTGAGAATGCATCTCATCGATTATGAATGATGCATGTCTGCAAGACTAGCTTGTGAGATTAGATCAAAGAGATTAACGAGTGAATAAAGATAATGACTTAACAGAAGATGAAAACTCTGTAAGTTTTTGCTTTCGTTTCTTAGCAATTAGTTCTATCATTAATAGAGTGCTATCTTATTATCTTTTACTATACAGTTTCATGTAAAGAGATCTTATTGTCTCACAGTTTTAATTGCTTTATTTGCACGAAGCTGCTCAGTAAGAGATGTTAAACATGCAGCGATTCATCAGAAGTTGCATGATCAAAAGAAGTGATAACTTCTCTCACACTGAGAATTCATCGTTTCATCAGAACAGATCTGAGAATCACACATTCAAACATGTAGATGAGAAGTTCAAATTGCAAGAATTTAATGAATAGACAGATTATATCTCTTGATGATCGACAAGCGAAGTATGCAAGCAGTTAAAGAATCTGAAGACGCAAAATGTACTGCTTGTCTTGCAACTTCGCGTATTGAAACTTGAGCAAGAAACTCGATCAATCTTTGATCATTAATGTCAACATAGTGATGATCACTATTGAAGTGATGCACGTAAGCATGCTAATCGATCTTGCAAGTCTAAAAAGCAAAGCATTATGAACTACAATTCTTTGATGTTTTGACTGCAAGACTGCAAAAACTTCATAGTCATGATGTCATCTGATTTTATCATGAAACAAGAGAAACTGCAATGATTTGCATCATACTTGTCAGAGAAGTCTTGCAATCAGTGACGAGATCATGTGATGAGCATATGCAATTGTGATAAGAAACTCAACTGAAAGTACTACATTGAATACTTACATGCTAAACTTAGCAATTCTGAAATTCGCAACTTTCAAACAGAATGTCAACTCAAGACTGCGAAGCAGCAAGTTGATCAAAGCATCGCGAATTTCAAACAGTATCTCATCAGACTGTATGCAGATCTGAACTATTATATATTTGACGAGACTTGCATGATGTACTTGCGAATGAAGATTAACGAGATCATCATGAACGAGTCTCTTTGCATCTCATACATCTCTATCAATTATGTCAGTCTGCTAAAGCATCTTATAAACATTGACTTGCATTTGCAAGACACTGATGCATTGTTGAAGTTACATTCGCAGCAAGATGAAAATGTAATGTCTCAGAAGAGTTTTTGATTCTTGCATGAAAAGACGAAGTCTGTCGCTGCAACGAAGAATTCAAAGTTCTTTGCTTCAAGCATGCAGTCTAAAGACAATGTGACACTTAAGTTCAATGAGTTTAAGTAAGATGTTGCTTCATTCAATCTTATATGCTGATCATGCAAGAAGCTGAAACATAAGATTAATAATTTGATGTATTTCAACTATGCATTCAGACAAGAGACTTGCAATCATGATGAAGAGATGAAAAAAGAGAAAGTCTAATGTTCATCATTGAATCATTAAATATAACTATGAAAAGACAATTATCATGTGCATTGATGATATCAGTACTGACAAACGTCTTTGAAAAGATGTGCAAAGCTCACTGTTTTATTAACTCTGAAATCGAGTGAAACTTTATATCATCATCATGAGTAAAAGAGCATAAATTATCAAAGAATCATGCAATTCTGAAACAGATTTAAACAATCAATGATCGTTGAATTCTCTGCTATGATACACATCAGATCAATATTGAGTTGATTGATTATGAGAAAGTTTGCAAGAGCTGAAACATTAAGTTTCATGCTGTGAATATGCAAGAATATGATATGATTCTTGATTATTTGTGATTAAATAAAATTGACTTGAATATTTGCTGACGCAAGCATCGCTGATCATATCAAAGAAACAGCATTCAGCGTGCAAAGCAAATACAAGTTAATCTGTGCAAGACATTAAAATTTGTTGAACTGACAATGCTTGCAGCTAAGAAAAGAAAAGAGACTTATGTAGTTTTGCTTTATCAGCTGCTATCTACAAATGACTTATCACAGAACGCAGATCATCAGACTGCAAGATGCAATGCGCTTCAAGTGAAAGAATCAAAGATACTCTCTGCTATTTAAGATTTTAAGAAAGTGTTTTCTGAGATTCTTTCTGATAGTTTGAACATGCATGATCAGATGAAACATTTCATTGATCTGATGAAGAGCAAAATGTTTCGCATTGAATCTATTTATAAGATGACATGAAATAAGCTCACTGCAATACAAAACTATCTAAATAGCGCGCTAAAGAAGAAATAAATTCATTCATCAAGTAATTTTGCAGAAGCATCTGTATTGTTTATAAAGAAGTTGAATGAAAGTCTTTGTTTATGCATGAACTATCATGATTTTAATGAAATAACAGTAAAGAATAATTACTCATTGTTTCTACTGTCTAAAACGTTGAATCACTTTGCTCATGCAAAACACTTTATCAAAATTGATATTTGCAACATTTATCATTGCATTTGAATTTGCAAGAGCGATGAATGAAAAACGACTTTTCATACACGCTACAATCAGTTTAAGTATCAGATGATTTTCTTTGAACTGACAAATGCTTCTGCAATCTTTCAGTTCTATGTAAATCACACACTTAAGTCATTTGTGAATATTTGCTGCATGATATATCTGAATGACATCTTAGTATACTCTGAGACGAAAGAGCAGCATTGAGAGCATGTGCATAAGATTCTTTGTATGCTACTGAAATATTAACTGTATATCAAGCTGTCAAAATGCACTTTCAATCGTAGCAAAGTTATCTTTCTGAAGTTCGTGATAGAATGAAGAGATATTCAGATGAAACAGTTTCATATCAATGCAATCACTAACTGATCTGAGCTCAAGTCTGTAAAGAACATTTTCATATTGTTGAAATTTGCAAGATTTTATCAATGATTTATCAAAAAGTTCTTTCAAATCATCATGCTTTTAACAAATTTAATCAAGAATGCAAAGAAGAAGATGATGCATTCACTTTTTGCAATGATGTTGAAAGCAAGAAAAGCTTTTGAAAGATTGAAAACAATCTTTGTCAGTGCTTTCATTTTGAAACACTACGATTGAGATGCAAATTTTCACATGAAGATCAATACATTCAATCACGAAGTTGAAGATGTGTTTAGTCAGAAGAGCAAGACTGATCAATGACATTTCATTGCATACTATAGTTATAAGTTCAAAGAAGCTGAAGTATAATGAAACATGCATAATAAAGAGCTGTATGCTATAGTTCTCGATTTTAAAAACTGATAATACTATCTTCAGAATAGCAAGTGACTCATGTGTGATAACAGATCACAATAATCTTTGTTACTTTATGATGATGAAGAAGCTCAATGTACGACAGATGCGCTGAGCTGAGAAATTAGCTGCGTTTGACTTTCATATAAAATATCGCAAAGATAAATTAAAATTTGCGAATGCATCATCAAGAAGACTCAACATCATGAAATTGAATGATAGTGAGAAGAATAATGATTATTTTCTATCTACTCTGCGAAACAAACTTCGTAATCAGAAATGTCAATCTGAGCTGCTAAAGAATGAAGAAGTTTTGACAGCGATTAAACTTGCAGCATTGATGATGCAACTGAATGACATAGTCATTGCAGATACTTGAATCATGTGCTTGAATGAGAAAGTACTTGCTAAATCTTGCAGAATTCTAAACACTGTGTCATTTTGACTTCTGATTCATCAAATTATGAAGTTGAAGAGATTTTATTTGAAGATGAGTGAATCAATGATTACGTGATTGCTGAAGTTACAACAAAGAAACGTCTTTGTTGCAAATGAGAAGTGATGTCAACAATTTGCATCTAGAAAGAATGAGCTTTTGAAATGAAGTATGAAAGATGATGAACTGCTACGTCATGATCTTGCAGTCTATGTATTCAATGATTTTGCTACAAGAAATGAGATTCTGCATATAAATCATGATGATCTTAAAGCAGATTATTTCACATGCATTCATATCAAGACTGTGATAAGAAGAAAATATTACGGATTGAAAATGCTCAAAAAGATGACGAAATATATTGTTGAAATCATGCCTAGAATCTAATCACACTGCAGCGAGATAGTGCGTAGCTGAATAGAATGTTTGATCAATAGAGATAGCTATAACTAGAATATTAAGAATACAGAAGAAATCAAAGAGAGTTTCGAGCTGTATCTATAGTAGGGCAAAACAAAGAGAACGAAGCAGATTTGCTCAAGTATTGAAAGCGCTAGAATAGAGTGTTGAGGCTAAAGATTCAACATGAGTCAAAACCTCTAGAGTTTGTTGACTAGAAAATTCTATTCAATTTCGACACACTCGTAACATATGTTTGCATTTGTTCAGACTGTCAGTGAGTGTGAGTGCATCATCATAAGTTTAATGAGAAGCTGATGTTTATATTTTCAGAAAGTGTGAATTCATTTCACATAATGATCATGAATTTCATAACAGACATGCTCTCTGCGAAGAATTCGTACATTGAAAAAACAAGTGATGTTATATTAATAATGATAAATAAGTTGATCAAGCATGCAATTTATATTTCAATGATCAAAGATTTGAACGTCGAGAAACTTGTAAATCTGCTATGACAAAAATTCTTATCTCAGCATGAAATGATGCGAAGCATTATATCAAATCAAGACTCACTGTTTATTAATCATTTCTGAATCACTCTATGTTGACATCTCGAAGCGAAGCAAAAGCTAAGCACTGCGTTTCATTTACAAATCAATGATCAAACAGAAAGACAGAATCAGATGCTTGAGCATTATCTGTAAGTGTATTTCAATTACAAGATGAATAACTGATCAAAGCTTTTATTAATGATGACGTTTGCATATAACAACAGCATACATGCTAGTATTGAAAAAACTTTACATGAGCTTTTAAAGAGATACATTGCGAGCTTTGCAGAGACATCTGAGAACAAAGTTCTAAAGAGAGAGACATTCTTGACTATAAAGTAAGCAGAATGACTACGAAGTATCAGAGAATATTTAATGAAACTATGAAAGTGAGTAGCAGAGCAGCAAGCAAAGTATTATAATGCTCATCATAAAGCTACAAGCTTTCAAATAAAAGACAAAGTGCTTCTGTGAAGTATAAACATTCATACGCTTCGATCAAAGAAGAAGATTAATCATAGATAACTGAAATCATTCAAAATATTAAAGAAGATCAACATGCAAGCATATAAGTTTGAACTATCTGAAAGATATGATGCAATTCACTCAATCTTTCATGTCTCTTTATTGAAATTCTGACACTTGCGTGATGAGAATTCAAAGTCGCAAACTATTCTTATGAAAGAAAAAAAGAAATGAAAGATAAAGAAGATACTTAATCAGCGAATCAAGAAAGAAAAGATTGAGTATTTAGTTCAATGAGCTGATTCGTCTTTCTACGAAAACTTCTGAGAATCAATGAAAAATCTTAGCAATGCAAAGAAGATCATTGAGAATTACAAGATAGAAAGATAAGTACATTAGTTGACTGCAAAGAAGTCAAAGAAGAAAAAGAGAGACAGATCACATAAGAATCATGATTAAAAGAATATCAAAAGCGCAAAGATGCAAGTCTAAAAAGTTGATACTAAATTACAATTATAAAATCTCATGCAACATATGTCTTCTAAAAAAAAAGATGATGAACGTTGCAAAAGAATGAAGAAAAGAAGCAATCAATGATCGCGAGTGAGAACGTTGAAGTGAAGAAAAGAGCTATTTATTCATCAATGAATCTCGTCATGCATTGCTTGCTTCAGTTGATACTTATGAGATGAAGATGAAGTGATGTGATGACAGCGAGAAGTGATAAAAACAAGAGAAATGAGAATCTTTATTCAACTGTTAAATACAATCTCACATGCTAAGAGAAAAAACTACTCACTCTCTCATTATTAAAGATGAAGAGCGAGATAATCTTGAGCGTAAGCAATGAAATGTTGAATCATTGCTTGCGCAGCGTGATGTATCATCAGCTGAAGAGAGCGCAAGACTAGATTCATCACACAATCATGCTTCTCTTTGAAGCAATGCTTGCATTTGCGAGCACACTCGATGAGAACACGACATGTGTGAGTCATCACTACGCTCAGATGATGAACGCAGCGACAGCATCAAATCTTCTGATCATGATGATTTAACATACATCAGCATTTATCAAAACATGCAGAAATAAATATGTTTATCAAAGATCATGAGTTCAATCATTAATGCAACAGATGCAAGAAGAGCAGAAGAAGCAGACGTGACAGACGTTGCAGTGATAATGACGTGAAGAGAAATGTACATTTTAAGAAAATGAGCAGACTTCGCAAGCATGTTAGCATGATCTCAATGAGCGCAAATGCTGCTACTTATCATGATAGTAATGATGATGATGATGATGATGTTGATATTGCTATGTCATTCACATTAACTTATGAGCTGACTTGCATCACAACAACGCTGCAACAAAAGAAGCTTATATCATGAGTTGCAAGCTATGCAAGATATGCATAGCAGATTTCATGCTTTATCAGTTCAAAAAAGCAGTATTCATGAAAGAATATGCTGAGACGAAACAAGAAGAAAAGAAAGAAAGAAAGAAAGCAAAGTTGAAGAATTGATATTAACAATCTTGCACTAGCTCTGTTTACACTTATTAACATGATCAGTTCACGACACTTTTATACAAATGCTAGAACGTTGAAGAAGTTATGACTATGCTATCAGTTACAGAAAGACAATACAATGCTATGAAGACTCAGAGATGAAGTCTTTAAAAAGAGATACAATTGTGAGAATGCATCTCATTGACTATGAATGATGCATGTTTGCAAGACTAGTTTGCGAGATTAGATTGAAGAAATTAACAAGTGAATAGAGATAACGACTTGACAGAAGATGAAAACTCTGCAAACTTTTACTTTCATTTCTTAGTAATTAATTCTATCATCAATAAAGTGCTATCTTATTATCTTTTACTACGCAGTTTCATGTAAAGAGATCTTGTTGTCTCACAGCTGCTCAGTTCTGACATTACTCAATTCATGTATATAAAAGTCGAGTTTTCATTCTATTCTTTCGTTTCTTGTCTTTTGTCTTGTACATTATCTGATGTATTGTTCTGTATCTAGTTTAAGTAATATAATAATTAATTCTTTATATTGATAAAATTTATGATTCAGTCTAGTCTTTGACAGAAGATGATTTTGAAACTAACTTCAAAGTCAAAATAGTCAGAACAATAAAGATTGTTTGTTGAGTTGAAAGTCACACAGATGTCTGATGAATAGATAACGAAGCTGAGAATGATGTTTGTTATAATATAAACTTGTTTGATGAACAGTCATATCAAAAGATCATCGATAACAGCATTGTTACTGCAAATAATGAAACAGTACTCATCATTGAAAAAGATTCAATTATAATTGACGTTTTGCTGAATGATAAATTAATCAAAATTCAACTAATCAATGTTTATTACTGTTCAGAACTACACTATAATTTGATGTCAGTTAATTAAATGAAAGTTAAAAAGTATACATGTAGTATAAAGAATGACAAATTTTAATTCATGAATTCAAAGAATGTTGTTGCTTTCGTTAACTTGAAAAACGATGTGAAAGCATATTTCGTGAATACATTAATCAATTTCTCAATTTCTTGATTGATCATTTTGACAAGCAGAACAGAGTCAGTCAAGACGTCATGACATTAATGATATAAATGATTAACTCATTTAAATATGATAGACGTCAAATGTCTAGTCAACATGAGCATCAACATTGATGTGAATTCAATCAATAGTCTGAAAAACGAAGAATTCTCAGAATCAATATGTGAAATCTGTGTCATAGACAAGCAAAATAAAACATCAAGTCAAAAATCTCACATCAGAGTCATCAAAGTAGATGAGCTAATACATTCAAATCTCATCAACAATGATAAAATATTTAAGATCAATAAAGAATTCAGATATGTAGCTACTATGATTAATGACTGCAGTCAATATACAATCATTTATTTACTAGAACGAAAATTTGATTTAAAAGATATACTTCAAAAATATCTGAAATTGATGAAGACTTGAAGCATCTCAATTCATTAACTGCGTTCAGATAATGAAGATGAGTATACTGATCATCAAATTATTGAATTACTTGAAAAGCATGAGATCAAATAAAAGTTAATAACATCATATAACTTAAGTCAAAATGAAGTTGCAAAGCAATGTTTTCACACTCTTTTTGAACGAACTCGCGTTATACTGACTAGCATCAAATTGTTGATACAACTATGAGATGAAGCTATAATGACTGTTATCTATTTGAAAAACAGAAGTTCTATCACTGCGTTGAACAAAATAACTTTCTATGAGATCTGATACAACAAGAAGTCTGATCTTAGCTATTTACATACATTTAAATGCATAGTTTATCATCATGTGAAGAAAGCTTGTTAAAAGCTCGATGACAAGAGCTTAAAATGTCAGTTCTTGAGCTACAAGAAAGTTAATCAGTTTCGCTTGTAAAATGAGAAGAATGTACTAATATCTAGTCACGTTCAATGAGATGAAATAGTCATTGAAGTTGAATCTTTTGATACTAAGCTTCGATGATCAAATCAACGATGCATCTTTCTCGAGAAAAATCATTGAAAATGCGAAGATCGCGAAAATTGTCAATGATCATTAAACAAAAATATCAGTCGCTTCACAGAAAGTTAAAAGCAGATCACTAGAACTAAAATTAAGCGAGTCAAATAACTTAAGTGATTTTGATGCTTCTGATACTTCTGATGCTTTAAGCAAACATCTCAAATGAGTTATTGCTGAATCAGTTGATTACAGAGCACTAAACAATCTTTAAGTCAGAAATCATAATCAAGACTTTGTCAGTAAAGCAAATCAAGTTCAAATTGAATTGAATACTTCACAAACAGTGAAACATGCTAAAGTTAGTTTCAATTGATAACAAAGAAAGTTTGCATTCAGAAGTTAGCTTGATGCTCATATCAAAAATGACATCTTTATTCTAAAGATATCTTTGTTGAATTAATAAATACTGTCAACACGCTGAGTAACTATCATTAAGCGAGAACTTAAAGAGAAAATGATTAAATATAAAGCTAGATGAGTATGTAAAAGATTTTGTCAGAAGCAGAAAATTGACTATAATGAAATCTTTGCTTCGATGATCAGAGTTACGATCATCAAAATGTTTCTAGCATTGATGATCAAATATGACTATAAAGTTAAACAAATGAATGTCATCATCACTTTTCTAGAAGCACATTTAAAGAAAGAGATTTAAGTGCAGCAATTTTCAAAGTTTGAGCAAAAAGAATCAAATGAGATTTTTTGTTACGAAGCGTGTCGACATTGAATAGAGCCTAGTCAATAGACTCTAGAGATTTCAATATGTAAACAAGAAACAGCGATGTTTCGAATCGAAATATGCTGAAACATTTCATCTATTCGAGCTCTAGCAAATCGACTACTTCGTTTCTTTGTTCGCTCTACTATAGATACAGCTCGAAACTGTCTTCTTTCTTCTGTATTCTTAGTTTCCTAGTTATAGCTATCTCTATTGATCAAACATTCTATTCAGCTACGCACTACCTCGCTGCAGTGTGATTAGATTCTAGGCACGATCTCAACATTAAACTAAGAATTCGTTAATTCTACGATACGAGTATAAATATTCATTCAAGACACTCGACGAACAACGAAACAAGTCTAAAGAAATTTGTTTACCTGATGATCAACGATTTCGAAAGACAGAACAACATCAGAGAATCAATAAAATCAACGACAAGACTGTTGAATTGCTAGAGAACTTACCGCTCATTCAGTAGCATCGATTCACTCGATCAATAGAATCAACGGAAACATATGATCGTTGATTGCTAGAGAATCACAAACTTTCTTTCTCTTTCAAAAAGCTCGTGAATCAGTCGAGTCAAAATAATCTGTGTCATCAAATTTGATTCGACTCGATTCGAATTCAGATCAATTTAGTGAGTCTGCTACAAAGGCAAGTCAATAGTCGATCTCTTCGATGAGCTAGTCGATTTCCTTCTAGTGAGCCTGCTACAAAGACGCTGTCAATGCGATGATCTATCTACTCACATCGCTCTATCTATCAGTGAATCGGCCTACCTCGTGTTTCTGTGTCAACTAGTGAGTCTGCTTCAATGACACGATCAGAATTAACCTCTTCGATGAGCTAGTCGATCTTCTTCTAGTGAGTCTGCTACAAAGACGCTGTCAATGCGATAATCTACCTACTCACATCGCTCTATCTATCAGTGAATCGGCCTATCTCGTGTTTCTGTGTCAACTAGTGAGCCTGCCTCAATGATCGCTCTTCCCTCTCATAGTGAGCCTGCTACAATAGACATTTCGATGGTCTGAAAGATCAATAAGAAGGTTGGTAGAAAGACGAGCGTCGAGCTCTACGTCAGTGCTATGAACTACACTACAAGTCATAGAGACATGACTTTTAAAGAGAAGAAAGTAATGTTACGAAGCGTGTCGACATTGAATAGAGTCTAGTCAATAGACTCTAGAAATTTCGATATGTGAACAAGAAACAGCGATGTTTCGAATCGAAATATGCTGAAACATTTCATCTATTCGAGCTCTAGCAAATCGACTACTTCGCTTCTTTGTTCGATCTACTATAGATACAGCTCGAAACTGTCTTCTTTCTTCTGTATTCTTAGTTTCCTAGTTATAGCTACCTCTATTAATCAAACATTCTATTCAGCTACGCACTATCTCGCTGCAGTGTGATTAGATTCTAGGCACGATCTCAACATTTTTTTGACCTGTCGTTTAAACAAGACTCTATATGAACTAAAACAGACATTTCAAGAATAATATGCAATTCTGAAAGTTTATCTCATTTTCATTGACTATTAAAGAGTAGAAATTGATCATTCAATGTTCATTTATGATAATGACATTATTATTGCTATTTATGTAAACGATTTGCTCATTCTAGAATCAAACATATTCAATATCAAAGCACTGAATAGACTGATCACGTCAAGTTGAGTATTCAAGTTCAAGTCAAGTACTTGACTTGAAAAGTATCAAGTCAAATTGAAATTTTTTTGAAAAGTGTTGAATTGAATTGAGAAGCTTGATTCAACAACTCGACTCAAAAACTCAACTTGATTCAACAAGATATTAAATAAATGTAAATAGCTTAATTGAACAGTCTACATAATTTCTCTTCATGACTTTCTATCATGTTTTTCCGTCATGACTTTCTATTAAAGTCAAATGATCTTCATGTTTCTCTTCATGTTTCTCGTCATGTTTTTCTTCATGTTTTTCTTCATGTTTTTCTTCATGATTTCTCGTCATGACTCTCTATCAAATCTCTCTATCAAACAGTCTTCATGATTTCTCGTCATGACTTTTCTTTATAGCTTCTCTTCATGACTTTTCTTCATGACTTTTCTTCATAGCTTCTCTTCATGACTTTTCTTCATGACTCTTCTTCATGACTTTCTATCATATAGTCTTCATGTTTCTCGTCATGACTTTCTATCAAAAAGATAATGCAAAAAGTGTTATGAAGCATGTCGACATTGAATAGAGTCTAGTCAATAGGTTCTAGAGATTTTGATATGTAAACAAGAAACAGCGATGTTTCAAATCAAAATATGCTGAAACATTTCATCTATTTGAGCTTTAGCAAATCAACTACTTCGTTTCTTTGTTCGCTTTACTATAGATACAGCTCGAAACTGTCTTCTTTCTTCTGTATTCTTAGTTTTCTAGTTAAAGCTACCTCTATTGATCAAACATTCTATTCAGCTACGCACTATCTTGCTGCAGTGTGATTAGATTCTAGGCACGATTTCAACAAAAAGATAATGTAAAAGCAAAAAATCGGAAAAATTTCTATATTTAACTTTCTTGACGTCAAGCTCAAGTTCTTGATGAGTCGAGTTGAGTTGACTCAATTCTCAGTCGAGTCGAATCGCGTTAAGTTGAAAATATGAGTAACTCAACTTGAATCAAGTTGAAAATGTAAGCAATTTGACTCAATATTGATTCAAGTTCAAAATGTCAACTCAAAACTTAACTTAATGATCAGTTTAGTACTGAAGCTGCAATTTGCAGAGTGTTTTCAAATGAAAGATCTTGACTCAATCGAGTGATATTTAGAAATGCACATAACTCGTGATAAAGCTGAATGAACTCTTTGAATCAATCAAAGCATTTATATCAAGCGAGTCATTGAGCTTCTGAGCATGAGCGATTGCAGCTCAACTAAAACATCGATGTATCACAAATGTCAGTTAAAAAAGAACGTTTATTGAAAGTTCAAGAAGTGAGTTAAGTATCAAGCTATTTCTGAAGAAATAAAGAGTTATCAATCAATCATTGAAACACTGATGTGAATAGTCTGTCAAACATGATCAAACATAGTCTATGCAGTGAGCAAATGCAGCAGATATTAGATGAATTCTACTCTTGATCATGATTTAGCTGTCAAACAAATCATTCGTTATTTAGTCAAAACTGCTCAGCTGAGACTTTGATATGAATCTTTCAAAGTGAAGAAAGTTGAGAAAGCTGAATTCTTTAAATATATTGATTCAGCTCATGCTAATTGCTTGAATTCTTAAAGATTCATCTTCAACTGTTGTAAGCATGCATCTTTGTTACTTCTGATTAGTCTGATTAGTCTAACATAAACTAGTATAAAGCTGTGAGTAAAGCTGTTGTTGACACGTTAGCAATCTAGCGTATCTTCATGAATAAAACTCATGTCATGTTGCATCTTCTTTCTACTTCAGCTTTGAACTTCTAGTTAGAATACACTTATATGATTCGATTTATGCAAACTCATAACATTAGTTCAGAACTCATTAATCTTACTATCAACGTGTAAATGATATAAAAACAAGTTACATCACTCAAACTTAAATCAGAATCAAAATTCGAAAATTGAGTTCAGAAGACTTATGTTATGAGCATACATCTCTGTTACTTCTGATTAGTCTGATTAATCTAACATAAACTAGTATAAAGCTGTGAATGAGACTGTTGTTGACACGCTAGCGATCTAACGTGTCTTCATGAGTAAAACTCACGTCGTGTTACATCTTCTTTCTACTTCAGCTTTGAACTTCTAGTTAGAATAAACTCATATGATTCGCTCTATGCAGACTCATAACATTAGTTCAAAGCTCATCAATCTTGCTATCAACATGTAAATGATATAAAAACAAGCTACATTATTAAACTTGAACCAGAATTGAAACTTGAAAATTGAGTTCAGAAAGCTCATTAGAAATCAAGAAATTTCTAGAACAGAAGAACAGAAGAACATAAACATGTTGCTTTAGACTAACTTTTTACTGAGCTCATCATCAAAACAGAAGAACAGAAGAACATGAACGTGTTGTTTTAGAATTGAAACCTGAAGTTTCACTTGAATCTCGATCAGCAATTTTTCTACTCACACAATGACTAGAAGCAAAGAATCAGAATCAGTGAGCATTGCTCGCTATGAACTTCAAAATGCTAGAAGAGAATCACTTCTATCACATAATTGAGTAGCATCAGAAGAAGAAGACATAAATGCTATGTCAAACATCGAAGAAAAGAACATGAACGCGTTGTTTTTTGACTATGAAATGATCAAGATCAGCATCAATGAAGAGCTGAATGCTTGAATAATTGATAAGAGAACAGACAATATTATCATCTTCATTAAGTACATGATTCATCAGCATGACATCGAAATTGAAACTCACAATGACATGATTCAGATGTTGAAAGATGTCAACAAGATAAACATCAAGTTGAAGACTATTCAGACGACGTTGAATACTATAAGAACGCGTCTGCAGAAAAAGATGAGAAACAAGAATGTGATTATACATCATTTAGAAACTGCATCAAGTCAACAAAGTACTTTGATTTCGAAAGATTGATTCTCAAAGTCAATCAAGCTATCTGATTCATCTTTGTTTGAAGATTCGAAGCAGAATATGAATAATTGATTGTTTCAAATGCGAAACAAGCTGAAGATGAACAAGAATCATTTTTCTATCGAAGAATTGAAGATTGCATATGTGAAAAGTTGAGTCAATGAAACAATGATCAAACACATAGCATTTCGAATGAGAAATGCAATCATGAACTCATTTCTAGAAGCAGAAGAGATGTTGTTGATCATAAACAAGATGTACGACAATTTCAATCAACGTCATACAACTCAACGACAATTCTTAAAGCTGTATCAAAATAAGATCTTCTTTCATGACTTTTAAATGAAATTTCAACGATTCAATGCAGAATTAAAGTACAATAATGAGACTTTACTAAATGATCTGCAGCATAAGATCAGTTCAGATCTTTAATGAGTAACGCTCAATGAATGAATCATTGATTTGAATGAATTTGTCGACATCTGCATGCGAGCTGACGTTCAATTGACGAAACTGAATGCTCGATCAGCTCTCAAGACATTGATGACTCAAGTCGCTCGCTTTATTGCTGACATCTTGATGATGATCACGATCACGACTTCAGTCTCATTCTCTGCATGAAAGAAACTCAGAATATTGAACGTTGACTTTGCTAAAAAGAAGTTGTTTAAAAAAGAACTCTGCTTTAAATGCAAGAAGTCAAAACATAAAGCATACGACTGTTTTAAGTCAACTCAGATACATGAAATTGCAGCGAATTCAAAAAACGATTTGTCTTCATCAAAGTAGTGATTGAAAGCGACATGCTCATATCTTGCTTCATCAATATGCTCAATGACTCGTTTGATTTCAAGTTGTTTATTGTGAACGTCATCTTGAATAGTCTAGAAAAGATATTTCAATTCTTCGCTCTGATAAACATTGAAGTCACTGACATGATGTTCATAAATGATTCATTGATTTCAGAACTATGTAAATGCTTTGATATTCAGTCAATTTCACTGTTCAAATCAAAGTTGATTCATTCATATGATGAAACTCTCGATTGAAGATTTATTACACATGCTCTGTATATCTCAGTCACTATACAAGAACATAAGAATAAAATGATGTTTTTATTAATAACTCATCTAGATCAGCACAAGAAAATCATTAACAATCTTTGATTGAAAAGAAATCAAATTTTGATAGATTCTGCAAACAATTGATTAATATCTTCATCAAATATTTAAATCTTGAAACTTATCATTTTGAAAGCAAGCAGTCAATCAGCATTTCATCAACTTGAATCAAGCGAGATTTGCAAAATAAAACGAAAGAACTTGAAGTCTATGTCAACAATTATCTTAAAGCAAACTACAAATTCAAAATCAGTGAATTGATTCATTGAATCAGCTTTCATATGAAAGCAAAGCACATAAGTTAATCTCAATCAACATGAACTCATTCAGTCATCAAAGAAGAAAAAGCTCATCAATATTGTCATGATTGAAGTCGTTGCTTATCAAACTTTAGTCAAGAAGAAGAATGTCAAGATCTTTACATTGATCATTAGTAAAATCAACAAGATGCTTAGCTCGATCAAAGATTCAGCGAAACTGAATGAAATGATCTCTGTCATGTCATTAAAGAAACTGAAGAAGAAGCTTTTAATAGTTTATCATGACTTTCTGAACATTTTTGACAGAGAAAAGACAACTCAGTTGTTCTTGCATCAATCATATGATCATAAGATTGAATTAGAAGATGAAAGTCAATCTTGTAGAAGTTGATTGTATCTCATGTTGAGTCACAAGTTGCAAAAGATCAAGAAGTATCTAGAAAAGAACTTAAAGAAGAAGTTTATTACACTCAGCAAAGCTTCATTCGCTTCGTCAATACTATTCATCAAAAAGAAAGATGATAGTCTTCGCTTTTACGTGAATTATTGAAAATTGAATGCTTTGATCAAAAGACATCGTTATTCAATATTCTTGATAAACGAAGTACTCATTCAAATTCAAGACAGTAAATATCTGACTTGACTTGACATTATCATCACGTTCAATAAGCTTTGCATGAGCACTGAAAGTGAGAATTTAATCTCATTCATCACTTTCTTTGATGTTTACAAATATAGAGTAATGCTCTTTGAATTAATCAATGAATCAACATTCTTTCAGCACTATATCAACAACATGTTGTTCAACTGTCTGCATAAATTCTGTCAGATTTATCTGAATGACATTCTCATCTACAGTAAAATCTTGAAGAAATATAAAACTCATGTGAAAGAGATGCTAAACAAGCTTCATGAAGTTGATCTGCAGATAAACATTAACAAGTGCAAGTTCAAGATTCAGAAGATTTCATTTCTAGAACTATTGATATTCATCAATGATCTACGAATGAATTCTTGAAAAGTAGATGTGATTTGTAGCTGAAAAGTGCTTCAATCGTTGATTCATGTACAGATCTTCATTGACTTCTGCAATTTCTATCAACGATTCATAAAGAACTTCTTGAAGATCGCTCAATTTATGATAAAGCTGACTCAAAAAAATCATTCATTTGAATGAACAGAGATCTGTCAGACAATCTTTGAGAAACTGAAGCAACAGATGACAACAGTTTTCATTCTGAAGCATTTTGATTTGATCAGAGAAGCTATTCTGAAAATGAACTTCTTGAACTATGTCAACGACGAAGTATTGTCTCAATATGATGATGAAGAAATTCTACATTCAATGATCTTTTATAGCAAGAACTCGATTTCTGCAGAATGCAACTACGAGATCTACGACAAAGAGCTTTTGACTATATTATTTGATGCTTGAAGCATTGACATCTCAAATTGAAATGTACTGATATTTCAATTAAGATCTTCATCAATCATCTGAATTTGAAGTACTTCATGATCATCAAGAAACTGATCAGACGACAGACTAGATGAGCTGAGAAGTTATTCAAATATAACTTCAAGATCATATATCAGTCAGAAAAGCAGAATCTGAAAGCAGATGCGCTGATCAGAATGTCAGACGTCAAGTCAGTTGAAGCAAATGATAATCAAAAGCTATATCAGCATCAGATGCTATTGCTTGAAGACAAATTTGAACTGCAGTCAATAAAAGCTGATCAAGATCTGACTCAGATTTTGCTCAGATCTGACTCAGATTTGAAACTTAAATCAAAAGCTAATCAAAATTCGATCAAAAAGATGATTTTTATTCAGAATCAGATTATAGTTGAAAATTAAACGAATCAACAATGTATTAATATTCAAACAGTCATAGAACAGAACAGAAAAACTTGTCAAGATATGAGTCTAGACAATTGCAAAGTACTGAACGAAATACTTTGAAAGAATGATAGACTGTGAGTTTCTCAGTTAATGATCATTCAATTGATAAGAAAAGCATATGATCTTTTGATCAGTGATCACTCTGACATGAATCAAACGTTAAACTTGTTAAGATGATCATATTGCTGATTGAAAATGAGAACGACAATCAAACGTTACATTCAAAACTGTTACGTTTGTCGTAGATCAAAAGCATCAAGAGATTGAATTAATGAACTACTGAAGTCATTGTTTATATTTAAACAATGATGACAAGACATATCATTGAATTTAATTATCAATTTATTGAAAAGTAATGAAAGCAACGCGATTCTGACAGTGATAGATCGATTGTCTAAAGAACGTCACTATATACTTTGTTGATCAGATGACGAAGAAACTTTCGCTGAATAAACAGTTAAGCTGCTGCTGATATGAGTCTTCAGAATTCATGAACTATCAAGATCAATAGTATTCAATAGAGAGTTGTAATTCATATTGATTGTCTGAAAGTCTTTATGTCTGAGACTCAACATTAAGATGAAACTATTCATCAACTATCACTTACAGATCAATGATTAAACGAAAAAAGCGAATCAGAATGTAGAACGATATCTACGAAGCTACTGTTCATACATGCAAGATGACTGATTCATCTGACTATTTATGACTGAATTCGTCAATAACAATGCTATTTCGTCATCAATTGAACAATCAGCATTCTTTCTGAATAAGAGCTTTCATTCTCATATGAGCTTCGATTTGAATTCAACTGAATATGAGATTACTTGAGCTAGAATTCAAGCGAGCAAAGCAGAGAATATATTCAAACACATGAAATGATCATTAGTGTTGATCAAGCAAACATTAGCAAGAGTTAAAGTCACAATGAAGAAACAGATTAACAAGCATTGAAAGAAAATGATCTACAAGATAAATGACATGATGTTTCTGAATTCTAGAAACATTATGATCGCAAGATCATCAAAGAAGCTAAACGATAAAATGCTAGAATCTTTCAAGATTTTAACTGAGATCAAACATGCATATCGATTGAAACTATCATTGACAATGAAAATTCATTCAGAGTTCATCTTGAATCTACTATGATTGAATTCAAAAGATTCTTTGAAAGAACAATGAAATGAGTTGTTTAATTTTATAGTGATAAATGATGAAGATGAATGAAAAGTGAAAAACATACTGAACTTCAGACATTACAGAAGATGACTGCAATATTGTGTCAATTGAAAAGATTATGACGTCGATTTACATTAATACAATGTTGATGAAAATGAGTTTGAAGACTGCTTGAAGATTGTACATAACTTTCATCAAAAGTATTTGAACAAGTCAAGTTAGAAATCAACTCAACAAGAATTGATTAATTGAACTGCAGCAATGAGAACATTACTAAATGAAGAGAGAAAGTAATGTTGCAAGCATGCATCTCTGTTATCTTTGATTAGTCTGATTAGTCTAACATAAACTAGTATAGAGCTGTGAGTAAAGCTGTTGTTGACACGCTAGCGATCTAGCGTGTCTTTGTGAATAAAACTCACGTCGTGTTGCATCTTCTTTCTACTTCAGCTTTGAACTTCTAGTTAGAATACACTCATATGATTCGCTTTATGCAGACTCATAACAACTTGTTAAAAATCAAGAAATTTCTAGAACAGAACAGAAAAACATGAACATGTTGCTTTAGATTAACTCTTTACTGAGCTCATCATCAAAACAGAAGAACAGAAGAACATGAATGTGTTGTTTTAAAACTGAAATCAGAAATTTCAGTTGAATCTCAATCAGCAATTTTCTACTCACACAATGATTAGAAGCACAGAATCAGAATCAATGAGCATTGCTCACTACAAACTTCAAAATGCTAAAAGAGAATCACTTCTATCACAGAATCAAACAGTGTCGAGAGATAAAGTACAGATGCAATATAAAAAGTCGTATCAAAGCAACAGAGAAAGTAAATAATGAACACATGCAATGATCATGCTAGTAGAAAGATACTGTAAAACGTGTATATGTTTGTCTCTATCTACAAGTTGCAATGACATCTATATGTACACTCAAGAAACGCTTCTCGACTCTTTTATCATTGACTCAGATCTCGATCTCTTTTCTCTTACTAACTATCTCATGAGAATAATGTGAGCAGTCTTACAACATTCATTTCTCATCTAATTAGTGATCGTTTCTTAATCATTACAGAAAGAATCAAGAAGAAAACAGAAAGAAAACAGCAAGAAAACAATTTATTCATCAACGCTTGAGAAAACAGAAAGAATACAATCTATCATCAACGTTCAAGCAATTACTCTTGAATGCTTTCATTCATCATTTTTCATCGACTTAATATCATTCTTGACGCAGTAGAAATAAAATTTAAACTCATAGACTGTAATCTCTGTCTCTTTCATTCTTTCATGAGCTTTTCTCATCTGATTCAATGCAGATTTTCAATGAAATTCAACAAACTCTTTTACTTGCTTCAGATTCTGATCAAACAAAAGACTTCTCTCTTTCAACATTTTCATCAAATTTCAGCTTTAAAGATTTATCAGCGCGTTCGAAGTTAAACATACTTCTCGAATTTTCATGATGACAAAATGATGAAACAATACTTTCTCTTGTTTATTGTTTTCTAGTTCAGAAGAGATTGCATCAATGAGTCTTTGATCTTGTAGTGCAACGATCACTTCATTCTTAGTTTCATATTTCACAATTTTCATGTTGACTTCATCTTTGAAGATTGCTGTGTGATAAATAAGCATTGCAATGCGTTGTTCATCAGATTTATCTTTATTACTGTGTGATAAATGTGACATTCAGAAATGAACACTGTCTGCAAAGCAAGACTGATTCACTCATTTCAGATCTGATCTTCACGAATCATTCTCATTGAACATCTTAAGTACTACACAGTGAGTATATTCATTCGTTGCTAGATTTCGCTTAATCGCTTCTTTTCATCATTTTTTCATGCGAAGATGTAGATCAAGAATAAATTCATCATCTTTGTTAATCAACTCATCTGCAAACATTGCTGTGCTCTGAATTCAACTTTGTTCTCTATCACTCATTAAATCATTGACATTCAGATTCACATGTCTTATGAGTTCTGAATCATTCTTGAAAGTGATCTTCATAAAATATGAGAAAGTCAGAAGATTGATTTTGTGATTCAATCAAAGAGTCACAGTAATGAGATAGTACATTATATTCTGACGTACTAGTTGTTGCAACGTGATGTACATAGTCGTTCTCAATCAGTCGTGATTTGTAAGATCTAAGTCATTTCTCTGATATTATAAGTACATATTTAGTTTCTCTCTTATCAAGACTCATGTATTGTCATTCAATATTCAATCAAACACATTTGATAATACTATTGCATCAATTTTCTTTCACTTCTGATACTTGATCTTCTTTATGAACATGTTATGAATCAGAAATGTATCAATCTTGTAGTTCTGTAACATATGCAATCATAGTTGAAATAGTTGTAGTGAGTCAGTGAAGTGAAAGAAACGACTGTCTCAACGAAATCAGTCTGTGAAAGTGACATCAATTTTCACGAAATCTAGTCGAAATCTATAGTCGTATATAATATTTATACAGTCAATAAGTATTTCAAATGACAGCTCATTCGTCAGTAGTTTAAGTTTATTTCTCAGTTTCTGAAGATGTGAATAATATACAAACGTTTCTTCATTCTTAGTTTTGAAGCAATATTCTTTCAGCAACTTCATTGTCATGATTGAAAATATTAAATCAAGATAATCAAGTCTCTGCTTTCATGTATGAGACACTTGTATGCAAAAGCATGCTTTACTCTCTTTCATCTTTCAGATATTTTCGATGATTTGATAATATGATCGTTGAACTTTTGATCATACACTTTCTATTGCTGTCACAATAATAGCTTTCTTGCAGACACTTGCAGTATCACTCATTTCTGTTTTTAAGCTGTACTGTAGAAGAATCTTTTCGTTATTCATGATTACATCTAGCGAGAAAGTAAGTCTTTGCTCGTCATATTCTGCTAGCTTTGAGAACGTCGAAGCAATCAAGATAAGAGAATGAGAAGATACAAAAAGATGTACGTGTGATGTTCTTGAAGAATTTAATGACGTGAACGAAGCAATCATGTTAAAAGAGATTGATGTGATAACTCTTGATGATTAATGAGATCTTATCATCAGACTTTGCATCGCTGACATCAATAAATTAAGATCTGAGATCATTATTACATCGCTTGCAATTAACATGAAGTGTGAATCTTCATTCTTCAACACTACTGACAAGTGTCTTGATTGCAATGACAGTATTGATGATCTTGATCTTCTTTTGAAATTGAATTGCAAAACTGCTGATGAGTTAAAAACAGTCTCGACATAATCTGTTTTCAAGATCATGTCGCTGATACACTTACATAGCACGTCAGACTTTACTCATCTTCAGTTCATGTGATTTAGCTTCTTGTTCATTAACATAACTTCAATCTGATTCGCGATTAATTTGTTGAAGTCTGTAAATTGTGAGAATGAAGAGATCAAAACTTGATCTCTGCTGACAGTTGTCTGCATCACTTTATGATATACTATCTGCTTCATCATTACTTTGATCAGATGCTCATTCTGAATTCTTGCAATGATCACATGCATTTTATTCATTGCTTCTCTTTTTACTGAATACAATGAAGAATTTTTCTTTGAGATTCAAAGATTCAGTTGCTTTAAGTTTCATCTGTTCATCATGATTCTCTTTGTCTCAGCTATATCTCTTCTCTCTTTTTCAATTCTCTCATGCTCAATATTTATCGTCTTTCATTCTTCTTTCTCGCTAGTTATTCTTGAATAAAGTGAGTTGTTGTCAAGAAATTTTACGAAGCTGTACATCAGATTCTTTACATTCATATGTAATTGCATAATTTGATTTCGAAATTGATGAATTGCTGTCTGTCATTCTTGTTCTGTGCGCAAAGAGTTTAAGTAATTGACTAGTTCTTTTTGATCATTTATGAAGTGTTTCAGATGATGCAGCGTTATCACAGAGCTTGTTCTAGTGAGTGTCATTGAAATAATGAAAGTAAAGATAGTTAAAGAATTTAAATGAGATTCTTCTGAGAAAATGTGTAAAAGCTTTCGTTGACGAAAGCTTTGATGTGAGCTTTTAATGTCTGAGAAAACAAATGTTGAGTGAAGAATTACATGAGATGTTTAGTCGTTTTAGTGTGAGTTCAAATAACAGAGATGATGAATACGTGAGATTTTTAAACGTTCTAGTACGAGTTCAAATAACAGAGATGATAACTATGTTAAAAGATAGAAAATACGTACTGAGTCTTTTAGAGTTCAGCGCTAGTAGAAATTGCTTGCAGTTTTGCAAATAATTCTTCTGCAACTTATGCTTGTCATAGCTGAGAGAAATGTTGATGACTCGATATTAGTAACAATTTTCTCAGCTGACTGATTGATTATTTCTCTACACTATCTGCTGCACGTCACATGAGTTAAATGTCTTGTCGTGTGTCGTTTAAGTCGATCTTGATATATTTTCAATCTTCGATCTTAATATATTCTTTGATATACAATCATCAATCGATTTTGATTCTTGCTTTAAGCTTTAGCTCTAATCATTATGCAGTGAACTTTAGCGTGTACTCTGCAAATTGATTAAAGTTTCGCTTTGTTCATTTGAGACTAAAGCATTTTGAAACTTTCAATCTTCAGTACTGAAGTAATTCAGTACTGACATTGCAGATGTTTGCATCTTCATTCTCATTCTTCTTTTCATATGCTTAAGTAACTCAAAGCAACTTTATGATATTCTTAACAACTCATGATCTTCTTGCATCAACTTTGCTTCTTGACGACTTGACAGAAGAAGAGTTAATACAAGTGACGTTGTACAAGACAGTGCTATTAAAGCTGCACTCTTGAATGTGAACAATCTTATCTTAATTCAACAGAAGTCTCAGCAACAGATGCTCTTTTCAAGTTCACAGAGACTCTCAGTTAATAGTGAATAAAATTCAGCGACGCATTTGAATTTCTGATCAAAACATTGATCGTAATTTCTGACATGATTTTCTCAATGAGTGTTGTCATCAATAAATTCTGATCTTTATTCTTCTGTTCATTACTGATCTCACTTTTCAATGCTTGATTCACATGCTTCTTCAATCTATTTTCTGCAATCATTTCTTTTAAGATCGCTTCGTCAAACTCTGCAATTTTATATTATTCTTTTTCAATGTTCATTTTCACTACTTGAAAAGATTTCAGTCATCTTCATGTCAATTTCAGCGTATGCATGTTGTTTAATTTAATGTCATGCAGCAGTACAAGATCATTCTTTAGAATTGAACTAGTATGAATGCATCTGTGATCATTTCATACATCTTTGTCGATCTCTCTCATTCTTCTCAAATGCAGCATGATCTTCTTCAAATTCTCATCTCTGCATTCAAGTTGTTGAGCATGAAGAGTCAATAGCTCATTAATCGTGCAAACATTGTCTTATGAAAGAATCTGTCAGATTGAAACATCAAGTTCTATAAAAAGAACAGCATTGTAATCATACAAGACATGATATGAAGTCATTTCAGTGAAAGTTCTCATGATGATTCTGTCTGCTCATAGCACACTGACAAAGCTTCTGATTCATCTCATGCTTTTATCAACTGTTATCTTGATCAAGACATTCACAACAGCTGTATGATTTCTCTTCACAAGATCATTCATTTGTGAATGATAAGTTAACATCATCACTCGCTTTATCTTATATTTCTCGATCAGCATTTCTACAATTTCTTTGTTCTTTGATTCTTCATTCATGACAAATCTTCTTGAACAGTCATGTTTGCAAATCACATCTTCTTACAGAAATTTTGCTATCGCTTTTGAAGTTGCTGCTTTCAGAGCTCTTTCTTTTACTCATCTTGAAAAGTCATCTCTTGTCAAGACAATATAGCATTTCTCTTCGTTTGAAGACATGTAAATGACATTTATTTCAATCTTCTTTCAGACTTTTAAGATTCAGATAAAATGCAGAGTCTTCTTCTTTCATCTTGATGCTTGCAACTGAAATTCTTCATAGAATTTTACATACATGCATGTATTCTTTCATATCTTCTTTCATTAATATCTGTTGATCATCTTTTGATATATTCTCTCTCTTTCATGATGATCACTTTCATCATGCAGTTTCTGCAGAATATTACTGCATTCTTCTTGAAGATTCATCACTTTTTGCACAGAAGCAGTCTTGTTGAATCTTTTAAACAAATGTTTATCTTGAATCATAAATTTCAATGCTTCATGTTTGAACTTTCAAAATTATTTTGTTGACATTTTGAACAAGCGCGATAAAAAGATTAGATAATAAGCTATTTTCTTGAAATGTTCTGAATATGAATCTTTCAATATTGACATGTCTTCTTCAACAACTATACTGACTGAGCAAAGATGAATGAAATTTAACTGAGCATCAATGAAGTCATTTATATCTTTCTCATGAGTCTCATCTTCATCGTCTGAAGATTCTCTGAGTCTGCGTGAGAGTTCATCGAGTGCGCTATGCTTGTGATTGAGAACATGATGAACATCAAAATCAAACAAGCGAATTCAAGCAAGTCATCATGTCATCAATGCTTCTGATAAGTCTGACGCAAATCAATTCAGTTGCATCATCAGAATGTTGACGTTTATTTCAATAACAAACTTCATGTCATATAGTCAGTAATGAATCTTCTTCAATGTCTTCATCAGATCTCTACATTCTCACTTCTCAGCATCATATCTTGTCTCTTACTCGTTTCATAGTTCACTTTCATATCATATGAAGTGTTGATTCTTAAAATTCAATGCTGTCTGCTGTAACATCGCTCTTCATTCTTGAAAACTTATGTTCACGACAAGAACAATTTCTTCTGTCTGCTCAGAGTAGTTCAGACTTCTCATGATCAATGCAGTGATCAGTGTCAGCTTCAGCTTGTTCATGACTTTCTCTTATTCTTTTTCTCACATGAATTTGATCTTTTTTTTGAAGAGCTGAAATATTGACACTGCGATCAAGACGAAATTCTCTATTCATACTCGATAATACATGCATACTTCAATGAATACTCAAACAGATGTGACATCATGACAGAAACATCATTTTAAAATCTTGATAATTTTGAAATCTTCTGATCTGCAATCATGAAAGTTACAAACAAATCTCATAATCTTTATGTTCAACATGCAGAATTGCGACTTTTCATCAGATATGATGCAATCGATGAGCTCAAAGTTCAAGAGTACGAAGTCAAGATTCTTAATATGCTTCAGCATAAACTGATGTACTTCTGAAATGATCTTTGCATTATTATAAATTGTCTTCAATTTCTTTACTTCAATATCGTTGAGAAAAGATCTGCATATTTCAAGAAGATTCTTCAATATCTTGATTATGACTTTGATAAACTGAGCAACGAAGTTGATGACATCTTGTGATAACGTTGTCTGTTGCAATAATCTCAGACATATCATGAACGCTGTGAGATCTCAATATATTTTTGTCAGCGTAATCTGATCATACTCAGAAAACAGATCTATCAGAAAGATCATAATCATATTAATGAATTCTTCAAAGAATTCATTCACATCTGAGAGCAAATTGACATCTCTGATAATAATCTTGTTCATATTCATTGCTGCATTGATCATGTGATACTGATTGAACTTTTTCTTGATCAGAAATCAAAGATTTTGATATGAGTCATGACAAGATTTCAGTATGTCATGCTTTATTCAATTCTTGAGCATGTCTATGATGATCTGATGAAGTATCTTAAAGACTGAGAAATTGAGTATCTGTCATGCATCATGCAATATCATTCGAATTTGCTGCAAGAATGAGACTATGTCTTTTATCTTTCTCATTTCTGAGAAGTTTTAGATCATTGTCACTTCTGTGTTAAACAACATCTTCAGTAGTAAATTTTTCTCTTGCAGAGTTAAAGCATCGTTGCATGTCATTCTCTTTGCTTGCTTTGAAATCAATCTGAATTCTTAAACAATTTTGAAGAATTTGAGAAACAGTCAATGACTGTACTTCTCTGACTTCATCTCTGTCATATTCAATTTGATCTGAGTCAGTAAGATTTGTTTTCAGTTTGTCAAATCTTCTGATATTGAGTTGTTTAACTTTAATGAATTTACAGATTGAATCTTCTGAGCTTTTCTCTTGTATGCTGTCGCTACTTTGACATGATTTATCTTCTCATGCTGATAAATTGAACTCAGGTCAAATCTTCATGTTATTTGCATCGCAAGTCTGTTTAAACGACATCATAACATCTGTGCATGTTGCATGCTATTGTTCAAGCAAAATCATTGAACAAAGCTTTGATCTTTCTTTTTCTTTTCTTCTTCAATTTCGATGAACATCTCAGAGCTTTTCAAGCGCGTTAAATCAACAGTCTTCGAACTTACACTTCTCATTGCAGATACACTTTCAACAAAGCATTTATTTACTCATTTAAAGAGTTTTTCGCTTTTTCGAGAAATATTTTCAACACATCTCAATTGACAGAATTGTGTGCTAAAATCAATTTAAAGAACATCATTCTTTCATCATCATCAATGACTGTCATCTCACAAGTTTCTTTTGAAGTATTGTTAATGCATAAACGCGTCTTTCACTCATATGATCTGCTCAGTATCAGAGTGTACTCATTGCTTTCAATCACAAATATTGAAATCACTGATTTTGCTTCGTCAATATCAATCTTCACGTCGTTGCAGCATTCAATAATGTTAGTCTTTGCTTCACTGACTTTTATCATATCTAGATGAATATTTCATTGCATAAACAACTGAGTTCTTGCAACAAGAGTTTCAGACATAACGTTGATTTCAGCATTATTATCAAGCAGTGTTTTAACGTAAATCTCATCGCTCATCAGCACTCATGTTCTTGAACATGTCACTGCATACAGAATTGCATTCGACTTTTCAAGTGAAGAATCTTCAAATTTTACTGCTGTTACTTGCACGTCGTCAGTCTTTTTTATTTTCTTTTTCTTATGTTGTTTTACTTAAGCGTAAAGAGTTCAAAGAAGAATAGACGAATGTGTAAGCATTTATTCAATGCTCACGTCTTGCATCTTCTGATTCACTATAATATGCATCACGTCTTCTGTATCTATGCATTTCTCTACTATGTTTTGCGTTCTTTTATCTCAATTGTCTGACTTTATCTTGCTGTCATCTGAATTCTTTTTCATTGATTTCTTCATTGTTTTTACCGTTTTCTCAAAGACAGCTGCATTCTGCATGATTACATTCTCACTTGTTCACTTCTTCAAGAACGTTTTCGAAATCAACAGATATTCTTCAGAGCGCAAATTCTTCATGCTTGACAGATGTTCTTCTTCTCTTACTTTTTTTCTTCAAGTTCAATTCAAACTCATCTTCTGTTGTGTTGCTATCTTCGTTGCATTTTCATCTGACTTATAGTTGTGTTGAGCTGTGACAATCATTACTTCTTCATTTCATTTCTGTTTCTCGTCTGTGTTTTCTGCTTTCTTCGTAATCATTGCTCTTACACTTGTCAGTCTAATGACATTGATATGTTTTGCTCTCATTTGTTGACTCTGTTTCTTCAAAGCATTGTCAATCAGCTCTTTCTGAGAATGACTCAATGCAAAAGATGTCAATCTGTCACTTCTTTCAGTGAGTTTCATTCAGAGTCTGTTTGTTTCATTCACATGTATTTTCTCTTCTATTTTATGAATATTCAGTTGATAACATCTGATCTTCTGACATTTTATTTTCTTACAGAAGAAGCATTCTTTCATTCTAGACATTGAAGATGCTCATTCACTTTTCAAAAGCGAAAATGATGATGACATCAACATTGCTGAATGAGCAGACGTGATGAGTTCACATGAGATATAAACGTTGAGCATCAAGACAGATGCTGTCATGTTTTGCATGAAAGATTCAATCTTCTTCGTTGCTGTCTGCAAAGAAAGCATCATTGTTTCAAACTTATTTATTATCTCATTCATTGTTGTATTGTTGAGCTGTACTACTATCAAAGAATCAAAGAACTTGTCTGACATTGTTGATTGCTTGATCTGATATTCGTTCACGAGCTTGCTGAGATCATTGAAATTCTTGATCATGATCGAGAATTTCAACAATGCTTTGACAGAGTCGCAGTAAATCACTATTGCATCACTAGCTTTCTTGAAGTTCATGAAACTGAAATCTTCAGAATTGAGTGCACACTTTTGTATGATCTTTTCGCTTAGTATAGATAAAAGACTCTTGACAAATCAGCAGCATCTGATATACTCATTCATTTGCTTGCGTTTTATCAATGAATGTGATATGCTTTTGTATTGTCGACTGTACAGCTTCAGATCATTCTTCATGATACAAGACTTATTCTTGAAGATTTTCAGAAAAATTCAAGAATTCAGCTGTTGATTAGTATCATCTTTCTCGTACTTCTTCTTTATTATCTTCTTCAGTTCTTGTCAGTTGAAGTTGATATATTTGATCATAGTCTTGATGCTATCATTAATGATCTTGTTGCAATATCTTGACAGGTTGCGAAATCAATCAATCTGATTCAGTTCATAATCATCACAGAAGTCTTCATATCTTTCTAGAAAATCAATCATGTTCTTTTCTTCAAAATACGAGACTCTCAAAGTTTTAAGTGATGACATAAATGTCAGATATTTCAGAAACAACATTGTGATCATGTTTATTTCTGAGCTGACTCGAGAGCTGATGAGCGTAGCACTCATGTCTACAACAAATATTTTCAATGAACTTGTCATTTTGTTGCTGTGAATTGATATTGAAAGTTGTGAGAATGAAATACAGAATAGCAAAAATAACAAATCAGTCAAAAAGATCTCATTATTTTGTTTTTGCTTCTTGACTCGTCAAAGTTTTTCTTTCTTTCTTTTGCAGTTGTTACAACTGATCAAAATGCTTTTCTTTTTTCTACTTTTGTTTGACGAATAACGCTTAATCTTATGCTTCTGCTGAAACATGATTCACTGCTGAAACTGACGTCATTTCTTGTACTTCTGTTTACATTGCTTCGAATTCATTTTTTGATTCTCACTTTCACTATCTGTTTCTTGCAAGTCTTGAGATCAGACGAATTCTTCTTCTGATCAGAGCGTTTCTTCTGAGTGTCAGTCATTCGCGAAAGTCAGTTTCTCTCTTCTTTGCTGTTGCATCTTCGCTCAAAGAGAAACAGTTTTCATCAGCTGAAGATATGCATCTCTTCTAGTTTCAACTGTAAGAACTCTGTAACTTGAATAGCTTTCGTCAATATTTCTAAGCGAAATAAAGTCGTTATATTAATTTTCCGTATTTCAGAGTCAAATTGATTTTCACTTCAAATCTTTTATAAATCTTCTGATCACTGTAGAGATGTCGTGTTACTCTCTGCTGTTCAGTCAACTGTTCTACTTAAGATATCATAAAAATAATATCTTCACGTTAAGTTTCAATGTCAAGAAATAGAATACAGATGCAATATAAAAAGTCATATCAAAGCAACAAAGAAAGTAAACAATGAACATGTGCAATGATTGTGCTAGTAGAAAGATACTGTAAAACGTGTATATGTTTATCTCTATTTACAAGTCGCAATGACATTTATATGTACACTCAAGAAACGCTTCTCGACTCTTTTATCATTGATTCAGATCTCGATCTCTTTCTTCTTACTAACTATCTTGTAAGAATGATGCAAGCAGTCTCACAACAACAGCATCAGAAGAAGAAGACATGAATGCATCATTGAATACAGAAGAAAAGAACATGAACGCGTTGCTTTTTAATTATGAAATGATCAAGATCAGCATCAGCACTAAACTGAATGCTTGAATAAGCACTTATGAAGCAGATGATCTCGTTATCTTTATCAAGTACATATGTCAACAGCATGACATTGAAATCAAGATTCATAATAACATGATTCAAATGTTGAATGATATCAACAAGATCAACATTGAATTGAAAGTTATCAACATCAAGTTGAAAGTTACACAGACAACGTTGAATGCTGTTCAAATGCGTATATAAAAAGAGATAAAGAAAAAGAATGTGATTATACATCATTTAAAAGCGACATCAAGTCAACTAAGCACTTTGATTTCAAAAGATCAATTCTCAAAATCAATCAAGCTATTTGACTTATCTTTGTTTGAAGATTCAAGACAGAATATGAATAATTGATTATTTTGAATGCAAAACAAGCTGAAGATGAACAAGAATCATTTTTCTATCAAAGAAATGAAGATTGCATATGTGAAAAGTTGAGTCAGTGAAACGATGATTAAACACATAGCACTCAAAATGAGAAACATGATCACAAACTCATTTCTTGAAGCAGAAGAAATATTGTCGATCATAAATAAGATGTATGACGATTTCAATTAACATCATATGACTCAACGACAATTCTTGAAGCTGTATTAAAACAAGATCTTCTTTCATGAATTTTGAATGAAATTTCAGAAACTTAGTGCAAAACTAAAGTACAATAATAAAATTTTACTAAATGATTTTCAGCATAAGATTAGTTCAGATCTTCAATAAGTTATGATCAATGAATGAACTATGCATTTGAATGAATTCATCAATATTTGTGTCAGAACTCAAATCTATGAGAGTCAGAGTTCTTCAAAGAATAAAGAATAAACATAAGAATTATTTTTCAACATTATCATTAAGTTCTCAAATGAAAATCTGAGTCTATGAAAATCGAGACACTGAATCTATGAGAAATTCTACTGTTGATTCTCAGAGACACTGAGTCTACGAGAATCTCTATCGTTGATTCTCAGAGACTCTGAGTCTACAAGAGTTTAAGTTACATACAAATCTTGATGTTTCATCGACGATAAAAGTTCAAGTCACATACAATCTTCAAGAGACTTCGCATGAATTGCATGTAATTTCGCTGATTTCATCAACGATGCTTGAGCTTAATCTTTTGAATATATAAAGAAAAATTCACTTCTATATTTCATAGTCTAGTGTTAACTTTCTATATAAATAGATATTACTAAGCTACTATCAAATTTGATCATATTATCTATGCGCATATTCTCTAGTGTGACTGCATGTTTCTTGAGCTACTCACAATTTTAACACTCTACTTTATTGCAGAAACAATAGTTTGTATGATCAAAAAAAAAACGTTGACTTCAACAGCAATTCTTCGAATATGACACTCAATCTTCATAATAAATCTTAATTTCTTTTTATTCTTGAAGTTTCTGCATCTTTGATTTAAGCAATCATTATCATTGACATCATAAATGTATTCTTCAAGCATCATGATCAAGATACAACTCTTCTTGATGTCGTGATTTCATTTTTCAAAAGCAATATTCGCATGTCTTTTGAAAGCATTATCTCATTTACTCTTGTCATTTTTACAGAACTTACATTCATTTTGCTTGATTAAACTTCTTGCAACAATAAAGAAGAGTTTCAATTGAATTCGATGAAGAATCTTATGCAGCGTTAAGTGATTATTATTGACATCATAATTTCATCAACTTGATCATCTTCTGATTTTGCAAGCGTTAATTTGAAGAATCTATTAAAGACTCATCATTATGCAGCATTGAATGAAAACATCAAAAGCACTTGCATCAATGTAGAAAGAGAAGAGAGATAGCATACATTGCTTTAAACAAGAATGAAAGTTGTTAAGCATGAATTTTCATTCATCATTCTTGATGAAATTCAAAACATTATTGATGATGTAAAGATTTTGCAAAGACAACAGAATTATTTAAAGATGTATGTTCAACGCAAAATGTTGTTTATTGAAAACATCACTTTATTAAAAAATCTGAATTGAGCATTTTGCATGTTGAACTCTGATTACATTTTAACATGACAAAATCATGCATCTGATTGCTTTGAATTGAAGTTTTGCAAAAGAATCATTGCTAAAGTCATAAAGAATTCTTTCATTGATGATGACTTCTTTAAGAAGAGAGTGATCATCTTTAAAATCATCTCTTTGAATAAGTTTTTAAAAGAAAAGAAGTTCAAGTTCATCATTGATGAGAATCTGAAGTTGTTTCTCAAAAAACTAAAGTTGAACTTCATCAAGATGAATTACATCAAAGATGATGACAAGCTCAATTATGTCACAAAATATATAAAGATCACAGCGATGCACTATCTTTAACAGATCAAGAAGACTGTCGAGAAGAAAGATCATAAAATCACATGAGCAAAGTTTCTTGAAACTCTTCAGCAATGCTTGCTTAATGCAAAGTTGCTTCAGAATTGAATAAATAATTTATGAAATATTATTATAAAAAGAAGCAATTAAACATATGTATTGTTCTTTCTGAAACTCAACAAGACACATTTTCAAAATCATGTCAAGATCATGAAGTTTAAGAAAGTATTATTGTTCAGATTTTTGAATAAGCTACTTTCTTTGAACAAGATCAAGCTAATCATACTAACTTTTACTTAATAAAACAAAATGTTCTGTTGAGAATTGATGAAGTATATCGACATGTAGCATGTTTTAAACTGTGCTCAGCAAAGTTGATAGTTGAAAATAAATTCACTTCTCAAGAATTAATTACACAAGAAAAGTTTGTAAAGTTCTTTGCAAAGAATTGATAGTTAAGAAAAAGAAGAATACTTTGATGATCAACAAGAGTAATGAGAATCAAAACTGAGAAAAACAGTTTCTTGAAAGAAAAAATATTGCAAAGTCAGCGAGAAAGCATGTGTCAGATGCAAATTTAAAGATCACACACAGTTGAATTGTTTAAACTTATGATTCATCTTTTCAGAAACTTTCTTCTCAAAAACTTCTTCTGCTTCTAACAACATTCTCATTATCAATGTCTTGAAAAAAGACTTAGCTCAATAGATTTCTTTCATTTATTAATTGCTTAAAAGAAGAAAGCAATTGAAGAGTATGAAATTCAATGAATCAATTTAATCAGTCAACTGTTTGTTGAACTGAACACATTGACCATGTCAAAGAACTTGAATTCAATCACAACATCATTCATTCTCATAGTTAAGATCAAGTCAGAATGTCTTGATTTTCTTGAAACTCAAATCATGATGAACATTGAATGTATATTAAATGTGATTCATCACAGTCTTGTGAAATGTTTAAATAAAATTAAGAATATTCACTCTTAAAAGTTCATAAGAATTTTCTTTGATGATAAATTAATGTAACTACATGAAACAATATTGCTTGATCTGAACATTCAGAACTTTGATGAGAGCAATTTATGCATCTTGAAGATCTTTATCATTGTTGAATATGCTTCAGAGAATCTCATGTTAAATCTTTCATTCTTTGAAAAGCATAATTTCATTCATGAGTTTGCTCATTAATGCTTATGCTGAAGAATCTTGTGTGCTCAAAATGAAAGAAAGAAATTATCTCATTAAAGAATAGTTTCAGAATTATTTTACATGATGTTCAATGAAGCAAGACTTGCATCAAGTCTCTTTGCATGCAATATTCATCAATCTAGTTTTGCAAGAAAAGTCACTTTTAAGTTCTTTTGTTAATATAATCATTAAAAGAAATAAGAAGTTTCAAGCACTCAATTGACTCAGAATCTCAAGCAACAGAACATCACAATACACATTCAATCACTTCTAAATGCTTTGTACAACTCTTTAAGTCTTTCAATGACAGAAGAAAACTTTCAATTTATACAAATCAAAAGTATAATAGTTGATTAATTCTTAAATGTTTCAAAAGAATTTATGAATTTTGCAAATTTCTTCATTTAAAAAGTCAAAGTTCTTTTGACTTATGAGTTTTATGATCATGTTATTTGCATTGAGAAAAGTCGTATCATTTTCTGAAATTCTTTGTACAATCTTTTTGCAGTTGAACTCATTGCACAAAAGATGTATATCAAGAAACAGTTTCAAGCAAACATGATATAATACTTCATCTCTTCAGCTGAGATGCTTATGCTTTTTACATCTAAAAAAGATGAAACGCTGCGATCATACATTAATTATCAAGAACTCAACGCAATCATTTTTAAGAATATATGTTTTCTTTTGTTGATCAATAAAGCTTTCAATCATCTTGCAGATGTCAAGTGATTTATTAAGCTTGACATCAAGAACACATTCAACAAACTTTGCATATGAGAAGAAGATGAATGAAAGATGACATTTCATACGAAATTTGACTTATAAAAGTATCTCATGATGCTCTTTGATCTCATCAATGCATTGACTTTCTTTCAGATTTATATAAATCAGACTTTGTTTGAATTTCTCAACATCATTTATCTCATTTATCTGAATGACATTCTGATATTCAGCGAAACTCACAAGAAACATGTTCATTATGTACAACAAATTCTTGACAAACTGCAGATTTTAAAGCTTTACATCAAGCTCTTCAAATGCAAATTCTTCAAGAAAGAGCTATTTTTTCTAGAATATAAAGTAGAAAAAAGAGAAATTTCAATGAAGAAGAATCAAGTGCAAATCATTCAAGATTGATCACAATCAAGAATAATGAAAAAGATAACATTTCTTAACTTTGTCAACTTTTATCATTGATTCATAAAAAAACTATTCAAGAATAGCATCATTCTTGATTAATCATCTTAAAATGAGTCTCTTTTTTAATGTAAAGAAGAGATGAATTTTCAAAGAATAAATAAAGTGAATTGAGTTTATTGACAATGCTTGAAATGCTTTTCAGAAGCTGAAAGTCATCTTTGCTCAAAGTGTTGTTCTTCAGCACTTTAATTCTGCAAAAGTCATAAGATTGAAGATGAATGTTTTTGAATTTGCAAAGAAAGTGATGATGTCTTAATAAACAAATATCATACTTGAAAATTTACATTGACACTCAGTAATTATCTGATTGAGAAAGTGACAATCAATTGAATGAAACTATGACGCACATGATCAGAAAATGCTGATGATCATTGAAAGCATGAATTATTAAAGACATTATTTGAAAGAGACTTGACATGAAATAAAGATAATCAACAATAAGGCAAATCTTCAACACTTCATGATAACAATTAAGCTTTCTTGCAGATAAATAAAGTGAATCAATAAATTTATTGTGTACAACTTTAAGATCTTCTATCAAAAGAAAGCAAGCAATTTTATCAATGATTCATTAAGAAAACTTGACTATGAGAAAGATATTGATGCAGATGAGAAAGAGTTCATTCATGATTTAGCATACATAAGAGAACTCTTGAAGAATCTCTTGAATCAGTCAGCATTAATGCTTGTCATCTTCACTTGACAGTTCAAGACTTTGAGCATCAAAAATCATGAAAAAATAGTTATTAAATCATTCAAAAAGATCATCAATTTATCAGCATTCATGAAAAGAATCAAAAAAGTTTCTCAGACTTTGAAGAAACTCTTAATTGTTGATGAGAAGTTTCAATGATGATTTTAAAACGTCATTATTTCTCATCAGAAGAATATTTGTTTTCATGAAAATATTGAGTTAAGATCTATTACTGTTGCTGAGACTTGAAGAGATATTGACTTTCATGAAAACATTGAGTCAAGATTTACTACTGTTGCTGAGATTAAAAAAGACATCTGCTTTTATAAAAACATTAAATCAACGTTTATTATTATTGTTAAAACTAAAGAAGATGTTTATTCTTGCAAGAACATTGAGTCAATGTTTATTACTGTTGCTGAAACTGAGAGAAACATCATTCAGATGAGATGAAAACGCAGAAGAGCAAATTCTTTTGCTGAAGAAAGTGAATGTTTGATCATGAGTCAGAGTGAAAGTTCAACTATATGTCATCTCGCTGATGAAAGTGAATGTTTAATCATGAGTCAGAGCAAAGTTTTGATCATGTATCATTCTGTTAAAGAGAATGAATGTTTAATCATGAATCAAAGCAGAGTTTTGATTACATGTCATTTTGCTAGAAAGAGCAAATGTTTGATCATGAATCAGAGTGAGAATTCAACTATGTGTCATCTTGCTGATGAAAGCAAATGTTTAATCATGAGTCAGAACAGAGTTTCAACTATGCATTGTTCTATCAAGAAGAATGAATGTTTGATCATGAATCAGAACAGAGTTTCAACTATGCATCATTCTGTTGAGAAGAGTGAATGTTTGATTATGAGTCAGAACAGAGATTCAACTATGCATCATTTTATTGAGAAGAGCAAATGTTTGATCATGAATCAGAGCAGAGTTTCAATCATGCATCATTCTGCTGAGAAAAGTGAATGTTTAATTATGAATCAGAACAGAGATTTAACTATGCATCATTCTGCTGAAGAAATGAAGAAAGCTTTATTCATGAAAGATAAAGTAAATGCATCAGAGAATCATTTTGTTACGATTCAAAATGATTCAGATGAGACAGATGATGCAGTCTTGAAGTCTATGAAAATTCATAAATGCTTTAATTCATTGATATGAAATGATGTTTTGACTTCAAGCTTTATCAACTTTGCAAGCTACTTTTTCAAGAGTCTGACTTGATTGATCTGTAAACAGCAAAAAATGAATCATCTCATCATCACAGTATAAGAATTAATGAAAAAGAAAAACTTAAGCACACATGATATTGAAATTGACTTCAGCGTCTTCATGATCAACTGATCAAAGAAAATCATAGATAATATCATGTTATTTCAAGAATTTATTTATGTCTTTGCATAAAATGAATTTAGAGCAAAGATTATAAAATGACATCATGACAGCTTTCTTGCAGAACATCTTAATTCTTGATGATGTTTAAAGCTTGTTCAATGAATCTTCAACTGATCATTTGCAAATAAGAATATTAAGAAATATTGCAGAATTTGTAAATCATGTCAGCAACATAAGACATTACATTACAGAATCTGAGAACTTCTGAATAGTTTGTTCATTTCTTGAAGAGTATGAGAAAGCATCATCATGAACTTCATCATTGATTTTTCTAACAGCACAAACGTCTCAGATGTCTTCTACGACAGCATTATGATTGTAGTCAATCATCTTTTTAAGATGACGCACTACATTTCTACTTGAAAGACAATGATTATTTTCAATCTGATTAATCTCTTTCTTGACAAAGTAGTTTGATATCATAAGACTTCTGATGATATAGTCTTTGACAGAGATTTCGTATTTACATCACACTTTTGAACGTCGCTATGCTATCATCTTCTGATCAAGTGAAAACTTAGCATTGCATTTCATTCTTGCATTGATGATCAAATTAAAAGACAGAATTAAATTCTCAAGACTTATTTTCAAGCATACTGCAATGATGTTCAAAATGATTGAATTCATCTTCTTGTCATAACTGAGTTCTTCTACAATAACAATGTTCATGTTGCAACATCAATAACATCATTCTTTGCAATCACAGAAAGACACTCAAGAATGAAGTTCAGTGTCAAGAATCATTCAAAGAAATCAGAGTCAATCACAAACTATGTAACAAGAATGAAAAAACTGTACAAGAATCTTTGCTACAGACTTGCAAAGATAAACATTGATTACACGACTCAGCATAATAAAAAACACTTTGCTAAAATATATTTTGTTAATCAGTTGATGTGATTGAATGTCAAGAACATTTGAATCAAGAAGTTTTTCAAGAAACTTAAAGTCAAAAGATATGAATTGTATAAAATTCTGAAGCATCTGAGCAGACAAGTCTATTATCTGAAACTGTCTTCAAAGATGCGCATACATTCAATATTCAATGTCAGCTTGCTGAAATCTTTCTGCTTGAAAGAGAAAAAATCGAATGAGTCACTCATGAAAGATTTTGAGCTGAAGAAAGAGATACATAATAGTTGAAAGATCAACGACATACTAAATAGTTGCATACAGAATGATCAGTTGCAATATCTGCTTAGCTAAAAGAACTTTGAAGCTTCAGAAAATATCTGAAAATCATCAAACTGTCTTGATAATTGCAAGACTTTAATGAGATTCTTTCATTGCAGACATTTCATTAAGCTCAAAAGTAAGTTGTTAACATCATCACAAAAGATCACAAGTATGCATAAAATGAAGTAAAAAGATTGATAGTTATTTAGCTATCACTAGAAAGAAAAAAAGAAAAGAAAAACAAGACTTTCTCGCTTAATCATTCTCATTAATACTCAAATCAACAGTTTAAAAAAGTTGTTAGCAGATGCAGAAATTGATACATAAATAACTCATGAATTTCATATGATATGTGTATCATTCAATTCTCACTTTCTTGAAAATTAAAAGATTGATAAAAGTAAACTCTTGCAACTATTAATCAGATAGCACAAAACGTGCACAAGTTATTGTATTGATAAAATGAATGAAATAAGAAATTCATATCAAAGCTCACTGTATTCTTCATCTCTTCGATGATAAATTGCGTGATTGACGTCAAAGATGAAAGAAGAAAAGAAGTCATTGACGAAAATGAATCAGATGAGAGCGAGATGTTCTTCATCTCTTCAATGATAAACTGCGTGATTGATGTTGAAAATAAAATGAAAGAAGAAGTCATCAATAAAAATGAATCAGATGAGAGCAAAAGCAGAAAGATACAAGAAAGTAAAGAAAATCAGAATAAAAACAACATCACAGAAAAGTATGTTTTGATTACAACAGAGACATTCTGATCTTTCAAATGCATTGCAAGAAGAGTCAAATCATTCTGAGTCTCAGTAATTAAAATGAGTCAAAGATTATCATAGTTTTCAATCTGCTTTTGCAGATCTTCAATGATCTTGTTCTGTCTTGCAATTTAATACAGCAGATCATTGATTTAAGTTTCTTGTGCTTTCATTTGCTCTTGCATCTTTCTGCAATTGATAGTCGCGTCTTCAACATTCTTCTTCATTTCGCTGATGTTGTTTCTGTTTATCTTGATATCAAGAATGAGAAAATGCAGCTTCTTCTTAATATACTCTTCAAATTCAAGAAACATCTAACTCTGAGTTGAGTTGAAAGAGAGATCACAAGAAATGATCATCATCTTCTCAATTACAGACTCAGAATCAAATGCAACAAAGAATGAAGAGAGACTTGTATAAAATCAAGAAGAAAAAGAGCTTAAGCAAAGTGATGAAGAAGCAAAACTGACAAAATTGAACTTAAGATCAGATGTAATCTTAACATAAGAAGAGTTTAAGCAAGACAGAGAAGTGCTTGAGTCAGATGAAGAGAAGACAAAGCTGACAGAAATAAGCATTGAGTCATTCTTGAGTGCTTTAAAAAGCATCATTAATTATTAAATTTTCACATCTTGAAGTTACTGAAAATTGTACTTACGACTCATACTTGCAATTTGTCTTGATAACAACGTATAGTGCACATTTCTTGAAATTCTTTTCAATAGAAAACTTTATTTTTACATAATTTACATTTCTTTTCACGCATTTTTTACATTTATTCAAGAATTGTATCACAATTTCTTTGCTGTATACATTCAAAGCTGTTTTGTGATGCTGAGTTGATGACGTGAGATTTCTCATGTAAAGAGAAAGAAAGACAAATTTCTGATCAAAGATGACGTGAAGATGAGAGAATTGAACGCAAGCAGCAGACACAGCGAGCGCGCTGACGTGAGACGAAGAATCAATAGTGAAGAAAGCAAGCAAACATGATGCAAGCACATTTTATGTTCTAAAAGAGAGATATGATGAAAAACTGCGTTGCTCACTTCTCTTAAACTTCTTCATCATCATCAAATCAAGAAGCTGATTCATACTTATTACAATTATGATACTTGAAGAAATCATACAGAACTACTTTACAGAATGAATAAAAAATCAAGTAAAATAACAAAGTGAAGATTGAATGCAAGAACGAAAGTTGAAGAAGAAAGAAAGTTGAAAATCACGCAGAAGATAAAAGAAATGAGTTGATAAAAATTCACTACTTCACAATAAATAAACATGAACATTAATGATCATTATCATCACGCTAGTCACAACAAACAACAGAAGCATCACTTTTTTGTTCATTGTTTACTTCTACTATCTGATACTATCTTTTGCTCATTGTTTGCTTTTACTATTGAACATCATTTATAGAAGAAAACTTCAAATCGAGCAAATCTTGATTCTCATCACATTGTCATCATGAGAATTCAAGTCTAGTCGACGTGCATGTGCTAATGAAAGAAAGCGTCGAGATTGTGATCACACTGTGCATGAAGCGACAGTTGAAATATAATGAGACAACGAGATAATAGTCAGAATTCAGATCTATAAGATTCAGAGAATAAATATAATGATATTGCTGATCATCTAGAAATTCTATGTGAGTCGCAAAGAACACTCAGTCTACATCTATGAGAATCAAAGAATAAAGAATATGCTATCATCAATATTTAAATCTACGAGAATCAGAGAATAAACATGAGTATTACTGTCAATTCTTTAAAGACTCAATGCTCGCGCTATCAAAAGAAAATCTTGAAAACATAATGATGCACAGCAAACTTTGATGTCATGCATCGCATGAAGAAATGAAGCAATTCAACAATGAGAACATTGTTATTAAAAGAAAGAATAACTGTCAGAACTCAGATCTATGAGAATCAGAGTTTTTCAAAGAATAAAGAATAAACATGAGAACTATTCTTCAATGCTATCATCAAGTTTTCAGATGAGAATCTGAGTCTATGAGAATCGAGATACTGAGTCTACGAGAAATTCTACTGTCGATTCTCAGAGACATTGAATCTACGAGAACTTCTATCGTCAATTCTCAGAAACTTTAAATCTATAAGAGTTCAAGTCACATACAAATCTTGATGTTTCATTGACAATAAAAGTTCAAGTTACATACAATCTTCAAGAAATTTTACATGAGTTGCATGTAATTTTGCTGATCTCATCAATAATGCTTGAGCTTAGTCTTCTAAGTATATAAAAAAGAATTCACTTCTGTATTTTGTAGTCTAGTGTTAACTTTCTATACAAATAAATATTACTAAGCTACTATCAAATTTGATCGTATTATTTACGCGCATATTCTCTAGTGTGACTGCGCGTTTCTCAAACTACTAACAATTTGCATGCAAGTCAACGTTTGATTGACAAAATTGAATGCTTGATCAGTTTTTAAAACATTAATGACTTAAGTCATTCACTTTATTGCTGACATCTTGATGATGATCATTATTTGTCAGAATCATGTTTAAATGATACAATCAATGAAGATCAGAATTGATAGTGCTTGATCTTTAGAAATAGCTATAACTGAATATTAAGAATACAGAAGAAGATTGATACAAAAGCTTTTATTTATGTAATGTTCAGAGACTGCGCTAAACTTGAAAGAAATGTGTTTGTGACATGAGAAGAATGTGATGTAAATGAACAAGATGTTGATGAAAGAAAAGAGTGTTAAGAAAGAAAAAGAGTGTTGAGAAAGAAAAAGAGTGTTGAGTCATATCTGAGTCATATCTGAGTCATATCTGAATCAAACCTGACTAGCTTGCTGTTTAACCTTGTTCAGTCTTGATACACTTGTAACATTACTTCTTTCTTTGAAAATTCATGTTTGCATGAATGTAGTTCATTTGCTCACTTTTGTTAATAGTTATTTCGATATTTAGCGCGATTTGTTTGAATATAGCTTATGAAATTCGTTCAAAACTTTCTTTAAGTCATTAAATTTCTCTTTATTAACATAGTATCATTTATTATTTCTATCTAAATTTGTTCATTTGACTTTGTACTGTATTCAACCTTGATAACATCTGAAGTTCAATATATCATTTATCTCTCAATGTTCATCATCTTTAACAGTGATTAATCTGAGTGATTCTGAATGCTGTTCTGATAAAGAGTCTTCTGAATATGATTGCAGTAGCTTCGAGCTGAACATCAAATGTAAATGCTTCATGCTGACTGATAGACAAAGATGATAAAAGATACTCACTTTGACAGTAATTTGATAGAAATCTAGCTGTTTATCTTTCAAATCTTTGCAAAGTCTCGTTGTCTTGACGTTTCTGAAAGATAGTCAAATTCAGTCATTTACTTCGTAGATGACGTTTCATCTATGTTTATTGATCTGAATTTCAATGATCAGCTTCATCTTTTTCAATTGTTGATGATTGAAGTTCAGTAGCTCTTTTATTTGAATGACAATATTGTTTGCTTTTCTAGCTTTAAGTCGTTCACAAGTTGTTTTGTAGTCAGTTGTATCTGAATTGAAACTCATTCAAGAGTGAAATTCTTTATTGAAGTAGAAGAGAATCATTGAAGTGATTAAGAAGATATTGAAATTGTCACTGAACTTCATCATAGATATTCATTTAACTCAGTCGTTCTGCATGTAATTGCAGTAGATTCTAAGTTCGCGTTCAACGTCTTGATTGACTTGTTTCAATTAATCGTCAATCTCAGAATGATAAACTGTGAATAAACTAGCTGTGATTCTCAGTCGCTTGCAAAGACTTTTTCACATAGTTGATAAGAATTAAGAGTCTCTGTTCGAAACAATAGAACTGAGTAAATCATGCAGTCGATAGACGTTTCATAGCATGATTTAAACCGTTTCTTCAACTGAGATGTTATCATCTTCTCAATGACAGAAAACATAGTGATGTTCTTTAATGAGATGACATATGATTGTACAAATGACGTTATAGTCTTCTGACAGAGATAGTTCAATGATGAAGTTCATAGTTATATCTTTTCAGCGTTTCTGTGAAATCAAAAGAGAATAATGAAGTTCATTGATGCTATTTCTAAAGACTTTGCTTCGCTGACAAGCATGATAGTTTTGAATGTATTGTTGAATAGTAGCTCAATGATCTGATCAATAGTAGAAACGCTGAACTAGATCAATGATTTGTTTATTATTAAGATAAGAGATTAAAGATTGATCATGCACTTCTTGTAGTAGTTTTGTATGCATGTTCTCAAAAACTCACAGTAAATCTTTTCTAAATAAAACATCATCAATAATTTCGCAGTTCTTCAGTTTAGTGATATGAAATTTGAGCTTCTTTTCGTTCATAGCTTGTTTATATTCGTTGCAAAACTCATCTGTTTGATTGATCATTCATACTTGTTGATAGAGATTTGCTTTCGATTCAATAAATAGAACATTGATTCTATCAAGAGTCAGAATAGTCTGAAAATGATCTTCAAGACGCTGAGCTAATTCAGAAACGTGTTGAAATCGTGTCTAGAATCTAATCACACTGCAGCAAGATAGTGCGTAGCTAAATAGAATGTTTGATCAATAGAGGTAGCTCTAACTAGAAAACTAAGAATACAGAAGAAAGAAAACAGTTTCAAGCTGTATCTATAGTAGAGTGAACAAAGAAGCGAAGTAGTTGATTTGCTAAAGCTTGAATAAATGAAATGTTTCAGCATATTTTGATTTGAAACATCGCTGTTTCTTGTTCACATATCGAAATCTCTAGAGTCTATTGACTAGACTCTATTCAATGTCAACACGCTTCGTAACATTACTTTCTTCTCTTTAAAAGTCATGTTTCTATGACTTGTAATGTAGTTCATAGCACTGACGTAGAGCTCGACACTCGCCTTTCTATCAATCTTTCTATTGATTTTTCAGATCATCGAAATGCCTATTGTAGCAGACTCACTATGAGAGAAAAAGAACGATCATTGTAGCAGACTTACTATTTAACGCAGAAACACGAGGTAGATCGATTCACTGATAGATAGAGCGATGTGAATAAATAGATCATTGCATTGACAGCGTCTTTGTAGCAGACTCACTAGAAGAAAATCGACTAGCTCATTGAAAAGGTTGATTCTGATCATGTCATTGAAGCAGACTCACTAGTTGACACAGAAACACAAGGTAGATTGATTCACTGATAAATAAAGTGATGTAAGTAGATAAATCATTGCATTGACAGCGTCTTTGTAGCAGACTCACTAAATTGACCTGAATTTGAATCGAGTTGAATCAAATTTGATGACACAGATTATTTTGACTCGACTGATTCACAAGCTTTTTTTGAGAAAGAAAGAAGTTTGTGATTCTCTAGCAATCAACGATCATATGTTCTCGTTGATTCTATTGATCGAGTGAATCGATGCTACTGAATGAGCAATAGATTTTCTAGTAATTCAACAGTCTTGCCGTTGATTCTATTGACTCTCTGATGTTGTTTTGTCTTTCGAAGTCGTTGATCATCAGATAAACAAATTTCTTTAAACTTGTTTCGTTGTTCATCGAGTGTCTTGAATGAATATTGATACTTGTATCGTAGAATTAACGAATTCTTAGTTTAATGTTGAGATCATGCCTAGAATTTAATCACACTGCAGCGAGATAGTGCGTAGCTGAATAGAATGTTTGATTAATAGAGATAGCTCTAACTAGGAAACTAAGAATACAGAAGAAAGAAGACAGTTTCAAGCTGTATCTATAGTAGAGCGAACAAAGAAGCGAAGTAGTCGATTTGCTAAAGCTCAAATAGATGAAATGTTTCAGCATATTTTGATTTGAAACATCGCTGTTTCTTGTTCACATATTGAAATTTCTAGAGCCTATTGACTAGATTCTATTCAATGTCGATACGCTTTGTAACAAAACGTTTGCTAGAAGCATTCTGATTAGAGCATCAACTTTAGTGTTCATTTTGTCTGATTTAAAGATGATCTAAAAGTTGAACTTTGATAGAATGTTCAGATAGTTGACTTGTCATCAACTCAACTGTTTATTTTTCATGAAGATCTTCAAAGTTTGATGATCAATGAACATCTGAATAAGTAGTTCAATGCATTTCAGCTCAAGTCATCAATGTTCGAAGCATCAAATAATGATTAGTAATTTCTTGTCATAAATGTGATAATTGATTTCAGCGAAAATCATGCTTTTGCTGTAGAAGATCATTGAATGAAGAACTCTTTCATCATTGTACTGAGATAATATTTCATCTTTTACATAGTTTGAAGCATCAATCTTCAGAATAGCTTGTCATTTGAAATCAAAATGACAAAGTACTGAGATTGAGCTGACTTGTTTCTTTAAATTGTCAAAGACTTGAACACAGATCTTGTTTCAAACAAAAGACATGTTCTTTCTAGTCAGCTGAGTGAATGATTTGACTAGCTTTAAGAAGTTCTTAATAAAATAATGATAGAAGTTAACAAATTTTACGAAGCTCTGAATTTCTTTTAGATTGATCGAAGTGATTCAGCTGACTATGACTGTCACTTTGCTGAGATTCATACGAAGATTTAGTTCTGATACAATGACTTCTAGAAAGACAGTCTCTTCTACATTGAATTCGCACTTTTGAATATTCATCTGCAGTTCAGCTTCACGTAGTTGACTCAATACTAGTTTGACGTGATCTTTATATTTCTTTCTCATTTTGCTATAGATGAGAATGTCATCTAGATAGACTTGACAAAAGTCGTTCAGAAAGTTTTATAAAACATCATGCATATATTGCTGAAAAGAGGTTGATTCATTAGTCAGTTTGAATGATAGCATCTTGTATTTATATGCTTCTAAAGCAGTGATAAAAGTGATGTAATTCTTGTTATCAAGATGCATTTGAAGTTTGTTGAATGCTGATATGATGTTCAATCTAGTCAAATGCTTGCAATTCACTATTTTATCAATGATCTCGTCTATCAACGATAAAGAATATCTATTTCTTTTGAAAATGACATTTAGCTTTTGATAGTTCATGCAGAATCGAAGATCTTCATTTGCTTTAAGAGCGAATAGAACGAGAAAGAAATAAAGAGTCTGACTAAAAGTGATGAATCTCTTCAACAGATTCTCATTTAAGTACTTCTTTATCTTCAGAAGTTTGACAGAGAACATTTGATAAACATGACAGTGAGAAAGTGTTGAATCACTAATGAGTTCAATTTTATAGTCGTAGAAGTGATGAAAGAGTAGTTTATTTGATTGAGCTCGATCAAAAACATTTAGAAACTCATGATATTTTGATGACAGCTTCGCTTTAATATCTTTCAAATTTTGAGTCGTTTCATCAGTTGAAGAGACGTTTAGAGCGTTCAACTCACACTGAGTATTGTACGCGATTTTTCTATTGATGTTTATCATGAATAAAGCAAAGACTTTGATCTTGTTCTTCTTTGAATGATTTAACAGTGTTTTGAACGAAGCTGCGTTTATGCTTTAAATCGAGAATGACTCTTCTCAAACAGATCATTTAAGCATCATAAAAGTTTTAGTCTGAGTGACTGAAGAAGATGAAGATGATCACAATTAACTTGAGTGCTTTGAATTGAGAGAAATTGAAAAAATCGAAATAGAAGTATTCAATTGATTCGAAAAAACAATGACGTCATTTCACATATTCAATAATATTTCGTTTTTATTCATTCAGAGCTTACTTAATATGACTTCATGATGATCAGTATCAGCTATCAGCATTGATATGATCAATTTCTTATGACTTTCGATAATGAGATTGAGTAGAATTTTATGAGTGATGATTTTCTTAAATATCTTTTCATCATAATCTCTTATTAGCTTCTCTTTTGTCAGTGATATAGGTTGAATTCTCAGTTTCTTGCATACTTTATCAACTAGATTAGAATGTATGATCATGTAAATGACTGAATCACTGTCTATTAGAGAATGAAGGCTGAAAGATCGATTCTGAAAAATGAGATGAGCATCAATTAAAAATGACTTTTCAAAGTAATTTTCTTTCGATAGAATTTCATTTAGTTTGCACAAAGATATAATCTCTACTTCTTTGATGACTTTTGAAAAGATGACTAGTTTTTTGAATCAAAATTCGAATTGAAATCAAAGTGATCATATTCATTGTTCACTGCATTAATTCTAGTAGATCAATCAAAGCACTCTTTAAAGCTATGATCTGATTTATGACATATGAAACAGCTTTCGACTAGAATGTCTGCTTCTTTGACGTTAGTTAAAACTGCGTCATGCAACTTTAGCTGATCAGACTTCAAGTGATTGACTGACTGAGTAACAATAGTCACTTTATGAAAGATAGTTTTAGAAAGATCATCAACGCGTTTGATCTTGTTCTTGATCTCTTGAATGACTCGCTGATCATTATTCAAATGAATCAGATAGAAACGAATTTCTTTTAGAGAATCAGATTAAACTAGTTGATCTACTCAAATGAATCAAAGATGAGAATGTATTTTATCTTTCAAATCAACGATCAGTTACTTCTCGTGATAGTTTAGATAGAAAGATAAACGTTGAAACTGAGTATAAAATTCATTGAATTTCTTGAATCTTTGAATCAAGTTGTAGTATTTTCTATGCAAGTTAACTTTCTTATTTGAGTCATTAAACAACTGAGCTAGCTCTTTCAAAAGATCGTCGACGATTCTATAAAGATTAACACAGTCACGTTCGCGTCTAGTCTGAGTGATCTCAGCTGCATCATCGAATAATCTAGAATGTATATAGCTCAATTTGACTCGTTCATTAGAAAAGAGATTGACGTTGATCTCTAGTTTATTCTGAATTTTTCCGTATCAGTTCTTTCAAGTAGAGTTCTTTTCATCAGTAAACAGCAAAGAATCAGGTATTTTTTGAGATCTAGAACGCTCAGAGTAGATGAAATCAGAAGAAGTGTTTTCTTTAGCTTGAAGTCTAGTCTTCAACTCTTTGATTTCATCTTCTTGTTGTTTATTTAACTCGTAGAGTCAATCTGTTTCTTCATTAAGAGCTAGGCTTCGAGTCTTTTAAATTTCGTAGAACACAGAGAATATCATTGTTTCAGTGAATGATTCATCATCTTCATGAATGAATGATGCAGCACTTGATGATTTCATTCGTGATTTCAATGAATCAGCATCAAAGATTTGAGAGAAATGATTTCGAAATTCTTCGAAACGCTCTTCAGTAAATGAATGACTAAACATGATGAGATTTGTTTGAAAAAAGAAGAATTGAACGAATGATGATGCTTGACAATTGAAGAAGAAAGATGTATAGAATGATGTTTAATCTTCAATAAAGAAGATGAGTTTTGTTTGTTGATTGATTTGATTGATTCTCTAGCAAACAACGAAGATTCTTTATCGTTGAATTTATCGATCGATTTAATTCTTGAGCAATTCACGAAGATTCTTTATCATGATTCTCATAATCGAGTGAACTTTGCGTACTTAATGAGCAATAAGTAGTCTAGCAATTCAAACAGTCTCATCATTGATTTTATTTAACTCTTTAGTGTTGTTTTATCTTTCAATTATCATTGATCATCAAGTAAATGAATTTCTTTAAACTCGTTCTGTCTAGATGAGTATGTTGAATGAGTAATGAGATCAGTATCATGTAATTAATGAATTCTTAATATAATGTCAGAATCGTGTCTAGATGATACAATTAATGAAGATCAGAATTGATAGTGCTTGATCTTTAGAAATAGCTATAACTGAATATTAAGAATACAGAAGAAGATTGATATAAGAGCTTCTATTTATGTAATGTTCAAAGACTGCGTTAGACTTGAAAGAAATGTGTTTGTGACACAAGAAGAATGTGATGTAGATGAACAAGATGTTGATGAAAGAAAAGAGTGTTAAGAAAGAAAAAGAGTGTTGAGAAAGAAAAAGAATGTTGAGTCATATTTGAGTCATATTTGAGTCATATCTGAGTCATATTTGAATCAAACCTGACTAGCTTGCTGTTTAGTCTTGTTCAGTCTTGATATGCTTGTAACACTATTGTGATCTCAACTTTAATCTCTGCATAAAAGAAATTCAGAATATCAAACATTAACTTTGTTAGAAAGAAGTTGTTTAAAAAAAAACTTTGCTTCAAATGCAAAAAGTCAAAACATAGTGCATGCAACTGTTTCAAGTCAACTCAAATGCACAAAATTGCAGTGAATTCAAAAAATAATCTGTTCTCGTTAAAGTAGTAATTGAGAGTGACATGCTCATATTTTGCTTCATTAATATGCTTGATGACTCATTTGATTTCAAATCATTTATTGTAAACGTCATCTTGAATAGTTTAGAAAAGATATTTTGATTTCTCGTTTTAATAAACATTAAAGTCACTGACATGATGTTCATAAATGATTCATTGATTTCAGAACTATGTGAATGCTTTGATATTCAGTCAATTTCACTGTTCAAATCAAAGTCAATTTGTTCATATGATGAAATCTTTGATCGAAAATCTATTACACATGCTCTGTATATCTCAATCATTATACAAGAACATAAAAATGAAATGATGTCTTTATTAATAACTCATCTAGATCAGCACAAGATAATCATTGACAATTTTTAATTGAAAAGAAATTAAATTTTGATAAATTCTGCAAATGATTGATTAATATCTTCATCAAATATTCAAAACTTGAAACTTATTGTTTCAAAAACAAGCAGTCAATCAGCATTTTATTAACTTGAATCAAGCAAAATCTGCAAAATGAAATGAAAGAACTTGAAGTCTATGTCAATGATCATCTTAAAGCGAACTACAAATTCGAAATCAGTGAATCAATTCATTGAATCAGTTCTCATATGAAAGCAAAGCACTTAAGTTGACTTCAATTAACATGAATTTATTCAGTCATCGAAGAAGAAAGAACTCATTAATATTGTCATGATTGAATTTGCTGCTTATCAAACTTTAATCAAGAAGAAGAATGTCAAGATCTTTACATTAATCATTAGTAAAATCAACAAGATGCTTAGCTTGATTAAAGATTCAGCGAAACTGAATGAAATGATTTTTGTCATGTCATTAAAGAAACTGAAGAAAAAGCTTTCAATAATTTATCATGACTTTCTGAACGTTTTTGACAGAGAAAAGATAACTCAGTTGTTCTTGCATCAATCATATGATCATAAGATTGAATTAAAAGATGAAAATTAATCTTTTAAAAGTCAATTGTATCTCATGTTGAATCACAAGTTGCAAAAGATCAAGAAGTATCTAGAAGAGAACTTGAAGAAGAAGTTTATTACACTCAGCAAAGCTTTATTTACTTCGTCAATACTATTCATTGAAAAGAAAGATGATAGTCTTCGCTTTTGCATGAATTATTGAAAACTGAATGCTTTGATTAAAAGAGATAATTATTCAATACTCTTGATAGACAAAGTACTCGCTTGAATTCAAGACAGTAAATATCTGACTCAACTTAACATTATCATTGCGTTCAATAAGCTTTGCATAAGCATTGAAAGTGAGAATTTAATCACATTCATCACTTTCTTCAATATTTACAAATATAAAGTAATGCTCTTTAAATTAATCAATGAATCAACATTCTTTCAACATTATATTAATGACATGTTGTTCAACTATCTGCATAAATTCTGTCAGATTTATCTGAATGACATTCTCATTTACAGTAAAATCTTGAAGAAACATAAAACTCATATGAAAGAGATGTTAAACAAGCTTTATAAAGTCAATCTGCAGATAAACATTGACAAGTGCAAATTCAAGATTCAGAAGATTTTATTTCTAGAATTACTGTCATGATGTCAAATCATCAACTCAATTTAAAACATAAATCATTGATATTTTAAATAATCTCGATTCATTGAACTAGTTCAATGAATCAAGTCATTAATCTAGTCATCATCATTTTAATCTAGTTTCAGCAATTTTGTTTTAATCATTTTAATCATATGCATGAACTTCTGCAATCTTAAATCAATAAAACTACTATCTAGTCTTAATTTTGCTCAATTCATGTATATAAAAGTTGAGCTTTCATTTTTTTCTTTCATTCTTTGTCTTTCATTTTATACATTATTTGATGTATTGTTTTGTATCTAGATTTTATCAAAGTAATAATAATAATATCAGTCTTTTATATTAATAGTATTTTTAATTTAACTCAATCTTTGACATTATGAAAGATTTACACTTTCTGCAACGTTTTCATACATTGAAATCTCATTTAGTTACTCTTTTGCTCAAATGAAGTCATTTCACAATCTTTTAATTGATGATGAGTGTGCTGTTGAACAGTTCACTTAAAGTGTGATCGAAAATTCAGTTGAGATCTTTCGCGTAATGTGAGAGCTTCAAAATTAAGTTCAACAACATGATGTTATCATTTCATCTTTATTTATCATTTTCAGTTCTTCAATTTATATAAAGTTGAATTCTCAGTCTCTTGCAATGATAACTCAGATCATTGCACAAATCTTGAATAATCAATCTTTTTCATTATTCATTTTTTTGCAAATTTTATCGCTGTTTTCATCGCTTTTAAATTCACGAAACTTCTCAACATATTTAAGTATAAGAAGAACAAAGATTAATTGAATGCATGTGTGATGATTGAGTCTACTAGATGAATAGATGAAATCTATAAGAGTGATATGACAATATGATATTCTAAGCAGGCACAGAATGAGTATATATTATGATAGAGCTAATTATTAAGAAGCTCTCGATAACTTGAGAGAATCGATTGACTATAAAGAGTTTGTCAAGCATTGTCAAGTTAAGCACGACATAACTCATGATATATTAAGTCGAAGATATGACGTAGTCTAAATGATGTCTTGACAGAGTCATAGAGTTTCAAAGCTAACTCAGATTTGATATTTGACTCAGTCTCTGACTTTAGTCTCTAATTTAATCTTTATGTGTCAATTCATCATGACAATTGTCTTCTTTTCTAAGTGAGTTCATTCTTGATCTTAAGAATTAATGTCTTTGTTTATTCTGATAAATGATGATGTGCATTCATTAATTCACTCTAGAAGCTTTTGATAAAAACTGTCATGATTTTAGCATGTGTTACTTGAAAGATGTTGGGAAAAGAGATGTTAAATCATTTAAATGATGTTGAACAATATTATAAATGATGATAAATGTGAGATTATCAGTGATGTTATGAAAGCTCTTTGATATGAATGATACTCAGCGTTTATGAAGTATAAAAATCTCTGAATGATCTCTTTCTTTTCTTTCTTCTTCATGCAACGTCTTGTATTTAATGTTACGATTCTAGTCTTCGTTTATTCTTCGTTTAGTCTTCGTCTGATTTCATTCTAATTGAGTCTAGCGAGAATCTGACCTAGTCATGTTGTCATTGAGACTTTGCTTCATATGTGTAAGATGTCAATTCTATCGAGTCTAGCACAGAGCTGAGATGAACACATATAAGTTGAGTTCTTTTCTGTATATACTCTTTTCTTTCTTAGTATTTATTTATTAGTTAAATGACATCTTTATGACTCACTCTAGATCGATCTCTAACATTTAAAATCTAGTTATTAGAATTTCATTCTGATTTCATTCAGCTCTCAGTTCATGACATTACGTTGCATTCATACTACATCATGAATCAACTCAAGAATATCAGCAACACTCTGTCGTTGACATTTCTAGCTTCGATCAACGAATTTATCACTGTTGCTCAGTTTTGAACTCACGTTAACAATGCTTTTGAAGCGTGATACACTTTTCTGATTGAACTTCAAACTTAATTTAACAACATCATTACTCAGTATATCAACTGAGTCTCAGTTTGTTAACAAGAACATGAGCAAACTTAGATTGAACTTAAGCAGTTTCAGATCAATAATGAAATCTTGTCAGAAATGATTCAAGAACTCAAGAGCATAAGCAGAATCAATATTAAATCAGAGAAATATTTGAATTCAGAACTTTATATTAAAGAGCGAGAAAATAAGTTAAATCAGTTCATCTTCAAGCTGATCAGCAAGCTGAAGTTAAACATAAATTATTATTCAATCTTTGAGTTTCGTCTTCTGTATAAATACAGTCACTTATTGAAAAATGCTGTCGCTCAAGCGTTGTTGCATATGACTGCTCAGCATGACAAGCTAGTCACGATTGAGCAATTAGTTATCTTGTTAAGACAAGTCTTCAATGATTCAAACAAGCAAGAAATCGCTCAGCAATTTATTTCAGTTCTAAGAATGTGAAATTGCATCTTCATTGAATATCTGTTTAATTTTCAGCAGCACATTGATGCAATTGAATATAACATCGTAACTTGAAAATTTAATCTGAAGAATAAACTATTCAGCGAGCTCAAAGCTTTATTGATTTAAATAAATGTCAGCAGTCTGAATTATGAGCAGTTAATTATCAAATGTCAGCAATTAAATAGTTGATATCACGTCACAGTACAAAATCTTTTCAAGTCAAAAGCAGTAATTCACTCTGTCTCTGTGATCTTTACAGTTCTCGCGTATTTCGTCAAATATGTGACACTCTTGATAGACTTGAAAGCTACGATCTCAAGCTTAAGAAATCTCATGAACTTATCAATCATCAACATGAAGAAATGAAACTCACTGATTCTTGAGAAGCATCAGCATTGCATGATCAATCATCTGTGTCTATACTGTGATAAGTTTGAGCATCAGACTGCAATCTGCAATTCAAAGTTCAAGATTCAGCTACAACTCATCTCATTATTTATTCTTGCAATCTCTATTAACAATCTCGCTTTCAATACTTCTTTCATCTTGAGAAAAGTCTAGTCTCTATGTACAGTCGCTCGCAGAGACAATTGAACAGTCTGAAAATCTCTGCACTCTCAGTTAGCTCGATTCATTGATTAGAAAAGAAGATGAACAATGATCATCTTGTGCTTTCAGATAATCTAGAAAGCAATAAAATCAATGTCAATCTTTCTGTTTTGATTGACATCAACGTCATTGATTATGCATTTATTAATAACTCTTTCATGCAAAGACACTTTCTGCTCTGTTTTTCTTTGTCTGAAATCTGTATTCATCAGAGATTTAATGATTAATCAGTTGTATTCAATTCAATTACTCATTATGCTCTTGTCAAACTTTAAGTCTCAAGCGAGAAGCTTGAAGAAATCTTCTTTTATGTCACTTAACTTTCATAATTCTCAATTGTTCTAGATTTGCTTTGATTAAAAAGTCATAAAGCAATTATAAATCTGTGTCATAATCAGCTCATCTTTGAATCTCAAGTCAATTCAGAACTCATATTTGAAACTCTTTTGAACATCTCAATTTCAACTGTGTCAGTATCAGCTCTCTTGACATCTTCGCTCTTGAAACATCTGAAAATCTACGCTATAAATAATGCTTCGTTTCTGCGACTTGCTAGAAAAAAGAATCATGATTTGTTTATCATATTCATGAGAAATATTGACAAAGCTCTGAAAATCACGTCTTTCGTTGATTCTGTCACGCTATTGCTTCTTGAATATCACGACTTTCTAGATGTTTTCTCTTACAAATTGATGAACATTCTATTTGAACGATGTTTCTATGATCATAAAATTCAGCTGCAGAAGAGCAAAACTTCTATCTTTGAGTCTTTATATAACATGTCTCAAGATGAGCTTCAAGTATTAAAGAAGTATCTGAAGAATAATTTGATCAAAGACTTTATTCAAGTCAGCTCTTTTCTTGCAATTTCTTTGATACTCTTTGTTAAAAAATCAAGCGAAGAACTCAGATTTTACGTGAATTATCGAAGTCTGAACATCATGACAGTTAAGAATTAATACTTGTTATTTCTCATTCAAGAAACTCTGAATCAACTGACTAAAATTAAGTACTACATTAAGTTAAATATCATTGCAGTCTTTAATAAACTGCGAATGATTTATGAAAATGAGTGAAAAATCGCTTTTCAAACACGTTATGACTTATACGAGTACAAAATTTTGCTCTTCAAACTCATAAATGAATCATCATTATTTCAGAACTTCATTAATGATATTCTGCATGACTTCTTGAATGTTTTCTGCATCACATACATGAATAATATTTTGATCTATAGCAACAGCACAAAGAAGCATACTCAGCATGTTCATCAGATACTGAAGCGACTTAAAGTCATGAAACTACAGATAGATATCAAGAAATGCGAATTTTCAGTTATCAAGATCAAGTATTTAAGTCTAATAATCATCACTCACGAAATCAAAATGAATTTTGAGAAGATTAATGTTATCATGAATTAAGCTGCATCTCAAGACGTCAAAGATGTTCAGAACTTTCTGAGCTTCATCAACTTCTATAAACAATTTATTAAGAAGTTTTTCAAGCTGATTGACTCATTAACTATCTTAATCAGAAAAGATCAATCATTTAATTGAATTCAGAAGTGTCAATTCGTCTTCGATTAACTTAAGCAGACGTTCATCACTGTCTCTATCTTAATGCACTATAATTCAAATCTACTCATGACTGTAAAAATTAATGTCTTCAACTATGTTGTAATTAAAGTCATGTCTCAACAAGATGATAATGAGCAGTTAAAATTTATGATTTATTTCTCTTTCAAAATGCTACTCGCAAAATGCAACTACGAGATTTATGACAAGAAACTTCTAGTTATAATCAGAGCTTTTGAGAAATGAAGATTCGAACTGAAAGACACGTTAAATCTCGTTGAGATCATTTTCAATCATAAGAATCTAGAATATTTCATGTCAATTAAGCTGCTTAGTTGAAGATAAGTCAGATGATCAGAATTTCTCTCTTAATTTAACTTCAAAATCATGTATTGTTTGAATAAATTGAACATTCAAGTCGATGCACTTATTACGACAGATTGTATTGTGCAAACTGAAATAACTCAAATCTCAGATGTGAACATCAGATAAGCGAAGTCGTAAACTCATCTTAAAATTCAAAACTCATCTCATAAATATTAACTTAATGTTCATTGTAGTTAGTAATGTAAATTGTAATACAATCTTTAGATTAATTTACACTGTGTAAAAGCATTGTTCTAGTATTGAGTGACACATTGAGTATGAGCGACAGCATAAAATGAGTGATGAGACATCATGATTATAAACTACACAGTGAGTATAAACGACATGAAGCAAAATACACATATCAATATGACTACAGTGTGAATATAAGCGACAAGCAGAAGAATACAAGAAGCAGAATATACGTATGAGCAATATCAAAGCTAAGATGACGTGATCTCATAACTACAGGCAACACAGTGACTACGAGTGACACAGAGCAGAATACACATATCAATGTGACTGCAGAGTGAGTATGAGTGACAAGCAGCAGAATACAAGAAGCAGAACACAAGAAGTAGAATACAAGAAGCAAAATACAAGAAGTAAAACACAAGAAGCAGAATGCAAGAAGCAGAATATAAAAAGCAGAATATAAGAAGCAGAACACAAGAAGCAGAATACAAGAAGCAGAACATAAAAAGCAAAATACATGTATGAGTGATATCATGATTAAGATGATGCGATCTTATGACTACAGACAACATGATGATTACAGATAACTCAATGATTATAGACAACTCAATGATTACAGACAACATGATGATTACAGATAACACAAAACAGAATACATTAATATGACTGCAGCGTGAGTATGATTGACAAGCAGCAGAATACAGAAAGTAAAATACACGTATGAGTGACATTATGACTAAGATGACGCGATCTTGTGATTATGAGCAACATGATGATTACGAGTGACACAGAGCAGCATACACATGTTTGTATGAAGATTGATTGCAACAGATGCATAGTTTGTAGCTAAAGAATATAATGTCATTGTGTTGTGATGCATGTGAATTGTCTTCTCTCTTTATTTTCTTGATTTAGTAGATCAATGATCTGAGAATTCACTGACTGATACTTGAGATCATGTGTATTTACATTTCAATTTTGAGCGAGTCACATTCTGATCTTGCATCTTGCTTGAACTGACATCAGCATTATCATCATGACTCTGAAAACTTCATCAGCAATCTTCATATCAGTATAAACGTGAAATATATAATCTTGAAAGTCAGTTTGAGACGTGATGAGATTGTAGTGCTGTAGAATGTGAGCATCTCTGATATTTCATTGAAGTGATGTTCATTTATCTTGTCAAAATATTGAAATGATGATGACAGATTCTTTTCTTCATCACTGAATTAAAATTTGTCAATATTTTCAAATTTATTCAGAGCAGACAATATAAAGTTTGAACTGCAACTGAATGTTCTGAGTTCTATATCAGTTAGCAAATCAGATCATGTCATAGTACATGAAGCTTCATATTAATATGAAACTTTCTCTTGATAGAAGATTTCTTCTTGATGTCGAGTTTCTTCTTGATGTTGAGTTTCTTCTTGATGTTGAGTTTCTTCTTGATGTTGAGTTTTTTCTTGATGTCGAGTTTCTTCTTGATGTCGAGTTTCTTCTTGACCTCAAGTTTCTTCTTGACATCAAGTTTCTTCTTGACATCAAGTTTCTTCTTGACGTCAAGTTTCTTCTTGACGTCAAATTTCTTCTTGATGTTGAATTTCTTCTTAATGTCGAGTTTCTTGATGATGTCTTGAATCAAATATTTCAAGTCACTATGCAAGACAGCTTCATCTTGTTTTTCAATAATGACATATATCTGATATGTTGATTTAAACGATCTCTTGAGATATGAAAGCAGTTCACTGATGCACACAGCATTCTGAGTCTTCACTGTCATGTATGTAATTTCACTTCTATCATTTCAGTTATTGACAAAATATGATTCGCAAAGTATATTCATAAACGCATCGATATATCGTTTCATCTGAAACAAAAAACATCATTGAATAAAGTTATTTAAATCTTTGATCTGAACATTAACAATTAAAAATCGAGCACAATTTATTTAAAAAGCTAGTCAATCTGTTGTTTCATACAGATATAAAGATTGATGTACAAAACACATTTCATTTTCACTTTTTACAAGCTACTGATTGTTGAATGTCATTAATGAGACGTCATCTCATGATATAATATGTCTCAAACTGATAGCTTGCTGCAGAAGATTGCACAATATGAGTTTTTGTAGTCTTGCTTGCTGCTGATAGATTTTATCTGATGAAGAGTTTGCTTGTTGAAATTGACTTTTGTCATGTAATCTCTGCTTGACGATGATTTAATTGTAAGAATCGAGCGATGAGCTGTGATTTGATGAAAGCTTGAGAATTTGATGATTGAAATGTTGAAGCAACAGAAGAAGAGTCAATAAGATTAATAAATTCAACGTGATGTGATCTGAAAGTCAAAGATGATTCAAAAGAGACATTTTGTGAGTTTGAATCATTGCATTCATGACAGAATTTGACGCTGAGTGACAAGTCAACATAAGAATCATCTGTTTCAAAGCAATACTGTCTGATCATATCAATATGAATGCGATGTATGATGTTTTTTCACTTCATATGAATCATTGAAAATTAATGAGATTATATATACAACAGAGTCATAACTAATGTGACACACGCTGAGCAGCGACTTTCTTGTCTATCAAGTCTATGATATATTCGATTGCTCATTATCTTTGTTGATCTCAAGTATTCAATGTACATCATCATTTGAATGTGCTGTCTCATGCATGTCAAATAAACTATCTGATGCAATGTGATGATAAATTAACTCTCTCAAGCGAAGATATTTCTGATAGTGCGATTGACTATGATGTGCAAATTTCTTCTCAAAGTTAACGTTCAGCTGCTTTGTATCAATATGAAGATCAGTCATGACTTTCAAACATCAATCAAGAACATCGACAGATAAATACTCATCAATCACTATCATTCATTAGCATGACAAATCAAGCATATTAAGACAAGAGCATATCATATCTTTTTACATTTGTTAACAATTCATTAAGCAGAATTGAATCAAGTTAAAGAGCTAAATCTGAGATCTGTTCTGAATGATGATAGAAAATTCATGATTGATCTCAAACACAATTGAGTCAATTCTTTTGTCGACGAGTCTTATAATAGTTTCAGCTTCTAACATATGAATATACTTCTTGATGTAGTATAAACATGTAGATAGCATGAAGACAAATGCGATCTGCTGATGATTTAGAGTCAAAGCTGTTTTTTTTACGAAGATTGTGAAAATATATCTATGTTCATATTAGTATGAAGATAAATTGCTGTTGAGTAAATAACATACACATCAGCAATAAATCAACATTTTATTTAACTGATTTCATCAAGACTCAATACGTTGATTCTTAGTGCTCATTTCATAGAAAAAGCAGTTCTTGAAAAGAATATTCAATTCGTGATCTTGATGAAGATGATGATGTGCAACAGCAAGCAAGTTTGTTTTCACTTCTTGATCAAATCTTATAACTCTTGAAATCTTGTCTGTCTTCTTTGTTGAATCTAGAAACTGTCAAAGACAGTTTATACTAATATGAAATGATATCTCAACATAGATTCAGACAATATATCAAGAGTATGCATCAATGATTTCATATATCTCAAATTCAAACATGTTCAGTTTGCAATAATCATCAATTGATCATATGAAGTTGAGATCTGAAACAATGTATTCATCTCAAGTTTGTTGCAAGTCATATCTTCATGAGCAACATTATCAGAATTCAAGATCTTAATCAAATTGTAGAGTTAAGTGCTATAATGTGTTAGTAAAGCAAGATAACATGTTGAAGACGTAAATGATCATGATATTAGATGATCTTGCTCTCAAAAATGAGCATGAAGCATATCTCGCTCATAATTCTCAATGATTTTCTTTTGAAGTTCAACTTTTACAATAAACAACATTTCTGCATCTGCTATCTTTTTATCAATTAAATTAACGCGATTCTTTAATCTCAGCTTCTTTCATATGAATATGAGAGAGAATCGTGTGATTTTAAAATCTTCGTTCTCAAGTATTCAAAGTATATTCTTGTCAGACAGATAAAGTAAATAAAGTTCTCTGATTTGATCATGAAACTCATCATTTGTGTTCGCTCAAGTATTTCTAATTATCTGTCATGTGCAAAGTTGATTGTGCAAAGTTCATTGAGTTATGTTAACATGATATTCATCTTGTAGAATTCAATGAATATCTGATATCTTGACATCATTATAAGATAGTTCAAGAATTCTTTTCTTGTAATCTTTAAAAAGAATAACTGATCAAGACATGATGAGATTGAATATCATTGTACATCAACAAATGTGCAACTCACATTTTAGCAGAAGCTTCAAAATTTGATGCAATTGACGCAATCAACAATCTATTATCTATTTAGTTACTTTGTGCATCACATCAAAATATTTGATTATCTTTGACATTATTATTTGTAACAAACACAGAGTTACAAGTGAACAGAAAAAACTGTTGCTTTGTTACATTAATGTTCAATAGCTGTGATTAATGTAACTTGAAGCAGTCGTGACTCATTGATTTGTTTATTATATGTTGAAAGTTTCTGTTTTTGTGCAAATCTTGACTAATTCTTTCTGCTTTGATCTTACTTCTGTTTGATTGCTTGAATCTCATCTACACTCTCTTGCTCAGATTTTGCTTAAATCTTGCTCAGATATCTTACTCAGATTTATTTACTCTGTTAACACTTGTTAACTTGAGAATCTTCTTGCTCAGATCTTGCTCAGATCTTGCTCAAATATTTTGCTTAAATCTATTTGCTTTGTTAATACTTGTCAACTTGAGAATCTTCTTACTCAGATATCTTGCTCAGATCTTGCTCAAATCTTGCCTAAATTTATTTGCTTTGTTAATACTTGTCGACTTAAGAATTTTCTTACTCAGATATCTTGCTCAGATTTTGCTCAAATATCTTGCTCAGATCTTACTTAAATCTTGCTCAGATCTTGCTCAGATCTTGCTCAGATTTATTTGTTCTGTTAACACTTATTGACTTGAGAATCTTTTTACTCAGATATCTTGCTCAGATTTTGCTCAGATCTTGCTCAGATCTTGCTCAAATCTATTTGCTTTACTAATACTTGTTGACTTGAAAATCTTCTTACTCAGATATTTTGCTCAGATCTTACTCAGATCTTGTTCAGATTTATTTGCTTTGTCAACACTTGTTGATTTGAGAATCTTCTTGCTCAGATCTTGCTCAGATCTTGCTCAAATATTTTGCTTAAATCTATTTGCTTTGTTAATACTTGTCAACTTGAGAATCTTCTTACTCAGATATTTTGCTCAGATCTTGCTCAAATCTTGCCTAAATTTATTTGCTTTGTTAATACTTGTCGACTTAAGAATTTTCTTACTCAGATATCTTGCTCAGATTTTGCTCAAATATTTTGCTCAGATCTTACTTAAATCTTGCTCAGATCTTGCTCAGATCTTGCTCAGATTTATTTGTTCTATTAACACTTATTGACTTGAGAATCTTTTTACTCAGATATCTTGCTCAGATTTTGCTCAGATCTTGCTCAGATCTTGCTCAAATCTATTTGCTTTACTAATACTTGTTGACTTGAAAATCTTCTTGCT